>Ga0308411_10002418_pt1 | contig 12576 bp, 12 predicted proteins | sample HotsprottomLayer_2_FD_203530 | JGI IMG/M metagenome (GOLD analysis project Ga0308411, IMG submission 203530) | Hot spring phototrophic mat microbial communities from Octopus Spring, Yellowstone National Park, Wyoming, United States -... | ecosystem: Environmental > Aquatic > Thermal springs >... | reverse complement strand
CGATGAAGGCGAACCGACGCATGAGCGCGTACGACATGTCGAACAGCAGGTTCTTGTCGAACACGTTCATGGTGGCCATGATCCGCCAGTTGGCCGGGACGCGGATCACGTCGGTCTTCTCGGGGGGCTCCACGCCCGGGGGTACCAGCGAGATGGGATCGGGTTGACCCTTGCGCTTGAACGGCAGCACCACCGCCGAACCGGACAGGACCGTGAACAGCTGGCCGAAGGCACGGTCGAAGTTGGAGCGGTTCAGCTCGTCGATGACCAGCCACCGCCCGCTCTCGATCGCCTCGACGAACAGCCCCGGGCGGTAGATCAGACCGTCGGGCGTGGGCTGGAGACCACCGATGGTCTCGAAGGTGGTCCACTCGCTGGTGGCGGTGGTGGGTAGGTAGCCGGTGCACAGCATCGCCCGGCGGGCGACATCGGCGGCCAGGTAGGCGAGGGTGGTCTTGCCCGTTCCCGGTGGGCCGGTGAGGATGACGTGCTTGCCTGCGTCGACGGCCGCCACCAGCTGGTCGAGCACGTGGTCGGGAAAGATCAGCCCGGCGTCGTCGGCGGCCGCCGCGAGTGCCTCGGCCGTGAACGCTCCCATGGTGCTCTAGTCCTCGGACGGCGACGGGCGTCGCTTGAGCGCCGGGTGGGGCAGGAACACGGTCGGAGGTCGGGACTCGAGGTAGGCGAGGAGCGTGTCGTAGGGCTCCTCGCCGACGAGCTCGACGATCTCGTCCCGGCAGCTGCGGTAGACGGGTTCCTCCCCGACGAAGGCCAGGGGGTCGTCGGTGCACCACCAGCCGAAGTCGGCGCCCCCCTCGCCCCAGTCACGGCGCTTCCACTCGCGCAGCACCCAGGTGGTGTGCCCGAGCTCGTCGTCACGCTGCTCAAGACGCAGCGGGAGCTGCCAGCACACTGCCGGCTTCCAGTCCAGCGGCCGCTCCTGGCGGCGGAGGGCCGCCTGGTGCAGGGCACAGCCGGCGCCGGTCGACCACCCGGGCCGGTTCAGGAAGATGCAGGCGCCGTCGACCGTACGGGTGACCCACTCGCGGTCCTCGTTCCGGTGGATCGCTCCGCCGAGCTTGGCTGCCCGCCGGCGGAACTGCCACTCGTCATCGGACAGCTCCTCCGCCAGCGCCTCGACCCGCCGGCGGTCCTCCTTGTCCACGAAGTGGGCGCCGAACGAACAGCAGCCCCGCTGGTACTCGGGGGCGGGTCGGGCGAGGATGCCGGGACAGCCGGCACCGTAGATGCAGGTGTAGCTGCTGGTGAGGAAGGTGACGTCGAACTGGTAGGTGTCGCCGTCGTGCTCGAAGGAGAGCCACTCGTGGGTGTCGTCGGTCATGCACGCACGCTCATCGGAAGCCACTGGAGGTTACCGTCCCCTCGACCGCAGCGGGACGGCTCTGCTACGAACCGTGCGTGCCCGGTGAGTTCGACGACATCCGAACCCGTCTGGAGGCGATCGCAGAGGAGCTCGCCGACCTGGCGTTGGTGCGGCTGCGCGAGTCCATCGACGCCGGGGGCACTGAGCTCCCCGTGGACGAGCGCCGCCTGACCCGGGCCCGCCGGGCCGTGGAGAAGGCCGCCGCCATCCTCCGTGAGCCGGACGACTAGCGCTGCGCCCCGACGGTCGGGAGCGGGCCGTTGATGCGGTCGATGAGCCGGCGGAGCCGTCCGTAGCCGGCCCGGTCGAAGTGGAAGGCGAGGCGGGGGAGGCCCACGACGTCGTCGTCGTCGATCTCCGACGGTGCGGCATCGGCCCGCTCGATCCGTCCGGACACCACGATGTCGGCGAACTCCTCGTTGAGCGCCTCGAGGGTGGCGTCGTCGACGGCCTCCGACGTCCGCAGCACCAGGCGTCGGCCGACCATCCGGCTCGAGTGGTAGCGGGAGTAGAAGTGCACGATCTCCGCGACCGCGTCGGGCACCGTCTCGAAGCGTCGCACCAGGCAGAGGTCGTCGGGATCGATGAGGCGCCGCTTGACCGTGAGCTCGGTGCGCACGAACTCGAGGAAGGTGAGCCAGTAGGTCGAGCCCTCCGGCTCGAGCAGCACCACCGGACAGATCGGTGAGCGACCCGTCTGCATGAGGGTGAGCAACTCGAACGCCTCGTCCATGGTGCCGAACCCACCCGGCAGGAGCGCGAACGCCCTCGATTCCTTCATGAAGGTGATCTTGCGGGTGAAGAAGTAGCGGAAGTTGATGAGCTTGGGGTCGCCGGCGATGAGCGGGGAGGCCTCCTGCTCGAAGGGCAGGACGATGTTGACCCCGAAGGCCCGCTCGGCCCCCGCTCCTTCGATGCCGGCCTCCATGATCCCGGGTCCGGCGCCGGTGATCACCATCCAGTCCCGTTCGGCCATGAGGCGCCCGAACTCCCGGGCGACGACGTACGCCGGGTCGTCGCGGCGGATGCGGGCGGAGCCGAAGATCGACACCTTCGGGACCCGGGCATACGGCTCGAACACGAGGAACGAGTAGCGCAGCTCCTTCAGTGCGGCGTTCACCAGCTTCAGGTCGCCGCGGTCGGTGGCCTCACGCCCCATGCGCACCGCGGAGACGAGCATCTCGAACACGAGGTCCTCGTCACGGGTGATCCCGGCGGCGCTGACGAGCTCGGTGATCAGCTCGTCGAGGGCGTCGTTGCCGGTGCGGTAGCGGGCCGGTCTGGCAGCCATCGCCGCACGCCCGCTCAGGTGAGCGCCACGCGCTCGTACAGCGTCGAGCGGGCCTCGAGCGGCCGACCCAGTGGTTCGACCACGGCCCGCAGGTCCTCTTCGGTCATCCCCTGACCGTGACCGGCGCCGGCTGCCCGCGAGATGCTCTCGTTCATCAGCGTCCCGCCCAGGTCGTTGGCTCCGGCGAGCAGTGCCTGGCGGGCCCCGTCGACGCCCATCTTGACCCATGAGGTCTGCACGTTGGGGATGACCTCGCCGTAGGCGATGCGACCCACGGCGTGCATGAGCAGCGCCTCCCGAAAGGTGGGGCCGCGTCGGGCGCGCCGCTGCAGGTACAGGGGGGCAGCCATGTGCACGAAGGGCAGCGGGACGAACTCGGTGAACCCGCCGGTCTCGCGCTGCAGGGCCCGGGTGCGCACGAGGTGCGACGCCCAGTGGCGGGGTGTCTCGACGGTGCCGAACATGATCGTGACGTTGGACCGCAACCCCACCTGATGTGCCACCCGGTGTGCCTCGAGCCACTCGTCGGTGGTGATCTTGTCCGGGCAGATCACCGCCCGGACGTCATCGTCGAGGATCTCGGCGGCCGTACCCGGCAGGGTGGACAGCCCCGCCTCGCGCAGCCGGGTCAGGTACCCGGCGAGCGGCTCACCGAGCCGGCGGGCCCCCTCGGTGACCTCGAGCGCGGTGAAGCCGTGGATGTGGATCTCCGGTGCGACGGCCTTCACCGCCCGGGTCACCTCCAGGTAGTACTCGCCGTCGAAGTCCGGGTGGATGCCGCCCTGGAGGCACACCTCGGTCGCACCCGCCGCCACCGCCTCGACCACCCGCTGCTGGATGTCCTCGAGGCTCAACAGGTACGGGGTGCCCCTGAGGTTGAGCGAGAGGGGACCCTTGGAGAACCCGCAGAACCTGCACTTGAAGGTGCAGATGTTCGTGTAGTTGATGTTGCGGTTCCGCACGAAGGTCACCACGTCGCCGGCGAGGCGTCGCCGCAGCTCGTCGGCCACCTCGCACACGGCGGGCACCTCGGGTCCGCGGGCGCCGAAGAGGGTCACGAGCTCGTCGACGCCGGGCTCCTGACCGGCGAGCACACCGGCCAGCACCTCGCCCACGGCACCGCCGGCACGCGCCGGTGCGGGCACGAGCGTGGGGGGTGCTGCGGCAGCCCCCGAGTACCACGCGGTGCTGCGCGGACCGAGGTGGATCACCTCGACCCCGTCGTCGACCTGTTCGGGTGGAGCCGGAGCGAGGCGCTGGACGAACACGGCACCGGGATCGTCGCGGGCGAACCCCTCGGCGTCGCTGCGGTCGAGCACGGCGAACCGCAGGCCCTCGTCCACCCAGCGCTCGGGCTGCGTGGCGTACTCCGGGTAGATCGTCAACCGGGGGACGAGCGTCCGGCCGGCCGCCTCGGTGACCGCCCGCAACCGCTCCAGCGCAGGCCACGGTCGCTCCGGGTTCACGTGGTCGGCCGTCACCGGCGACACCCCACCCCAGTCATCGATCCCGGCGTCGAGCAGCACCCCGAAGTCGTCGCAGAGGTTCGGGGGCGCCTGCAGGTGGACCTCCGGCGGCAGGATCAGCCGGGCGAGGGCGATGGCCTCGAGGAACTCCTCGGTCGGGCACGCCGGCGTCGCCTGCATGGCAGTGCCCGGCTTCGGCCGGAAGTTCTGGACGATCACCTCCTGCACGTGGCCGTAGCGGCGGTGGGCCGCGGCGATCGCCTCCAACGCGTCGATCCGGTCCTGCCGGGACTCACCGATGCCGACCAGGATGCCGGTGGTGAACGGGACGGCCAGCTCGCCGGCGGCCTGCAGGGTGGCCAGACGACGCCGGGGTGCCTTGTCGGGAGCGCCGCGGTGGCAGTCGAGCTCGGCGAGCGTCTCGATCATCATCCCCTGGGAGGGCGCCACCTCCCGGAGCCGGCCCAGCTCCGCCGGTCCGAGGGCACCGGCGTTGGCGTGGGGGAGCAGGCCGACCTCGGTCACCACCAGCCGGCACATCGCCGCGAGGTAGTCGACGGTCGAGCGGTGACCGTGGGCGGCGAGCCAGTCGGCAGCCACCGGGTACCGCTCCTCGGGGGCCTCACCGAGGGTGAACAGGGCCTCGTGGCACCCGGCACGTGCTCCGGCCCGGGCGATGCGCAGCACCTCCTCGGCGGACAGGAACGGCGCCCCGAGACGAGCCGGCGGCTGGGCGAAGGTGCAGTAGCCGCATCGGTCACGGCACAGCATGGTGAGCGGGATGAAGACCTTGGGCGAGAAGGTGACCCGGGTGCCGTGGGCGGCGTCGCGGACCTCCCGGGCACGGGCCATGAGCTCGGTGAGCGGCCGGTCGAGCAGCTCGCGGGTCATCACCTCGGCACCCTAGCGGGGCGACGCCGACCGGGACCGCCTCCGGACCCCATGAGCGGTCTCAGGACCCGATGACCTGTCCGGTCACCGGCGGGTCGAACTGCACACTGCAGCTGATCCTGCCCATGCCCCCGGAGAAGGCGTAGCCGCTGACCCGGTCGTCCACGAAGCTGAGCTCGTCCTCGTCGAGCTCACTCGGACCGATCTCGAGGTCGCTCGACGCTGCGGCCGCCAGGTAGCAGTCGTCGAGCTCGTCGGTGCCGGTGATCTCGAACGTCTCCTGATCGTGCGGCTCGTCACAGGCGACCGTCGTGGTCCCACCCGTGAGGCCGCCCGGGCCGTCCCGCTCGAACCGCTCGCACCTCACCTCGGCGGCGGCGACCCCCGGGCCCCCGCCGGCCCATCGGCCGGGCGGAGGTCGGTGACGGGTCACGTCGTGTCGTCCAGGCCTCCGCCGGCGGCCGCGTCGGCCAGCCACACCACCCGCTCCGCCCGCACGGCGGCCGCAGGGACATCCGGCTCACCGGCCAGCGCCGCACGCAGGGCCTTCCCGGTGGCCGACCCCACTGCGGTGACCAGCACCAGCCGGGCCCGGGCGATGCCGGTGTAGGTGAGGGTCATGTGCGCGCCGGAGCCGGGCGAGGCCTCGTTCATCACCACCAGACGCCCGGGATCGGCCCCGAGCGCAGGAGAGCCCGGCAGCAGCCCCGCCACCCCACCGTCGGGTCGCAGGTCGAGGTGCACCACGTCGAACCGACCGAGCTCGCCGACGCGCAGCTGGTAGGGGTCGGGTCCCTCCTCGCAGCGCATGGGGAACGTGGCGTTGGCGGCTCCCACCCGGTCGAGCAGTGCCTCCCGGGCGAGGCGGTAGTTCGGCCCCGGCTCGTCGGGCGGCCCGCACCGCTCGTCGCTCCAGTAGATGTCGACCTTCCACCAGTCGATCTGGGTGGAACCGTCGGCGGCGAGGCGCTCGTAGCACGCACGCGCCGCCGGTCCGCCGGTGAGCACCAGCGCGAAGCCGTCGTTCGGGCGCCCGAGGAACGCCTCGATCACCCGCTCGGCGAACTCTCCGGGTACGTCGTCGACGACCGAGAGCGAGCTGTTCATCCGACCCTGCGCCGCCGTCCGCCTCAACCCCGCCCGAGGTGCTCGCCCTTGGCCGCCAGGGCGGCGAGCAGCTCGGTGAACGACTTCTCGAACGACGCGACGCCCTCGTCCTCGAGCACGCGGGTGACGTCGTCGAGGTCGACGCCGACCTCGGCCAGCCGTTCGAGGGTGGTGGCGGCCTCTCCCAGGTCGGTGTCGATCGTGCGGGCGACCGTGCCGTGGTCGAGGAACGCCGCGAGCGTCGAGTCGGGCATCGTGTTGACGGTGTCCGGCCCGATCAGCTCGTCGACGTAGAGCGTGTCCGGATACGACGGGTTCTTCGTCGACGTCGACGCCCACAGCGGGCGCTGCAGCCGTGCCCCCCTGGCGGCCAGCGCCTCCCATCGGGGACCGCTGAACCGCTCCCGGAACAGCGCGTAGGCGAGCTTGGCGTTGGCCACCGCGGCGCGGCCCCGGAGGCCGAGCGCCTCCGGGGTGCCGATGGTCTCGAGCCGCCGGTCGGTCTCGGTGTCGACACGGCTGACGAAGAACGACGCCACCGACGACACCCGCGACAGGTCCCCACCGGCGGCGTCGAGCGCCTCGAGGCCGTCGAGGTAGGCCTCGATGACCTCCCCGTAGCGCTGGACCGAGAACAGCAGCGTCACGTTGATCGAGCGGCCCTCGGCGATCATCTGGCGGATGGCCGCCAGCCCCTCGGCCGTCCCGGGGATCTTCACGTACAGGTTCGGCTCGCCGATGGTGTCATGGAGCCTCCGCGCGGCCGCCATGGTCGCCTCCGGGTCCCGCGCGAGGCGTGGATCGACCTCGATCGACACGTAGCCGTCGACACCGTCGCTGGCGTCGTGCAGGGGCCGCATGACGCTGAGGGCACCACGGATGTCGGTGACGACGAGCTCCCAGTACGCGGCCTCGACGTCGCCGTGCCCGGCGAGACACTCCCGGAGCTGGTCGTCGTAGGCGTCGGAGGCCTCGATCGCCTTCTGGAAGATGGTGGGGTTCGAGGTGATCCCGCGCACGCCCCGCTCGACCCAGCGGGCCAGCTCGCCGCCAGCGATCCACTCCCGGCGGATGTTGTCCAGCCACGGGCTCTGCCGCTGGGTCTCGTGGAGCTCGATCAGTCTGGTCACACCGGTCCCCTTCGCCCGCGAGCCGTGACGGTTCCAGTCTGCCCCCTGCCGGGCACCGCGCGCGCCATCGGCGGGGACGGGGGGTCCACCGGGGTCGGCCCCACCGCAGACCACCGACAGCTCAGGAGGCCGGCAGCACGGAGCGGGCGGCGGCGACCACGGCATCGGCGCTGATGCCGAGGTTGGCCAGCGCCACCTCGCCGGGAGCGCTGGCACCGAACCGGTCGATGCCCACCGAGACGTCGGCCCAGCGCTGCCAGCCGAACGTGCTGGCGGCCTCGACCGACACGCGGGGAACGCCCTCGGGAAGCACCCCGGCGCGGTACTCGGAGGGCGACTCCTCGAACAGCTCCCAGCAGGGCATCGACACCACCCGTGCCGGGACGCCCTCGCTGTCGAGCCGCTCGGCGGCCTCGATCGCCACCGCCACCTCGCTGCCCGTGCCGATCAGCACCACCGCCGGAGGCTCCTCGGGGTCGCGCAGCACGTAGGCCCCGTGCCGCACACCTTCGTTGCCGGCGGTCCCCTCGAGCACAGGGACGGCCTGGCGGGTCAGGATCAGCGCCGTCGGACCCTCCCCGTCGATGGCGAGCCGGTACGCCATGGCCGTCTCGTTGGCGTCCGCGGGGCGGATGACGCGCAGACCCGGCATCGCCCGCATGGCCGCGAGGTGCTCGATCGGCTGGTGGGTCGGCCCGTCCTCACCGAGGCCGACGGAGTCGTGGCTCCAGGAGTAGATCACCTTCGCCCGCGACATGGCGGCGAGCCGCACCGCGGGCCGCATGTAGTCGCTGAACACGAAGAACGTGCCCCCGACGGGCAGGATGCCTCCGTGCAGGGCCATGCCGTTCATGACCCCGCCCATGGCGTGCTCACGGACCCCGAAGTGGATCTGGCGGCCGGTCCGGTCCGCCTTCGAGAACACCCCGGCCTCGGCCGGCAGCTGCACACCGGTGTTCTCGGTGAGATCGGCGCCGCCGGCGACGAGCCCGGGCACGACGTCCACGACGGCGTCGAGGCAGGCGGCAGCCGCCCTGCGGGTGGCCACGCGCTCCCCGGCCGGCCAGGACGGGAGCTTCGCCTCCCACCCGGGCAGGCCGCGGCCGCTGAGACAGGCCTCGAGCTCGGCCCGCTCCCTCGGCCAGCGCCGGTACCGCTCCTCCCAGGCCTCCCGTTCGGCACGGCCGCGCACCCCGCAGGCGCGCAGGTGGGCGAGCACGTCCTCGGGCACCCAGAAGGTCTCCTGGGGTGGGAGGCCGAGCAGCTCCTTGGTCCGGCGCACCTCGTCCTCGCCGAGCGGGTTCCCGTGCGCGAAGGCGGTGTCGGTGTAGGTGGGTGACGGGTACCCGATGTGGCTGCGCAGCACGATGAGCGATGGCTGGTCCTCGACCGCCATCGCCCGCCGGAGTGCGGCCTCCAGTGCGTCGACGTCCTCGGCCACCTCCCCGATGGTCTCGACGTGCCAGTTGTAGGCCCGGAAGCGTTCCGGGGTGTGGTCCGACAGCGCCAGCTCGGTCGGGCCGTCGATGGAGATGTGGTTGTCGTCGTAGATGGCGATGAGCTTGCCCAGGCCGAGGTGCCCGGCCAGGGAGGCGGCCTCGTGGCTCACCCCCTCCTCGAGGTCGCCGTCGCCACAGAGCACGAACGTGTGATGGCTGAACAGCTGCGGCCCGAAGCGGTGACGCAGCCAGTGCTCCGCCAGCGCCATGCCCACGCCGTTGGCGAATCCCTGGCCAAGGGGGCCGGTGGTGACCTCGATCCCTGGGGTGTGGTGCACCTCGGGGTGGCCGGGCGTGCGGGATCCCCACTGGCGGAAGGCACGCAGGTCATCGAGGGTGAGGCCGAAGCCGGTCAGGTACAGCAGCGCGTACTGCAGGATCGAGGCGTGCCCGTTGGAGAGCACGAACCGGTCACGGTTCGGCCAGTCCGGCGCGCCGGCGTCGTAGCGCATCACCCGAGCGAACAGCGTGTAGGCCAGCGGGGCCAGCGCCATCGCCGTGCCCGGGTGCCCCGAGTTGGCACGCTGCGGTCCGTCCATCGCCACACCACGGATGACGGCGATCGAACGTTGTGCGAGGTCGAGGTCGGTCACGGTCTCCTCCCGGGACAGGCTCCGGCCAACCCTACTTGTGCCGTTCTGGCGCGCGTTTGCGGGGTCAGAGCCCGCACAACGCGCGCCAGAACGAAGATGGGGGTGAGGGGTGGGAGCGGGACGGGGCGGAGTGGGGGTCTCAGCTGACCGGCGGGAGCAGCGTGTAGGGCACCACCGTCTCCGGACCGAGGTCGAAACGGCAGTGGGCGTGGACCACGCCGTAGTCGTCGAAGGCGAGCTCGGCCCGCACGAGGCGGTAGCCGAACCTACCCGGTTCGATCTGCACCGGCTGCACGTTGCGGGCGAGCTGCTCACCGTCACGCAGGAAGCGGACCTCGAGCGCGGCACTGCCCGCCTCGTCCGGGGCGCAGTGCGCGATCACCACCAGGTGGGGAGTGACGGTGACCGGAACCGGTGCCGGTGCCGGTGCGCTGAACTGGATGCCCTGCAGATCGATCCGGGTCGACGGCCCGGGGACCGATCGTGTCTGGAGGTCGTCGATGAACAGCGCTGCGAGGATGTGCACGGCCCGGTCCTACCACGACCGCCCCGTCGCCGTCGGCCGCGATGGGCGCCGGGTTCGGCACTAGCCTGGGTCAATGGCCGTGGAGGAGCCGTCGACGACGCGCGACGCCATCCTGATCGCAGCGCGTCGATGCTTCGCCGAGCAGGGCTACGACGGCACCTCCCTCAACGACATCGCAGAGGCCGTCGGGATCCGTCGATCCTCGGTGCTGCACCACTTCCCGTCCAAGGACGCCATCTACCGGGAGGTGTTCGAACGGGCGCTGGCGGAGTGGATCAGCCGGGTCGACGAGGTCACCGGCCCCGACACCGCCACGGGCTGGGACAAGGTCGACCAGGTGCTGACCGCCGGCTTCCGGTTCTTCATGGAGAACCCGGAGTTCGTGCGGATCGTCCGCCGGGAGGCGCTCGACTCCGAGTCCCGCCTCGGGGTCGATCTCGGTGTGATGCTCCAACCGCTGTTCCGGCGGGCGGTGGGCTGGTTCGACCGCGAGATGGAGCTGGGCACGTTCCGGCGGCTCGACCCCGAGCAGCTCCTGCTCACCGGGTACGGGGCGCTGCTCAGCTACTTCAGCGACCTGCCCTTCATCGAGGGCCTCCTCGAGCGGGATCCGCTCGAGCCGGCCCTGCTCGAGCGCCGCCTCGAGCACGTTCGCTCCTTCTTCCGGGCCGCGCTCGTGCCCTGAGCGCACGATCGAGCGCCTGTCGGCGGGCTCAGCCGCCGGTGACGGCCGCGAGCTCCCCGAGAGCCAGCCGGGCGAGCGCGTCGATGGCGTTGGCGTCCTCCTCGACGCAACCGGGCCGGAACCGCCACCCACCGTCGCAACCCTGATCGAGCACCGGGCGCAGGCCGAGGCGGGGACCCATCACGGTCGCCGTGCCACGCCGGACGTCGCGCCACAGGTACAGCAGCAGCATGGATCGCTCGGTGAGGGTGTGCAGGGCGTCCCCGGCGGCCAGGCCCTCCAGCACGGCGAGCGCCGCCCGGCCGACCTCGGCCTCCCGCCGGCCCTGCGCGACCCAGGGATCGGCCTCGCCGCCCAGGCCCGGGGCCTCGACCCGGGCGGCGTCGTCCAACCAGGCACGCAGCTCCGTCACCGCCTGGTGCCGGGCCGCACCATCGCTGCGGGCGACGGCCGCGACCAGCGCCCGGGGGTGCACGCCGTCGCAGATCTCGGCCAGCACCCGCAGACCCCGCTCGTCGGCCTCGGCCCGCCAGGTGGCCTCGGGGTCCTCACCCCGGAGGAAGGCGGCGACCGACGCCAGCGGAAGCAGCGACGCCCGGGCCTGGATCATCGGGTTCGCCAGGTAGCCGCCACAGACCGTCGACAGGTGCGGATCGCGCCCGCGCAGGGGCCCGAGGAACAGCCGGTCGTCCATGATGGCGTCGTTGACCGGGTAGTTGTCCCACACGAGCGGCGGTCGGTCACCGACGGCGGCGGCCCGCCGCCGGGCCTGCTCGGCGGTGATGGTGTCGCACACGACGGTCGGACCGGTCCAGGCGACAGCGACCTCAGCCGGAAGGCCGGAGGCGAGGGCCTCCAGGTAGGGGGTCGGCTCCGTGCCCGTGTACTCGGTGGGGACCAGCACCAACCCGACCCGACCGGCGAGGTGCTCGAGCAGGCGGGACCCGAGCTCGGCGTGGGCCTGCCCGAGGCCCGGGCGGGGCGGGATGTCGTCGAGCGCGAGGCACACCAGGTCGATCCCGACGGCGAGCACCTGGTCGATCTTGGCGAACAGCGCTGCGTGGTCGGCCGGGTCGTCGTAGGCGATCGACAGGCCGGGGGAGATCGCGAACCCCACGCGGAGGGTGTCGGCGGCCACCAGACGCTCGAAGTCCAGCAGCTCGTCGCGGTCGTAGGGCTCGCGCCAGGACTCGCGGTGCTTCGGGTCGTCCTTGGGGGCGTAGACGTAGTGGGTCATGCCCCAGCGGTGGCACGCCTCCATGACCGCCAGACGCTCCTGCAGCTGCCAGGGCGGTCCGTAGAAGCCCTCGATCAGCCCGCGGATCGCCCAGGTCACGCTGGCTAGGGTACGCCCCCATGGCACGCACGCTCTCGGAGGCCGAGTCCAAGGACCTCCTCGGCCGCTTCGGCGTCCCGTTCCCACCCGAACGCCGGGTCACGGACCCGGCGGCGGCGGTGGCGGCCGCGGACGAGCTCGGCTACCCGGTGGTCGCCAAGCTCAGCGGGGAGGGGATCGCGCACAAGACCGAGCGGGGTCTGGTCCGTCTCGGGCTCGCGGACGCCGCCGCCGTCGGGGCGGCGGCCACCGAGCTGCTGTCGGCCGCGACCCCTGCCGACGGGGCCGTGACAGTGCTGATCGCGCCGATGCTCGCCGGCACCCGTGAGCTGATCGCGGGGCTGTCCGAGGACCCGCAGTTCGGCATGACGGTGCTGCTCGGCCTCGGAGGGATCCTGGCCGAGGCGCTCGCGGAGGTGACCGTGCGCCTGGTGCCGATCGAGCGGGCCGACGCCGAGGAGATGATCGACGAGCTCGGTGCGCAGGCGCTGTTGCGGGCGTTCCGGGGTGAGCCTCCCGTGGACCGCTCACAGCTGGTGGACGTCCTGCTCGGCCTGTCCCGGGCGGCGCTGGCCCATCCCGAGATCGTCTCCGCCGATCTCAACCCGGTCCTGATCGTGGGCGGTGAGCCCATCGCCGTGGACGCCCTGGTGGAGGTCCGGTCGTGA
>Ga0308411_10002416_pt1 | contig 12599 bp, 8 predicted proteins | sample HotsprottomLayer_2_FD_203530 | JGI IMG/M metagenome (GOLD analysis project Ga0308411, IMG submission 203530) | Hot spring phototrophic mat microbial communities from Octopus Spring, Yellowstone National Park, Wyoming, United States -... | ecosystem: Environmental > Aquatic > Thermal springs >... | reverse complement strand
GGGCTGCTCGGCCTGGCGCTGGCGCCGGATTTCGCCACCTCGAAGCTCGTCTACGTGCATCTCACGACGACCGACAACGACGGCGACCAGCAGGTCCGGGTCTACCGCGAGCGTCCGGATGGCACGGGGGAGTATCTAGGGACCGTGGCGACCGATCTCGAGCCTCCGGCGGGGGTGGCGGCTCGAAGCGCCGGCCATCTTGGCTTCGGGGCCGATGGCTGCCTGTACGTCGGCGTGGGCGACAATGCGGGACGATGGAATGCCCAGGTGCTCGCGGGCACCGATGCCGTGGCCAACAGCGAGGCTGCGGCCTTGTGTACGGCTGTGTGCGCGGGCTCGCAGGAGCTCCCCGATCGCACCGTCGCACACAACGGCCGACCGAACCTCGCGGGCAAGATCCTGCGCCTCGCCGTGGAAGGGCCATCGACCGCGCAGGAGGGCCCCGCCTCTCCGGTGGCGAGCGCGCCTCGGGTCTTCGCCGTGGGCTTCCGGAACCCCGCGGGGCTCGCAACGCATCCGCTTAGCGGACAGCTCTGGGTCGCCGAGCGCGGCGATGCGCTGGAGGCCGAGATCGGCATCGTCGAGCCCGGCTCGAATCATGGCTGGCCCTGTCTCGAGGGCACGCGGGTCAGCTCGAGCGCGGCGGCGTGCATCGCAGGGACCGATCCCCAGGACGTCTACGCGCGGCATCCCGCCTGGCGGCGGCCGGTCGTGGTCCATCCGGGCTCGAACGTGGTGGTGACTGGCCTTGCAGCCTACAGCGGGCTCGCCTACCCGGCAGCCTACTACGGTGACCTCTTCTACCTGCTGCGCGACAGCGCGCGCATCTATCGCGTCGACCTCGAGCCACCGTGCTTTCTCGCTCCGACAACGACCATCGCCACGCTGCCGTTCCACGACTCCAATCGCGACGGAGACTTTCGCGCACTCTACGACGTCGACGACGATGGCGACTTCGACAATGTCGCGGCGGCAAACCTGACCGCGATCGTCCAGGCTCCCGATCCGCTGGGCCGGGAGGTGCTGTACGTGGCGGGCCGGCAGAACAACAGCAGCGACATGCAGGCCGACAGCGTCGTGTACCGGATCGAGTACGCGACGGCCTTCGTGCCCTGGGAAGGCCCGACGGGGCGGGTTGCGGACTCGTGCTTTGCCGGCCTCGACAACCCCTTCGCGCGGCCCCGCTGCCTGGCGCCGGGCGGCCCCTGCCCAGGGCAGCCCGACGGCATGAGCTGCGACGATGGCAATACCTGCAACGGCAGCGAGGCCTGCAGGGCCGGAATCTGTCGAGCAGCGAGCACGCCTGCCGCGGACGGGACGGTCTGCGACGCCGCCGACGCGTGTCGTGCTCCCGGGACATGCCGCGCGGGGCTCTGCGAGCCAGGCCTCGCCCTGCCCGACGGGACGGTGTGCGGGGATGCGGATCCCTGCAATGGGCAGGAGACCTGCGAAGGCGGAGCCTGCGTCCCTGGCCGTGGCCCGGAATCGCTCGCGCTCGCCGCGCTCGCGATACGGCCGTCGGGCGGGCTCTCGCTACGAGCATCCGCTGGCGATGCCGCGTTTCCCGAGGCGCGCGACCACGTCGCGCTCTCGCTCGCCACCGGAGGCGAGGCTGTCCTGGCGCAGGATCTCGGGATGCCCGAGGACGGACCACCATGGCGTCGCTCTCCAGCGACAGCGCGCTGGCGACGCCCGGGCCGCGGCGCGGATGGCGTGTCGAGCTTCGAGGTGCGACGGGCATCGGATGGCGTGACAGTCCGGAGCCGGGGGCGAGCTGCTGCGCTCCGCGGCTCGGCGACGACGGAGCTCACCCTGCGGCTCGTCGTCGGCCAGCGCTGCTTCAGCGGTCGCGCGGCATGCCGGCCGCGCGGCGCGGGTCTGCGCTGCGGCGGCTGAGGGGCTCGGCCCTGGTTCCGGCAGGCGGTGGCATCTGGTAGTGAATCGCGGATGCCCCGGTGCCGGGCTCGTGCTTCGTGCCTCCTCGCCGTGTGCGTTGTGGTCGGTGCGGCCACGCTGGCAGCGGCGGCCGAGCTGCGGTTTCTCCGCGACGACGTCGAGGTCCGTCGCATCGATCGCGAGATGCTGCGCCGCTCGTGCGCGGAGCGCGTGGTCACGGTACGCGACCCGTATTACGAAGCAGTCAAGCGGTTCCGAGCCTGCCCGCTGAACGATGTGCTTCGCCTCGGCTTCGGCGAGGCGCCTCGCCCCGGGGACGATGTCGTCTTCCGGGCGCATGACGGCTACGCTAAGCCCAGCACAGGAGCCCGCGTGGCGACGCCCGGGGGCTGGGTCGCCTTCGCCGACGCCGACCGCGAGGAGGGGTTCGCCCCCCTCGGGCGCCAGCATGTCGAACCCGGGCCGTTCTACGTTGTCTGGGATGGTCCCGGGCAGGACGATCCCCACCTCTGGCCGTGGCCCTACCAGCTTGCCGAAATCGTCGTGACCGACGTCACGCGTCGTTGGCCGCGGATCGTTCCACGCAACGTCGCGCACGATTCCGCAGCCTGGCGCGGGTTTACCATCTTTCGCAGCGAGTGTGTCGCCTGCCACGCAATCAATGGCCAGGGCGGCACCGTCGGTCCCGAGCTGAACGTTCCACGGAACATCCTCGAATACCGCGAGCCCGAGCAGCTCAAGGCCTTCATTCGGGACCCGGCCGCCTTTCGTTACGGCAACATGCCTCCCAACCCCCACCTCAGCCCGGAGGATCTCGAGGGGCTCATCGCGTACTTCGCCACGATGCAGCACCAGAAGCACGATCCGAGGACGGCCCCGTGAGGTCCCGCATCCACGGCGCGCTGCTCGCGCTCGACTCCGTGCCGCTCGACACGACCCACGGTCCGTTTGTCGCACACCGCTTCCACAACCTGGCAACCGGTCAACCAGCGCTCGCCGTGGCGTACGGCGATCTGAGCGGCACGACGCCCCTGCCAGTGCGCGTCCATTCCTCGTGCCTCACGAGCGAGGCCTTCGGGGCGTGCGATTGCGACTGCGCCGAGCAGCTGGACGGCGCCCTCGCGGCCATCGCCGCCAGCGGCCGCGGCGTGCTGTTCTACCTCGCGCAGGAAGGCCGCGGGGCCGGCTTCGCTGCCAAGGCGCTCGATCGCATGCTCGTCCAGGCCAGCGACAACCGGCTCACGACCTTCGAGGCCTACGAGGCGCTCGGGCTCGCACGAGACCATCGGAGCTACGAGGAAGTCGTCTGGATGCTCCGCCTGCTCGAAATCAGGGCGCCGCTGGAGCTGCTGACCAACAACCCGGAGAAGCTCGGCGCCCTACCCGCGCTCGGCGTGCCTCTCGCCGGCTATCGCCCCCTGGCGGTGGCCGCCCACGCCTTCAGCCGCCACTATCTCGCAGCCAAAACCGAGAGCGGCCACCTCCTCGAGCCGATTCCGGGGGACATCGCACAGCTCCCCGAACGCGTGGAGCGCATGTGGCCGGAAGCTGTTCCCGGTGCTCGAAATGCCGTGCGTCTGGCATCGTACCTGCTCCCGCTCCGCACCCACGACCTCGCCTGGTTCCGGCTGCACCTCTTCTTCGATCGTCGGCGCCGCCGCGAACGGATCGTGCTCGAGCACGGCAGGTCGGCAGAGCCCCTCGTGCGCGTGTACCGCGAGCGCCTGCTCGAACGCTTCCCGCTGCGACATCGTGGCGAACGCACCCGCTGGACTCTGGCTGTGGATGCCATGATCGCGGCCGGCGGAGGAGTGGCGCTGGTGCTACCCGAAGGCGAAGCGCTCTCTCAGGCCGACATCGCGCTCCTCGCCAGTCGGCTCCCCGCCGGCCGCGCACGAGCGCTCGGTGAGGACATGCACGGCCTGGCGGCCCAGCTGGCACGCCGGCGCATCGGCCTCGGTCCCCCGCAGGGGCTGGGTCGATCGACCCTCTCGGACTGCTCTCGTGTCGGTGCCGTCTGAATCGCTCGACTGGCGAGCGGCCTACGATCTCCTCGCCGAGCGCACTGCGGCGGCGCCGGCCGCACTCGAGCGGTCCCTCGCCTGCCCGTGGCCGGTCCTCGACGTCGGACAGCCACGGCGTCTCGTGACAAGCGGGATCGGGAGCTCCGAAGCCCATGCGCGTTTTCTGGCGCAGGTGGTGGACAACGCCGGCCAGCTTCCCGCACGGTTCCAGCCGCTCGGCGCGCTCCTCACCCCACCGCGTGCTGCCGCCGACGATCTTCTCGTGGTGTTCTCGCAGGGCCCCTCCCCGAACGCACGCCTCGTGCTCGCGGCAAGTGGCGCCTGGCACCGGGCGATCCTCGTCACCGCGCGCCGCGACGAATCGCTGCTTGCATCGCTGCGCGCTGCGGGAGCGCAGGTGGTGTGGTTCGAGGGCGACAACGAGCACGGCACGTTGTGGCGTGTCGTCGGACCGCTCGCGGCCTACGGAGCAGCGATCCGACTCGCGCGGCTCCTCGGGGCAGCCCTTCCTCCCCTCGATGGCTCGCGTCTCCCCGCTGCGCTCGCTGCCGCCGCTCGAGCCGCTGCGGCAGTCCCCGACGCAGCCCTCGCGGCCCCGCTGAGCTTCCTCGCCTCGGGCACGCACCTCGAGCTGGTCCGGACCGTTCCGGCAAAGGCGCTCGAAGCCCTGCTCCTCCCCGCGCCCCCCCTCTGGGAGCTCCTCGAGATCGCCCACGGGCCGTTCCAGCAGGCCTTTCCGGGCACACACACCTTCGTCGCCCTCGCGCGGGCTGATGCCCCCGACGAGCCGGCGCTTCTCGCCCGCCTGGCCACGATGCTGGATGCCGAGCGGCATCGGCTCGTGCAGCTGCCGGCCACGCTGCCCGGGCCGCTCGCAGCGATCGAGCACGAGCTTGCGACGACCGTCCTGCTCCTGCGTGCCCTGGCGCTGCGCAAGGTCGACCAGGCGCGCTGGCCCGGGCGCGGCCGGGACGCTCCTCTCTATGCCCTCGCAGCACCGCCGGTGCGTCCCCATCTCGAGACGCTGACCTGGCCAGAGGTCGAGGCGGCGGTCGCGGCAGGCGCCCGTACCGCCATCGTGCCGCTCGGCTCGATCGAGCAACACGGCCACCACCTGCCGCTCGGAACGGATGCCTGGCTTGCCGGCGCACTGGCCGACGCCGTGTGTGCAGCGGTCCCGGGCACCATCGCCTGCCCCGTGATCCCGATGGGCTGTGCGAGCGAGCACCTCGGATTTCCCGGAACGCTGCACCTGCGGCCCCAGACACTCGAGGCAGTGTTGTGCGATGTGCTCGCCGCGCTCGCCCGGCACGGCATCACGCGGGCATTCGTGTTCTCGGCCCACGGCGGCAACGCGCATGTGCTGCGGGAGATGGTACCGCGCCTGCGCGCCGCATGCCCCGGGATCGCGGTCACCGCCCTCACCGACCTCGAGACGGTGACGCGCACACTGCACGAGACGGCCCGGGAAACGGGCATCGCGCCAGGCGCGGCGGGTCACCACGCGGGCGACATCGAGACCTCGATGCTGCTCGCCCTGCGGCCGGGCGACGTGCGCTCTGGCCGCCTCGCCGCCGGAACGATCGCGGAGGCATCCGACGCCCAGGCGCTGTTCTACCCTGACTTGCGGGCTCACGCGCCCACGGGCACCGTGGGCGATCCGCGGCACGCCGATCCCGGCCGCGGGCTCGCCTACCTGCAGGCCTGGACGGGGCTCCTCGTCGCGGCGCTCTCCGGCGACGAGGCGAAGAAGCGCAGGTAGGCGAAGGGGACAAAGAGCCCGTAGTAAAGCTGGTTCGGAAGCATGCGGAGCAGCCACCCACGGTCGTCCCCGGCAAGAATGAGCATGTCGGCGCAGGCCCACAGCACATAGTATCCGATCACCCAGGCCCAGACGGCCCGCAGATAGCGCAGCGCCACGGGCCGTCGTCGGGGGAGAATCACGCCACGCTGGACCAGCGCGAGGACGCTGAAGGCGACCTCGTAGACGAGCCACAGCGCCTGCGAGGAGGCGGCCTCGGTGAGAACCGACGGTATCGTCCCGAGCGACACGGCGCCACGCGCCACGACCGCGAGGTACGTCACCGCGGTGACCAGCGGCACGACGAGCGTCCACGCGGCGGCGACGACCAGGTGACGTCCGAGCGGGCGGTCGGGCGCGCTCACGGCCTCGACGAGCACGAACACCCGCCAGTCGCCGAGGAGGACAAAGAGCAGCATGGGTACCCCCGCCAGGGCAGGGAGCGTGGCGTCAGCAATCGACTCCGCAGCGAAGACGAGCGCCCATACCCGGACGACGCGCGCGGCCGCGGGATCTGCGCCGGGTTGCGCCGGGCGCGGCACGAGCGCCAGCCAGAGGAGGAACAGGACCGGTCCGACGGTGAGCCCCCACACGCTCTGCAGGGGGCTCCGATAGGCGTCGTGCCAGCTCACGGCTGCGAACGCTGCTAGCAGGCACCCAGGCCTGCCGCCAGCTCGCGCCGGCCGACGGCGGTCCCGTCACTCCTCGGTGTTGCAGGGGTTGGGCAAACAACTGCCCACGTCCCAGTCGATCGCGTCGTGGATCCGCAGCGTCTCCGCGTCGCAGCGCTCCCAGGCCATGACCCGGCAACGACCAGCCCCCCGGGGACGTCGGAAAAGACAACAGCGTGTCAGGTCCGCGTTCCCACAGCTCGAGGCGCGTGCCCGCTTGAGCGCCAGCCGAAACTCCGCCGGCCCGATCCGCCCGTCCAGCAAACGCGTCCGTGCCTCCGCAGCCACGCAGCGCTGATACGCTCGGCGGGAAGACCACTCACCGCCCTCGGGCCCCTGCTCGCAGTCACAGACACTGCAGCCGAACGCGTCGATAAAATCGCCAGTGGGCGTGTCCAGGCAGAAATCGACCTCGTCGGGCACGCCGTCTCGGTCCTCGTCGGTGTCCGATAGTGCCAGCACCCCCGAGGCGAAGGCGAGGACCAGCCCACACGCCAGTACAGCGCCCCACGGCCGCATACGCCTGGCCATCCCTGCAGCGAGCATGCCAGCCGCCGAGCCGCGGATGCGCCGACGGCCCGTTCGCAACCGACACGCGGGTGACAGCCCGACGCGACCGTGACGGGCACCATGTCAGCGCGCCGTGCTGGCGTTCCCTTTCGAGGAGGATGCCGCGGGGGTAGCGGGCCGCACGACGAGCCGCACCGTCGAAGGCTCGAGCGCGCGCAACACCAGCGTCTTCGGGTGGCGAAGGCGACGCTCGTCGACGCGAAAGGTCCGTCGGCCCTCCGCCGCGAGCCCGGCGTCGATCACGAGATCGAGGTTGCGTGGGTTGAAAAAGTAGAACTCGCGCGACGGGCCTTCCAGGATCACTCGGATACTGGACGGCTTGACTGCCTCGACCTCGAGGCCTTCGGGGATATTCGTCAGGCGCACGGGCACCTCGTAGCTTCGCTCGGCCAGGCGCGATCCAGGCACGAGCGCCCACCACAGCGCGGTGACGACGAGCAGGGAGGCAATTTTTTCCAGCCCGTGCTCGCGCAACAGGGCGCCCCAGAACGGCCAGCGCCGGGGCGCTGGCCGCAGCGCGGCCGTGAAGGCCGCGACCGTGCTCGCCAGGGTCGAGACCTCCACCGGGCGAAGCAGCTTGCCTTCGTGGGCCACGGCGATGGTACCCCGTTCTTCCGACACGACGATGCAGAGCGCGTCGCTCACCTCGGCCAGCCCCAGCGCGGCCGCGTGGCGGGTTCCCGTGCCGGCGAGCTGGGCGAAGTCCGTCGAGAGGGGCAGATGCGCCGCGAAGCGCCGGATCCGGTCGCCCTCGACCACGACTGCCCCGTCGTGACCCGGCGAGTGCGGATCGAAGAGACTTTCGAGCAGCGGCACCGACAGGCAGCCATCAAGGGGGATGCCGCCACGGACGTGCCGGTCGATGGGTTGTCGGCCGGGGAGCACGATCAGCGCCCCGATGTGCTGGCGCGCCAGGTCGCCGACCGCCTGCACGAGGATGTCGGCCGGCACCGAGGTGGGGCGTTCACGCCGGCCACCGCGCCGCAGGCTCCACACCGCCAGGCGCTCGAAAAACGCTCGGAGCTCCTCCTGGAAGATGACGACGATGATCACCACCAGGATGGCGAAGAAGCTCTGCAGCAGCCACGACGTCAGCCGCAGATCGAGGGCGAGGGCGAGGGCGTACAGCCCCCCCAGGAGGAGGAGGCCGAGCGCGGCGAACGCCGCGCGCGTCCGGCGCAGCCAGACAACCGCCGTGTACACGAGCCCCGTGACGAGGAGCACGTCGACGAGATCGACGACCTGGATCATCCCGTGCATGGCCGCCCACGCTTCCCCTGGCTCGTCCCGCCCCTCCCCGCACGCCGCCCCGGGCCGACGTTCTCGACGTGGTGCGCAACGCGGGGTAGTGCAGAACGAGCATGGCACATCAGCACACCCGCCCGAAACCCCCAGCCGTCATCTACGGGACGAGTCCCCTGCGCGATGACGATCTCCATCTGTTCAACGAGGGAACGCACCTGCAAATCCAGGACAAGCTGGGCGCCCATCCGATGGTGGTCGATGGGATCGCCGGGACCCATTTTGCGGTGTGGGCACCGGATGCGGAGTACGTCTCCGTCATCGGGGACTTCAACGGCTGGCATGCCGGCGAGCATCCGCTGCGCCCCCGCAGCTCGTCCGGCATCTGGGAGGGCTTCGTTCCTGGAGTCGGGCGCGGCGATCTATACAAGTACCACGTCGGTTCGCGTTTTCATGTCTATCGGGTCGACAAGGCCGATCCGGTGGGGTTTTTCCACGAAGTGCCGCCCCGGACCGCGTCACGCGTGTGGACCCTCGAGTACGAGTGGGGCGATCAGGCATGGCTCACCGAGCGGGCAAGGCGCAATGCGCTCGATGCGCCGATCGCGATCTACGAGGTGCATCTCGGCTCCTGGCGACGCGACCCGGCCGATCCCACCCGCCTCCTCTCCTACCGCGAGATCGCGGAGCCGCTCGCCACCTACGTTCGGGACATGGGCTTCACCCACGTCGAGCTGCTACCCGTGATGGAGCACCCCTTCTACGGGTCCTGGGGATATCAGACGACGGGCTACTTCGCGCCCACGGCCCGCTACGGCTGCCCGCAGGACTTCATGTATCTCGTGGATGTGCTCCATCAGCACGGGATCGGCGTGATCCTGGACTGGGTGCCCTCGCATTTCCCGACCGATGCGCACGGCCTCGGCTACTTCGACGGCACCCACCTCTACGAGCATGGCGATCCGCGCCAGGGATTCCACCCGGACTGGCAGAGTTATATTTTTAACTACGGGCGCAACGAGGTCCGGAGCTTTCTCCTCTCGAGCGCCCTCTTCTGGCTCGAGCGCTACCATGCCGACGGGCTGCGGGTCGACGCCGTCGCCTCGATGCTCTACCTCGATTACTCGCGCAAGGAAGGCGAGTGGATCCCGAACGAGTACGGCGGTCGAGAGAACTTGCAGGCGATGAACTTCCTCCGCCTGATGAACACGCGCATCTACGAGCGGGTCCCTGGCGTGCAGACCATCGCCGAGGAATCCACCGCCTGGCCCATGGTCTCGCGGCCGACCTACGTCGGCGGTCTGGGCTTCGGCTTCAAGTGGGACATGGGGTGGATGCACGACACGCTGGTCTACATGGCGAAGGATCCCGTGCACCGAAAGTACCACCACGACCAGCTCACCTTCCGCGGCCTCTACGCCTTCACCGAAAACTACATTCTGCCCCTCTCGCACGACGAGGTCGTGCACGGGAAGGGCTCGCTCGTGTCGAAGATGCCGGGTGACGACTGGCAGCGGTTCGCGAATCTCCGGGCGCTGTTCGGCTACATGTGGACCACGCCCGGGAAAAAGCTCCTCTTCATGGGCGGCGAGTTCGCCCAGTGGAGCGAGTGGCACCACGAAACGAGCCTCGACTGGCATCTGCTCGAGTGGGGGCCGCATCAAGGGGTGCAACGCTGGGTCCAGGACCTCAACCGCGCCTACCGCAGCGAGCCCGCCTTGCACGAGGCCGATTGCGATCCGCACGGCTGGCAATGGATCGACTGCGGCGACTGGGAGCAGAGCACCCTCGTGTATCTGCGCCGCGGTCGCAGCACGCCCGCCGTCTGTATCGTCGCTTGCAACTTCACCCCCGTCCCTCGCTTCGGCTATCGCATCGGCGTGCCATTCCCGGGCTTCTGGCAGGAGCTCCTGAACAGCGACGCCCCGGTCTATGGCGGCAGCGGGCAGGGCAATCTCGGCGGGCTGCAGGCGACACCCATTCCGTGGCATGGGCAACCCCAGTCCCTCCAGGTCGTCCTCCCTCCCCTCGCCGTGGTCGTGTTTCGGAGCCAGCCGGAGTGAGGAGCTGTTGCCTCGGTGCGCCAAAGGCTCTAATGATGCCCGGCGTCGTCATTACGTTCGGCGTACTCATGGAGAAAGGAGTCGGGGTATGAGGAGTCGGCAAGCAATGACGCTCGCGCTGGCGGCAGCTGTCGGCCTGAGCGGCTGTGCCACCTTGCGCGAGAACACGACCGCGTGTCGGGTCGCCACCACCCTCACGGGCGCGACGCTCGGTGCCGTGGGCGGTGGCGTCGGCACCAACAACATCGAAAAAGGGACGACCAGCAACGGCGAGATCGCCGCGGGTGCCGCCGCGGGGCTGGTCGCCGGTACGCTGGCCGGAGCGCTCCTCGGCTACGCCATCTGCCCCGAGGAAGCGGCTCCGCCGCCGCCGCCACCGCCCCCACCCCCCCCTCCGCCGCCAGCACCGCGCAAGATCGAATCGGAGCGGCGCGGCGGTTGATCGTGCCCCTCTCGCGCTCCCGGGGCCAGGCATCGTGGCCCCGGGGAGCGCGGCGGCGCGGGCCGCTCAGACACGTGCGCGTCCGTAGAGCGTGGTCAGCTCGCGCAGTCGCCCCGCTGGGCTGGCTGCCAGCTGCCCGGGGGTGAGGCGCCACGTCCAGTTGCCCTGCGTGGAGCCGGGACGGTTCATCCGGGCCTCGCTGCCAAGGGAGAGCACGTCCTGCATCGGGACGACCGCCGTGTCGGCCACCGAGGCGAGGGCCAGGCGGATCAGGTCCCAGGCGATGTCCTCGCCGCTTCGCCCGAGATAGCGCTGCGCCATGCCCCGCTCGTGCGCCGGGGCGGAGGCGAACCAGCCCACGGTCGTGTCGTTGTCGTGGGTCCCGGTGTACACGACGCAATTGCGGGGAAAATTGTGGGGCAGCGACCGCTCGTGCGGGTCGCCACCGAAGGCGAAGTGCAGCACCCGCATCCCCGGCAGCCCGAAACGCGCGAGCAGGGCATCGACCTCCGGGGTAACGATACCCAGGTCCTCGGCCACGACGGGGAGCTCGCCGAGCGCGTCGGTAACCGCTTGTAGCACCGCTCCGCCCGGACCGTACCGCCAGCGCCCATGGAGGGCGGTCGTCTCGCCGGCCGGGACCTCCCAGAAGCGCGTGAACCCGATCACGTGATCGATCCGCACGATGTCCACCATGGCGAAGGTCTGGCGGAAACGCTCGACCCACCAGCGGTACCCCTCGCTCACCATCACGTGCCAGTCGTACAGGGGATTGCCCCAGAGCTGCCCGGTAGCACTGAAATAATCTGGAGGGACGCCCGCGACTACGGTCGGGCAGCCGCGGCTGTCGAGGAGGAACAGCGAGGGCCGGGCCCAGACGTCAGCGCCGTCGTGGGCGACGAAAATGGGCATGTCTCCGAGCAGGCGAATCCCGCGCTGCCGAGCATAGGCACGCAACGCAGCCAGCTGCCGGGCGAAGAGGAACTGCGCGAGTTTCGCGGTCAGGATCGGCTCGGCCAAGTCCTCCCGCGCGACAGCCAGGGCCGCCGGGTCGCGCCAGGCCAGCTCGGGAGGCCACTCGTACCAGGGCGCCCCGTGGTGCGCGTCCTTGAGGGCCGCGTACAACACGTAGTCGTCAAGCCAGGCGGCCTCGGCCTCGCAGAAGGCTGCGAAGGCCTCTTCCAGATGCGCCGCCGCGCCGTCGTCGCGAAAGCGCTGCGCCGCGCGCTCCAGGAGCCGGCGTTTCCAGGGCACGACCGTGCCGAAGTCCACGCGATCCTCGGGGCAGGCTGGCCGGTCCGCGAGGTCGGTCGGCTCGAGCAACCCCTCGCGGACGAGGTCTTCCGCGCTCACGAGCAGGGGATTGCCGGCAAAGGCGGAGTAGCATTGGTAGGGCGAATCACCGTAGCCCGTCGGGCCCAGGGGGAGAACCTGCCAGATGGACTGCCCGGCCTCGGCGAGCCAGTCGACGAATCGGCGCGCGCCGGGACCGAAGTCGCCGATCCCGTCGGGCCCCGGCAGCGAGGTGGGATGCAGCAGGATGCCGCTCGAGCGGGGGAAACGCACCGGGCGAGGGTAGCAGATCGAGGGCGCACACCGAACGCCGTTCGGAACTCGCAGCGTGCCGACGGAGGAGCTACGGCTTTTCCCGGCAGGCGGGGAATGCTTCAAAGAGGCATGCTGGTCGTCTCTGCCGAAGAGGCCGTGGCCCAGATCCGCTCGGGCCAGCGCGTCTTCCTGCATGGAGCCTGTGCCACCCCGTCGGTCCTGCTGGACGCGCTGGTCGCTCGCGCCCCCCAGCTTCGGGACGTGACGATCATCCACCTCCATGCCGAGGGGCCCGGCCCGCATCTCGCCCCCGAGATGGCGGGCCACTTCCGCCATCTCGCG
>Ga0308411_10002415_pt1 | contig 12601 bp, 9 predicted proteins | sample HotsprottomLayer_2_FD_203530 | JGI IMG/M metagenome (GOLD analysis project Ga0308411, IMG submission 203530) | Hot spring phototrophic mat microbial communities from Octopus Spring, Yellowstone National Park, Wyoming, United States -... | ecosystem: Environmental > Aquatic > Thermal springs >... | reverse complement strand
AGACACGGGCCGTACCCGCCCTCGGGGTGAGGCGCCGCTGGAGGCCCGAGCCGGAATCGAACCGACGTACGGGGATTTGCAGTCCCCTGCATGACCACTCTGCCATCGGGCCGCCGGCCGAGGCATGTTCGTTAGGGCCACACCCTTCGCCGGTCAAGCGCCGCACCAGGGCGGCTCCCTTGTTGCGGCGCACTAAGGGAAACTATAACGCCCATGTCGCGAGAACAGGTGGTCACAGGCCGTCCGCATGGATTCCGCCCGCACGGATTTCGCCATGGCACGCCGCAACATGATCGAGGGTCAGCTCAGGCCAAACAGGGTCACCGATCCGGCATTGCTCGCCGCAATGGCGGAGGTGCCGCGCGAGCGTTTCCTGCCGCCGGCGCTCCAGCCGCTTGCCTATGTCGACGAGGACCTGCGCCTCGGTTGCGGCCGCGCGCTGATGGAGCCGATGGTGTTCGCCCGCCTCGTGCAGGAGGCGCGCGTGCGCCCGGGGAGCCGGGTGCTCGTGGTGGCGGCAGGCGCCGGCTATGGGGCTGCAGTGCTCGCGCGCATGGGGGCGAGGGTTGTCGCGCTCGAGGCTCCCGGGCCGGCGGCCGAGGTGTTGCGTGCATCGCCCGCAGCGAAGGCTCCCGGTGTGACGACGGCGATCGGCCCGCTCGCTGAGGGCTGGGCCGCCGAGGCGCCCTACGACGTCGTGCTGATCGAGGGGGCGGTGGAGGAGATCCCGCCCGCCCTGCCTGACCAGCTCGTCGATGGGGGGCGCCTCGTCACCGTGCGCGCCTCCGGCAAGCCCGGCGTGCCTGGCCGCGCGGTGCGGCTCCTGCGGGTTGCCGGCACGGTGACGGAGGTGCCGCTGTTCGACGCCGGCACGATCCTGCTGCCCGAGTTCCGGCGCGCCCCGGCCTTCGTATTCTGATCCTGAGCGAGGCCATGGACGGAACCCGCCTCCCTGCCGATCGGGCGCACGCCTCCCGGGCGCGCCGCGGGGCGCAACGGCAAGTGCCGCTTGCATCGCACCGCCCAAGGGCGGCAGCCTCTGAGAGCGCGCACGAGTGGCGGGCGCCGCGGACGACAGCGCGCAGCACCCGGCCCGGCCAATGGGGCGGCAGTGCGGCTTGGGTCGGAAAACCGATGGACGGAACGATGACGGAGGGACGGATGGCGACGGGGCGGCGGGGCGGCTTGGTGCGCGCGGTCCTGGTCGCGTGCGCCCTGGTCTCGCCCGCTGCCGGCGCCGAGGCGCAGACCCTGCGCGAGGCGCTCGCCCTCGCCTACGCCAACAACCCGACACTCCAGGCAGCGCGCGCCCGCCTCCGCGCCACGGACGAGAACGTTCCCATCGCCCTCTCTGGCTGGCGGCCGGTGATCACGCTCCAGGGCCAGTACGGCTACGCCGACGGCACGCAGACCGGCCGGCTGGCCAGTGGCGTGCGGCAACGCACCGACATCGAGCGCAACCCGTTCTCGGGAAGCGCCACGATCAGCCAGCCGCTCTACCGCGGCGGCCGTACCGTGGCCGCGATCCGCAGGGCCGAGGCCCAGGTGCTCGCCGAGCGGGCGAATCTGCTCGCCGTCGAGCAGACGGTGCTCGCCGATGCCGTCAACGCCTATGTCACGGTGATCCAGAACCAGGAGGTGCTCAGGCTCGCGACCAACAACGTGCGCGTGCTCGAGCGGCAGCTCCAGGCAGCGCGCGACCGTTTCCGGGTTGGCGAGATCACCCGCACCGATGTCGCCCAGGCGGAAGCGCGGCTCGAGCGCGCCCGGTCGGAGCGCAGCCGCGCTGACGGCGATCTGCAGACGGCGCGGTCGAACTTCGAACGCACGATCGGCGAACCGCCGCGCCAGCTGACCGCGCCACCGCCTCTGCGGCCGATCGCGCGCGACGCTGAGGAGGCCGCAAGGCTCGCCGAGGCCAACAACCCGAACGTGCTTCGCGCGCGCTTCGACGAGCAGGCGGCGATCCACAACATCGACGTGATCTTCGGCGAGCTCCTGCCCACGGCCTCGCTGCAGGGGAGCACCTTCCGCAACGACGACAGCACGCTGCGCGACACGCGCTCGACCGGCAGCCAGGTGATCGGCGTGCTCTCCGTGCCGCTCTACCAGGGCGGCCAGGAACATGCCCGCGTGCGGCAGGCGAAGCAGGAGGCGCAGCGGGCGCAGGAGGTCCTCAACGAGGCGCGGCGGCAGGTGGTGGACAATGCCCGCCGCGCCTGGGAGACGCTGCAGGCTGCGCGCGCCGAGGTAAACGCCCGCACCGCGCAGATCCGCGCCAACGAGATCGCGCTCGAGGGCGTGCAGCGCGAGGCGCTGGTCGGCAGTCGCACGACGCTTGACGTGCTCAACGCCGAACAGGAGCTGCTTGATGCGCGCACCGCGCTCGTGCGCGCCACCCGCGACTACCTGATCGCCACCTATTCGCTTGCCGCCTCGGCCGGGCGGCTGACCGCGCGCGACCTGCAGCTCCCGGTGCAGCTCTACGACCCGCTCGAGTACAACACTGCCGTGCGCAACCGCTGGTTCGGCACCGACGTGCCGCCGCCGCGGTCGCCGCCTCTCACCCCGGCGGCAGCGCGATGAGCGCCGCCGAGCCGAAGCCCGGAGGGGCGGAGGGCCAGCCGCCGGGCCAGGACGGCTCGATGGAGGACATCCTTGCCTCCATCCGCCGAATCCTCGCCGAGGACCAAGCCTCGCCCACGCCGCATCCGCCGGCGCCTGAGCCCGGCAGAGCACCGGTTGAGGAAGTGCTCGACCTGACCGAGCAGATGCTCGCTCCAGAAGAGCCGCCCTCGAGCCCCGCCTCCCAGTCCGATATCGACACGCCGCTCGCCGGGCAGCCGCCCTCTCCCGCCCAGCAGAGGCTCACGGATGCCGAGATCGACGCGATGTTCAGCGCTCAAGTCCAAACCGCACAGTCCTCGGCCCCGACGCAGACGGAGGAGAGCAGGCTGATCGGGGATTCGGCCGCGGCTGCGACGGCCTCCGCCTTCGCCGCGCTGCGCGCGGCGCGCGGCCAGACCGAGGCGCCGCGCCGGGCCGTGGCCGACATCGCGCTCGGCAACGGCATGGTGACGCTCGAGCAGATTGTCCGCGAGGAGTTGCGGCCGCTGCTGAAGGCCTGGCTCGACGCGAACCTGCCCGAGCTCGTCGAGCGTCTGGTCAAGGCCGAGCTCGAACGGCTGGCGCGGGGCTGATGCCCGGGCGGGGCGCTTGACGCGCCTCCGCCTGCCCTGCCCAATCCGCCGCCGCTGCACCCTCTGGCCGGAGCGATGCTGGACAAGACCTTTCCCCACGCCGAAGTCGAGGCCCGACTCTATGCACGCTGGGAGCGTTCCGGGCTGTTCGGCGCCGACCCCAAGAGCAGCAGGCGGCCCTACTGCATCGTCATCCCGCCGCCCAACGTCACCGGCAGCCTGCACATGGGCCACGCGCTCAACAACACGCTGCAGGACATCCTGATCCGCTGGCGGCGGATGAAAGGGGACGACGTCCTCTGGATGCCTGGCACCGACCATGCGGGAATCGCCACCCAGATGGTGGTCGACCGTATGCTCGCCGCCGAAGGAACCAGCGCCAAGGAGCTCGGACGTGAGGCGTTCATCGAGCGCGTCTGGGCGTGGAAGGCGCAGTCGGGCGGGATGATCACCCGCCAGCTGCGCAGGCTCGGCGCCTCGCTTGATTGGCCGCGCGAGCGCTTCACCATGGACGAGGGGCTGTCGAAGGCGGTGACGGAGGTGTTCGTCCGCCTCTACCGCGAGGGGCTGCTCTACCGTGCCAAGCGCCTGGTGAACTGGGACCCGAAGTTCCACTCAGCGATCTCCGACCTTGAGGTGGAGAACCGCGAGGTGAAGGGGACGCTCTGGCACATTCGCTACGCCATCGCGGGCGAGGAGGGGCTTTCGATCACGGTCGCGACCACGCGGCCGGAGACGATGCTCGGCGACACCGCCGTCGCCGTGCACCCGGACGACGAGCGCTACCGGGCCCTGGTCGGCCGCGAGGCGATCCTGCCGCTCTCTGGCCGGCGCATCCCGATCATCGCCGACCCGTACTCGGACCCCACGAAGGGGACCGGGGCGGTGAAGATCACGCCCGCGCACGACTTCAACGACTTCGAGGTCGGCCGCAGGCACGGGCTTCCGCTTGTCAACATCTTCGACCGCGACGCGAGGCTGCTCGACATCCCCGAGGTGCCCGCGCGCTACCGCGGCATGGAGCGGTTCGAGGCGCGCCGCGCCATCCTCGCCGATCTCGAGGCTGAGGGCGCGCTCGTCGCGGCCGAGCCGCACACGCATATGGTTCCGCACGGGGACCGTTCCGGCGCCGTGATCGAGCCCTTCCTGACCGACCAGTGGTTCGTCGACGCGAAGGCGATCGCGGAGCCTGCGATCCGCGCCGTCGAGAGCGGGCGGACGGTGTTCGTGCCGCGCGCCTGGGAGAACACATTCTTCGCCTGGATGCGCGAGATCGAGCCTTGGTGCGTCTCGCGCCAGCTCTGGTGGGGGCACCAGATCCCCGCCTGGTACGCTCCCGACGGGGAGATCTTCGTCGCCCATACGCACGAGGAGGCGAAGCGCGCCGCCGCGGAACGATACGGCCACGAGGTCGAGCTCGTGCGCGACCCCGACGTGCTCGACACCTGGTTCTCCTCAGCGCTGTGGCCCTTCTCGACCCTGGGCTGGCCCGAGAGGACGCCGGAGCTCGCGCGCTACTACCCGAGCGAGGTGCTGGTCACCGGCTTCGATATCATCTTCTTCTGGGTCGCGCGGATGATGATGATGGGCCTGCACTTCATGGGCGAGGTCCCCTTCCGAACCGTCTACGTGCACGGGCTCGTGCGGGACGAGAGGGGCCAGAAGATGTCGAAGTCGAAGGGCAACGTGATCGACCCGCTCGACCTGATCGAGGTCTACGGCGCCGATGCGCTGCGCTTCACCCTCGCGGCGATGGAGAGCCAGGGCCGCGACGTCAAGCTCTCGAAAGAGCGGGTGGAGGGCTACCGCAACTTCGGCACGAAGCTCTGGAATGCGGCACGGTTCTGCCAGATGAATCGCTGCATCCCCGTGCCTGGCTGGGACCCGCACTCGGCGACCGCGACCCTCAATCGCTGGATCCTCGGCGCGCTCGCCGAAACGGCTGCCGGGGCGACACAGGCGCTCGAGGAGTTCCGCTTCGACGTCTATGCGGGCGGGCTATATCAGTTCGTCTGGGGAACGTTCTGCGACTGGTATCTCGAGCTCGCCAAGGCAGCGCTCGCCGGCCCTGATGGTGCGGAGAAGGACGAGACGCGCGCGACCGCCGCCTTCGTGCTCGACACGGTGCTTCTGCTGCTCCATCCCGTGATGCCCTTCCTCACCGAGGAGATCTGGCATGCGCTCGCCGACAGGGGCCCCGGCCCCTGCGAGGGGGCGCGGACGCTGATGACCGAGCCCTGGCCCGAAGCGGCGTCGCTGCCGCGCGACCCGGCAGCGGAAGCCGAGGTCGCCTGGGTCATCGCGCTCGTCTCAGAGGTGCGCACGATCCGCGGCGAGATGGGAATCCCGCCCGGGCGGGAGATCGCAGCCCATCTCAAGGACGCGCATGGTGAGACGCTCGCCCGCCTCGGCCGCTGGAGGGCGGCGGTGCTGCGGCTTGCGCGGCTGTCCGAGATCACCCCGATTGCGGGAGAGGTGCCGAGGGGCGCTGCCCAGGGCGTGGTCGGCGAGGCGACGCTCGTTCTGCCGCTCGAGGGCGTGATCGACCTCGTCGCCGAGCGCGCGCGGCTCGGGCGCGAGATCGCCAGGCAGCGGGAGGAGATCCGCCGGCTTGACCAGAAGCTTGCCAACCCTGCCTTCGTGTCGCGCGCGGCGGAAGGCGTGGTGGAGGAGACGCGGCAGAAGCGCGAGGCGGCTGCCGCCACCGCAGCGCGGCTCGAGGCGGCGCTCGCGCGGATCGCGGTCTGAGAGAGCACGGAGGGGAAACGAACATGGCCGAGACGAGCTGGGACAAGTCCCGCCTGCCAAGCCGCCACGCCACGGTCGGGCCAGACCGCGCGCCGCACCGCAGCTACTACTACGCGATGGGGCTGACGAGGCAGGAGATCGCCGCCCCCTTCGTCGGCATCGCCACCTGCTGGAACGAGGCTGCACCCTGCAACATCGCGCTCTCCCGCCAGGCGCAGAGCGTCAAGCGGGGCGTGGCGGAAGCGGGCGCGACGCCGCGTGAGTTCACCACCATCACGGTGACGGACGGCATCGCCATGGGACATCAGGGGATGAAGTCCTCGCTCGCCTCGCGCGAGGTGATCGCGGATTCGATCGAGCTCACCGTGCGCGGCCACGGCTACGACGCACTCGTTGGGCTTGCCGGCTGCGACAAGTCCCTGCCCGGGGTGATGATGGCGATGGTGCGGCTGAACATTCCCTCGGTGTTCATGTATGGCGGCTCGATCCTGCCGGGCAGCTGGCGTGGCAAGGATGTCACGGTGCTCGACGTGTTCGAGGCGGTCGGCCAGCACGCGGCCGGAAAGCTGACGGACGAGGAACTCGAGGAGCTCGAGCAGGTCGCCTGCCCAGGCGCGGGCGCCTGCGGCGGGCAGTTCACAGCCAATACCATGGCCTGCGTCTCGGAGGTGATCGGGCTTGCGCTGCCGGGCTCAGCCGGTGCTCCCGCACCGTACGAGGAGCGCGACGCCTTCGCCGTGAAGTCCGGCCAGGCGGTGGTCGAACTGCTCAAGGCAAACATACGCCCGCGCGACATCGTTACCCGCAAGGCGCTCGAGAACGCCGCAGCGATTGTCGGCGCGACCGGGGGGTCGACTAACGCCGCTCTGCACCTGCCCGCGATCGCCCACGAGGCGGGCATACGCTTCACGCTCGAGGACGTCGCGCGGATCATGCGCGCGACCCCGCATATTGCCGACCTCAAGCCGGGCGGGCGCTACGTCGCTCTCGATGTGCATCGGATCGGCGGAGTGCCGGTGATCATCAAGGCTCTGCTGGATGCAGGCCTCCTACATGGCGACTGCCTGACCGTGACCGGACGGACGCTCGCCGAGAACCACAAGGACGTGGTGTTCCCGACCGGCCAGGACGTGGTCCGTCCCGTCTCCGACCCGCTCTCGCCGACGGGCGGCGTCGTCGGGCTGAAGGGCAATCTCGCGCCGGACGGGGCGATCGTGAAGATCGCCGGCATGAAGAACCTGCGCTTCGAGGGCCGCGCCCTCTGTTTCGACTGCGAGGAGGATGCCTTCGCTGCGGTGCGCGAGCGCGCCTACCAGGAGGGGGATGTCATCATCATCCGCTACGAAGGTCCGAAGGGCGGGCCGGGGATGCGCGAGATGCTCTCGACCACGTCGGCGATCTACGGCCAGGGCATGGGCGAGAAGGTGGCGCTGATCACCGATGGGCGCTTCTCAGGCGCAACCAGGGGCTTCTGCATCGGCCACGTGACGCCCGAGGCAGCCGTCGGCGGGCCGATCGCGCTCGTCCGCAATGGTGACCGGATCGTCATCGACGCCGCTGCGGGAACGCTCGACGTCCTTTTGTCCGATGCGGAGCTTGCGGAGCGCAGGGCTCTTTGGAAACCGCGCGAAACGATCTATCGTTCGGGCGCCCTCTGGAAATACTCCCAGCTTGTTGGGCCGGCACACGAGGGCGCGGTGACCCACCCAGGTGCGGCGTACGAGGGACACGTCTACGCCGATCTCTGAGCCGCGCCCCGCGGCCGGGGGCGTCGCCGCGCCGCCTCGCTGTCGTTGCCGAGGACGTTGTCGGTGTGGCGACTCGGCTGATGGCTGGTTTTTCGCCGAGAGCGATGTGTGGTCGTGACGTGTTGTGGGCGCGAAAATAGTCGAGGATGGCGCGAGCGCGTTCCATGTAGCTGTGGAACGCTTTGCAATAAGCCCATGCGCGCAGAGAGGTTTGGCTGAAGGGCTCGGCCCTGACGTTGGTGGTTGGGCGCGCAGGGAGGGGTGCGCTTGTGCGTCAGGCCGCGGGCCTTGACGGCACGCACGGCTTCCGCCCGGACCCGGGCCTATAGACCAGCATGCCTGCGCTCACGCAGCGTCGTCCAGCTCGCACCAGACGGGGGTATGGTCGGAGGCGCCATCGAGGGCGCGCGGCGCCCTGTCGACCCCCGCAGCGGCAAGACGCTCGGCCGCGACTGGGCTGAGCACGAGCGCATCGATCCTCAGGCCATGGTCCTGGGCCCAGGCGCCGCCCTGGTAGTCCCAGTAGGTGTAGCCGCGCGCGGGCGGCGGGTTTAGGGCGCGCCAGGAATCCGTCCAGCCCGCCCAGATGAGCCGACGCCAGGCGGCACGGCTCTCGGGCTGGCAGAGCGCGTCAGCGGCCATCGCCTTCTCGTCCCAGGCATCCTCCGCTGTCGGGCAGATGTTCCAGTCGCCGCCGATCACCACAGGCCGTTCGGTTGCAAACAGCGTCTCGGCGTGGCGGGCAAGCCGGTCCATCCAGGCGAGCTTGTAGGCGAATTTCGCGCTGCCGACCGGGTTGCCGTTCGGGCAGTAGACGCAGGCGACGATGAGGCCGCCGCACTCGGCCTCCACGTAGCGTGCCTGGTTGTCCGCCTCGTCGCCCGGGAGCGCGCGCAGCCGCTCCACAGCCGGCGCGCGGGAGAGGATGGCCACACCGTTGTAGCCCTTCTGCCCGACGACCAGGGCGTGGTAGCCCGCTGCCCTGACCTCCATCGCCGGGAAAGCCGCCTCCTCGGTCTTCAGTTCCTGGAGCAGCACGATGTCGGGCGCGTCAGGCCGGCCCAGCCAGTCGAGCAGGTGCCGGCGGCGCGCACGCACGCTGTTGACGTTCCAGGTGGCGATGCGCATCGGGTTTCCTTCCAAGCCGGTCTCTAGAGGGCGGCTCGCGATGGGAGGACGGATCCTGGCGTTCGGCGCCGCGGCGATGCTTGCGGCCGGAGCGGTCCGCGCGCAAGGGGAGGGCGCGGCGGTCCGGCCGCATGACGGCGCCTCGGTGATCGACGGTGTCACGCTCTCCGGAGCATGCGGACGCGGCTTCGCCGGAGACTACACGGTCTCCGACGGGCGGATCTTCGGCCGCTTCATTGGCCCTGGCGGAATGCGCGAGGTCACCGGCACGGTGAGCCCGGATGGAGCGTTGTTGATGCGGATCGGCGGCGATGGCCTCGTGTTGCGTGGCCGGCTGCAGTGGCGGATCGGCTCAGGAGAGTGGGAAAGCCCGGCCTGTTCGGGCCGGTTCATGACAAACCGCCGCTGAGGCAGCGCCCACTCAGCCGACGGCGAAGGAGGCGCCACAGCCGCAGGAGGCGGTGGCATTCGGGTTGCGCACGGTGAAGTGCGAGGCCATGAGCCCCTCCTCGAAGTGCACCTCGGCGCCGGCGACGAGGTCGAGCGAGGCCTCGTCGATCACAAGCCGCGCCGTGCCCGAGTCGAACACGCGATCGTCCTCGTTCACGGTCGAATCGAGCGAAAACCCGTATCGGAAGCCCGAACAGCCGCCTCCCGACACGGCGAGCCGAAGCATCAGCGCAGGGTTGCCTTCCTGCGCGACGATCTCGGCCACGCGCCGCGCCGCCGCATCCGACAGCCGGACCTCGCGCACCTCCTGGCCGGTCGTGGCATGCATCTGCGAACCTCCTCAAACACAAACATCGTGCGCGGCGCGGGCGATGTCAAACCGAGGCAGTTGCAGTATCGGCCTGCACGGGCGCACCCTCCCTGCCATGCCCGACTCCGCTCCCTACCCGCATCCACTCGCGCCCTATGCCGTGCCGCCGGGGCGGACGCGCGGCCGGCTGGTGGCGGAGCCGGAGAGCGAGGGCAGGGGCCCGTTCCAGCGCGACCGGGACCGGATCCTCCATTCCACCGCCTTCCGACGCCTCAAGCACAAGACCCAGGTCTTCGTCGCTTCCGAAGGGGACCATTACCGCACGCGGCTGACGCACTCGCTTGAGGTGGCGCAGATCGCCCGAAGCGTGGCGCGGCGGCTCGCGCTGAACGAGGACCTCGCCGAGGCGGTCGCGCTCGCGCACGATCTCGGCCACCCGCCTTTCGGCCATGCGGGCGAGGAGGCGCTGAACACCGCCATGGCGGGGTTCGGCGGGTTCGACCACAACGCCCAGGCGCTGAGAGTGGTGACCCTGCTCGAGCGCCGCTACGCCGCCTTCGACGGGCTGAACCTGACGTGGGAGACTCTCGAGGGCCTCGTCAAGCACAACGGGCCGGTGACGAACCCGCTCCCCTATGTCGCCGCCTTCGCCGAGCGGTTCGACCTCGATCTCGCAGGCCACGCCTCGGCAGAGGCGCAGGTTGCAGCCCTTGCCGACGACATCGCCTATCTCACGCATGACCTCGACGACGGCCTGCGGGCGGGGCTGTTCACTCTGTCTGATCTGCGCGCGCTTCCCCGCTGCGGCGAGGCGATCGCGGAAGCCGAGGCGGCGTGGCCTGGGCTCGCCCCGCCGCGGCTGCACCACGAGACGATCAGGCGGCTGATCGACCGTACGGTCAACGACCTCGTGGCGGAGACCACGCGCCGGCTTGCCGCCGCTGCGCCTGCGGATGCGATCGCCGTGCGGCGCCTCGGCGCGCCCGTCGTCGCCTTCTCGGCTGAGGGGGAGGAAGCCAACCGCGCCATCAGGTCCTTCCTCTTCGCGCGCATGTACCGCCACTGGCGCGTCAACCGGATGACGCTGAAGGCCCGCCAGGTGGTGCGCGCCCTGTTCTCCGCCCTGCTTGCCGAGCCTTCCTGCCTGCCGAGCGAGTGGCAGGCAGGAGCGGGCGAGCCTGGCTCGGCGCGCACCGCCGCCCAGGTCTGCGACTACATCGCCGGTATGACCGACCGCTTCGCCCTTGACGAGCACCGCAGGCTGTTCGACCTCAGCGCGACCGTGACCGCCTGAGGGCAGCGCCTCCCCGCCCGGAGTGTGCATGAACATCTTCTCGACCTTCCGCGATGTCGTGCGCGAGGCCGTCACCCGCCTCGCCCCCGACGCTCCGGAGCGCCTCGTCAACGCGATCGGCGTCGAGCCGCCGCGCGACCCCGCGCATGGTGACATCGCCACAAATGCCGCGATGGTGCTGGCAAAGGCGACGCGGCAGAGCCCGCGCGCCTTCGGCGAACGGCTCGCGGTCGAACTCGCCGCCCACCCGGATGTCGCGCGCGCCGAGGTGGCAGGCCCAGGCTTCGTCAACATCACCCTTGAGCCCGGCTTCCTGCGCGCCCGCCTGCGCGACATCCTGCATGCGGGGACGGACTACGGCTCCTCGACCATCGGCGGCGGCGAGGCGGTGAACGTCGAATATGTCTCCGCCAATCCGACTGGGCCGATGCATATCGGCCACTGCCGCGGCGCCGTGGTCGGCGATGCGCTCGCGAATCTGCTCGCCAAGGCGGGCTATGCCGTGACGCGCGAATACTATGTCAACGATGCAGGCGCACAGGTCGAGGCCCTCGCCTGGGCCGCCTACTGGCGGATGCTCGAGGCGCTCGGCACGACGATGACGGAGGCCGAGTTCGAGGCTCTGGTCCCTGGCGGGCTGCAATACCGTGGGGACTATCTCGTGCCAGTCGGCCGAATGCTCGCTGCGAAGCACGGCCTTTCGCTCTCGACCCCCGACGCAAGGCCGCTCGACCCCGCCATCTGGATGCCGACGGTGCGGGCTGAGACCGTTGCGGCGATGATGGAGACGATCCGCGAGGACCTCGCCGCGCTCGGGGTGCGCCACGACGTGTTCGTCTCCGAGGCCTCGCTGATCGAGAAGGGCGTCGTCTCCCGCACGCTCGAGATTCTCGCTGAGCGTGGCCTGATCTACACGGGCGTGCTCGAGCCGCCGAAGGGCCAGAAGCCGGAGGACTGGGAGCCGCGGCCGCAGACCCTGTTCCGCGCAACTGCCTTCGGCGATGACATCGACCGGCCGCTGCGCAAGAGCGACGGCAGCTTCACCTATTTCGCCAACGACATCGGCAACCACGCCGACAAGCTCGCGCGCGGATTCCGGCGCATCGTGCAGGTCTGGGGCGCCGACCACGGCGGCTATGTCAAGCGGATGGAGGCAGCGGTGCGCGCGCTCGATGAGGGCGCCTCCTTCCGTGTTCTGCTGTGCCAGATCGTGCACCTGATGAAGGGCGGCGAGCCGGTGCGCATGTCCAAGCGCGCCGGCACCTTCGTGACGCTCCGCGAGCTGATCGACGAGGTCGGCCGCGACGTGGTGCGCTTCATCATGCTGACGCGCCGGTCGGATGCGCAGATGGAGTTCGACCTCGATCGCGTCCGCGAACAGACCAAGGACAACCCTGTCTTCTACGTGCAGTATGCGCATGCGCGCTGCCGGTCGGTCTTGCGCCATGCCGAGGCTTTGGGCTTCGACCTTCACCCGTCGGCGCTCGCCCGCGCCGCGCTCGAGGCGCTCGACGACGAGGCGGAGCTTGCGCTGATACGCACCCTGGTCGCCTGGCCGCGGGTTGTCGAGCAGGCGGCAGAGGCATGCGAGCCGCACCGACTCGCGTTCCACCTGTATGATGTGGCGGCGGCGTTCCACGGGCTGTGGAACCGCGGGCGCGACATGGCGGAGCTCCGCTTCATCCAGCCTGAGGCGCCCGTGGCGACGATGGCGCGGCTTGCC
>Ga0308411_10002414_pt1 | contig 12606 bp, 13 predicted proteins | sample HotsprottomLayer_2_FD_203530 | JGI IMG/M metagenome (GOLD analysis project Ga0308411, IMG submission 203530) | Hot spring phototrophic mat microbial communities from Octopus Spring, Yellowstone National Park, Wyoming, United States -... | ecosystem: Environmental > Aquatic > Thermal springs >... | reverse complement strand
AAATACAGCAACCTCGCAGAAGCAAAGTTGAGGAATTTTCGGCTCGCTGAAGAGCACTGAAACCGTCCGCCAGCCCGCGTGCGGCGTTCATCACCCCGGGTGAGGAATTTTCGGCTCGCTGAAGAGCACTGAAACTCTCGTACTGCTGCCGTCCGATATGGACGTACTCCGTTGAGGAATTTTCGGCTCGCTGAAGAGCACTGAAACTTTGGCTACTCGCCGCGCCGCGCGTCCTCATACCGGGTTGAGGAATTTTCGGCTCGCTGAAGAGCACTGAAACAAAGAAGGAGGAAGCAGATGTGTACGTGTACGGGACGTGTTGAGGAATTTTCGGCTCGCTGAAGAGCACTGAAACGACGGGGCTTCTGGTCTGCGGCGGGGCGTCTAGATGTTGAGGAATTTTCGGCTCGCTGAAGAGCACTGAAACAGTTGTGCGTGCGCACTGCGACGCCGCGCAGTCCGAAAGTTGAGGAATTTTCGGCTCGCTGAAGAGCACTGAAACCATATACACATACGCACAAAGAAGACGTTTACATTTGTTGAGGAATTTTCGGCTCGCTGAAGAGCACTGAAACTTGATATTGATCACGATTGCGCTGAAGTTGATAGTGGTTGAGGAATTTTCGGCTCGCTGAAGAGCACTGAAACCGGCGAGGGCGCAAATCCGGTTGAGGCGACCATAAGTTGAGGAATTTTCGGCTCGCTGAAGAGCACTGAAACAGCCCCGCGCCCCGCGCGCGAACGCGAAATTGTTATGTTGAGGAATTTTCGGCTCGCTGAAGAGCACTGAAACAGGTGTACAAATACAGCAACCTCGCAGAAGCAAAGTTGAGGAATTTTCGGCTCGCTGAAGAGCACTGAAACCGTCCGCCAGCCCGCGTGCGGCGTTCATCACCCCGGGTGAGGAATTTTCGGCTCGCTGAAGAGCACTGAAACCGCCGTTGCGCGCGATCCCGAACAACGCGAACCCCGTTGAGGAATTTTCGGCTCGCTGAAGAGCACTGAAACGATCGCGGCTCGTCCGGCAGCGCTGAGATTGCGTATTTCGTTGAGGAATTTTCGGCTCGCTGAAGAGCACTGAAACCAACGCCGCAGCGTACTGCTGCTGGCGCACCAGCGCCGGTTGAGGAATTTTCGGCTCGCTGAAGAGCACTGAAACGACAACGAAAGACGCAACGCAGATGATGATCAAGTTGGGTTGAGGAATTTTCGGCTCGCTGAAGAGCACTGAAACCGTTGACGCGATGGCGTCACGCTATGCGCCATCACAGTTGAGGAATTTTCGGCTCGCTGAAGAGCACTGAAACTTCCTTTGGCTACGACACGCCGCGCAGTGACCGTACCGTTGAGGAATTTTCGGCTCGCTGAAGAGCACTGAAACGCTGACGGGCGTCGAGCGGGCGCGCCTGCGCACAAGGTTGAGGAATTTTCGGCTCGCTGAAGAGCACTGAAACTCCACCAGCGCCCCGGCGATGAGCGTCGAGAGGTTCAGTTGAGGAATTTTCGGCTCGCTGAAGAGCACTGAAACCGTTGCTTCCACTGCTCCTTATTCGACGCGGTAGGTTGAGGAATTTTCGGCTCGCTGAAGAGCACTGAAACAAGCGCGTCGGCGGCGCGGCGACGCGCGAGACGATTGAAAGTTGAGGAATTTTCGGCTCGCTGAAGAGCACTGAAACCGTACTACGAAGACGGGAAGTGGATCACCGACGCGCGTTGAGGAATTTTCGGCTCGCTGAAGAGCACTGAAACCGACGTGATGCGCCACGTCGGGGTTTTTCGTATTTTGTTGAGGAATTTTCGGCTCGCTGAAGAGCACTGAAACCATCGTAGATCGGCGCGACGATCATCCGCTCGATCCCGAGTTGAGGAATTTTCGGCTCGCTGAAGAGCACTGAAACCGTCCTCCTCCGGCAGCGCAGACTGGATCGCCCACAGTTGAGGAATTTTCGGCTCGCTGAAGAGCACTGAAACACCTTCGCCAGCACCACTGCCGCGCCCTCCAGCGCGTGTTGAGGAATTTTCGGCTCGCTGAAGAGCACTGAAACTCAGTGAAGAGAATAGCAGCGAACGTCGGGATTGGTTGAGGAATTTTCGGCTCGCTGAAGAGCACTGAAACGATGACCACAATGTTCGGGTACTGGTCATCCGGGTCGTTGAGGAATTTTCGGCTCGCTGAAGAGCACTGAAACGCAACAGTCACGAGCGGGATCTTCCAGGAATCTTGGAGTTGAGGAATTTTCGGCTCGCTGAAGAGCACTGAAACCGCGTGGCGGGAAGACCTCGGCGCGGCGCATCAACGGTTGAGGAATTTTCGGCTCGCTGAAGAGCACTGAAACTTGACAGATCGGAACTTGTGTGCTAGGCTAACGCTTGTTGAGGAATTTTCGGCTCGCTGAAGAGCACTGAAACTCCGCTGGTCGCCGCGCGGAGTGGTGGCGGGCGCGCGGTTGAGGAATTTTCGGCTCGCTGAAGAGCACTGAAACTCGGATACGTAACGACGTATACCGGTCTGCGTCGCTGGTTGAGGAATTTTCGGCTCGCTGAAGAGCACTGAAACTTCTCGGCGCGTCCGGCTCGCACCCCAGCAGCGCAAGTTGAGGAATTTTCGGCTCGCTGAAGAGCACTGAAACGTTCCTTTCGCCGACCGGATGACCACAATGTTCGGGTAGTTGAGGAATTTTCGGCTCGCTGAAGAGCACTGAAACAGCGAACCGAGAACGGCGCGCGCGTAGATCGGGAGTGTTGAGGAATTTTCGGCTCGCTGAAGAGCACTGAAACATCAACCCCAAAGCGCGTCAAATGCCCGACGCGCCGTTGAGGAATTTTCGGCTCGCTGAAGAGCACTGAAACGCGCCGCGACCGGGCGACGTTTCGCGGCGACAGCGGCGTTGAGGAATTTTCGGCTCGCTGAAGAGCACTGAAACGCGGAAATAGGAAACGGCGACTCAACACGTACACGGTTGAGGAATTTTCGGCTCGCTGAAGAGCACTGAAACGTGCGGCGTACACACTGATCTGGTCGATGTACTCCTCGTTGAGGAATTTTCGGCTCGCTGAAGAGCACTGAAACTCGGCGACCGTCGGGCGATCCGGATCGTTCGCGGTTGTTGAGGAATTTTCGGCTCGCTGAAGAGCACTGAAACCCTCGGGCCGATGTAGGGGCACTTCCAGTTGCACCGTTGAGGAATTTTCGGCTCGCTGAAGAGCACTGAAACACTGGCACAGCCTGAGCGCCAGCATCGCCGCAAGCGGTTGAGGAATTTTCGGCTCGCTGAAGAGCACTGAAACTCTTCACTGTGCAGCGCGAGTCGACGTAGCGCGGGGTTGAGGAATTTTCGGCTCGCTGAAGAGCACTGAAACATCAGCGTCGGGCACTGCCACTGTAGCCTGAGCGTGTTGAGGAATTTTCGGCTCGCTGAAGAGCACTGAAACTGTTAGAGCCAGGGTAGTAGAACAGCACTCAACCTAGTTGAGGAATTTTCGGCTCGCTGAAGAGCACTGAAACCCTTTATCTCAACACCGTCACGAAATCATCTGGATTGGTTGAGGAATTTTCGGCTCGCTGAAGAGCACTGAAACCGGACGACGGCGACGAGCGCGGGCGCGTGACTTTACCGTTGAGGAATTTTCGGCTCGCTGAAGAGCACTGAAACCCCAGTTCGGAACCGTTACGCCTTCGCGCGTCATCAGTTGAGGAATTTTCGGCTCGCTGAAGAGCACTGAAACTCGGAGATCAACTGCGTTCGAGCATTGACGTTGCGGTTGAGGAATTTTCGGCTCGCTGAAGAGCACTGAAACCGTGCGTATCGGCGCGTACCCCGCGCCGGTGTTGGAGGTTGAGGAATTTTCGGCTCGCTGAAGAGCACTGAAACAGCGCGTTTTTATAGAGATACGCATCACTCAACCCCGGTTGAGGAATTTTCGGCTCGCTGAAGAGCACTGAAACTTCTCTGTTCTGGTCGGCACATCGTCACCGAACACCAGGTTGAGGAATTTTCGGCTCGCTGAAGAGCACTGAAACCGCGGGGTGGTGGCGGGCGCGCGGGCATACGGGACGGTTGAGGAATTTTCGGCTCGCTGAAGAGCACTGAAACGCGATGCGCTCTGCGCGCGTTCGCTCTTGCGCTTCAGTTGAGGAATTTTCGGCTCGCTGAAGAGCACTGAAACCGTTAGGTGGGCCGTGACCGTAAACCAAAAGTTAAGTTGAGGAATTTTCGGCTCGCTGAAGAGCACTGAAACCGGGAACGACGTTTCGTGCATCACCGAAGTCGAGTTTGTTGAGGAATTTTCGGCTCGCTGAAGAGCACTGAAACCCGATCCGGACTGGTATGACGCGAAGGCGGCGGGGTAGTTGAGGAATTTTCGGCTCGCTGAAGAGCACTGAAACTCGAACTCAACCCAAACGTACTGTGAAACGTCTCTGGTTGAGGAATTTTCGGCTCGCTGAAGAGCACTGAAACCGCGCGTACCGGCGGGGCTGTCTGGGGCTGTGCGGTGTTGAGGAATTTTCGGCTCGCTGAAGAGCACTGAAACCGCGCGTAGATGCACGAACCGCGCGCTTCTGGTCTGGTTGAGGAATTTTCGGCTCGCTGAAGAGCACTGAAACGCGGCAAAATCGCCGTTTACCGACTTCGCAGCGACGTTGAGGAATTTTCGGCTCGCTGAAGAGCACTGAAACTACCAAAGAATGATGAGTTCGCTCATCCCGCCCTCCTGTTGAGGAATTTTCGGCTCGCTGAAGAGCACTGAAACTTCTTAGTGTGTGCTTATCGATTACGTCTCTACTATAGTTGAGGAATTTTCGGCTCGCTGAAGAGCACTGAAACCGGCGAGAACGATCATCAGCAGCGCGCGCAACACAGTTGAGGAATTTTCGGCTCGCTGAAGAGCACTGAAACCACGAAGGTTCAGTCTACCGATACCGCACCATAGAGTTGAGGAATTTTCGGCTCGCTGAAGAGCACTGAAACGCAGAGAGAGACACATAGGAGGGCATCGCGTGAACCGTTGAGGAATTTTCGGCTCGCTGAAGAGCACTGAAACCGTCGGAAAGCGTATCCCCCAGCGTCACCGTTCTAGTTGAGGAATTTTCGGCTCGCTGAAGAGCACTGAAACCGATAACCGAAGTTGTCGTAAAGTTCGCGGTATACTCCGTTGAGGAATTTTCGGCTCGCTGAAGAGCACTGAAACGCCAGCGTATCGCCGTAGACCAGCGACTGACCGTTGAGTTGAGGAATTTTCGGCTCGCTGAAGAGCACTGAAACCGCCGACATTGCGCTGCTGCGATCTGCGATGACCGAGCGTTGAGGAATTTTCGGCTCGCTGAAGAGCACTGAAACAGGTCGGCGTGATGGTCAACGTTGACGCGCTGCTCGGTTGAGGAATTTTCGGCTCGCTGAAGAGCACTGAAACAACGTCGAGTCGAGCGCACTGGTGGGAGGGGTGCGGGTTGAGGAATTTTCGGCTCGCTGAAGAGCACTGAAACGCAATTTCGCATAAAAATTGTCGAAATCCTGCTGTGTTGAGGAATTTTCGGCTCGCTGAAGAGCACTGAAACGATCGCAGTACATCGTGTGGCGCAACCGAGTTTCGGTTGAGGAATTTTCGGCTCGCTGAAGAGCACTGAAACTATGCGTATCAGAGTGGAATCGCCCTATCCTATCGGCGTTGAGGAATTTTCGGCTCGCTGAAGAGCACTGAAACGGGGGGGGGCGCGTTTGGTCTCTGGTATTACTACAGTTGAGGAATTTTCGGCTCGCTGAAGAGCACTGAAACCGTACTCCCACAAGTCGCCGCGTGAGTCGTACCCGCTGTTGAGGAATTTTCGGCTCGCTGAAGAGCACTGAAACCTCGTCGCCGGGCTGAACTTCGCGCGTGTTAGCGTTGTGTTGAGGAATTTTCGGCTCGCTGAAGAGCACTGAAACACAATCGTTTCAGCGATCTGCGGTTGACCGCTCCAAGTTGAGGAATTTTCGGCTCGCTGAAGAGCACTGAAACGCGCGGGCGGCGGGTTTCTGGTGCCAACGCAGTTCGTTGAGGAATTTTCGGCTCGCTGAAGAGCACTGAAACCAATAATCCGACTCGCCCCCGTCGCGCTCTCCAGTTCGTTGAGGAATTTTCGGCTCGCTGAAGAGCACTGAAACGATTGCAACAGCAGATAATCCCGCTTCAGCACCCCGGTTGAGGAATTTTCGGCTCGCTGAAGAGCACTGAAACGTCGATCACCTCGCTGAAAAGCAGCGTTTGCAGCGCGTTGAGGAATTTTCGGCTCGCTGAAGAGCACTGAAACAGCGGGTGGCGTCAACGCGCAGCCCGCAGCACTCTATCGTTGAGGAATTTTCGGCTCGCTGAAGAGCACTGAAACTCCGCCGCAGCCGCGACTAACTGCGTCAGATGCGGCGTTGAGGAATTTTCGGCTCGCTGAAGAGCACTGAAACTCTACGCGCGCTGGGTAGACGGTCTGAATGACTGGTGTTGAGGAATTTTCGGCTCGCTGAAGAGCACTGAAACTCGTCGGACGTTGAAAACTCATAGTCCGCGACGGTGAGTTGAGGAATTTTCGGCTCGCTGAAGAGCACTGAAACCCCTTCACGAGTTCCGTCATCGCGTCCAGCGCTTGAGTTGAGGAATTTTCGGCTCGCTGAAGAGCACTGAAACTCTGTGGACGGCAACAACCCGGATCGCTACGCGGATGTTGAGGAATTTTCGGCTCGCTGAAGAGCACTGAAACTGCCGCACCTTACGCAACTGGTCGCAGCGGCGGCGGAGTTGAGGAATTTTCGGCTCGCTGAAGAGCACTGAAACTCTTATGGCATCTCTCACTGTACAAGTCGAACGCTGGTTGAGGAATTTTCGGCTCGCTGAAGAGCACTGAAACGAAGTTGCGAAAACGCTGCTCATCAAAGCCTACGGCGTTGAGGAATTTTCGGCTCGCTGAAGAGCACTGAAACCGCCCCCGGCATCCTTCATTGCTTGTCCCATCTCGTGTTGAGGAATTTTCGGCTCGCTGAAGAGCACTGAAACACGCCCCGCAAGCGCTGGAGGATACGCTCGTCAATCGTTGAGGAATTTTCGGCTCGCTGAAGAGCACTGAAACGCCCCAACTCGACCATCATTCGCGTTGCGTCTTTCGGTTGAGGAATTTTCGGCTCGCTGAAGAGCACTGAAACCCGCCCGCCGGATCGCGCTATCGGCGAACGGGCAATCTGGTTGAGGAATTTTCGGCTCGCTGAAGAGCACTGAAACGATGACGTTCGCACTGTACTGGAGCGTTACCGCGATGGTTGAGGAATTTTCGGCTCGCTGAAGAGCACTGAAACTCATTCGCGTTGCGTCTTTCGTTGTTGGGATCAAACGGTTGAGGAATTTTCGGCTCGCTGAAGAGCACTGAAACGATGTCTGCGCCGTCGGCGCTGTAGTCGTAGTCGCGGTTGAGGAATTTTCGGCTCGCTGAAGAGCACTGAAACCGTCGCGGCGCTCTTCTGCAATCGCTTTGCTGCCATAGTTGAGGAATTTTCGGCTCGCTGAAGAGCACTGAAACTCAAGCGCGAGCGCCAGAACGGGTGTGCGATCCAGAGTTGAGGAATTTTCGGCTCGCTGAAGAGCACTGAAACGTTCCTCGACGCCAGCGAGCGGAAGATCGCGTTCCCGCGTTGAGGAATTTTCGGCTCGCTGAAGAGCACTGAAACCGATCTACTGTACGCAACTCTCGCGGACGGTCTGGCGGTTGAGGAATTTTCGGCTCGCTGAAGAGCACTGAAACGGCAGTCGCAGGCGGCGCGCTGGTGGTTGCAGAAGAGTTGAGGAATTTTCGGCTCGCTGAAGAGCACTGAAACGCAGTCGGCGAGATCACGCTCGGCGAGTACCACCAGTGTTGAGGAATTTTCGGCTCGCTGAAGAGCACTGAAACCCGCCCCCGCGCCGACCAGCACCCGCCCCAGCGCGCGTTGAGGAATTTTCGGCTCGCTGAAGAGCACTGAAACGACTGCGCGTGGCGCGCAGCACGCGCCGGAACGTCGCGGGTTGAGGAATTTTCGGCTCGCTGAAGAGCACTGAAACTCCGCACCAGACGCGCCACCACCGGCGCGGTCAACGTTGAGGAATTTTCGGCTCGCTGAAGAGCACTGAAACGCGACTGCTTGAAACTTGAAGAGCGCGCTCTCGAAGTTGAGGAATTTTCGGCTCGCTGAAGAGCACTGAAACTCGTCAGCGAGTCGCCCGCGACTGCTTGAAACTTGAGTTGAGGAATTTTCGGCTCGCTGAAGAGCACTGAAACGCAGTTGCAGTATCTCAATGATGTCCACAACGTTCGTTGAGGAATTTTCGGCTCGCTGAAGAGCACTGAAACCCCGCAACTGCAAGTCGCCCGTCCTGACGCCGTTGGTTGAGGAATTTTCGGCTCGCTGAAGAGCACTGAAACGTCGTTCAGCAGCGCCGCCGACGCCGGTACGTCGTTGGGTTGAGGAATTTTCGGCTCGCTGAAGAGCACTGAAACTCATTGAGGTGTCACGTACCGAACCCGCAGGATGGAAGTTGAGGAATTTTCGGCTCGCTGAAGAGCACTGAAACGAAATCGTCTCGGCGATCTGCGGCTGACCGTCCCAGTTGAGGAATTTTCGGCTCGCTGAAGAGCACTGAAACCTTCAGCGCGTGGCGCAGCATCTCGCGGCGCTGCGCGCAGTTGAGGAATTTTCGGCTCGCTGAAGAGCACTGAAACATAACCGCGCGCGGTTTTGTAAGCCGCGCCGGTTATGTTGAGGAATTTTCGGCTCGCTGAAGAGCACTGAAACCGGCGATTGCGGCAGCGGCGCGGATTGCGTCTGTTCCGTTGAGGAATTTTCGGCTCGCTGAAGAGCACTGAAACGACGCGCCGTACACCGTTCTCGCGCGGCGCGATCGGTTGAGGAATTTTCGGCTCGCTGAAGAGCACTGAAACCGAGCGCGGTTTCCGTCAGCGTTTTGATCTGATTCCGTTGAGGAATTTTCGGCTCGCTGAAGAGCACTGAAACGCGCCGTCCGCCAGCGTCAGCGGCGCATTGACCAGCGGTTGAGGAATTTTCGGCTCGCTGAAGAGCACTGAAACCCCAGCGAACTGCGCGATGCCAAACGTCCGCGCCGGTTGAGGAATTTTCGGCTCGCTGAAGAGCACTGAAACGGCTGACCTGTTTCCGATACGCGCGCTTCGGCGCGTCTGTTGAGGAATTTTCGGCTCGCTGAAGAGCACTGAAACGCGCTACTCGTTTCCCTCATCCCCTACCGCGTCGAAGTTGAGGAATTTTCGGCTCGCTGAAGAGCACTGAAACCGCCACCCGCGACCGAACCGCCTCGTCTGGCTCAAGTTGAGGAATTTTCGGCTCGCTGAAGAGCACTGAAACTGACGAGTGCGGGATCGCTTATTCTCGCTGATTTGTGTTGAGGAATTTTCGGCTCGCTGAAGAGCACTGAAACGTTGCGCAATGTAGACGCCCGACTGCAACAGCAGAGTTGAGGAATTTTCGGCTCGCTGAAGAGCACTGAAACTTACGGGCTTGGGCAATGGGTTGCTGCATACACGTCTGGTTGAGGAATTTTCGGCTCGCTGAAGAGCACTGAAACCTACTCAGTAAGCGATTGTACAAGCGCGAATAGGCGTTGAGGAATTTTCGGCTCGCTGAAGAGCACTGAAACCTATCCGGTAAGAATCGAAATTGACGCGCATTGAAGTTGAGGAATTTTCGGCTCGCTGAAGAGCACTGAAACTTGAGAGAAATCGATACGTTTTTGAGATCGATTTATGTTGAGGAATTTTCGGCTCGCTGAAGAGCACTGAAACACGAGATTTTCGTGACAGGCGCTGAGGTGTACGCTGCGTTGAGGAATTTTCGGCTCGCTGAAGAGCACTGAAACGCTGGCGGTATAGCCAGGCGGCTAACCGGATTGTTGGTTGAGGAATTTTCGGCTCGCTGAAGAGCACTGAAACGCCGCAGTCCGCCGATAACCGGAATAATCCGCACCGGTTGAGGAATTTTCGGCTCGCTGAAGAGCACTGAAACGGTATCTGTGCGGCAACGGCGTGGATAGGCGCAAAGTTGAGGAATTTTCGGCTCGCTGAAGAGCACTGAAACCTACTCGGTACGAATCGAAATTGACGCGCATAGAAGTTGAGGAATTTTCGGCTCGCTGAAGAGCACTGAAACCTAGGCGCGCATACGGCTAGCGCTAACCGGTAGTAACGTTGAGGAATTTTCGGCTCGCTGAAGAGCACTGAAACGACGATGTGCGCGCAATAGTGGAGCGCTACCGCGATGGTTGAGGAATTTTCGGCTCGCTGAAGAGCACTGAAACCCTTATCCGTCAATTGCACTGCGCCCGACGTGCTGTTGGTTGAGGAATTTTCGGCTCGCTGAAGAGCACTGAAACCTGTAACGCGCTTTCGATCCGCTCCAGGCGCTGAATAGTTGAGGAATTTTCGGCTCGCTGAAGAGCACTGAAACGCGTATCGCTATCAAACTCCCAAAACTCAACGGAGGTTGAGGAATTTTCGGCTCGCTGAAGAGCACTGAAACTTGAGAGAAATCGATACGTTCTTGAGATCGATTTAGTTGAGGAATTTTCGGCTCGCTGAAGAGCACTGAAACCTGTAGTAGATTGTGAGAGAAGCGTACCACTGATACTGTTGAGGAATTTTCGGCTCGCTGAAGAGCACTGAAACCTGCAAGCCGCCCGTAAGTCTCCAGTAGATCGCAAACGGTTGAGGAATTTTCGGCTCGCTGAAGAGCACTGAAACTCAATAGCAAACTCACTCAGATTATTCAGCGCCTGGTTGAGGAATTTTCGGCTCGCTGAAGAGCACTGAAACGTATCTCCAGTCGATTGATGGAGAGATGTATAACCTGCAGTTGAGGAATTTTCGGCTCGCTGAAGAGCACTGAAACAATCCGGTGTTTGGGTAGCCTACGTGCCAGATCGCGGTTGAGGAATTTTCGGCTCGCTGAAGAGCACTGAAACAGCGATTGGAACGGCGTAGACACGATATAGAGAGCGGTTGAGGAATTTTCGGCTCGCTGAAGAGCACTGAAACCGCCGATATTGCGCTGCTGCGATCTGCGATGACCGAGTTGAGGAATTTTCGGCTCGCTGAAGAGCACTGAAACACCGAGCGCTACGACATCAAGGCGCTCAATCTGGAGGTTGAGGAATTTTCGGCTCGCTGAAGAGCACTGAAACATCTCCTGTTGACGTGATAAAGGGCTTGCAACCCGGTTGAGGAATTTTCGGCTCGCTGAAGAGCACTGAAACTCGAGCAGCAGATAATCCAGCGGCGCGTAGGCGTCCGTTGAGGAATTTTCGGCTCGCTGAAGAGCACTGAAACATCCCGCTGACGGAAATCGACACGCACCCACCCGACGTTGAGGAATTTTCGGCTCGCTGAAGAGCACTGAAACATACGCCCGCGCGCTGCCGACCAACCCGCGCGGCGAGTTGAGGAATTTTCGGCTCGCTGAAGAGCACTGAAACTCGGCGTTGCCGGATGACGTTCGCGCGATAGTGGAGGTTGAGGAATTTTCGGCTCGCTGAAGAGCACTGAAACCCGATCCAACACCTCGGCCGCTTCGGTTTCCGGCAGGTTGAGGAATTTTCGGCTCGCTGAAGAGCACTGAAACGCCAGTAACTCAACAATATCGGTGACGCTACTATACGGTTGAGGAATTTTCGGCTCGCTGAAGAGCACTGAAACATATTGACGGCGCGCGCACGAGGTGAGCGAAGCGTGTTGAGGAATTTTCGGCTCGCTGAAGAGCACTGAAACGTTGAAACAACTTCGTACTCCCACAAATCCCCGCGCGAGTTGAGGAATTTTCGGCTCGCTGAAGAGCACTGAAACGTTTTGCAGCGTGATTCCGCCGGAAACGGTCGCCGGGTTGAGGAATTTTCGGCTCGCTGAAGAGCACTGAAACATCTGTTCCGCCAGCGCCGCGAGCGGATCGCTTGAAGTTGAGGAATTTTCGGCTCGCTGAAGAGCACTGAAACCTCGATCCCCAACGTCGCCTCAACGTCACCCTCACGGTTGAGGAATTTTCGGCTCGCTGAAGAGCACTGAAACTTGTTGCATTACCGCCGCCGCCTGCGCTGCGCCGCCCGTTGAGGAATTTTCGGCTCGCTGAAGAGCACTGAAACTTGGAACGAGTTGGCGGACGAGGCGGAGCGGCGGCGTTGAGGAATTTTCGGCTCGCTGAAGAGCACTGAAACCGCAGACGGCAGCGGGTCGAATACGGTTAGCCCGTTGTTGAGGAATTTTCGGCTCGCTGAAGAGCACTGAAACGTCGGCAGCGTCGCGGGAACGTCGCGCCCGGGGAACGGTTGAGGAATTTTCGGCTCGCTGAAGAGCACTGAAACCCCTCGACCAACCGCAGCCCGCCGATTGTCGGGATAATCGTTGAGGAATTTTCGGCTCGCTGAAGAGCACTGAAACGTCGGCAGTGCAGCGGGAATGTCGCGCCCGGGGAACGGTTGAGGAATTTTCGGCTCGCTGAAGAGCACTGAAAGGCGGGGTTGAGCAGCGCGGCGCAGTTTCTGGCGTCGAGTTGAGGAATTTTCGGCTCGCTGAAGAGCACTGAAAGCAACCAC
>Ga0308411_10002413_pt1 | contig 12609 bp, 13 predicted proteins | sample HotsprottomLayer_2_FD_203530 | JGI IMG/M metagenome (GOLD analysis project Ga0308411, IMG submission 203530) | Hot spring phototrophic mat microbial communities from Octopus Spring, Yellowstone National Park, Wyoming, United States -... | ecosystem: Environmental > Aquatic > Thermal springs >... | reverse complement strand
GGGGACGGCTGGGGGCGGCGGGGCGTCGGCACGGGCGGTCTTGCGTCGGGCGGACACAGCGCGGGGGGCTCCGGCGTCCGCCGGAGCCCCCCCGCGACGGCTCGCGCCGCGCTAGGCGGCGGCCATCTCCTTGCCGAAGCCGGCCCACAGTCCGAGCACGCCGACGACCAGGTGGATGACGTTGTAGAGCGTGTTCACCGGGAACAGGTTGAGCACCGTCGTGCCCTGTACGAAGCCGATCAGCGCCACCAGCGTGTAGACGACGCCGAAGGCCTGGGCGCCGACCTTCACCGACGTGCCGGTGAAGCCGAGGTAGGCCAGGATCGCGCCGCTCGCCAGGTGAATCACGTTGTGCAGCGGCGTGAAGTGCAGGGTCAGGAGCTCCGGTGTCAGGAAGCCGATGATGCCCAGCGCGAGGAGGATGATGCCGACCCACTGGCAGTACATCTTCGCCATGGCACGCCCCCTTCTATCAGTGATGTCGTGCGTCCCCTATGGTAGAGGCCGCACGCGAACACGGTCAAGCCCCGGGCCGGCTCGGCGCGCGGCGGCCGGCGCGAGGTGACAGCGTGACGGAGTCGATGCGCATCGGAAGGTCCGCGGCGGTCGGCCGGCGCGGCATGGTGGCCACCGGCCACCCCCTGGCGTCGGGGGCCGCCCTGCAGGTGCTGGCTGCGGGCGGCAACGCTGTGGACGCCGCGGTCGCGGCCGCGGGCGTGCTCGGCGTCGTGCAGCCGATGATGTCGGGTCTGGGCGGCGACACCTTCATGCTCGTCTACCGCCGCCGCGAGGGCCGCGTCTGGGCGCTCTGCGGCAGCGGCCCCGCGCCCGCGGGTGCCACCCGCGAGTACTTCGTCGAGCGCGGGTTCGCCAAGATGCCGCTGCGCGGGATGCTCTCGGTCTCGGTGCCGGGCGCCGTGGCGGCGATGGAGGAGGCGCTGGAGCGGTGGGGCAGCGGCCGCTTCCCGCTCGCGCGGCTGCTCGAGCCCGCCGTGCGCTACGCCGAGGAAGGGGCGCCGGTCGCGCGGCGGGTCGCCGGCTGGATCCGCGAGGCCGCGCCTGTGCTGGCGCGCTACCCGTCGTCCGCGAAGATCTTCCTGCCGGGCGGGCGGCCGCCGGAGGAGGGCGACCTGCTCGTGCAGCGCGACCTGGCCGCGTCGCTGCGCGCCGTCGCCGCCGGCGGCGCGAAGGCCTTCTACGAGGGACCGATCGCCGAGCGCATCGGCGCCTACAGCCGCGCACACGGCGGCCTCTTGTCGGCCGCGGACCTGGCCGGCTATCGCGTCGAGGTCGTCGAGCCCCTGCGGTCCGCCTTCCGCGGGCTCACCGTCTTCACGACGCCGCCGCCCTCGCAGGGTTTCCTCCTGCAGGAGATGCTGAACATCCTCGACGGCGTGGACCTGGGCACATGGGGATCGGCCGACTGGATCCACTGGCCGGTGGAGGCGAAGAAGCTCGCGTTCGCCGACCGCGTGGCCTACCTGGGTGATCCCCGCGTCGTGCGCAACCCGCTGGACCGCCTGCTCGACCCGGCGCACGGGGCGCGCCGGCGCGCCGAGATCGATCCGACCCGGGCCGCCGAGACCGCGCGCGGCGGGCTCGCATCCGAGGTCGCGGGCGACACCACGTACTTCTGCGTCGCCGACGTGGAGGGCACCCTGGTGTCGTACATCACCAGTCTCTCGGCGTCGTTCGGGTGCGGCGAGGTGGTCGAGGGCACGGGCATCATGCTCAACAACCGCGCCGGCCGCGGCTTCGAGTTGACCGCCGGACACCCCAACGTCATCGCGCCGGGCAAGCGCACCATGCACACGCTGGTCCCCTACATGGCCTTCCGGGGCGAGGCGCCCTGGCTGCTGTGGGGCACGCCGGGCGGCGACGCGCAGTCCCAGTGGGACCTCCAGGTGCTGTTGAACCTGGTGGCGGCCGGCATGGGCGTGCAGGAGGCCGTCGAGGCCCCGCGGTGGACCAGTGTTCCGGGGACCGACCCGTCGACGATCGAGAGCCCATTCGAGTTGCGGGTGGAGGAGGGATTCCCCGCATCGACGCTCGCCGAGTTGGAGCGTCGCGGGCATCGCCTGCAGCGGCAGGGACCGCAGGGCGGCGGCGGCGGCGTCCAGGCGATCGTCGTGGACGGGGGCCGCGGCGTCTACCTGGGCGGCTCAGACCCCCGGACCGACGGCTGCGCGATCGGGCTGTAGACCTAACGCACGGGCGCCGGCCCGGCCGCGACCGTCCGGTCCGCCGGGAACAGCTCGATCCACACCGGACCGGGTGGCAGGACCACGGGTCCGCCGGTCTCGTCCGCGAACGCGAGCGGCCCTCGCGGGGGGCGCGTCCATGTGCCCTCGCGCAGGCGTCCGCCGGTCAGGACAACGAGTCGTCCGCCGCCGATCAGGTCGATGCGGCTGCTCGGCGCGCCGTCGACCAGGAGGTCCGTCCACCGCACGAACGCCACGAGCACGGAGCGCGGCGCGATCTGGCGGCCGTCGGCGTCCAGGTGCGGTCGCCCGTCCTGCTCGCGCAGGTAGCGCTCCTGCCCCGGGTCGTAGTGGTATCGCACCCCGTAGAGCGGGCCGTAGTCGAGCGACACGACGTCCGCCGGCGCGCCGGCCGCGGGGGCGGCCGCCTCGTACGAGAACGCATAGGGCAGGGGGCGGTGCTCCGTCGCCATCGGTGCGCGTTCGAGGTCGGCGAGCAACCGGTCGTAGCTCGTGTAGAGGTTGTGCGGCATCCGCCGACGAGGGTCGCGCCAGAACGGCTCGGGCCGCCAGAACTGGTTGATGACGCGCAGCCGCTCGCGCTGGATGAGCGTGAGGGCCTCGGCGCTCGATCCGGCGTGCACCAGGATGGCGTCGAGGTCCGCGGCCAGCTCGAGCATGAACCGGCGGGCGCTGCGCACCGGCCCGATCGCCGCGGGCCGGGACCCGCAGTAGGCCGCGAGGAATCGCGTGATGCGCGCCTCGGTCGGGAGCGCGTACACCAGGCAGGCGTCGGCGAGCCCGGACTGCGGCCTGGCCTGCGGCGTGTTCTCGACGACGACGAGCAGCATCGGCCGGCCGTCCGCGCCGGGGTGGAGGGCCTGGTTCGGGTCCGGCAGCGCGAGGTGCGGCTCGCGCAGCGCCAGGCGCGGGTAGGCATTCCGGTCGCGCCAGGCGAAGGCGGCGACGGCGAGCACCGCGGCGAGCAACGCCGCGCCGGCGGCGATCCGTTGTGTGCGCATCATGGACGAGTACGATTATACCGGCGGGCGGTGCCCGCGGCGACATGGGAGGTGGACGATGACCGACACGCGGCACGAACGCACCCTGGTGTTCCTCAAGCCCGACGGGGTGCAGCGCGGGTTGATCGGCGAGGTGCTCGGCCGGTTCGAACGCGCCGGCCTGAAGGTGGTGGGGCTCAAAATGGTGCGGCCTACGGCCGCGCTGCTGGAACGCCACTACCCGTCCGACGACGGGTTCCTGCGCACGCTCGGCACCAAGACCCGCGAGGCGTTCGAAGCCGCGGGCCGCGACGTCCGGCAGGAGACCGGTACCGACGACATCCTGGCCATCGGCCGGCAGGTGCGGCAGTGGTTGATCGACTTCGTGGCCTCGGCGCCGGTGGCCGCGTTCGTGCTGGAGGGTACACACGCGGTGGCGGTGACGCGCAAGCTGGTCGGCGACACGCTGCCCTTCCGCGCGGCGCCGGGCACCATCCGCGGCGACTTCTCCGCGGACTCACCCACGGTGGCCAACCTCCAGAAGCGGCCGGTCCGCAACCTGGTGCACGCATCCGGCACGCTGGAGGAGGCGGCGTTCGAGATCGGACTGTGGTTCGGCGCCGACGAGCTGCACGACTACCGGCGTGTCGACGAGGGGCTCGTGCTAGGCTAGCGCTTCGCCCAGCACCCATCCGCTCCCCGACAGCACCATCCCCGCGCGCGGGCCGCCGGGCAGTAGGTCCGGGGCGCCGAGCACGGGGATGGCGACCCCCTGCGTGGCCAGCCGCACCCACCAGAACGGCGCGCCGGTGGCCGCGTTCGTCATCTGGTGCGCCTCGGCCACGTAGCCGGTGACGAGCGCGGTGGCGTCCGGGTCGGCGCCCGGCTCGTCCAGTGCGTGGTGGAGGCTCGACGCGAACGACTGCACCGGCGGCCGGTAGCTCACCTCCTTCACGGCGTCGTAGGCCTCGGCGTCGGGATAGAGCACGGCCTCGTGCAGGATGACGGCGAGCCGCACCGTCAGCACCGCAGCCGTTCCCAGCCGCGGGCGCACGAGCGCGTAGTTGACCAGGTCCACGCGCAGCGGGAAGAGGCCCGAGTAGGGCTCGTCGTCCTCGGTCGGGTTGAGCCAGCCGTCCACCCAACCCTCCAGGTCGCCGTCGCCGGCGGCGCCGTGGCCGGTAAGCGCGATGCGGTAGGCGTCGTCGGTCGCGAAGAAGGGCGTGGCGGCCACCGGTTCCCCGCCGGCGTCGAGCTCGACCCAGATTTCCGGTCCGCCGCCGGGCGCCCAGCGGGCGAGCGCCCGGCCGCCCGCGAGCCCGAAACGCTGGCCGGCACCCGCGGCCCGGCGGGCGAGCGCCCAGTACTCGCGCATCTCGCGCACCGGGAATCCGATCGCCGTGAAGTGGCTCGACACCCCAGCACCTCTTCGACGAGTTCACGGCGGCCGAAGAGCCTCCCTGCCGGGCAGGGAAGCTGCCCCGCCGGGCGCGAACCTCAGACGGTGGACGGGGGGGACCGCGCCCGGAGGTCGTCGCATGCGGGGACGTTATCTCCTGATCGCGGCGGTGGGGCTGGTCGCAGGGCTGGCGATCGGCGCGCTGCTGGTCAGCATCGTGGTGCGCCAGCAGGAGGCCCGGCAGACCTACTTCCGGGTCGTGGAGATCCCCGAGGACGAGCCCGACCCCGCGGTCTGGGGCCGCAACTTCCCCAACCAGCACGAGGCGTACATCCGCACGATGCGCACCTCCGAGCTCGTGCGGTACAGCGCGTTCGGCCGCTACGGTGGCTCCGAGGCGTTCTCGAAGCTCCAGCAGCATCCCGACTACGCCAAGATCTTCGCGGGCTACCCCTTCAGCGTTGAGTACAACGAGGAGCGCGGGCACATGTGGGCGCTGCGCGACGTGCTCGCCACGCGGCGTCTGGGGGATGCCAAGCCCGGCACGTGCATGACGTGCAAGAGCAGCGACGTGCCCCGGCTGATGAAGGCGCTGGGCACCGCGACCTTCTACGCGACGCCCCTGCGCGAGCTGGTCGACCGCCACGGCGTCAGGCACCCTATCTCCTGCGCCGACTGTCACGACGCGCGGACCATGGCGCTGCGGATCACGCGGCCGGCCTTCGTCGAGGCGATGGCCGCCCGCGGCATCGACGTCACCCGCGCCACCCGTCAGGAGATGCGCACGTACGTCTGCGCGCAGTGCCATGTCGAGTACTACTTCCGCGGGCCGGAGCGGCACCTGGTCTTCCCATGGGCGAAGGGGTTGCGCGTCGAGGAGATCGAGGCGTACTACGACGAGCGCACCTTCTCGGACTGGACGCACGCGATCAGCGGCGCGCCGATGGTCAAGATCCAGCACCCGGAGTTCGAGCTCTGGTCCACCGGCCTGCACGCGCGATCCGGGGTCTCGTGTGCCGACTGCCACATGCCCTACCAGCGCGTGGGCGCGGTGAAGATCACCGACCACTGGATCCGGACGCCGCTGGCCAACATCCAGAACACCTGCATGGCCTGCCACCGGCAGTCCGAGGCCGAGCTGCGCAGCCGGGTGCTGGAGGCCCAGGGCCGCACCTACCAGTTGCTCGGGCAGGGCGAGCGCGCGCTCATCGACGCGATGTCGGCGATCGAGCGGGCCGCCGCTCAGGGCGTCGGCGACGACGCGCTCGCCGAGGCGCGGCGGCTGCACCGGAGGGCACAGCTCCGGTGGGACTTCATCAGCGCCGAGAACAGCATGGGCTTCCACAGCCCGCAGGAGGCCGTCCGCATCCTCGGCGACGCGATCGACTACGCCCGGCGGGCGGAGCTCGCGGCGGTCAGAGCCTCCCGGCGCTAGGCCGCGGTCCGTGCGTCGCCGGGCGTCGGTCGGTCTGATCGCGGTGCTGGTCGCCGGCGCGGTCGCCGGCCTCGGCGTCTACACCTTCGTCTACGGCCGGGGCTACGCGTACCTGCTGGACGATCCCGCGGCCTGCGTCAACTGCCACGTCATGCGCGATGCCTTCGACACCTGGGCCGCGGCCCCGCACCGCACGGTGACGTGCAACGAGTGCCACGTGCCCAAGGCGGTCGTGCCCAAGTACGCCTCCAAGCTGCGGAACGGGTGGTTCCACTCGTACGCGTTCACGTTCGAGGACGTCCAGGTCATCCGCATCAGGCCCGCGAACCAGCGGGTCGTCCAGGCGAACTGCGAGTCCTGCCACGCGATGACGATCATCCACATGCAGCCGCCGGGCGCGGCACGCGCCCGCTGGTGCGTCGACTGCCACCGAGGGGTGGCGCACGGCTTCTAGGTGCCGGTGCGCGGGTTCCCCGACGGCTTTCGCTGGGGCACCGCGGCCAGCGCCTACCAGTTCGAGGGCGACAATACCGCCAGCGACTGGTGGGCGTGGGAACAGCAGCCCGGCCGCATCCGGGGCGGCGACCGCTCCGGCCGCGCGTGCGACTGGTGGCGGGCGGCCGAGCGCGACTTCGATCTGATGGTCGGGTTGCACCAGAACGCGTGCCGACTCTCGGTGGAGTGGAGCCGGCTCGAGCCCTACGACGGCGCCTGGGACGCGGCGGCGCTCGCCCGCTACCTCCAGATGTTCCGGGCGCTGCGCGAGCGCGGCATGGAACCGCTGGTGACGCTGAACCACTTCACGTTGCCGCAGTGGGTCGCCGACCGCGGCGGCTGGCTGTGGGACGGCCTGCCGCGGGCCTTTGCCGCGTTCGCCGGCCGCGTCGCCCGCGCCGCCGGCGCGCTGTGCGACTTCTGGGTGACGCTCAACGAGCCGGTCGGACACCTGGCCCTGGCCTACCTGTTCGGGCGATTCGCGCCCGGACGGCGCAACCCGATCGCGCTGGCACAGGCCATCGTGCGGTCGGTCCGCGCGCACGCTGCGGCTTACCGCGCGGTCCATGCGGTCCAGCCGCACGCCCGCGTCGGCGTGGCCGCCTACCTGCGGCCGGCCGAGCCGGCTGACCCGTCCTCCCGGCTCGACGTCTGGCTCGCCCGCCGCCTCGACCACGCCATGAACTGGATGTACCTGGACGCGCTGACGACCGGCCGGTTGCGAACCCCGCTCGGCGTCGAGGTGGCCGTGCCCGAGGCCGCGGGGACGCTGGACTACGTCGGGGTGAACTACTACACCCGCAGCCGCGTCGCGTTCGACCTGCGGCGGCCCGGTCACGGCTTCGTGCGCGAGGTGCCCGCGCCCGGGGTCCCGCAGAGCGACGGCGGCTACGGCGAGGTGTACCCCGACGGCCTACTGGCCGTGCTGCGCGCCTCGCGCCGCTACGAGCGGCCGGTCTACGTGACCGAGAACGGCCTGCCCGATGCCGCGGACCGGCTGCGTCCGGCGTTCATCGTCGAGCACCTGCGGCGGGTGGCGCAGGCGATCGCCGAGGGCGTGCCGGTGTACGGGTACTATCACTGGGCGATCGTGGACAACTTCGAGTGGGCCGACGGGTGGAGCCTGCGGTTCGGGCTCCACGCGCTCGACCCGGGCACGCAGGCGCGCACGCCCCGGCCGAGCGCGGCGCTCTACGGCGAGATCTGCCGCCGCAACGCCCTGCCGTAGACGCCTACCGTCGGGCCTGCCGCGAGAAGAAGCTCCAGATGACGGCGCTGGCGTCCAGGTCGCGGCTCGTGCGGCCGATGATGCGCTCCGGCAGGTACGGCACGCCGCCCGGCCAGGTGTGCCCGCCCCCTTCCACCGCGTAGAGCACGACCTCGGTGCCCTCGCGGCACGGCGCGTAGCGCTCGCGGCGAACGCGTGTGCCGTCGGCTGGGTCGCGGTCGGGCTCGTAGGTGACCACCGGGGCCGCCGGACAGCCGGAGCGCGCGGCCCACAGGCGCATCGTCTCCGCCACCGAGATGACGCGCCCGACACCGCGCCGGCCCGGGAGCCCGATCTCCCCGCCCTCCCAGGGCACCAGGGGGTCTTCGGTACCGGGGATCAGCAGCATCGAGGTGGGCCGCGGGGGACCGCCGGTGCGCGCGAGCGGCTCGGACATGGAGATGGCGACTGGTGCGATCGCGGCCACGCGGTCCGCCGCCGCGATGGCCAGACGGAACGACATCAGGCCGCCGTTCGAGATGCCCGTGGCATAGACGCGCGTCCGATCGATGGGCGTGCGGCGGCCGATTTCGTCCACGAGCGCCACCAGGAACGCGACGTCGTCCACGTTCTCACGGTGCGCCCGGTAGGTCGTGACGCCGCGGCCGTCGTTCCAGTGGCGGTCCAGGCCGTCGGGGTAGAGCACCACGAAGCCCCATCGGTCCGCCAGCCGGTTGAATCCGCCGCGCGTCAGTCGCTCCATCCCGGCGCCGGTGCCGCCGCCCCCGTGCAGCACGAGCACGACCGGCAGCGGCCGTTCGGTCACGGGTGGCAGGTGCACGCGGTACGTGCGCTCGTAGCCGCCGACCGAGAGGGCCCCGGTCCTCGACTCCGCCGCCGGGGCGGCCGGCGCGGCGGTCGCGACCGCTGCCGCGACCAGCGCGCCCAGCAGATGCAGCCGACGTCCGTGCGAGCGCTTCATGCCCTCCCGCTCCCAGGTCCGATGTCTCTCGCTCCTCTGACGCGGGCATGCCCTTGCGCGTTTAGCGCCCGGCGGCCTTCACGAAACATTCACGCGCGGTTCACGGCGCCTCCACCCCGCTGGCCTACGCTGGGTCGTGGACAGTCGCACCGAGCCGAAGGGAGGACGATCCATGAACCGGACGGTTGCAGCAATCGCCGGGGCCGCCCTGGTGGCGACCGCGGCCATCCCGGCGGGTGCCCAGGGCGTGGGCCCCGGGCCCGGTCCGGGCCGTGCACAGCCGCCCGCCGTGCGACCGCTCGCGGCGGTGCTGCCCATCGATCAGGCGATCACGCGCGCCAGGCAGTACCTGGGGGCAGTGGGGAACGCCAACCTGACGCCCGTGGAGATCATCGAGTTCCAGACCGTGTACTACGTGGTGGTCGCGGACCGGACGACGAACAAGGCCGCCTTCGCGCTCCTGGTCGATCGGGCTACCGGCAACGTCTCCTGGGAGATGGGACCACCGCGCATGTGGAACACGGCCTACGGTCGGGCCGTCGGGCCCGGGGCGGGGATGATGGGGCCCGGATTCGGGGGGCGCGGGATGGGACACCGCGGACCCGGCATGCCGGGTCCGCAGCGGGGCTCTGGCATGCGGATGGTGCCCGTGGCGCCTCCACCGCGCGGGGTGCAACCTGCGGCTGGTGCGCCGCTCGATGAACCCAAGGCCCGCGAGGTGCTCCGCGTCTGGGTCGCGCAGGCGTTCCCGGGCGCGACGGTCGGGCGCGTGGTGGAGTACCCCGGGTTCTTCACCTATCGGCTGGAGCGCGACGGCAAGACGTTCGCGCTGGCGAGCGTGCACGCGGCGAGCGGCCAGGTCTGGTACGCCTGGCGCTACGGGGCCTTCGTGCGCGATCAGGTGATTCGCTAGACGGCTGGACGACGAGACCCCGGGGCGTGGCGCTCCCGCGCCCCGGGAATGGCGAGGGGTGACGCGATGAGTGGACGTGATCTCGGGATCCTGGCGCTGGTGGTGGTCGCAGCGGTCGTGGTGCTCGCGCCCCTGGTGGGCGGCGTCGGCTCCCGGTGGGAGTGGGGCCTGATGGGTCCGGGCCTGATGGGTCCGGGCATGGGGCCGGGCGCGATGGGACAGTGGCACGGCGGCCGGTGGGGCGGCTGGGGCCCGCCGTTCTTCGGGGGGCTCCTGTGGCTGCTCCTCATCGTAGGCGTCGCGCTCCTGGTGGCCGCGGTCCTGCGCCGCGACGGCCGTGCCGCGCCCGCGCCGCCGGCGGAAGCGCCGCTGGAGACGCTCAAGCGGCGGCTGGCCGCGGGCGAGCTCTCCCTCGACGAATATGAGACACTGAAGAGAGCGCTGTCCTAGCAGGCGGGAGGGCCGTGGCCGGGCGGACGATTCTGGTGGTCGACGACGAGCGCGAGATCGTCGAGGTCCTGCGCCGGTACCTCGAGCTGGAGGGCTTCCGCGTCGCGAGCGCCGCCGACGGCCGCGCGGCGCTCGCCGCGTTCCAGCGGGAGCGGCCGCATCTGGTGATCCTCGACCTCATGCTGCCGGAGGTCGACGGGTGGGAGGTTGCGCGCCGGATCCGCGCAGCCGGCGGGGTGCCGATCATCATGCTCACCGCGCGAGGCGAGGAAGCCGACCGGCTGCTGGGACTCGGGCTGGGCGCAGACGATTACGTGACCAAGCCGTTCAGCCCGCGCGAGGTCGTGGCCCGCGTCCGGGCGGTACTCCGGCGCACCGCCGGGGAGGCAGTCCCCGAGGTCCTGACGGTGGCCGACCTGACGGTCGATCTGGCCCGCATGGAGGTGCGCCGCGGCGGAGAGCCGGTTGCGCTCACGCCGACCGAGTTCCGGCTGCTCGCGGCGCTCGCGCGCGCGCCGGGCCGGGTCTTCACCCGGCTCCAGCTCATCGACTTGGTCCACGGGCACGCCTTCGAGGGCTACGAGCGCACCATCGACGCGCACGTGAAGAACCTGCGCCAGAAGCTCGAGCCCGACCCCCACCGGCCCCGCTACGTGCTCACGGTGCACGGCGTCGGGTACCGGCTGGCCGACGCGGATCGGAGGGGGTCGGGGTGAAGAGCCTGCAGGGCCGGCTCATCGTGGCGTTCGCCGCGGTCTCGCTGGTCTCGATCGGCGCGGTCGCCGTGCTGGCCGGGGCCGCGGCCCGCGCCGAGTTCGACCGCTACTTTTTCGCCGCGCCCGCACCGGGCGGCCCTCCGGCGCCGCAGGACGTCCCACCGCGGCCGGTCCCGCCGGCCGCCATGCCGCACATGCGAGGCCCGGCCGGCGAGGTCATGATGCGGCGGATGGGCGTCGCGGAGTTCCGGTTCCTCGGGGCACTGCGGCGCGCCACCTGGGCGGCCGCGCTCACCGGGGTCCTGGCCGCGGTGCTGCTCGGCGTCCTCGTCGCGCGGCGCGTGACCGCGCCGCTGCGTGCGCTGTCGGAGGCCGCGGGCCGCGTCGGCCGCGGCGACCTCTCTCCGCGGGTGCCGGTGCCGGACGACGAAGACCTCGGTGGGCTGGCACGGGCCTTCAACACGATGACCGCCGACCTGAGCCGTCTGGAGGAGAGCCGCCGCCACCTCGCCGCGGACATTGCGCACGAGCTCGGCACGCCGCTGGCGGTGCTGCAGGCCAACCTGGAGGGTATGCTCGACGGGGTGGTGGAGACGACGCCCGAACGGCTCGCCGCGCTGCACACTCAGGTGCGGCTCCTCTCGCGCCTGGTGGACGATCTGCGCGACCTCTCGCTGGCCCAGGCGGGGCGACTCGTCCTCGACCGGCAGCCGGCGGACCTGGCCGCGATGGTACAGGACGTCCTGGCGGCGCTGCTGCCCTACGCCGGGGAGCGGCGGGTGGCGCTGCGCACCGAGGTCGCAGCCGGACTTCCCCAGGCCCGCCTCGACCGCGACCGCATGCTGCAGGTCATCCACAACCTGCTCGACAACGCCATCCGTCACACGCCCGCGGGCGGCGAGGTGACCGTCGGGCTGGCGCCCGCGGCCGACGGGCTGCGGCTGTGGGTGCGCGACGACGGTCCAGGGATTCCGCCCGAAGAAGTCGAGCGGGTGTTCGATCGTTTTTACCGGCTGGACGCGTCCCGCACCCGCGCGAGCGGCGGGACCGGGCTCGGGCTGGCCATCGTGCGAGCGCTCGTCGAGGCCCACGGCGGCCGCGTCTGGGTGGAGAGCCGCCCCAAAGCGGGCAGCACGTTCGTCGTCAGCCTGCCGAGGTGACCGCGCCCGGTTCGGGCGCGGGCCGCACGGTTGTGACGCGGTCCAGCACCACCACCCGCTCTGCGGCCTCGTCGTAGTACGGCCAGCAGGTGAACAGGACCACCTGCCGGTCCCTGGCGGCGGCGGTCAGCACCGCGAGCATCGCGCGCCGCCGCTGCTCGTCGAGGTGGGCGAACGGCTCGTCCAGGAACAGGGGCGGTCGGCGGTCCGCGGTGATCACATCGAGCAGGGCCAGGCGCAGGCAGAGGTAGAGCTGGTCGCTCGTGCCCTGACTGAGCTCGACCGCGTCCTTCCACGCGGCCGCGGCAGGGACCCAGACCTGCGGTCGCAGGGTGCGCTCGTCCACGGCGACGCGGCCGTACGCGCCGTCGGTTGCCAGCGCCAGGTACTCGCCCACGCGCCGCTCGAGCAGCTCGCGCGCAGGGTACACGCTCTGGGCGCGCGCCTCTTCGAGCAGCCGCGCGGTCAGCTCGACGACCTCCAGAGCCTGGCGGTCCCGCGCCGCCTTGAGCTGGAGCGCGGCAATCTCCTCTTCCAACCGGGCTGCCTCGTCGCCGCGGTCGCGAAGCTCCTCGAGCACGCCTTCCAGCCGCGCGCGCTTCTCGCGCAGGTCCGCCAGCTCGGCGTGGAGTTGCCGCGCCTGCTGCTCG
>Ga0308411_10002412_pt1 | contig 12610 bp, 13 predicted proteins | sample HotsprottomLayer_2_FD_203530 | JGI IMG/M metagenome (GOLD analysis project Ga0308411, IMG submission 203530) | Hot spring phototrophic mat microbial communities from Octopus Spring, Yellowstone National Park, Wyoming, United States -... | ecosystem: Environmental > Aquatic > Thermal springs >... | reverse complement strand
CTCTTCGATGGCCGCCTCGCGCGCTACAAGCACCCGCGCCGGGTGGTGTTCGTGGAGAGCCTGCCCAAGAGCGCGATCGGGAAGGTGCAGAAGGTCGAGCTGCGGCGGCTGCTCGGCGGCTGAAGCGGGCGCACGCGGATGGGCCATCTCGAGGGCGGGCGGTGGCGGGTCGATCCCCCGCGCGGGGCGACCGTCGGCGGGGCGTTCGTCCGCCGGGAGAGCCAGTTCCGTGACCGCATCTCCGCCGACGGCGCCTCCGGGTACCGGGCCGAGGCGGGCCGTTACCACCTGTACGTCTCGGCCGCCTGCCCCTGGGCGCACCGGACCGTGATCTTCCGGGTGCTCAAGCGCCTGGAGCACGTGATCCCGATGACCGTCGTCGATCCGGTGATGGGCGACGACGGGTGGGCGTTCGGGGACGATCCGGACCCGGTGATCGGCGCGCGCTATCTGCGGGAGCTCTACATCAGGGCGAGGCCCGACTACACCGGGCGGGTCACCGTCCCGGTGCTCTGGGACCGGCGCACCGCGACGATCGTCAACAACGAGTCGGCCGACATCGTCCGCATGCTGAACGGCGAATTCGAGGCGTTCACCGACGAGCGCACCGATTACTATCCGGCGGCGCTGCGCGCCGAGATCGACGCGGTGAACGCGCTGGTGTACGAGCGGGTCAACGACGGGGTGTACCGGTGCGGATTCGCGACCAGCCAGGCGGCCTACGAGGCGGCGTTCGACCGGCTGTTCGGCGCGCTCGACGAGCTCGACGCACGGCTCGGCCGGTCGCGCTACCTGGTCGGCGGCCGGATCACCGAGGCCGACTGGCGCCTGTTCACTACCCTGGTCCGCTTCGACGCGGTGTACCACGGGCACTTCAAGTGCAACCTGCGGCGGATCGCCGACTACCCCAACCTGCACGGCTACCTGCGCGAGCTCTACCAGTGGCCCGGCGTCGCGGCGACGGTGGACTTCGGCGCGATCAAGCGCCACTACTACGTGAGCCATCGCCGGATCAACCCGACCGGGATCGTGCCCAAGGGACCGCTCCTCGACCTTGCCGCGCCGCACGGCCGCGAGCGTCTCGGCTGAAGCGCGCCGGAAAGCAAAACGGCCCGGGGTTTCCCCCGGGCCGTCCGCGTTCGTTGACGCGAGGCGGTGCGCTTTAGCGCTTCTTAGCCTTTTTCTTCGCAGCTTTCTTCTTCGCAGCCATGTGAATCTCCTTGTAGTTGAACGCGCCACTGCAGCGCGCAGTTGGTGATTACCATCTACTGCGAGGAATTTCAAGAGGAATCTGACCGACGGCGGAGCGTGTGTCGCGCGCACGCGTCGCTCGCGCGCGGTCAACCGGGCTTCACGCCCGCGGCCTTGATCACCTTGCCCCAACGCTCCGCTTCCTCGCGCATCAGGATCCGCAGCGCCTCGGGCGCGGTGCCGATGGGTTGAAAGTAGATCGCGATCATCCGCTGGCGGACCTCGTCGGAGCGGATGATGCTCACCATCGTCTCGGCGAGGCGGCGCACGATGCGGTCCGGCGTGTTCGCCGGAGCGACCGCAGCGATCCACGCGGTCGAGTGGAACCCGGGGAAGCCCTGCTCGGCGATCGTCGGCACCTCCGGTAGCACCACGCTGCGGGTGGTCGTGGTGGCGCCGAGCGCCTTCAGCCGGCCCGCTTGCACGAGCGGCATCGCGGTCGCCGGCACGACGAAGCCACCGGCGATCTGGCCGTTGAGGATCGCGGTGTTGACCTGCGGGCTGCCCGGGTAGGGCACGTGGACGAGGTCGATGCCGGCGCGCTGCTTGAGCAGCTCCATCGTGAGGTGCGAGGCGCTGCCGTTGCCCACCGACCCGTAGTTCAGCTTGCCCGGCTGCGACCGCGCGAGCTCGACGAACCCCTTCAGGTCGTTCACCCCGAGCTTCGGGTCGACCACCAGGACGTTCGGACTGGCAGCGACGATCGTCACCGGCGCGAGGTCGCGGAACGGGTCGTACTCCATTTTCTGCATCAGCACCGTGTTCACCGCCAGCGGTCCGGGGATCGACAGACCGAGGGTGTAGCCGTCCGGCGCGGCCTTCGCCACCGCCGCGGTGCCGACCATCCCGCCCGCTCCCGGCCGGTTCTCGACCACCACCGGCTGCCCGAGCGCCTGAGCGAGCCGGTCGTTGATCATCCGCGCGATCAGGTCGGGCGAGCTGCCCGGTGGGAACGGCACGATCATGCGGATCGATCGCGCGGGCCAAACCTCCTGCCCGATCGCCTGGGTCGCGACGGCGCAGGCGAGCACCAGCGCGGCGAAGAGCGTCCTTTTCATCCAGATCCTCCCGTGTCGATGTTGATGGTCAGGCGACGTCGCGCCCGAGATAGGCCCCGTCGCGCTCGAGCCGGTCCTGCAGCGCGCGCGGCGCGAGCGCGCGCGGGGCGACGCCGGCGGCCAGCGCCGCGGCGGCGGCGGTCCCCGCGGCCTGACCCATGACGAGGCAGCCGCCGCTCACGCGCGCGGCCGATTGTCCCGCGGCGGTCATCGAGGCGCAGCGGCCGGCGACCAGCAGATTGTCGATCCGGCGCGGCAGCAGCATGCGGTAGGGCAGGTGGTTGAAGCCGCGCGAGGCGGGGATCGGCGGCCACGCCCACTCCACGTCGCCGGCCACGTGGCGTTCGAGCGGCCAGCCGTTGACGCCGATGGTGTCGTCGAAGCTCGCGCAGCCGAGCACGTCGTCGCCGGAGAGCAGGTACTCGCCGAGCACCCGGCGGGTCTCGCGGATGCCCACCTGCGGCGCGATGTCGAGCAGATAGGCGCGCTCGAAACCCGGGACGCGCTCGCGCAGGAAGCGGATGTAGTCGCGCACCTGCCGGCGCCCCTCGATCTCGCCCGCGCTCCAGGCCTCGGCGTCGGTGCCGTCCATCGCGCGTCCGTCGGCGCCGGCGATCTGGGTCACGTTGGCCCGCCATTCGCCGGGGTGCTTCTGCGGCCGGACGATCGCGCCGCGCCGGGGAAAGCGGAAGGCGCCGCTCGCCTGGGCTTCGTCCATGAGGCGCGGGATGTCCGCCATCGCCGCCACGCCGCGCGCCGGATCCACACCGTTCACCCGGAACATCAACGTCGGGTAGAGCAGCGCCTCGCTCTTCTCCCACGGCGCGCCGGCCCAGGCGGCCAGGTCGCCGTCGCCCGAGGCGTCCACGAACACGCGGCCGCGGAGCGCGCGGCGGCCGGATTTCGTCTCGACGACCAGGGCGTCGATCGTGCTCGCGTCGCGCATCGCCACCGCGACCGCGAGCGCGTGGAACAGGAGCCGCGCTCCGGCACCGAGGACCAGGTCGTCGGCGGCGCACTTGAAGGCCGAGGTGTCATAGGCCTGGGCGAGCGTGCGGCCGAGGACCGGGTGCGGTGCGTTGAGGCCGCCGAGGCGGTCGATGCGCTCGAGCAGCTCGTCGGCCACGCCGCGCACCACTCGGCGCACCTCGCCATGCACGTTGGCGAACAGGCCGCAGAAGTTCGTGACGCCGGCGGCGGTGCCCATGCCGCCGAGGAAGCCATAGCGCTCGACGAGCAAGACGGTCGCGCCGCCGCGCGCCGCCGCCACGGCGGCCGCGATGCCGGCCGGCCCGCCGCCCAGGACCACCACATCGTACTCGCCGGTGACCGGAACCTGCCGCGCCGGCTCGGTGACGAAGTTCATGATGGCGGCGAAGATAACGCAGTGCGTCCACGGGCGCGTAAAACCGATCCCGTAGAATCGATCGCGATGAACAGGCCTTCCAAACCGGACGAGCTGGTGGCGCCGGAGCAGACCGGCGCGGTGCGCAACTTCTGGCGCTGGCTCACCCGCGTCGGGCGCGGGCGCGAGCGCCAGCCGATGACCGGCGCCGAGCTGCGGCTCGCCCGCCAGACCTTCCGCGAGTGCCTCGAGGGCAAGGGTGGCGAGGCCTCGGCGCGCAATCGGGTGGCGACGCTCGCCGCCCTATACCGCAGCCTGAACGACGCCGGCCGCCAGAGCTACCTCGGGCTGCTCGTCGAGGAGTTCGGGCCGGACGAGGCGGCGATCGGGCAGGCGATCCGGGCCTACCTCGACGCGCGGCCGGGGGCGGCGCGCCGGCAGGCCGTGTCGACCCTGCGGCTCGCGGTGAGCAGCCCGCGCATCCGCATCGTGCGCCAGTTCAACCTGCTGCACGACGGTGTGAAGTTCCTGGTTGATCTGCGCGCCGACCTGCTGCGCTATCTGCGCGAGCGGCCCGCGCTCGCTGTCCTCGACGAGGAGCTCGCGTCGCTGCTCGGTAGCTGGTTCGACGTCGGCAACCTCGAGATGCGCCGTATCTCCTGGAGCTCGCCGGCCGCGCTGCTCGAGAAGCTGATCGCCTACGAGGCGGTGCACGAGATCCGATCGTGGCGCGACCTGCGCAACCGGCTCGACTCCGACCGGCGCTGCTACGCCTTCTTCCACCCGCGCATGCCCGACGAACCGCTGATCTTCGTCGAGGTCGCGCTCACCAAGGACCTGGCCGACAACATCCACGCGCTGCTCGACGAAGAAGCGCCCGCCTTGGATCCGCAGGCGGCGCAGGCCGCGATCTTCTACTCGATCTCGAACACCCAGGCGGGGCTGCGGGGGGTGTCGTTCGGCGGCTTCCTGATCAAGCGCGTCGCCGAGGAGCTGATGGGTGCGTTCCCGCGCCTGAAGATCATCGCCACCCTGTCGCCGGTCCCCGGCTTCCGCGCCTGGCTCGACGCGCGCGTCGCGCAGAAGGATCCGAGCCTGTTCGGTCGCCACGAGCGCGAGCGGTTGTGCGAGGAGGCCGGCGTGAACGACCCGCACCAGGCGTTCGCGCAGCTCCTGCTGCGCGGATTCGCCGCCGAGGCGCACCCGCCGGAGTCCCTGCGGCGCACGCTGCTGCACCTGTGCGCCCGCTACCTCGCCGAGGAGAAGGAGGGCGAGGGCGCCGCGGCGCGCCCGCTCGACCCGGTGGCGCGGTTCCACCTGGGCAACGGCGCGCGGCTCGAGCGCATCAACTGGCTCGCCGACACCAGTCCGCGCGGCATCAAGCAGGGGGCGGGGCTGATGGTCAATTACGTCTACCGACTCGACGAGATCGAAGCCAATCACGAGGCGTTCGCGCAGGAGGGCACGGTGGTGATGGCCGATGCGGTGAAGCGGCTGCTGCGGCGGCCGGCGTGACGCACTGCGGCGTGCAATTCGGCGCCCGCTCGCCGCATGATCCGGGCCGGTTGACCCACCGACCCCGAGGAGGAAGCATGCGAATCGCCGCACTGGCCGGCCTGGGCTGCGCGCTGCTCGTCGCCGCCGCCGCGCACGCCCAGTCGTACCCCACCCGGCCGATCACCATGGTCGTCCCGTTCGCGCCCGGCGGCATCGCCGACATCACCGGGCGCCCGCTCGCCGCATCGATGGCGAAGGTGCTCGGCCAGCCGGTGATCGTGGACAACAAGCCCGGCGCCGGCGGTGCGGTCGGCCACGCGTTCACCGCCAAAGCGAAACCCGACGGCTACGTGATCATGACGGCGCTGTCGTCGATCGTGGTGATCCCGGAGGCGGACAAGGTGAACGGCCGGCCCGTCACCTACCAGATGTCGGACTTCACCCCGCTCGCCCTGGTGTCGGCGGACCCGACCATCCTGCTCGTGCCCGCCGACAGCCCGTGGCGGACGCTGAAGGACCTCGTCGACGACGCGCGCAGCCGCCCGGGGAAGATCACCTACAGCTCCTCGGGCGTGTACGGGACGATCCACACCTGCATGGAGATGCTGGCGCAGGCCGCGGGCATGCAGCTCGTGCACGTGCCGTACAAGGGCGGCGGCCCGGCGATGACGGCGCTGCTCGCGGGCGAGGTGAACATCACGGCCCAGTCGCCCGGCGTGTCCAACCCGCACATCAAGGCAGGCAAGGTACGGGTGCTCGGCTCGTGGGCGGCCGCGCGCACCGCGGCGCTGCCCGACGTGCCCACCATGAAGGAGCAGGGCTACGACGTCGAGTTCTACATCTGGGCGGGGGTCTTCGCGCCGGCCGGCCTGCCGGCCGAGGTGCGCGAGCGCCTGGTCGGCGCGATCCGGCAGGCGGTGCAGGATCCCGATTTCCAGAAGGCGATGGCAGGGCTCAACACCCCGATCAACTTCAAGGACGGGCGGGATTTCGACGAGTTCATCTCGGCCGACGCGAAGCGGCTGGCGGAGGTGGTGCGCAAGATGGGGAAAACCGAATGAAGATCGTGCGTTTCGGCGTGGATGGCGCCGTCCGGCTCGGCGCGCTCGACGGCGACCAGGTGGTCGAGCTGCCGGGGGTGCCGAGCGCGCAGGCGCTCATCGAGGGCGGCGCGGCCGCGCTGGAGGCGGCGCGCAAGGCGGTCGCGAGCGGCGCCGGACGGCGCCCGCTCGCCGGGGTGCGGCTGCTCGCGCCGATCGTCCCCTCGACGATCCTGTGCAGCGGCTCGAACTACACCGACCACAACAAGGAGAAGGCCAACACGCCGATATCGGGCAAGGAACCCGAGTTCTTCGTCAAGACTGCCGACTGCGTGATCGGGCCGGGCGACACCATCGTGCTCGACGAACGGCTCACCCGGAAGCTCGACTGCGAGACCGAGCTCGCGGTGGTGATCGGCAAGCCGGGGCGGCACATTCCGGTCGAGCGTGCGCTGGAGCACGTGTTCGGCTACACGATCGTCAACGACGTCACCGCGCGCGACCGCCAGGTGCGGCGCAACCCCGAGGGCTTCACCTGGTACGAGCTCGGCCGCGGCAAGGCGTTCGACACCTCCGCGCCGCTCGGTCCCTGCATCGTGACCGCCGACGAGATCCCGGATCCGCAGCGGTTGCGCCTGCGCACGCGGATCAACGGCGAGCTGCGCCAGTCCGCGTCGACCGGCAACATGATCTATTCGTGCGCGCACCTGATCCACTTCTTCTCCTCGAGCTTCACACTGAAGCCGGGAATGGTGATCATCACCGGCACGCCGGGCGGCACCGCCTGGTCGGTCGATCCGGACCTTGGCGGCAAGTGGGTCGGCGGCGACGGCAGCGAGCCGCTGGTCCCGGCCAGGGGTTACCTCCGCCCCGGCGACGTGATCGAGTGCGAGCTGGAGCGCATCGGCGTGCTGCGGAACGTGGTCGGCCTGGGCTGAGCGACCGGCCGGCCGTCCGATGACCCGCTACGACGCCGCCGTCATCGGCGGCGGCGCGATCGGCTCGGCGGCGGCTTACTTCCTGCTTGCCGCCGCGCCGGGCCTGCGCGCGCTCCTCAGAGGCGACGTGGCGAGCACGGACCCGCGGTCGGGCAGCTCGAGCCGGTCGCTCGAGTGAGGGCGTTCAGCCGATCTTGCGGCTCGCGGTGCCCACCCCCCGCGCCGCCGCATAATGCGCCGCATGGACCCGAGACCGTCGATCACGCCGCCGAGCGGCGGCCCGCGCATCACCCGCGCGCAGCTCTTCGCCGCGTTCTCAGGCATCGCGCTGGCCGGTTTCGGCGGCGTGCTGCCGCACGCCCGGCGCATGCTCGTCGAACGCAAGGGCTGGCTCTCCGATCGCGAGATGACCGAGCTCCTGAGCATCGGGCAACTGCTGCCGGGACCGAACATCGTCAACGTGGGGATCCTCTTCGGCGTGCGCCGCTGCGGCGCGCTCGGCGCCCTCGCCGCGGCCGCCGGTCTGTTGGTCGCGCCGCTCGTGCTCGTGCTCGTCCTCGGCGCGGCGTATCTGCAGTTCGCCGATCTGCCCTGGCTGAAGGGCGCGTTCCAGGGAGTCGGCGCGGTGGCTGCCGGGTTGATCCTCGGCATGGGCGCGCGGCTCGCGCACGGCGTGCCGCCGCGGCCGGCCGTCGTCGCGCTCGGCGCGGCCGCGTTCGCCGGCGTGGCGCTCGCGCGCGTGCCGCTAGCGTGGGTCGTGCTCGCGCTCGCGCCGCTCGGCGTGTGGCTCGCGTGGCGGTCGCGCGCCTGAGCGATGGAGCTCCTCGGCCACTTGGCGGTGCTCTCGCTCGTGTCGGTCGGCGGCGCGCACGCCGTGCTGCCCGATCTCTATCGGGTCGTGGTCACCGAGCAGGCGTGGCTCACCGGGACGCAGTTCACGACGCTCGTCGCGCTCAGCCAGGCCGCACCCGGCCCGAACGTGCTGGTGATGGCGCTGATCGGCCAGCAGATCGGGGGTGTCGCGCTCGGAGTCGCCGCGCTCGTGGCCTTCTGCCTGCCGTCCTCGGTGCTCGCGTACCTGGTGGCGCGCGCCGACCTGAGGGCCGCGGGCGCGCGCTGGGCGCGCGCGGTCAAGGAGGGGCTCGCGCCGGTCACGGTGGGCCTGGTGCTGGCGAGCGGCTTCGTCCTCATGACCGGCACCGGGGGAAACTGGGCGATCCACGCGGCCGGCGCCGCGGCGGCCATCCTGACCGCCACCACTCGTGCGAGCCCGCTGCTGTTGATCGCGCTCGGGGCGGCGATCGGCGCGTTCGCTTGATCGGCCACCGCGCCTCGCGCCGCCCGCTTTGCCTATACTCCGCGCATGCGCACCGAAGCGGCACGTTGCGTCGTCATCCGGCTCCGGCGCGAGCCCACCCCGTTCGAGGGCGCGCGGCCGCAGCCGCGGATCGAGCGCTTCGCCGCCGGGCGTTGAGCGCTGCAGCCGGCGGCGGGTTGGCGGACGGGGCTCGCTCGTGACTCGGCGCGGTGCCTGGCAGCCCGATCCGTCGTTCTACGACCTCTTCCCGCCCGGCGTTTCCGGCAACGCGATCAACGGGCTGGGCGAGCCGGCGCAGCGCCCCCCGACGCCGATCTTCTGGCATCGCCCGGAGCGGGAAGCTTTGGGGCGGTTGCAGGAGGAGGTGGTCGCGCGCTTCAACTCGGTGCCCGCTTACCGCGACGTGTATGCGCGCGGCGACCGCGGCCCGCGGCGGCCCGACCCGGTCGCCGACGCCCGCGTCGAGCGCAGCGCCGAACAGTGGACCGAGGCGGTCAAGGCGTTCGCGCTCGCGCACGAGGCCGACCTCGTCGGCGTCGCGCGGCTCGATCCGCTCTGGGTGTTCGAGGGCTACGCGCTCGCCGATCCGTTCGTCGTCGTGCTCGGTATCGCGATGGACCACGCCGCGCTGTCCCGAGTCCCGTCGACCGCCGAGGACCCGGAGGGCCAGCTCGAAGTCGCGCGCGCCTACAACCGTGGCGCGCGGGCGGCGATGCGACTGGCAAACTTCATCCGCGCGCACGGCTACGACGCGCACGCGCACCAGGGCCCCTGGGCGGGCGCGCTCAACATGATCCCGGCCGCGCTCGCTTGCGGCTTCGGCGAGCTCGGCAAGCACGGCTCGATCATCAACCGCCGGCTCGGCTCGTCCTTCCGCCTCGCGGCCGTGACCACTGCGCTGCCGCTCGTTGCGGACCCCCCGGACGCGTTCGGCGCCGACGCCTTCTGTACGCGCTGCCAGGTGTGCCGCAACGCGTGCCCGCCGGATGCGATCTTCGATCTGAAGCAGCTGGTGCGCGGGGTCGAGAAGTGGTACGTCGATTTCGACAAGTGCATCCCGTATTTCAACGAGACCTACGGCTGCGGCATCTGCATCGCCGTCTGCCCCTGGTCGGCGCCGGGGCGCGCGCCGAAGCTCGCCGAGCGGTGGGCCGCCCGGCGGGGGAGGACACCATCGACCGCGCCCTGACCCCGCTCGCCTGGTTCGGTGCGGCGGTGCTCTTCGCGATGATGGGCCTGACCGTGGTCGACGTCGTCGGGCGATACCTCTTCAATGCGCCGCTCGGCGGGGCGGCCGAGGCGACCGAGCTGATGCTCGCGGTGGTCGTGTTCGCGGGCCTGCCGCTCGCCGCCGCCGCGCGCGAGCACATCCGCATCGACGTGCTCGAGCCGATCCTGTCGCAGCGCGCGCGCCGCCTGCAAGCGGTATTCGGCTTCTCGGTCGCGGCGGCGGTGACGGCGTTCGTCGCCTGGCGGCTCGCGCTGCGCGCGGCCGAGCTCGGCCGGCTCGGCGACCTCTCGTCGCACCTCGGTTTCCCGCTCGCCGCGCTCGCCTGGTTCATGGCCGCCGCCGGCGCGATCGCCGTCATCGTCTTTGCCGCGAGCGCGTGGCGCGCGGCGCGCGGCCGCTGAAGGCGTGGTCGCGGCGCTCGCCGGCTTCGTCGTGCTGGTCCTCGTCGCCGCGGCGGGCGTGCCGATCGCGTTCTCGATGCTCGCGGTCGGTTTCGCCGGATTCGCGCTGTTCCGCGATCTGGGCGCGGCCTCGTACATGGTCGGACAGATCGCCTACGAGACGGCGCAGAACTACGGCCTGTCGGTGCTGCCGATGTTCGTGCTGATGGGCAACTTCATCAACCACGCGCGGCTGTCGAACGAGCTGTACGACGCGGCGAACGCGTTCCTCGGCCACCGCCGCGGCGGGCTCGCGATGGCGACGATCGTCGCCTGCGGCGGCTTCTCGGCGGTGTCTGGGTCGAGCGTGGCCACCGCCGCGACGATGGGCCGGGTCGCGATCCCGGAGATGCGGCGGTTCGGCTATTCCGACCGCCTCGCCGCGGGCGCGGTGGCGGCGGGCGGCACGCTCGGCATCCTGATCCCGCCGTCGGTCGTGCTCGTCATCTACGGCATCCTCACCTCCACCGACATCGGGCAGCTGTTCGCCGCGGGCATCTTGCCGGGGCTGCTCGGCATCGCGCTCTACGTCGCCGCGGTGAAGTACGCGGTGTGGCGCGATCCGGCCGCCGGCCCGCCCGGCGAGCCGGTCCGCTGGCAGGCGCGGTGGCGCGCGCTGCGCAAGGTGTGGGCGGTCGCGGGACTGTTCCTGCTGGTGATCGGCGGTCTGTACGCGGGGGCCTTCACGCCCACCGAAGCCGCCGGGATCGGCGCCGCCGGCGCGTTCGCCGTCGCGCTCGCCCGCGGCACGTTGAGCCTGGCGGTGCTCGTCCGCGTCCTGATCGAGACGGTCCGCACCACGGCCGTGATGTTCGCCGTGCTGATCGGCGGGCTGGTGTTCTCGAACTTCGTGAACATCGCGGGCATGCCGGCGGCGATCTCGGCGTGGCTCGAGTCGCTCGCGGCGCCGCCGCTCGCGGTCGTGGCCGCGATCATCGCGATCTACTTCGTCCTCGGCTGCGTGCTGGAGAGCATGACCATGATCTTGCTCACTATCCCGGTGTTCTTCCCGGTGATCCAGGCGCTCGGCCTCGATCCGGTCTGGTTCGGGATCATCGTGGTGGTGGCCACCGAGATCAGCCTGATCACGCCGCCGGTGGGGCTCAACGTGTTCGTCATCAACGGCATCTTCCGCGACATCGGGACGGCGAACGTGTTTCGCGGCGTGGCGCCGTTCGTGGTCGCCGACCTCGTGCGGATCGGGCTCCTGGTGCTGGTGCCCTGGATCGCGCTCGCCCTGCCCTCGCTGATGCGCTGAGGCCGCTCCCGATCGTCGCGCGCTCGCTCTAGAATGCGCGGACCCGGGGCGCAGCCCTCGCCCCCACCTGCCGGAGGAACGATGAGATCGCTCGCCCTCGCCGCCGTCGCCGCGTTCGCGCTGCAGGCCGGCCCTGCCGCCGCCCAGGTCGTGTGGAAGTACTCGAACTGGTTGCCGCCCACCCACCCGGTCACCGACGGGGTGACGCGGGTCTGGGCGCGACAGGTCGAGGAGGCGACCCAGGGGCGGGTGAAGATCGACGTCATCGCACCGCTCGGCGCGCCGCAGGCGCACCTCGACCTGGTGCGCAACGGCGTGGCCGACGTGACCAACATCACCACCGCCTACACCGCCGGGCGGTTCGTGTTGCTCGGCGGGCTCGAGATGCCGTTTATGTCCGACCGGAACTCGGCGATGTCGGTCGCCGCGCAGCGCACCTACGAAAAGTTCTTCCGTCAGGCGAACGAGTTCGAGGGGGTCAAGTTCGGCGCGATCGCGCTGGTCGGCCCCTACCAGATCTACACGACGAAGAAGCCGATCGCCTCGATCGAGGACTTCAAGGGTCAGAAGATCCGCGAGGCGGGCGGCGTCACCAAGCTGGTCGTGGAGGCGCTCGGCGCGACGCCGTTCTTCGCGCCAGCGCCGCAGACTTACGACGTGCTCTCGAAGGGAGTGGGCGACGGCGTGCTGTTCCCGCCCGAGTCGATTCCAGGCTTCAAGGTGACGAGCGCGGTGCGGCACGGCCTCCACGTCCCGGGCGGGTTCAACCAGGCGGTGCAGGCGCTGGTCATCAACGAGGCCAAGTGGAAGGCGCTGTCTGCAGCCGACCAGGCCGCGATCGAGAAACTGCTCGGCGAGCACTGGACGCTGCTCTGGGGCAACCTCTGGGACAAGACGAACGCCGCGGCGATCGAGCAGATGACCAAGGACGGGGTTTCGCTCAGGGACGCGTCGCCCGAGCTGCTCGCCGAAGTGCGCCGGCGGCTGGCGAAGATCGAGACCGACTGGATCGCCGAGGCGGCGAAGAAGAACGTCGACGGACGGGCGGCGCTCGCGTACATGCGCGAGCAGGTACGCGCGCTCGAGAAACGCTGACCGGCGCGGAGGACCCTGGCGTGCTCGACCTCGCGATCCGCGGCGCGACCGTGTATGACGGCTCCGGCGGCCCGGCCCGCCAGATCGACGTCGGCGTGAAGGACGGCCGGGTCGCGGCGCTGGGTCCCCTTCCGGCGCC
>Ga0308411_10002410_pt1 | contig 12612 bp, 11 predicted proteins | sample HotsprottomLayer_2_FD_203530 | JGI IMG/M metagenome (GOLD analysis project Ga0308411, IMG submission 203530) | Hot spring phototrophic mat microbial communities from Octopus Spring, Yellowstone National Park, Wyoming, United States -... | ecosystem: Environmental > Aquatic > Thermal springs >... | reverse complement strand
AGCAGCGTTTCAGCAATTTCGGCTCGTTGAAGAGCACTGAAACGTCTGAGCGCTACGAGATCAAGGCGCTCAATATTGTTTCAGCAATTTCGGCTCGTTGAAGAGCACTGAAACCCGATCCCGTCGCAGCGCTCGCGGCGCAGATCGGGCTGGTTTCAGCAATTTCGGCTCGTTGAAGAGCACTGAAACTCAAGATGGCAACCGTCACGATTTGGGAAGGCTACCGTTTCAGCAATTTCGGCTCGTTGAAGAGCACTGAAACCCCGCACGCGGCGGATGCCTACGTCGCGGCATCGAGTTTTCAGCAATTTCGGCTCGTTGAAGAGCACTGAAACCCTTTGCCGCGTCCGCCGCCGCCTGCGCCAGCCCGCGGTTTCAGCAATTTCGGCTCGTTGAAGAGCACTGAAACATTGAGGCGCTCAACAATCTCGTTGTTGATGTCCATTTCAGCAATTTCGGCTCGTTGAAGAGCACTGAAACTTCACGGTCTACGCGCGCTGGACGGACGGCTTGAACGGTTTCAGCAATTTCGGCTCGTTGAAGAGCACTGAAACCCGGAACCATCTACGGCGCACCGGGGCATATCTCGTTTCAGCAATTTCGGCTCGTTGAAGAGCACTGAAACGTCGGATGGGCGGCGAACATTACACTTTGCCCCGAGTTTCAGCAATTTCGGCTCGTTGAAGAGCACTGAAACGACGCTGTACCCGCGTCTCCAGTCTGCGTTTCAGAGTTTCAGCAATTTCGGCTCGTTGAAGAGCACTGAAACTTTGTCGAAACTGACGCGCTGCTGGCGGCGCTGGACGTTTCAGCAATTTCGGCTCGTTGAAGAGCACTGAAACCGCCGATTGCGCCGAAGACCGCGTTCCAGAGATAAGTTTCAGCAATTTCGGCTCGTTGAAGAGCACTGAAACACAAAGAAGCCGGTTACGATTATCCGCAACAGCGACGTTTCAGCAATTTCGGCTCGTTGAAGAGCACTGAAACCTCACCGTCGCGCGTCGCGGCGAAGGAAGTGGGCGTTTCAGCAATTTCGGCTCGTTGAAGAGCACTGAAACCGCCGCCGACGCGCTTGGGTGCAAGCAGTGGGCGATTTCAGCAATTTCGGCTCGTTGAAGAGCACTGAAACTTCTGGCGCGGCGCAACAAACGCTGGTGCAGCGCGTTTCAGCAATTTCGGCTCGTTGAAGAGCACTGAAACAATTGGTCAGATGCGGCGCAACTGCCGGTGCGGATTTTTCAGCAATTTCGGCTCGTTGAAGAGCACTGAAACCGTCTGATTCCGACAACGAAAGACGCAACGCAGATGTTTCAGCAATTTCGGCTCGTTGAAGAGCACTGAAACCGTTCCCGCACGACGTATACCGCTTGTTTATCGAGTTTCAGCAATTTCGGCTCGTTGAAGAGCACTGAAACCGTTGCTCATCATCAGTTCGTAGCGCGAATTGTCGAGTTTCAGCAATTTCGGCTCGTTGAAGAGCACTGAAACGCGCGGGCGGCGGGTTTCTGGTGCCGACGCAGTTCGGTTTCAGCAATTTCGGCTCGTTGAAGAGCACTGAAACCGCTGGTCGTACAAATCTGGAACGCGCACGGCGCTGGTTTCAGCAATTTCGGCTCGTTGAAGAGCACTGAAACGTTGAGAATATCGACGCCACGAATAGGCGCTCGACTTTCAGCAATTTCGGCTCGTTGAAGAGCACTGAAACGCGATCTTATCGACCAGCACCGGCAGCAGCGTCGGGTGTTTCAGCAATTTCGGCTCGTTGAAGAGCACTGAAACCCGTAACACGCGCCAAGCCGCGCTGAACGCAGTGAAGTTTCAGCAATTTCGGCTCGTTGAAGAGCACTGAAACCAACCAAAGTCCTCGCCGAAAGCGCTTGACAAACTGGTTTCAGCAATTTCGGCTCGTTGAAGAGCACTGAAACGTTTGAGACAACCCCGACCGGAACCGTCTACGGCGCGTTTCAGCAATTTCGGCTCGTTGAAGAGCACTGAAACCGACGCCGGACTGGACGGGCGCAACGTCGTCTTTCTTTTCAGCAATTTCGGCTCGTTGAAGAGCACTGAAACTCGCGGACTACGAGTTTTCAACGTCCGACGACGGCGTTTCAGCAATTTCGGCTCGTTGAAGAGCACTGAAACGGTGTGAGCCGGACGCGCCGAGAACGGACAGTCCGTGTTTCAGCAATTTCGGCTCGTTGAAGAGCACTGAAACGCTCGTCGTTTGCGGTCTCCCACACCATCACATACTGGTTTCAGCAATTTCGGCTCGTTGAAGAGCACTGAAACTCTATTATAAGGAGGCAGCCTATGGATGCATCATCCGTTTCAGCAATTTCGGCTCGTTGAAGAGCACTGAAACCCGACGGCGTATCGGTCTGGAACGTCATCACGCCGGTTTCAGCAATTTCGGCTCGTTGAAGAGCACTGAAACCATAATGCCCTTTCCGCTCGACGAAGAAGACGACGAGTTTCAGCAATTTCGGCTCGTTGAAGAGCACTGAAACCGGTATTGCGCAAATACGCGGTTCGGCGCTTTCGAGTTTCAGCAATTTCGGCTCGTTGAAGAGCACTGAAACCGGATGGACGAGTTGTGGTGCACGTCATCCGGTGGTCGTTTCAGCAATTTCGGCTCGTTGAAGAGCACTGAAACATATCACTTTCGACGGCTACCACATCGGCGGTGTGATTTCAGCAATTTCGGCTCGTTGAAGAGCACTGAAACCTTTGACTGTCTTCAACCGGGGCGCTTCGACGATCTGTTTCAGCAATTTCGGCTCGTTGAAGAGCACTGAAACGCAGCGCCCGGCGCTGGGTTGCGAAATCGACATCAATTTCAGCAATTTCGGCTCGTTGAAGAGCACTGAAACGGTAGAACGCGCGCTCGACGGTGTACCCGTCGATCTCAGTTTCAGCAATTTCGGCTCGTTGAAGAGCACTGAAACCGCCGGTGGTCGCGCGACTGGTGCGGAAGGCGATCGGTTTCAGCAATTTCGGCTCGTTGAAGAGCACTGAAACGCGCTGGCAGAGGGAGGAAAGAGGTGGACATCGTTGTTTCAGCAATTTCGGCTCGTTGAAGAGCACTGAAACTCAGTGCGCGGCGAAGTTGAACCCGGCGTCGGGTTGGTTTCAGCAATTTCGGCTCGTTGAAGAGCACTGAAACCGCGGTGATGGTCGCTTGCTGCGACGCGCTGCACCAGTTTCAGCAATTTCGGCTCGTTGAAGAGCACTGAAACTCAGCGTTCCGCCCTTCACCCGAACGCCCGCGTAGGTTTCAGCAATTTCGGCTCGTTGAAGAGCACTGAAACTCGGTCGCACTGATGAGTTGTGCGATGTAGACGCCCGATTTCAGCAATTTCGGCTCGTTGAAGAGCACTGAAACCGGTATTGAGATCGATCTCTGTCTCTACGGTGCGGTTTCAGCAATTTCGGCTCGTTGAAGAGCACTGAAACACCCGAAGCGCGGGCTGGTTGCGTTTGTTCGACGCGTTTCAGCAATTTCGGCTCGTTGAAGAGCACTGAAACTGAGCGGCGACTGGGACGCGGCTTGGACGGCGATCAATTTCAGCAATTTCGGCTCGTTGAAGAGCACTGAAACGCACCGACAGCGCGGATGCGCGGGCGGCCCGGGCAGTTTTCAGCAATTTCGGCTCGTTGAAGAGCACTGAAACGCACCCCCGCAGCCGCCGCTTCCGTCGCGGCGGTGAGTTTCAGCAATTTCGGCTCGTTGAAGAGCACTGAAACGCGCGCTGCGGGTCTGTTCGGCGACGGCGCGCTGATTTCAGCAATTTCGGCTCGTTGAAGAGCACTGAAACCCTTTGTAAATAGAAACCCCGCGCTTGCGAGGCGCGGTTTCAGCAATTTCGGCTCGTTGAAGAGCACTGAAACCCGACGAGCGCGCTCGATTCGACGTTTGGTTCTTGGTTTTCAGCAATTTCGGCTCGTTGAAGAGCACTGAAACCTGCTCGAACCGCGACCGCTCGGCGTCCGTCGGTCTTTCAGCAATTTCGGCTCGTTGAAGAGCACTGAAACCTGCTCGAACCGCGACCGCTCGGCGTCCGTCGGTCGTTTCAGCAATTTCGGCTCGTTGAAGAGCACTGAAACCAGACCGCAAGCGCGAGCGCGATTACGCCGTCGTCGTGAGTTTCAGCAATTTCGGCTCGTTGAAGAGCACTGAAACACGCGGAGGAGTTGGTTCGCATTCTTTTCGACAAGTTTCAGCAATTTCGGCTCGTTGAAGAGCACTGAAACACTACCAACTTCGCGCAGGCGCGCTGGTGTCGCTGTTTCAGCAATTTCGGCTCGTTGAAGAGCACTGAAACCGTCGGAAGAAACGCCTGTACCCCGGAGAAAATCATTTCAGCAATTTCGGCTCGTTGAAGAGCACTGAAACACTGCGCTGCCGCAACGAGCGCCTCGATTGCGGCTTGGTTTCAGCAATTTCGGCTCGTTGAAGAGCACTGAAACACGACGGATGCGTCGTGGTGCATCATCTGCGTCTGTTTCAGCAATTTCGGCTCGTTGAAGAGCACTGAAACTACCTCGCCCAGATCGCGCCGGAGTTGGGCTGGTCGAGTTTCAGCAATTTCGGCTCGTTGAAGAGCACTGAAACCTTGACAACCGCGCGTCGGCGCGGTATACTACAAGCGTTTCAGCAATTTCGGCTCGTTGAAGAGCACTGAAACCGCGTTGACGCGCCGACGCTCACGCTGGACGAGTGGGGTTTCAGCAATTTCGGCTCGTTGAAGAGCACTGAAACCGACGCGCCAGCCGCCCGCGCGCTGTTCAATCTCGTTTCAGCAATTTCGGCTCGTTGAAGAGCACTGAAACAAGGGACGAGGCGACTTCTGGCGTATCTACCAATCTGTTTCAGCAATTTCGGCTCGTTGAAGAGCACTGAAACTCGGTCATCGCGGATCGCAGCAGTGCAATATCCGCCGTTTCAGCAATTTCGGCTCGTTGAAGAGCACTGAAACCTAACGCTTCAGCGCGGCGCTGTTGCTGGCGCTGGGTTTCAGCAATTTCGGCTCGTTGAAGAGCACTGAAACTCTGGCGCGGGCAGATCGAGCGGATTGAGGAAGCGCTTTCAGCAATTTCGGCTCGTTGAAGAGCACTGAAACCTGCGAGACGTGTAACGCCCGCGCCCTCGCCGACCGTTTCAGCAATTTCGGCTCGTTGAAGAGCACTGAAACGCAGCGCGTCGACGTTGACGGTTATTCCGACTTCCTTTCAGCAATTTCGGCTCGTTGAAGAGCACTGAAACCCCAGCGGCGGAAGCGGAGGCGGACGGTGAACGTCATTTCAGCAATTTCGGCTCGTTGAAGAGCACTGAAACCGACGCGGCGGCGGAAGACGGCTTTTATCAACTGCTGATTTCAGCAATTTCGGCTCGTTGAAGAGCACTGAAACTTTACGTCGAAGAATTTCGACGAGCCGTCCTTCGTTTTCAGCAATTTCGGCTCGTTGAAGAGCACTGAAACCGCTGTTTGCCGCCGGACGCGGCGTTGTTGTGTGAATTTCAGCAATTTCGGCTCGTTGAAGAGCACTGAAACTCAGACAAATCGTAGTAGTGGTCGCTGTTACGGAGAATTTCAGCAATTTCGGCTCGTTGAAGAGCACTGAAACCTCGCCGCAGATGCTCTTCGCGCCCGCTGGCGGTTACTTTCAGCAATTTCGGCTCGTTGAAGAGCACTGAAACCAATCGTCGCGGAACGAAAGCCAGCCTTGGTCGTTCTTTCAGCAATTTCGGCTCGTTGAAGAGCACTGAAACACTCGTCGCGAACATTTGGACGCCGCCCGGCGGCGGAGTTTCAGCAATTTCGGCTCGTTGAAGAGCACTGAAACCCACTGGAACGACGCGATCAGCGACGCGCCGGACATTTCAGCAATTTCGGCTCGTTGAAGAGCACTGAAACGGCGTTGGGCGGCGGGGTTGAACAGCAAGGAAGGATTTCAGCAATTTCGGCTCGTTGAAGAGCACTGAAACTCTTTGTCCGCGAGGTACGCCGTCGCCGCGCCGATATTTCAGCAATTTCGGCTCGTTGAAGAGCACTGAAACACTCGACGATCCGGTGAAGGCGTCGATGCGCGTCGTTTCAGCAATTTCGGCTCGTTGAAGAGCACTGAAACTCCTCAGCGCGGTAGAGAACGCATCGCTCCACCCAACTTTCAGCAATTTCGGCTCGTTGAAGAGCACTGAAACTCCTCCGCTGTGAGAACAGAGCGAAGCGCGATCCGGGTTTCAGCAATTTCGGCTCGTTGAAGAGCACTGAAACTTGCGCTGCCAGAACGCGATGAGCGCCCGGCGTTGCGTTTCAGCAATTTCGGCTCGTTGAAGAGCACTGAAACGCGGCACACAGCGCGGCAGAAACGACTCGATGCGTAAGGTTTCAGCAATTTCGGCTCGTTGAAGAGCACTGAAACCCACTGGAACGACGCGATCAGCGACGCGCCGGACATTTCAGCAATTTCGGCTCGTTGAAGAGCACTGAAACGCCGCAGTAGAAGCAAATCCGATATCAAAGAACTGGTTTCAGCAATTTCGGCTCGTTGAAGAGCACTGAAACGCGGGCGTCGCGGCAGCGTGCTTCTTCGCCCTCGCTTGGTTTCAGCAATTTCGGCTCGTTGAAGAGCACTGAAACACCAGAACATCGCCGTCGCTCCATTCACTCCGTCCATTTCAGCAATTTCGGCTCGTTGAAGAGCACTGAAACCCGCGCGCGAATGATCAACTCTGCGGATGCGGTCGTTATTTCAGCAATTTCGGCTCGTTGAAGAGCACTGAAACGACTGACGGCGTGACGGTCTGGAGCGTCATCACCCCTTTCAGCAATTTCGGCTCGTTGAAGAGCACTGAAACGTGTTCCCGTCAGCGTTCCGGTGTGCGCGACGATCCGTTTCAGCAATTTCGGCTCGTTGAAGAGCACTGAAACCACTTGATGACGCGATACTGAATATCGCTTTCCCCGTTTCAGCAATTTCGGCTCGTTGAAGAGCACTGAAACCTGTCAGTCTCGTTACGCGGGAACAGTATGCGGATATTTCAGCAATTTCGGCTCGTTGAAGAGCACTGAAACACGCCGAGCGCTCGCGCTTCGAGCAGTGGTTGAGATTTCAGCAATTTCGGCTCGTTGAAGAGCACTGAAACCCAGACCGACGCCCGGCTCCACCTCGCCCCGCACCGAGTTTCAGCAATTTCGGCTCGTTGAAGAGCACTGAAACGCGACGGCTTGGAACCGGAAGAGCGCACTCTCGAACGTTTCAGCAATTTCGGCTCGTTGAAGAGCACTGAAACCCTACGCCGACGGCGCGCGGATGAGGTGCGCGAAGCGTTTCAGCAATTTCGGCTCGTTGAAGAGCACTGAAACGCATCACTCGTTTCCCTCGTCTCCAACCGCGTCGAAGTTTCAGCAATTTCGGCTCGTTGAAGAGCACTGAAACACAACATCACCTCGCGCCCGAACTGCCGGGGCGACGTTTCAGCAATTTCGGCTCGTTGAAGAGCACTGAAACCCGCGCGAATTGCGTCGCTGCCAAATATCGTATTCAGTTTCAGCAATTTCGGCTCGTTGAAGAGCACTGAAACCTGTTGCTGAAGAAAATCTTCGACAGCATCGGCGAAGAGTTTCAGCAATTTCGGCTCGTTGAAGAGCACTGAAACGTACGCCGCTCGCGGCGTCAACTGCGCTCAGTTTGAGTTTCAGCAATTTCGGCTCGTTGAAGAGCACTGAAACACCTCAACCCAGCGCCATAAGAGGAGGACACTATGAGTTTCAGCAATTTCGGCTCGTTGAAGAGCACTGAAACTGGATCAGTACGCCGCCGTCCGCCTTCCGGAATGCTTTCAGCAATTTCGGCTCGTTGAAGAGCACTGAAACTTCTGCAAAGAAGACGCGGCGTGCGAGGGGTTCGCATTTCAGCAATTTCGGCTCGTTGAAGAGCACTGAAACGGCGTCCGGTGGGCGATCCTCGACGGCAAAGGCGACGTTTCAGCAATTTCGGCTCGTTGAAGAGCACTGAAACGAATTGGTGCAGGCGGGTCTCATCCCGCCGCGCACATTTCAGCAATTTCGGCTCGTTGAAGAGCACTGAAACATAGAACATCGAAGTCGCTCCATTCACCCCCTCCATTTCAGCAATTTCGGCTCGTTGAAGAGCACTGAAACAAAGAAAACGGGCGTCATCTAAACGCCCGCTGAAGATTTCAGCAATTTCGGCTCGTTGAAGAGCACTGAAACATTCCCACCGGAAGGCGTTTGCCGCCTCGTCCAGCGATTTCAGCAATTTCGGCTCGTTGAAGAGCACTGAAACCTGTCACAACACCCGCTCTTCTTTTTATTTCTATACGGTTTCAGCAATTTCGGCTCGTTGAAGAGCACTGAAACATATCCTACCACACCCCGCGTCGTTTGTCAATACCCATTTCAGCAATTTCGGCTCGTTGAAGAGCACTGAAACCCCGCGCCACCCGCACTGCTAGCCGCTGTCGGCGCTTTCAGCAATTTCGGCTCGTTGAAGAGCACTGAAACTCGTTGTTCAACCCCGCCGCCCAGCGCCCGGCGCGTTTCAGCAATTTCGGCTCGTTGAAGAGCACTGAAACGCGTGCGCGGCGGGCGGGCGCGATGTGGACGATCTTTTCAGCAATTTCGGCTCGTTGAAGAGCACTGAAACGCAAGCGGCTGGAGTGGCGGATGAACCTCTCGACGGTTTCAGCAATTTCGGCTCGTTGAAGAGCACTGAAACGTGAGACCTAAGGCGACTGTGCCTAAGACAGCAGAATTTCAGCAATTTCGGCTCGTTGAAGAGCACTGAAACTCAGCGCCCGCGAGTGGGCGACGCGCTCGAAGGTCGTTTCAGCAATTTCGGCTCGTTGAAGAGCACTGAAACCTGACGACCCGCACCTCCGTTTCGACGCGCCCCGGATTTCAGCAATTTCGGCTCGTTGAAGAGCACTGAAACTATACTCCTCGACCTTCGAGCGCGTCGCCCACTCGCTTTCAGCAATTTCGGCTCGTTGAAGAGCACTGAAACCGCGGGTGGCGACAATCACAGCGTCACCGCGGCGTTTTTCAGCAATTTCGGCTCGTTGAAGAGCACTGAAACTCTGCAACGTTGCTGTTGACGAGCGCGAAGATAACGGTTTCAGCAATTTCGGCTCGTTGAAGAGCACTGAAACCCGGATACATCACGACGTATGCCGGTCTGCGGCGCTGTTTCAGCAATTTCGGCTCGTTGAAGAGCACTGAAACCTCCTTCCGCTTCCAGCGGGGTTCAGAACGGGACTTTTTCAGCAATTTCGGCTCGTTGAAGAGCACTGAAACTTCAACTCCGGGCGCTCGCGCCCGCCGTTGTGGTTGTTTCAGCAATTTCGGCTCGTTGAAGAGCACTGAAACTCCGCTCTTTGAGCGCGTGCCGCTGGTCGGCGCAAAGTTTCAGCAATTTCGGCTCGTTGAAGAGCACTGAAACCGTTGAGCATCGTCTGCTCCAACCAGCGCTGCGCATTTTCAGCAATTTCGGCTCGTTGAAGAGCACTGAAACGGAAAAGCATCAGTTTTTCGCGCTGTACCGCCAGTTTTCAGCAATTTCGGCTCGTTGAAGAGCACTGAAACCAAAAAGTCGAGGAAGTCCGCAAACGAGATGGACAGTTTCAGCAATTTCGGCTCGTTGAAGAGCACTGAAACTCGACGTTGACGCCGAACTGGTGCTCGACGACGAGCGGTTTCAGCAATTTCGGCTCGTTGAAGAGCACTGAAACTTTTCGGCAGCGACGCAATTCGCGCGGCGGCGGCGAGTTTCAGCAATTTCGGCTCGTTGAAGAGCACTGAAACTGCCAACAGTTGGAAGATTTCAACGATGTCCACTGCGTTTCAGCAATTTCGGCTCGTTGAAGAGCACTGAAACCGACGACGAGCGCGGCGCATACGGAGCGGCGCAACGGTTTCAGCAATTTCGGCTCGTTGAAGAGCACTGAAACTCGTCGCTCGTTGAGAACTCGTAGTCCGCGACGGTCAGGTTTCAGCAATTTCGGCTCGTTGAAGAGCACTGAAACGCATCAGCAGTTTCCCGTCCCGCTCACCGTCGCCGACTTTCAGCAATTTCGGCTCGTTGAAGAGCACTGAAACTCGGCGCGTTTTACGGTCTGCTTGAACGGCGCGCGCTTTCAGCAATTTCGGCTCGTTGAAGAGCACTGAAACGCGGCGACGCGAGTATCCAACTCGACGAGCCGGTAATTTCAGCAATTTCGGCTCGTTGAAGAGCACTGAAACTCACATACGCCCACCGCGCAGCCAGAACCGGATCGTTTCAGCAATTTCGGCTCGTTGAAGAGCACTGAAACGCATCCGTAAGCGACACGCGGAACGCAACGTACCGAGTTTCAGCAATTTCGGCTCGTTGAAGAGCACTGAAACCAAAACGAACGAAGACGGAGTACGCGGCGTATTTCGGTTTCAGCAATTTCGGCTCGTTGAAGAGCACTGAAACAACTGGTGCTCGACGACGAGCGCGGCGCGTACGGCGGTTTCAGCAATTTCGGCTCGTTGAAGAGCACTGAAACAGTGTTACCCTAGCACACAAGTTCAGTTCTGTCAATTTCAGCAATTTCGGCTCGTTGAAGAGCACTGAAACCACGAGCAAAACAACCCCCGTCTGCGCATCGACCAGGTTTCAGCAATTTCGGCTCGTTGAAGAGCACTGAAACGCGCAACCCAGACGCCGGTCGCCAAACCGGTTGTAGATTTCAGCAATTTCGGCTCGTTGAAGAGCACTGAAACTCTCTCCTTTCGCTTCCAGCGCGGTTCGGATTTAGTTTCAGCAATTTCGGCTCGTTGAAGAGCACTGAAACGTCCTCGGTTCGGTAGAGAACGCACCGCTCCACCCAAGTTTCAGCAATTTCGGCTCGTTGAAGAGCACTGAAACTCCGCAAGCGCGCGCTATCTCGTCAGTTGGAGCGGATTTCAGCAATTTCGGCTCGTTGAAGAGCACTGAAACTGGGGCGCGACCAGAGCGGCAGTTTCCGCTGGCTCGGTTTCAGCAATTTCGGCTCGTTGAAGAGCACTGAAACCCGACGCGCTTCGGCGCGAGCAGCGGGCGACGAGCGAAGTTTCAGCAATTTCGGCTCGTTGAAGAGCACTGAAACTTGAACGTCGCACTCGATCTCCAGACGCCCGCCTACGTTTCAGCAATTTCGGCTCGTTGAAGAGCACTGAAACAGCGACGCCGCGCCGGATAACGCTTGACGGAACGCGGTTTCAGCAATTTCGGCTCGTTGAAGAGCACTGAAACCGACCTTCCGCCGCGTGCTGCGCAGCGCGCGCAGCCTTTCAGCAATTTCGGCTCGTTGAAGAGCACTGAAACCTGGCGGAAATCGCTGCGCACTTTGATCCCCAGCGTTTCAGCAATTTCGGCTCGTTGAAGAGCACTGAAACCCCAAACGCGCAACGAGTTCGGGTAGGCGATCTCTGATTTCAGCAATTTCGGCTCGTTGAAGAGCACTGAAACGAACCATAACGGGATCGGGATCGGCAGCGTTGCGCGTGGTTTCAGCAATTTCGGCTCGTTGAAGAGCACTGAAACGACGGGCGCGTATCTGGTGGGGCGCTGGACGCTGAAATTTCAGCAATTTCGGCTCGTTGAAGAGCACTGAAACGGCGAGCGCGGGGTGTTTGTAGTGCGTCACAACAACGTTTCAGCAATTTCGGCTCGTTGAAGAGCACTGAAACTCGTTGCTGGTTCCATACGCCCGCGCCGAACCGACGTTTCAGCAATTTCGGCTCGTTGAAGAGCACTGAAACCGACGCGCGGCGACGCGGCGGGCTGGCTGGCGGCGGTTTTCAGCAATTTCGGCTCGTTGAAGAGCACTGAAACTCGCCGAACGCTGGGCGGGCGAAACGTTGGTTAAGATTTCAGCAATTTCGGCTCGTTGAAGAGCACTGAAACACAGTGATCGTCGCGTGGTCGCTGCTTCCGCCGACGATTTCAGCAATTTCGGCTCGTTGAAGAGCACTGAAACGGTCGAGCGTCTGGTCGGGAAACTGACCGACGCAGAACATTTCAGCAATTTCGGCTCGTTGAAGAGCACTGAAACGCGAGGTCGCCGCGCGTCGGCGCAAGCGCCCGCTGGAATTTCAGCAATTTCGGCTCGTTGAAGAGCACTGAAACCAAAAACCCCCGCCGACAACGGCGGGGTTTCTGTTGTATTTCAGCAATTTCGGCTCGTTGAAGAGCACTGAAACCGCGTTGCAGAAGTTCCGGCTGGATCGCGTCGGAGATTTCAGCAATTTCGGCTCGTTGAAGAGCACTGAAACAACGCGGTGCTCGTCATATCGCACAACCCAACCAACCATTTCAGCAATTTCGGCTCGTTGAAGAGCACTGAAACTCTTATTGTAGACACGTAGCCTACAATCACTACTAGGATTTCAGCAATTTCGGCTCGTTGAAGAGCACTGAAACGAAAGGAGTTCGATCATGTCCACCGGCGCGCGTACGATTTCAGCAATTTCGGCTCGTTGAAGAGCACTGAAACCGCACGACGGCGCTACCAGCACGTCAGCCGTACCCCATTTCGGCAATTTCGACTCGTTGAAGAGTACTGAAACGTTCGTCTGGCAA
>Ga0308411_10002408_pt1 | contig 12615 bp, 9 predicted proteins | sample HotsprottomLayer_2_FD_203530 | JGI IMG/M metagenome (GOLD analysis project Ga0308411, IMG submission 203530) | Hot spring phototrophic mat microbial communities from Octopus Spring, Yellowstone National Park, Wyoming, United States -... | ecosystem: Environmental > Aquatic > Thermal springs >... | reverse complement strand
GTGCGCCACTGAGTATCTTCGGTAGTTTGTGCCGAGTCTATTGCTATGCTGTAACGAGTTGAATATTCATTTACATTGGCTGTGCGATGACGGATCCACTGACGCCATGTGTCCATCGGAACACGGACGTGAAATTTTATTTCACACATTTCAAATGGGGTTGTATGATGATGACGCATCAGGTAACGGATAAGACCTCTGTCCTGAAGAATTTTTTTGGTGCCTTTACCGTAACTTACTCTCGCAGCCTGAACTATGGACTCGTCACTTCCCATGTAATCTATAACCCTTACAAATCCGTCATCCAGTACCTTAAAGGGTTTACCGAGAATTTTATCAAGCTCTTCTGATTTATGTCTTCTAAGCAGTTCCGGTTCCTGATTTACAGGCGGGTCTTCCTTGTACTGATTTTCTGTTTTATCCTGCAATTTTATGTTATTATTTCCGAAAGATAACAAAAGGTCTTGAATTGTTAAAGGAATATGTTGAATTTTATATAACATTAATAAACCAATCTGTCATGCAATATGAAAATCATTTTAATACTTCTAATATCAGTATCAGCACTTTTCTCATCACCGAGGATTTCCGTTACGGAATTACTTGTTCAGTCTGAGCTTTATCCCACCAAAGTTCGCGAAGCAAGGTTACTTGCCATCAGTAAATCACAACCTGTAAATATACTGACCACCGGCCGTGTAATGATAGATGCCAAAGGCATTGAAGACGGTAAGGTTGTGTATGCAGTTTTTACAAACCTCTGCGATGTTTACAGAGGTTCGTATTGTGCGTTTTACGATGAAGTTAAAATGTTATATGAGATTAACAGTTCCAGGATAGATTACGGCAACGGTAATATTATTGATAATACGGGAGGTATGTACGATCCTGTTATTACAGCCGCACAGGCTTCCGGTACTTTTCTTATGATTCCTGACTGGACGGATGATAAGGTGATTTTGCTTAGTGCATTCAACGGAGATGTTGTGGATTTGAATTTCATACCCACGACACAGCCTCAGCTGCAGAGCCCAAAACATGCCATACAGCATTTCAATGTCCGAAATATTCTTGTTTCCGATCAGCTGTCAGATGTTGTGCAGAGATTTGACACAAACGGCTCATATATAAATGTATTTGCTCCCGCCGGAGGACTAAATAACAACATACTAGACAATATAAGAGGTATTGCATACAGACCTAATTTTAATCTCCTTGTTACTGTTGGCAGCGGGCTAAGCCAGAACACGGTACAACATTTTGATACAGCAGGAAATCATATTGCCCAGTATATAAACACGGGACTCAACAGTCCTTTCGCTATATTAATACGGGCAACCGATATACTTGTATCTAATTTCTCAGGAACAAACAGAATTTCAAGATATGATCTCAACGGAAGTTTTCTAAGCTACCTGTACACAGGCAGTGATTTTGCGGGTCCCCAGCAAATATACAGGCTTCCCAACGGAAAGCTGATCGTAGCTGCATTCAGTCCCCCTTCCGGCATAGCTTATTTAGATTCAAACGGTACTTTTATCCGCATCCTTAATGCTGTAACCGGCAACCGCGCTGTATATCTTCTCGGCAACGGCAGATATTTAACAACAAACTCAACTGGTATTTACGAAATTGATTCTGCAACAGGTAGTGTTGTCAGAACCATATTGACAGGAGCTAATTTTCAGTATGCAGATTTATACATTCCGGGTGGTCCGGTGTCCGTGGGTAACAATGGCTATAATACACCATCGGGTTATCATCTCTATCCGAACTATCCGAATCCTTTTAATCCCTCTACAGTAATTAAGTTCACAACAGGTAAACGTGGCTATGTCAGGCTTACCGTGTATGATGCAGAGGGGAAGGAAATAAGAAAACTTATCAACAATAAGGTAATGGATAAAGGCAGTCATTCCGTTGAATTCAATGCAGAAGGTTTATCAAGCGGTGTATATTTCTGTCTGATGGAAAGTGAGGGGTATTCGTCTCATATAAAAATGATTTTACTTAAATAATTTTCCAAGGTATATTATAATGTTTGTAAGAACATCTGTAATTTCAATAATAACGCTTGCTGTAATTATTTATTTGTCCCGTGATACAACAAAATATTCTCCGTCGTTATATCAGAAAATGCCGTTTAAGCCGGCAGAGGAGTGGTTTGAAAAACAAAGGGCATTCCCGTTTGATGAAATTCCACAGCAGGAGAGGCTGAATTCGATTGAGTATGTGAAAAATAACATGAGCATTGAAACATTCAGCGGAAGTGCTGTGTGGCAGCCTGCGGGCCCCACAAACATTGAAGGCAGAATAACTTCGGTAGCAATTCATCCTGCAAATCCCCAGATCGTATATGCTGCTACGGCAAACGGAGGTGTATGGAAATCAACCAACTTCTGTCAGAGCTGGGTAAGCGTATTTGATAATCAGAATACTTCATCCATCGGAGCAATAGCACTGGATCCCGTAAATCCCGAAATAATTTACTGCGGTACGGGTGAATCAAATTCTCTCCGTAGTTATTATCCCGGAACTGGAATGTTTAAATCAACAAACGGAGGACAGAGCTGGATGTTTGCAGGCTTGTCCAATACATATTGTTTCGGCAACATTGCAATTAATCCGTTGAACACTCAAATAGTATATGCGGCTGCACTTGGTTCGCTGAGGCGAAAAAATACAGAAAGAGGAATATACAAGTCAACAAACGGAGGTATCACATGGAGTCATTCACTTTATCTCTCTGACTCTGTCGGGGCAATTGACGTTGCAATTGACAGACTTAACCCTGACAGGGTTTTCGCAGCAATGTGGGAAAGACAGAGGCGTGAGGATTACATTAAATACGGAGGTCCAATGAGCGGGCTTTACAGGACAACCAACGGAGGTGCATCGTGGAACCTTTTGTCGGGGGGTTTCCCTGCTAACGATGCAACTCTCGGAAGAATTTCAATTGATATCAGCTACTCAAATCCGCAGATAATTTATGCCCTTACAGCTTTCACCAATGGAAACTCAAGGGGTTTGTATAAATCAACTGACGGAGGGAACTCGTGGACTCATATCAATACATCTGTTGCCCAATCTTCAAACTTTGCGTGGTTTAACAGGATTTGCAAGGTTCATCCTTCCAATCCCGATATTGTTTACTGCGGAGGTTTAAACATGGAACGTTCAACCAATGGCGGAGTGAGTTTTTCACAGGCTCTTTCAACACATGTAGATCAGCATGCTGTTGCGTTTTCGTTATCAAATCCTGATTACATTGTTATAGGGAATGACGGAGGTATTGATTATTCTTCAAACGGGGGTTCAAGCTGGAATTATTCGAATTCACTTCCCATTACACAGTTTTACGCAGGTGAGATAGACATCAATAACCCGGCTGTAATTCTCGGAGGCACACAGGACAACGGTACGGTAAGAACGACCAACGGGGGTTTAAATAACTGGACTATGATTAACGGCGGAGACGGATTTTACTGTATTGTTGATTATTCAAATCCGCAGTTCGTCTATGCTTCATCACAGTACGGGGCACTGGTACGTTCTACAAACGGAGGAAACAGTTTTCTCGGTGCAACTTCGGGACTTGATTTAACATATACCAACTGGATGACACCTTTCGTAATTGATAAAAACAATCCGCAGATATTTTACTGCGGTACATATAGGATACACAGATCTACCAACAGGATGCAGTCGTGGACTGCTATCAGTCCCGATCTCGCCAACGGACATGTTCAGCTGTTAGGTACTATTACAACCGTTGATGTATCCAGATCCAATCCGAATGTAATTTACTGCGGTACAGACGATGCAAATGTCTGGGTAACCACAAACGGCGGTGCGAACTGGGTTAAAATTAATCAGGGACTTCCGTACAGGTGGGTAACAAGGGTTACGGTTCATCCTGATTCGGCGAATGTATGCTATGTAACTTTATCGGGTTACAAGGTAGATTCAGCCGGTTCCCATGTTTATCGTACCGCCAATTTCGGTGCGAATTGGGTTTCAATCGGCGGCAACCTCCCGGATGCGCCGGTGAACGATATTCTGATTGACCCGCTGAATTACAATACCCTGTATATTGCAACGGATATAACCGTAATGTTCACCACAAATCTTGGCGCTTCATGGCAGGTTTTAGGATCAGGTTTTCCGTCAAATGTACCGTGTCATGATCTTACATTACATAATCCGTCACGTACTTTAATAGCATGGACACACGGCAGAAGTGCGTTTAAGATAAATCTTTCATTTCTGGGAATTGTATCCGATATAACCACACCCGCGGGATTTAATTTATCACAAAACTTTCCTAACCCGTTTAATTCTGAAACAACTATAGAGTTTGAGATACCCAAATCATCATTTGTCAGATTATCCGTGTATGATGTAACAGGCAGGGAGATTGAAGTTCTTGCAAATGAAAATCTTTCAGCAGGAAAATATGAGGTTAAATGGGATGCGGGTAAATACTCAAGCGGGGTGTATTTATACAGGTTACTGACGGATGGCTTTGTTCAGACGAGGAAGATGGTGCTGAGCAGGTAATAGAATTTAAATTATTTTATCAGGTCGCTTTAATGCGGGCTTTTTGTTAAATTTAATTATCTCAACTCCTCCAAAAGCCATGTCTTTATCCTGAACGGGTTTGCCGGCATGGCAGCAGTTTCTTCTTTAATTTTCTTCATGTTAAATTCTCTTTGGTTTTTGTTTGGTTTTTCCTTTTCTTTAATTAAATCGCTCATAAGTTTGAGAAAAATGCGGTAGGAATCTCTGTGTTCCTGCAGCAGGTTTTTTTCTCTGCTGAGGTAATGCCGGAAAGTATCTATTATACCGAACGCCTCTTCATATCTTCCGAGTTTGTAATATATTTTAAGCAACAGGATTTTTACCTGTACCCTGAAGATAAAATTCTGAAAATTGGATTTTGAGTAATGAAGCAAAGCCCTCTCCAAATCGCCCCTTGCATAGGCAATTGTTCCGTTACAAAATTCAAGAACATTTTGTTTTTCTTCGGCAGGTATTGATGATTTATAATCCTCAATAAATAATTCTGCCCATTTGTATTCGCCTACTCTGCATGCAATTTTCACTACGTTTATAAAGTCGGGGAACAGAAAACTTTCCTTGGTCATGAATTTTTTCTCCAGCATTTCCCTGTAAATCTCAAACATATCCTTATAAAACCTATCATCTCCTTTGAAATTTACCATATAGGCACAGTAGTCATACAGATGAATGAAAAGAAGTCGCCTGTCTTCAATATTTAGTTTGTAGAAATATCTGGTTTTAAGATCTTTTAATTTATCATAATATTTCTGCTCCTTGGTATGCAGTAATTTAACTATGTTGCTGAATATTGACAGCACAGGTATTTCATCAAATTCATTGTTATTTAAAAATGACATTACTTCGTTTAACATAGTGAGACGGTAGTCAACATTGTTCTGGTTTCTCTCGTGCAGCATCAGGCTGTAAAATCTTGAAAGCCGTATCAGGACATAATTAAAAAAATTATCGAACTCGTTCTGTAATATGTTCAGCTCAGTATTCGGCTTTTTTATAGTTGCATACCAAAGATAGTCATCATTAAGCTCATACATGTTATAGAAATAATTTTCATCTTTAATTTCCCTGTTTATAAGTTCCTTCATATAAGCATAAAATTTATGTTTGTAAAGTTTGTATAATTTTCTCAGCCTTAGTTCATAGATTAAAAATTTTGCTTCATACATATCTCTTTTATTCATGCTTAATACAACAAGATATTTTTCTGACAGACTGTATAAATCAGATACAACATTGTTTATCTTATGATAATTAAATTTATCTGCGGGAAATACCTTTTTAAAAACCGTTTCTGTTGTGAAATTTTTACTGTTAAATTCCGGATAATACCGCACAAGTGTTTTATAGAGATTTATTACATTTTTGTTTTTATTGTAGAACGGAGATGACACGAATTCGCCGAAATTCCTGAGCTCTTTTCTGGTAAAAGTTTTTAATACATCAATTAATTTATAGTTCTTCATGATAAATTGCCTCTGTTTCCTCTAACATTACAAACTTTTTAACAATAAAATATCCTGAAAATTATTCTGGAATTCAAATATTCAGCTTTTTTTGTGAAAAACAACCCTTCTGGTTTTTCTAACTTATTAAAAATTTTTCTTTGAAGCGGTCTGAGTTATAAAGTTAAATTCGTATTGTAGTTATGATTAAAATAAAATTTCAGATTCCTAATGAGTTTAAAACCAGGATTATTGTCTATAATTTCCTGGGCAAGGAAGTAAAAACACTTATGGACGAAAAGCTGATTTCAGGTGAACATGAAATTCTTTTTGATACAAATGATTTACCCGAAGGAATATATTTTTATAAATTGGAAATAGAGCATTTTTCGGAAACAAAAAAAATAATTTTAACAAAATAAATATAATGGAGAAAAAATGAAAACATTTATAATAATATTTTTTTTCTTAATCACTTGTTCGCTTTATTCTCAGTGGCTGTCGGATGTTCGTATAACAAATGACAATGCTTATTCATATACATGTTTCAATAATGCAAGGGGTGTTGCGGCTGCCGGAAACTATGTACATCTAGTCTGGTTTGATGACAGGAACGGTTTTTCAAACCGTGAAATTTATTATATACGCTCTACAAACTACGGAGCAAGTTTTGAAGCAGAAAACAGGTTAACAAACAATTCTGGTCATTCAATGCTTGCATGCATTGCAGTTTCCGTCTCTGTTGTTCATGTTGTATGGCAGGATGACCGTGATGGAAACAATGAAATATATTATAAAAGGTCAACAGATAACGGAAATTCATGGGGATCAGATATCAGACTAACAAACGCGCCATCTCTATCAGAATATCCGTCATTAGCTGTTTCGGGATTATCTGTTAATGTAGTCTGGTGGGATTACAGGGACGGGGACGCAGAAATTTATTACAAACGTTCAACAAATGGTGGTGTAAGCTGGGAAGCCGATACCCGCCTGACAAGCAACAGCGGCTGGTCATTAGGTCCATCAGTATCTATTTCGGGCTCTAATGTTCATTGTGTATGGCACGATAACCGGGATGGTAATGATGAGATTTATTATAAAAGTTCAGCTGACGGAGGCACAACATGGGGTTCAGATATAAGACTGACGAACAATTCTTCACCGCAAAACGATGCCTGTGTGTCTTCTTCTGGCTCACTGGTTCATGTAGTATGGAAGGATTCACGGGACGGCAATCTTGAAATTTATTATAAACGTTCAACGGATATGGGTTTAACATGGAGTGCCGATACAAGAATGACGACAACCACAGGCCAGACATGGTATCCTTCAATAGTTGCATCAGGACAACAGATTCATCTTGTATATGATGATTTTACAGGTACCCCTGAGATTTATTACATACGTTCCACTAACGGTGGAGCAACCTGGGGAACAAGTTTACAGTTAACAACCCATACTACCGGTGGAAGTTTTCGTCCCTCTGTTGCTATACTTGATTCTTCCATACATGTTGTGTTTACAGATACCAGACATGGAATTGAAGAAATATACTATAAATTAAATCCAACGGGTGTTATGCGGATTTCTCTAATATCTAATAAAATCCCATCATCATTCTCATTATCACAGAATTATCCCAATCCGTTCAATCCTGTAACAACAATAAGGTTTGATATACCCAAATCATCATTTGTCAGATTATCTGTGTATGATGTAACAGGCAGGGAGATTGAAGTTCTTGCAAATGAAAATCTTTCAGCAGGAAAATATGAGGTTAAATGGGATGCGGGTAAATACTCAAGCGGGGTGTATTTTTACAGGTTACTGACGGATGGCTTTGTTCATACGAGGAAGATGACACTTGTGAAATAGATTAATATTCACCTGAACCGCCAGATATTATCGGTAGTATCAGAATCGGGGATGTAAGGACCACCTAATTCAATTAAAAGGGGTTTCTTATCAGTCCCCATTTCAATGATAATATCATCATCATCGTTTCTCCAGACAGAGGCGGAGCGATATGCCCGCTTTGAAGAGCCGTCACGGAATATAACATTTAAAGAAACCGGTACTGGAAGTAAACCTTCCTTTGAAATAACAACATTCATGTTTTCATCCTTTATAAACACGGTGTCAATAGCAAGATCCGGGTAACCATGTCTGAAAAACCAAGGCTCCCAGAACCAGCTTAAATCGTCATCAACAACATCATCAAAAGTAAAGAAAAAATCATAGGGGGTAGGGTGTTTGCCTTTCCACCTGTTTATAAACTCAACAAGGGCTTTCCTGAACAAAGCGTCTCCTGTAAAGTCTTTGAGTATATTAAAGGCAACCGCAGGTCTGAAATATGCATGATTGCCGTACATTCCCCCCATTCTCATATTTGAAGGATACATCATCGGAATCTCGTCAAACTGTCCTGCATAGTTCAGATATCTTGAAACATTTCTTGCCCTGAAATCTATTGACCTGTCTATTTCATACTGTATATATTCACTTATCATCTGGGTTAATCCTTCATCCATCCAGGCATACTTTCTTTCGTTTATCCCCGTATAAAACGGGAAATATGTATGAACCACCTCATGAACTGTTACATATACCATCCAGATCCGTTCAGCTGAGGAACCCTGATTTACCATCATCGGGGTTTCCATTCCGCCTCTGCCGTTGAAAACGGTTATTGCTGGATAGGGAAAGGGAACTCCCGGCAGTTCGTTTGACAGTATCTCAACCGTAACTGCGGCAACGTTACATACTTCATAGAAATCCAGCGATGCGGGATTATATACCGAGCTTACAAATACATTTCGGTTTGCATCGACTTTCACGGATTTACCGTCCCAGAGATAGCCGCTTGCCGAACCGAAGGAAAAATCTGGTACATTGGTTGCAGTAAAATGCCATGTGTTTTTATCTGAAACGGTATTAAACGGAGATTCTCCGTAACTGTAATCCCGTTCCGTAATGATATTTATTACTTTGTCTGATACACGGGCAGAGTTATATCTTTCATAAATATAATTTTTCAGAACCTGTGATGCATTGATTAGTTTACCTGTTGCCCATACGCCGTATGTTGACGGAACGGTGATTTTTACATCGTAATCATTGAAGTCATTGTAAAATTCAGCCTGACCGGTGTATTCAGTCACATCCCATCCGTAAATGTCGTCATATACAGCTATCTGCGGGTACCAGTATGCTATGAAAAACGTTGTGGAGTCATATATTCCCATTCTGACAGTATTTTCAGATGGTATTTCAAAATTCCATGAGATGTCTATAAAAGCCTGCTTTCCCGGTTTTATGGAAAGTGACTTTACAATCATGTTTGTCCCGGTTATTTCCACAAGCGAGTCATCTGAAATATCATAACGTTTGTTGTTGATTTCCAGAGAGGTTATTTCGATTCCGTCTGTAAAATAGTTTCTGAAAGGAAAGTCTTTCGGTGTTTCCGGTTTGTGAATGTTCTGATAGAGCCTGAACACAAGACGATCCAGCAGATCGGGAGAATTATTATAATACACTATAACGGCGCTGCCATATAATCTTCCGGCTGCGGGATCAAGTTCAGCTGTAATTTTATATTCTGAGCGGTTCTGCCAGTAATTTACCCCTGGTTTACCGTCAAATGAGCGAGTCCCTTCTTCATAGGCTGCCTGAAATTCCAGCGGCAGATATAACGATTGTGCATGCGAAACTACTGTATAAAATAGAATTAAAAGGAATAGTTTAATTACCATATATCCACATAATATAAATCTGGCCTGTTATAATAAAGGGAATATTTTATGTGAAGATATTTTCATCAGATTATTGATATTTTGTATCCGTGGATAATTTTGTTTCATGCAAAGACGGTAGATTTTACCTCAATCACAAGCAGTTCAGGTTTATCGGTGCAAATGTATATGAACTTGCTAATGTAGGCTCTGATGTGGCTGAAAAAATCATCTATGATTCATTTAGCTGCGGGTTCAGAGCATTGAGGTTCTGGTTATTTGAAAATGACCATGTTTCTGTTCAGGTGAAGAAACTTCACAGTATATGTGATTACGTAAAACCGTACGGAATTAAGCTGATCGTTTCGCTTGCTGATAAGTGGGGCTATCTTCAGAATTATAAAATAGACGAAAATTGGTATGAATATGGTTACAAATCAGGCTTTCTTTCCTATACGAAAAGTATTGTTTCAGAATTCAGAGACAGAGATGAAATTATGATATGGGAAATTATTAACGAGCCCGAGACAGATTCTTTTAAAACTTTTTATGACTTTGTAAGTGATGTCGGAGATACAATCAAATCCATTGACGATAAGCATATTATTTCCCTCGGTACTGTGGGTGGTATAGGAGATAAGTTCGGCGGATACCTGTCTGTGTTGAGAAAAAAATATTTCAGGAAGATTTATAACTTACCGTATATAGATGCCATTTCAATACACGATTACAGCTACGATTCATCCGTAGCGGAAAGACTTGATACATATTTCCGTTTCACGGGTAATGAAAAGGCTGCCGTTGTGTTCCGGAAAATAAATAATATCATAGGTAGTATATTTCACCGTATAGATTCTTTTTTTCTTGAATACGGTAAGCTTATTCATCTGCCCTTTACTCTGCGCTGGCTGTGGAACTGTTTTAATAATAGGGATATTAAGTTTTCTAAGACCATCGGGAAACCCCTGTATATAGGGGAAACAGGGCTTAAATCATATCCCGCACGTGACAGATTAAAAATAATGGAATTTGATATGCAGAGAAAGTTTTCAGCTGGTGTAAGCGGTTATGTTCTGTGGTCATTTGAGTCTCAGGGTTGCTCGAAAGACGGACACGGATACGGTTTTAGTCCAAGCGATGAATTAACACAGTTAATAAAAAAATGGAATTTAAAATTACAGGAGCCATGAAAATACAGAAATATTCAGGCGGAGCAAAATGGGAAGAAATTGTAGGTTACTCACGGATGATAAGAGCAGGGAACAGAATTATTGTTACCGGAACAACAGCAACTGATGAAAATTCACAGGTTGTGGGTGCTGGTGATGCTTACTGTCAGACGAAGTATATATTTAATAAGATTGCAGATTTTCTTAATATGGCAGGAGTATCGCTAAATGATGTGGTTATAAACAGAATTTATGTTACGGATATTTCCAGATGGGAAGAAGTAGCACGGGCACACCGCGAAATATTCGGTAATGTAAAACCTTGTACAACAATGGTTGAAATCAAAGGCCTTGTACATCCTGATATGCTTGTGGAAATAGAGACCGAAGCAATAATATCAGACGAGAGTCTTTAACTAATCCTCATTTATGCACCTAAATATAAAGTTGCATTACCGTTATTAATTTATTATTTTATCTAATCCAATAATTAAAGCGGAAAGGAGTACTGTCATGAAAACTCTTCGTGATATCTGCTCTTCAAAACCATTCTTTTATGCTTTAAGCGGTGAAACTGTATATGAAGTTATATGTAAGATGGCTGAGAACAATATTGGTGCAATCCCGGTTCTCAATAGCGATGGGAAACTAATCGGTATATTTTCAGAACGTGATGTCTTAATTAGATGTGCCGCAAGGAAAATTGATGCCGATAACACAAAAATTGATGATGTGATGACCAGAGGCGTGATAATAATGGAAGCCCATGACACATATGATGACTGTATTAAAATAATGAAACAGGAAGGTATAAGACACATGCCTGTCAGGGATGGTGACAGGTTAATTGGAATAGTATCAATCAGGGACCTTATGGCTGTTGATGTTGAGGAAAAGACGCAGGAGATAGAAAACCTTAATAATTACATTTACTACTATAAATAAAATCTGTACTTCTTATATGACCAAAACATTGCACATGCCGCAGACTCTCGGGGAGCTGAAACGTTCAGGATACAGGGTTTTGTCTGTTAAGGATGAGATAAGAAAAAATCTCATGAAAAAGCTTGCAGACCGTGAAGTTATATTTCCCGGTATATTCGGTTATGAAGATACTGTTATACCACAGATAATAAATGCATTACTGGCACGGCATGATATAATTTTTCTTGGTTTACGGGGACAGGCCAAAACGAAAATCGCCCGTATGCTGGTTAATTTACTTGACGATTATGTTCCCATAGTCAAAGGATCTGAAATTAATGATAATCCGTTCATGCCTGTATCAAAATTTTCCATTGATACCATCAGAGAAAAAGGTGATGACACGGAAATCCAGTGGATCGGAAGGGAAGAAAGATTTGCTGAAAAGCTTGCTACACCGGATGTAACCATTGCAGACCTTATCGGGGATATAGATCCCATAAAGGCAGCTGCACGACGGCTTCACTATTCTCACGAGGAAGCGATTCATTTCGGAATTATACCACGCACAAACAGAGGCATATTTGTCATAAACGAACTGCCGGATCTTCAACCGAGGATTCAGGTAGGGCTTCTGAACATTATGCAGGAACGTGACGTGCAGATACGCGGATTCAATATCAGATTTCCTCTTGATATATTTCTGGTATTTACCGCAAATCCCGAAGATTATACAAACAGGGGTAATATAATCACACCTCTTAA
>Ga0308411_10002407_pt1 | contig 12616 bp, 15 predicted proteins | sample HotsprottomLayer_2_FD_203530 | JGI IMG/M metagenome (GOLD analysis project Ga0308411, IMG submission 203530) | Hot spring phototrophic mat microbial communities from Octopus Spring, Yellowstone National Park, Wyoming, United States -... | ecosystem: Environmental > Aquatic > Thermal springs >... | reverse complement strand
GCGTGTTTTCGGATGCGCGGGGAAGCGGCGGCGCCCGCGCCCCGCTTCATTCGCGGCTGGCCGGCGGCCGGCGCAACATGAGCCCGAGTTCCCGCAGCTGGCGTTCGCTGACGGGCGAGGGCGCGTCGCACATCAGGTCGGTGCCTTTGGCGGTTTTCGGGAACGGGATCACGTCGCGGATCGAGTTCTCGCCGGCGAGGATCATCACCAGGCGGTCGAGGCCGAGCGCAATGCCGCCGTGGGGCGGCGCCCCGTAGGTGAGCGCGTCGAGCAGAAAGCCGAACTTGGATCGCGCCTCCTCGTCGGAGAGCCCGAGCGCGGTGAAGACGCGCTTCTGGATGTCCTGCCGGTGGATACGGATGGAGCCGGAGCCGAGCTCGACGCCATTGAGGACGAAGTCGTAGCTGCGGGCGCGGCAGCGCGCGGGGTCGGATTCCATCCGATCGAGGTCCTCTTCGCGCGGCGAAGTGAAGGGGTGATGCGCGGCGACCCAGCGCTGCTCTTCCTCGTCCCACTCGAACATGGGGAAGTCGAGCACCCAGAGGAAGCGGAAGTCGCGCGGGTCGAGCAGCTGGTGGCGGTCGTTGAATTTCTGGCCGGCGTAGAGGCGGAGCTGGCCGCAGGCTTGCAGCACGGTCTCGGCCGGGCGGGGCCCTTTGGGCTCGCCGCGCCAGCCGGCCAGCAGGAGCAGGTCGTCTTCCTGCGCGCCGGCGCGCTCGCGGACCTTCTGCATCGGGGCTGGGAAATCGCGGTCGAGGCGCTTCACGTCGTCATAGACGGCGAGGCCGCGCTCGCCGCCGTAGAGCTTCAGCTCGTCGCGTTCCTTGCGGCTGAGCGCGCCGGTTTTCGGGATGCGGATGGCGACCAGCGGCAGCCCCTGGCGGGTGAGGCCGGCTTCGGCGGGGAAGAGATCCTCGACCGGCCAGAAGCGGGGCAGGCGCAGGTCGGGCTTGTCGGTGCCGTAGCCGCGCATGGCTTCCTCGTAGGTCATGCGCGGGAACGGGCCTTTGACCCGGAAGCCGGCGGTTTCGCACACGCGCTCGATGAGCGGCTCGACCGTCTCGAAGATCTGCTCCTCCTGCGGGAAGGACATCTCGAGGTCGATCTGCGTGAACTCGTACTGGCGGTCGGCGCGGAGGTCCTCGTCGCGGAAGCAGCGCACGATCTGGAAGTATCGGTCGTAGCCGCTGACCATGAGCAGCTGCTTGAAGATCTGCGGCGACTGCGGCAATGCGTAAAAATAGCCGTGCTGAATGCGCGACGGAACGAGGAAATCCCGCGCCCCTTCCGGCGTGGATTTCGTCAGAAACGGGGTTTCAATTTCCAGGAACCCCTGGCGGTAAAGCTCCTCGCGGACGGCCAGCGAGACGCGGCTGCGGAGGATGATGTTGCGCTGCATGTGGGGCCGGCGCAAGTCGACGTAGCGGTAGCGCAGGCGCATATCCTCGCTGACGTCGATGTGCTCCTCCATGGGGAAAGGCGGCGTTTCGCTGGTATTCAGGATACAGATTTTCTCGGCGACGACCTCGATTTCGCCGGTTTCAATCGACGGATTCACGGTTTCCGGGGAGCGTTTTTCCACCACGCCTTCGACGGCGAGCACGTATTCCGAACGCAGCGTCTCGGCCCTTGCGTGGAGCGCGGGGTCGCACTCGGCGCGGAAGACGATCTGGGTGACGCCCTCGCGGTCGCGCAGGTGGATGAAGATGACGCCGCCGAGGTCGCGGCGGCGGTGGACCCAGCCCATGAGGACGACGCGGCGGCCGGCGTCGGCCGTGCGCAAGGCGCCGCAGGTGTGGGTGCGGCGCAGCGAGCCGAGAAAATCAAGCGGAATCTGTTGAGCCATGCTGGAAAACTGCGTGAGTCGGGACGGTAAGGGACTATTGTAGCGCGCCGCCGGCGGCAGGCGCGCGCCGCGCGGGCCTCAGGCGGAAAGGGTCAGGCAGTCGATGATCACTCTCCAGTGGCCGTCCGGCTGGCGGCGGAACACGGAAGTGAAGCTGCCCTCCCGGGTGCAGAGGATGCCGGGCTGCGTTTCGCGGACAAGCGAGAAGCGCCCCGCGGCGCAGGCCAGGCTGAACTCGGCCTCGAAGTGGTTGGCTTCGCGTTTCAGCTCGATGAGGCCGTTGTCGAATTCGCGGCGCAGCCAGGCGAGGATCGCTTCGCGGCCGTTGACCACAGGATGGCCCGGCGCCTGGAGCTCGGCGTCAGGCGCGTAGAAAATCTCGACGAGCCGCTCAGGATCGCGCCGCCGGATGCAGCGCACGAACTCCTCCTCGAGCAGTTGAAGATCCCGGGTCGTACTGTCCAGAGCCAGGAACGGCATGGCCTCAACCTTCCCACAGGCAGTTTGGCATCTTCTCCGCGGGTGTCAAGGGGAGGCAGGGCCTCGACGGGCCGGCCGGGGCGGCGGCCGTTTCACGAGCGGCTGCGGCGCGCGGTTTGCCGCGCGCGAGCGCGTGGAACCCGGAAGGTTCTCCTTCCCGGCGCCGGAGAAATACTGCGCTACGTGATTTCCTGCGCAGACCCTGCCTGGCGGGTTGCCGCGCCGCCCGGCGGCGCGGCGGAAGCGTCGCTGCCGGTGCGCACGGCCGAATCCGGCTCCTGGCCGCAGGCGGGAATCAGCGTTCGACGGGTTGCTGGATCGATTCCAGATACCGGATCAGCCGGTCGATGAGCGCCGCCGAGTGGCTGTCGGCCGGGGACACGGGGATGAAGACCGGCCCCCATACGGGCATCCGCTTGCCGCCGTGGGCGGGGAACCCTTCGATGCCGCCGAGCAGCCGCTGGACGCGCGCTTTCGGAAACGTGCCGCCATATTTCCGGGCGAGCAGGGTGAGGTCGGTCGGGCTCATCCGCAAGGCCTCCGCGGCGGGCCCGTTGCCGCGGCCCTCCATGCCGTGGCAACTGGCGCAGTAGGCCAGGTAGAGTTCGCGCCCGCTCATCGCGGCGGCCCGGTTGACGGCAGACGGCGCGGGCGGCGCCTTCGGCGGGGCGGCGCAAAGGGGAGCGGCGGCGAGCAGAAGGAATGCGGCCACAGCGCAGAAGCAATGGCGTTTCATGATCCCTCCCGATTGTCAGCGTAGGCTGCCGCGGCCCCGGCGGCAAGCCCGTGGCTCGCCCTTGCCGCACGAAGGCCGTTGTGGTAACAATGTAGGCAGACTGATTCCTGCCGCCCAACCGGGTGAATCGGATACGTTTCTGTCATACAGGAGCCTACTGTGGAATCCTCCAACCGCCGTCTGATCCGGCCCGCGCTTGCGGAAGTCAAGGAGCGCGCCGCCGCCCGATCCGCGAACCCGCAGACGAAGAAGCAGGCACCGCCTGACGTCACCAACGCCGAGAATTTTTACTACGTCAAGCAGATGCAGTCGAAGACGCCGCTGGTGGTGGTGATGCACGATGGCGAGGAGCTGCACGGGACGCTGGAATGGTATGACAAGGGCTGCATCAAGCTGACCCGCGACGACGGACCGAACCTGCTCATCTACAAGTCGGCCATCAAGTACATTTACAAGGCCTGAGACGGCACGCCGTTGCAGCGGCGCGCGTATTGCGGGCGCGCCATATGCGCGCCCTTCCTCCTGCGAACATTTCCGACAGCCGCGCTTGCGACCACCGCGCAGCCCTTCGGGGCGTGCGCGCGGCCTCATTGCAGCCGCCACGGAAAACGTGCGTTGCCGGGGCACGCACCGCGTTGCCTTGAAGCAGGGGCGCCTACGGCCGCGGCCCATGCCGGTGAACGGGCCGCCTGCCCGGCCTATGGCGACTGCGGGCCCACCGATTCCGCTTCCAGCCGTTCCTTTTCAAGCGCGCGGGCCCGCACCTCCAGCCGCTGCCGCCGCCGCTCGCCGGCCTCTCGCCAGCGGCGCTTTTCCGCCTCCGTCTCCGGAATGACGGGCGGGATTTCGCGCGGCTTTCCGTCGGGCGAGAGAGCGACGAAAGTGAGATAGGACGAATTCGTGTGGCGCACCACGCCCGTCTCCAGGTCTTCCACGAAGACCTTGACGCCCACCTCCATCGAGGTGCGGAAAACGCGGTTGACGGACGCCTTCAGGATCACCAGCTGTCCGATGCGGATGGGGTGGAGAAAGGTCATGCGGTCGACCGAGGCGGTCACCACCGGACAGCGGGCGTGGCGCATGGCGGCGGTGGCGCCGGCCAGGTCCACCAGGTGCATGATGCGCCCGCCGAGGAGGTTTCCGAGCGTGTTGGCGTAAATGGGCAGAGCGAATTCCGACAGCTCGCTCGCCGACTCGCGCACGGGACGGCCTTCCATGACAAAAAGGTACCATGAGGGTCATGGGGCGCCTTGAACAGCTGCAACAGATGCTCGAGCAGGATCCCGGCAACAGCCGCCTGCAATACATGCTGGGCATGGAGTTGCTGGGGGCGGGCCGCGCGGCCGAGGCGGCGGCGACGCTGCGGGCGCTGCTCGAGCGCGACCCGGATTATGTGGCCGCCTATTATCAGGCGGGCCGGGCCTCCGAGCAGGCCGGCGACGTCGACGCAGCGCGCGAGTTTTACCGCCGCGGCATCGAAGCCGCCCGCCGCGCCGGCGACCGCCACACGGAGAGCGAACTCGAAGCGGCGCTGGATATTTTGGGGTAGCACGCGGCGAATACGACCTGCGCGGCCGGAAAAAAGCCGGGCGCAAGAATCCGGATTTTGGCCGGAATCGCCCGGGCCGTGCGCAGATCAGAAGAAGGCATGGCCGCGCCAGGCTGTCTGGGCCGATGCAGTTTCACCAGAAGATCAGGCTGCGGGTGCAGGGTCAAAACGGAAAGAATGCCGGCGTGAAAATCACTGGCAGGTCGCTGAAACAGGGTCAAAATCAGAAGTCTGCCAACGTGACATCAATAGCTCACGCATCATTGTTTGTGACCAGGCAGGCTTTTTCAGCGACCTGCTCGTTGAGGGGCTTTTTCTGTGACCGGGCCGGGGATTTCCTGCACCTGTTCCGGCGTTTTTTCGAAGAAATCGGCGGCGCCTGCGCGCCGCAGGACGCGGCCCGAAAAAGGCCGGCTGCACGGCTGGGCGCAGGCCCGGCAACGCAGTGGCGGTTCTTCGAAGGGGCGCCCGTCCGGGTTGTGCGGCAGGATGGCGAGCCGCCCGGTTCACGGACGCGGGAGCACGGCGGAGGCGGCGCGCAGGCGTTGCCATTCCTCGCGCAGGAGGCCGTAGACGTAGAAGTCGGTCCAGTCCCCGCGGAGGCGCTGGGCGCGCCGGATACGGCCTTCCAGCGTGAAGCCGAGCCGCTTCGGGATCGCCTGCGAGCGCAGGTTGCCGCAGGCGCAGCGGATCTCGACCCGCTCGAGCCGCAAGGTCTCGAACGCGAGGCGCAACAGCGCGCCGACGGCCTGTGTCATGATGCCGCGGCCTTCGAAGCGGGCCGTGATCCAGTAGCCGATCTGCGCGCTGGCATTCCCGCTGTCGATATCGTGAAGCCCGGCCAGCCCGGCGAGCTCCCCGCCAGCGCGGATGCTGTAGGCGGCCGTTCTGCCCTGCGCGCGGTTGGCCTGCACCTGCTCGAGGAAAGCGCGCGTGTGGGCGGGTTCGGCCGTCGATTCGACCCATGGCAGCCAGCGCGCGAGCCGCTCGCGGTTCTCGCACACGGCGGCGAAGATCTCTTCGGCATCGTCCGGCTCGAGCTGGCGAAGCTCCAGTCCTTCGCCCGCTTCGATTCGGGCAGGAAACACAGGCTCGCCGCCGTTCATGCTCTCCAGCCTACCGCGCGGGCGCGGCGGCTCACTTTACCGTGTGGTCCAGCGGGCGGCCGGTTTTCTCGTAGAGGCTGCGGCGCGCCTTCTTGTCGCCTTCGAGGATCTTCCGCGCCGCCGCAGCGACCGCTTCGGCCCTGGCGCGCGGGACCACCACGACGCCGTCGGAATCCGCGACGATGATGTCGCCGGGCATCACCAGCACGCTGCCCACGGTGACCGGCTGATTGTAACTCTCGATCTGCACGCGGCCCGGGTTGATGCCGCGCGTGTGCTGGCGCTGGTAGATGGGGATCCGCTGGAGGATGTTTTCGTCCGAGTCGCGGCAGCCGCCGCTGGTGACGATGCCGCGCATGCCGCGCGAGAACCAGTTGAGCGCGTTGTTCGAGCCGCAGAAGCCGGAGTCGCGCGTGCCCTGGGCGTCGATGACGAGCACGGCGCCGGGGCTGAGCCAGCGGGCGAACTCCTCCGGGGTGAGCGTGCTGTACCAGCGGCCCTCCCATTTGGCGAACTCTTCGTGGCCGGGAAAATCCGGCGTGCGCGCCTGTGCGGGCACGATGCGCAGCGTGACGGCGAAGCCGGTGATGCGGTGGCGGAATTCCTTTTCGTCCCGCCACAGGGGCAGAATATCCGGCGTCATGGTCATGACGTCGGGCAGGCCCACGATGTCGAGGCCGTCGTTGACGTCGGCCACGCGCAGGCCCTCGTACAGCTTCAGCAGCCGTTCGTTTTCCGCCGCGTCGAACGGCTTCGCCTGAAGATACTGGCGGCTGAAGGGCGGCTGCGGCTGCGCCGCCAGCAGCAGCGGGAACAGGATTGTCATGCAATAACGGGTCATCGGCGGGTCCTTCCTCTGATATGCTGAAAGGGAACGCTCCATTCTACTTCCAGAGAGGATCATCCTGAATGGCACTCAAAGTCGCGATCAATGGCTTCGGCCGCATCGGGCGCAACGTCCTGCGGGCTGGCCTGAACAACCCTGACATCGAGTTCGTCGCCACGAACGACCTGACCGACACGAAGACGCTGGCGCACCTGCTCAAGTACGACTCCGTCCTCGGCCCGCTGAACGCCGAGGTCAGCGCCGGTCCGGACTCGATCACCGTGAACGGCAAGGCGATCAAGGTCTTCCAGCAGAAGGACCCCGCCGCCATCGACTGGTCGAGCCTCGGCGCGCAGATCGTGATCGAGAGCACCGGCAAGTTCACCGACGCCGAAGCGGCCAAGGCGCACCTGAAGGGGACGGTGAAGAAGGTGGTGATCTCGGCGCCCGCCAAGAACGAGGACATCACCATCGTGATGGGCGTCAACCACGCGGCCTACGACCCGGCGAAGCATCACATCGTCAGCAACGCCAGCTGCACGACGAACTGCCTGGCGCCGCTGGTCAAGGTGTTGCATGAGACGTTCGGCATCGAGAAGGGCTCGATGACGACGATTCACAGCTACACCAACGACCAGAACGTGCTCGACTTCCCGCACAAGGACCTGCGCCGCGCCCGCGCCGCCGCCATCAACATGATCCCCACCACGACCGGCGCAGCCAAGGCGATCGGCCTGGTGATGCCGGAGCTGAAGGGCAAGCTGGACGGCTACGCGATGCGCGTGCCGACGCCCAACGTGAGCGTGGTGGACCTGGTGGCCCTGCTCAGGAAGAACGCGACCGCGGAAGAAATCAACGCCGCCCTGAAGGCCGCCGCCGAAGGGCCGATGAAGGGCATCCTCGCCTTCACGATGGATCCGGTGGTGTCCACCGACATGCTGCGGAACCCCAACTCCTCGATCGTCGACGGGCAGATGACGAAGGTGCTCGACGGCAATCTGGCCAAGGTGGTCTCCTGGTATGACAACGAGTGGGGCTACTCCTGCCGCCTGGTCGATCTCTGCCTCTACATGGCTTCCAAGGGTCTCTGAGGCCCGCTTTTCCTTCCGGCTGGCCGCAAAGCCCCGCGCAGCGAAAGCCGCGCGGGGCTTTCCGCATCCGGGGGCGGGCGGCGCCATGCTACACTCGCGGCGATGATCGCGGAAGCAGCGGGAGCGTTGCTGGCAGGGGCGGGCGCGCTCGCCTGGGGCGCGCGCGGCCGCTCGGCGCAGCTGTTCTGCCGGTCCGTGTGGCGGGGCCCGAAGACGCGGCGCGCGCTGGCGCTGACCTTTGATGACGGGCCCAGCGAATCGACGCTCGATCTGCTGAGCCTGCTGCACACCTACGGCGCGCGGGCGACGTTTTTCATGATCGGCCACCACGCGCGCCGCCTGCCGCGCACGGTGCGGCGCTGCGTGGAGGAAGGCCACGAGATCGGCAACCACTCCGACCGCCACCACGGGTTGTGGCTGCGCGGCCCGCAGTTCATCCGCGAAGAGATCGAGAGGGCGCAGGAGAGCCTCGAGCAGCTGGCGGGCGCGCCCCCGCGGCTGTTCCGCGCCCCGTATGGCGTGCGATGGTTCGGCATGAGGAAGGTGCTGCGGGAGCTGGGGCTGACGCACGTCGCCTGGACCGTGCTCGCGCGCGACTACGCGCTGGACGCCGAGGGCATTGTGGCGCACGTTGCGCCGCGCGTGCGCCCCGGCGCGATTCTCTGCTTCCACGACGGGCGCGAGCTGCGCCATCACCCGGACATCGGCCCGACGCTCGCCGCGCTCGAGCGGCTGTTGCCGCGGTGGATCGAAGACGGCTATGAGTTTCTCACCGTGAGCGAGCTGGCGGGACTGCCCGGAGGAGCTCCGCGGCCGTGACACGCGCGTCCGGCAGCCTGCGCAGCGCCATTGCGCTGTGGACGCCCGCGGCGGCAATGCTGCTGTGCTCGCTGATCAGCTACATCGACCGCAACACGCTGGCGCTGCTGGCGCCGACGATTCTCGACGAGTGCCGGCTGAGCGCCGCACAATACGGCTGGATTGTGTCGGCCTTTTCGGTCGCCTACATGGCGGGCAATCCGCTGTGGGGCCGCTGGCTGGACCGCTCCGGCGTGCGGCGCGGCATGGGCCTTGCCGTCGCTCTGTGGACGGCCGCCTCGACGGCCCACGCCTTCCTCTCCGGCTTTTGGGGATTCGCGGCGGCGCGCGCCGTGCTGGGTTTCGGCGAGGGCGCCACGTTTCCGGGCGGGCTCCGCACCGTGGTGCAGACGCTGCCGGACGGGCTGCGCAGCCGCGGGGCCGCGCTCGCCTACAGCGGCGGCTCTTTGGGCGCGGTGATCACGCCGCTCGTCATCACACCGATCTATATCGCCTGGGGCTGGCGGGCCGCTTTCCTGTTCACCGGGTTGGCCGGCGTGGCGTGGCTGCTTTTGTGGTCCCGGGTGAGCCGGCGGCCCGAGCTGCGGGCGCCGCATGCGGCGCCGGGCCGCGAGGCGGCGCATCTGGACTGGCGCGACCGGCGGCTGTGGGCCTTTGTGGCCAGCTACGCGCTCGGCTGCCTGCCGCTGGCCTTCGTGCTGTACCAGTCGCCGCTCTATTTCGGACGCGCGCTGGTCAAGACGCAGGCCGAGATCGGAAAGGTGCTGTGGATCCCGCCGCTCGGCTGGGAGTGCGGCTACTTCTTCTGGGGCTGGCTGGCGGACCGGCTGGCGCGGGGCCGCGAAAACGCCGTTCCTGTGTTCCGCAGCCTGGCCGTGGCGGCGCTGCTGGGAACGCTGCCGCTGGCGGCGGGCGCGCGCGTGGGTTCTTTCGCGGCGCTGCTCGGGCTGCTGTTCTGGGCGATGTTCATCGCCGGCGGCAATGTGATTATTGCGCTCGGGTATGCGACGCGCGTGGTGGCGCCGGCGCACGCGGGGCTGCTGGCGGGGCTGGGCGCGGGCTCGTGGTCGGCCTTCGTGGCGCTGACCATGCCCCTGTTCGGGAGGCTCATGGATCTGCGAGCCTGGGACGCGGCCTTCGCGCTGGCTGCGGGGATCCCCGTGACGGGACACCTCCTGTGGCTGTGGCTGAACCGCGGCGGGACTCAGGCGGCCGGCTGCCGCACGTAAGGCTCAAGGAGCTGCTGGAGGAGAGGCGTGCGGGGATAGGCGTGGCCGAGGTATTGGCGGAAGCCTTCCGCCCATTCGGCGCCGCAAAGGCGGCCGCGGCTGCGGGTCCATTCCTCCATGGTCCGGAGGAAGTCGTCCATGCCGTGCTGTTTCCGGAGCCAGGCCCGCTGGCTTTCGTGGGCGGCCAGCATGCGCCGCTTGGTGTCCATGACGCTGCCCACGTCGATGTAGAAGTGCGCGGGCACAACGTTGCCGTCGCGGTCGATGCCTTCGGCCGGATCCATGTAGTAGAGATGCGGAATCGCCTTGAGGGCGGGCGCCTGATCGTAGGCCTGGGTGTGGTAGTTCGGCGCGGAAGCGCCGAAGCAGGCGTCGGTCGCCAGCCTGGCGGTGGCCTCGTGGTCGCAATGATAGTCGCGCGGCGAGGCGGTGAGGACGATGTCCGGGCGGAAGCGCCGGATGGCGGCGGTGACGCGGCGGCGCGAGGGGTCGTCCTCGAAGATGGAGAGATCCTTGAAGCCGAGCGTGTGGTGCTCGGCGCCAATGATGGCGGCGGCGCGTTGCGCTTCGAGCCGCCGGATGTCGGCGATCTCTTCGGGGCCGAGCTCGGCGCTGCCGCAATCGCCCGAGGTCATGGTCAGAATGACGACCGCATGGCCGGCGGCGGCAAGCAGGGCCAGCGTTCCGCCGGCCAGGAATTCAGCGTCGTCGGGGTGGGCGTGGAGGCAAAGGACTCTCATGGCGTGGCATCCGGGGAGACGCGGACCAGTTCGCACTCGCAGCAGTCGCTGCACCGGCGGCACTTCGCGCAGAGATGGTTGTCGCAGGCGTCCTTGGTGCACCAGACGCAGATGCGGGTGCTCGGCTCGCCGCAGATGCTACAGACGAAGGGCGATGGCGGGTTCATTTGCGCGGGGTTTGCCTGAGGATCCGTTCCCTGCACTGTTGGGCCTCCTGTTCGGCGGTTTCCCGTTCCCGCTCGCGCACGGCGGAAAGTTCGAGCACATGGCGGCGGAGCCACTCGCGGTCGCTGGCGGCGGCCAGCTCGCTCTCGACCAGGTCGGCCACCGCCGGGTTCTGGTACTTGCGGATCGCCTGAGTCAGGGAAGCGGTCAGGTCGATGAAGGTTTCCAGCCGGACGAGCGTCTCGACGGCGAGCGTCAGGCGGTTGGGCCGTTCCGCCAGGCGCGCCGCGGCGTTCTGCGCATGCGATAGGGTTTCCAGGCAATCGCGGTATTGCTGCTCGTATTGCTTCGGGGCGCCGGCGGCGGTCCACCGCTCCGGCTGGAGCCGCTCGAGCAGCGGCCTGACGCGATCCAGCCCTTCGGAGAGCTTCACGACTCGCGGCTTCAGCTCCCAGTCCGGCAGCAGGCCAGCCTCCGGCGATGGCGCCGGATCCTGGCCAGGGGCTGCGAGCGACAGAAGCAAGGCTATGTGCGCGAACACTCTGTAGCCAGTGTACCCGTACGGGAAGCCTGTTGCCAGAAGGGCGGAAAGGCTGCGCGCCGGCGCCGGTTCAGTTGCCCGGCGGCGGTGGAGGCGGCGGCGGAGGTGGAGGCGGAGGCGTGGCGCCCGTGTCTCCCGGCAACCCGCCTCCTGTCGAAGGAGGCGGCGCGGGGACGCCGCCAGGGGCGCCGCCCCCGCCTCCCGGGAGCCGGGGCGTCCGAACCAGAATCTGCCAGACGACATCGGCCATGAATTGCAGCACGCGCCCGCGATCCAGGCGCCTCATGGCCGAAAGCGGGCTGTTGCGGTACACGACCAGCTCTTCGCCCGCATTGAGGATCTTCGGATCGCCGTCCCGCGGCATCAGCCGGTGCTCGACGGCCACCTGCCCTTCTTCAACCACAATGTGGGTGGTTTCGTCGGCGGGATCGACGCTGACATCGAATACGGTGCCGCGCACCGAGATGACGGCCGTCGGCGTATGAATGCGGTTCGGGTTCGGCGCGCCGCCGAATTTCTGGATCTGGACGCGGATGCGGCCCAGCCAGACGTCCACCAGGTCCCGCCAGTTGCCGCTGTTGGCCCGGAAAGTGACGCGGGAATTCGGAAAGACTTCAAACGTGCTTCCGTCCGCCACCCGGAAAACGGCGTAGCCGTCGGGCCCCGTGACGATGATCTGCTGGGGCTGGATCTGGTCCCCTGCATTCACCGCCCAGAGCCAGGAGTCCTTGAGCAGCGACACGCTGCCCTCCACCACCACGGCAGTGGCGGCAGCGGCAGGAGCGGAGCTGTTCCAGAACTGGGCGCGCGCCAAGGGCGCACAGGCCAGCGCCAGGAGGGCAGCCGCCGCCCCGCGGACACTCCACATCTGCATGGCCCGCAACATCGGGACCTCGAAAGCTCTACTTTACCACCAAACCTGCTTTGCAAAAAGAGGTCCGGCAGCGGATTGAACAGATTTCTCAACAACCTGAGTGAAGCGGACGGGCAATTCCGCCGATGCAATCAGGGTAGAATGGATGCAGGCGTGAGTCAAAAGGCCACAATCGCGGCATTCGCCGTTTTGGCGGTTTTCGCTGTTCCGGCGTCGCCGCAGGCGCCCGCGTGGCGCCAGATCGGCAACACGTCCCTTGTCGCCGGACTCGCGTCGCCCGCCGGGGGCCCGGTGGACCGGATCTGGTTCACCCCGGACGGCGCGCTTCACGCCTTGCTGCCCTCGGGCCTCCTGTTCATCAGCCGGAACGGGGAATCGTGGCGGCCCGGCGCGGCCGAGGCGCCTCCCGCGGCGGAATCCGACATTGCCCCGCCCGAGCCGAACGCCCTGGTTCGCGCCGCCGGCTCGGCCTGGTACGCTGCCGGCAAACATCTCTGGCGGTCGACAGACCGCGGGCGCACCTGGAGCAATCTCACCGCGCTCGGCAGCCGGTCGATTCTGGGCGGCCGCATCCGGGACGTCGCCGTGGACCCGGGCAACCGGGAGCGCATCGC
>Ga0308411_10002406_pt1 | contig 12629 bp, 9 predicted proteins | sample HotsprottomLayer_2_FD_203530 | JGI IMG/M metagenome (GOLD analysis project Ga0308411, IMG submission 203530) | Hot spring phototrophic mat microbial communities from Octopus Spring, Yellowstone National Park, Wyoming, United States -... | ecosystem: Environmental > Aquatic > Thermal springs >... | reverse complement strand
GTACGTCCCCGTGCCGTACAGGAGCAGGCCGACCACCAGGCCTGCTTTATAACCGTAGCGGCGCATCAGCAGGGCGGCGGGCATGGAAAGCAGGAAATAGCCCATGTAGAACGCCGACTGGATAAAGCCGGCCTGAAGGCGCGAAATCTCGAACGACTTCATGAACTGCTTGATGAGGATGTCGTTGAGATTGTTGGGGATACCCCAGAACAGAAACAGCGCCGTCACCAGGATGAAAGCGGCGCGATTGCCGGGCGCCAGCATCGGCGGGTGCTCTCGCGTCGGTTTGCCCGCGGCGGTTTCGACGCTGCCTGGTGTGTGCATGGCCGGAAACTATGAAATTACCACGAGCTCACCACCTGACGAGCCGACACGGCTTCCACGTCGAGCCGGCTGAAGACCACCTCGGTGAACCGCTCGGGAATGTGTGAGTCCATATGGCCGTGGCGATTCCAAGTCCAGCCGGCGACGCTTGGCAGCCGCGCACCGTCAGGACCGAAGTCTTGAAAGCATAAGCAATCGATCAGCCACAAATCCCCTGCGGAGGGCGGCAACGAGCGCCCGTCGGCCAGATCGCGGAAACCTGTCCAGGGCAGGGCGATCTCGACCGTCCAGCCCCGGTCGACGTCGTCATCTTTGTTGACGGTTCCGTCGACGTGCACGGCCCATCGGAGCCCCGGGAAATCCCAGTCCAGGAATCCCCAACGCTCCCCGCGGGGATGAATGTAACCGCCGACGCCGGCGAGCGTCATCGTACGCCGGGTGTTCGGATCGAATTCCGGCCGGCCGAAGTACGGGCTGCCGGGCCGGAACGTGTCCTTCCCGATCCAGAGGACCTCGTAAATGGTTCCGAAGGCGTTCACCTCGAACTCGTAATAGGCGTCCCGGCCCGCGATGAAGACTTCGACGTCGTTGTCGTTATAGATCGGAGAATCGCGCTCGGTGAGCGTGGCGCGGACGTGTGGTTCGGGTACATCGAAGGCGATGTACAGATGGATATCGTCCCAGACAAGGCAGCAGCGAGTCGGAAAGAAGGCCGGCTCGCCCGTGACGATGTCGACAAACGGCGTCGACCACGGCGCCTGTTTCCACACGCGCTCCTCGAGCCGGCCGTCGATCCGGATCGGCTCATTTGTCCGGAAGCACGTGTAGCGCGCCACCTTGCCCAGCTCGTCGGTCATGGTCTTCCTCCCGCCGCAAGTAGTGACAAAAACGGTGAGCCCGCTAACGGCAAGGATGGGGAGCGCCTGACTCATCGGGGCGGAATCATACCTCCGTCAGCGGAGCAACTCTTCCAGGCGAACCTTCGCGTCCGTGCGCGCGTCGCGGTATTTGACGATGACGGGGGTGTAGAGGCTGAGGCCGTGAGCGGCGCCGGGGCCGCTTCTCACCGCGCGGGCGCCCGCGACCACGACCGCCTCCGGCGGTATGATGAGCGGGGTCTCCTCACCGGCCGTGATGAGCTCGTCCCGAACCAGGTCATAAACCGGCGTCGAGCGGGTGAGAATGACGCCGGCGCCGAGCACGGCCCGCCGGCCCACGACGGTGCCTTCATAGACGCCGCAATTGCCGCCGACCAGCACCTCGTCCTCGATGATGACGGGCAGCGCGCCGACGGGCTCGAGCACGCCGCCGATCTGCGCTCCGGCTGAGATGTGGCAGTTGCGGCCGATTTGAGCGCAGCTTCCGATGAGCGCGTGGGAATCGACCATGGTCCCCTCGCCGACCCACGCCCCGGCATTGATGTACATCGGCGGCATACACGTGACGCCTCGGCCGACGTAACAGCCGTCGCGGATGCTCGAGCCGCCGGGCACGATGCGAACGCCCATCTCCGGCCGGATGCGCTTGACCGGCCAGGTGGCTTTGTCGAACCAGGGCTGCCGGGAGGCGTCGATCGACATGTCGACCAGCTCGCCCATCCGAAAGCCGAGCAGGATTCCCTTTTTGACCCAGGCATTGACGCGCCAGCCGGTGGGGGAGTTCGCATCGGGTTCGGCGGCGCGGATGCGCCCGGCGTTGAGTGCGTCTTTAAAGCGCTGGAACAGCTCGAAATGATGCTCCTCGTAACGCTCCGGGCGGGCCTCGAAAAGGGCTTCGATCTCAGCCTGCAACGTGCGCCCTCCTGTCGACCGGCAGGCCGAGCTCGCTCAAGACGCGCTCGATCCTGGCGAGGCTCTCCGGCGCGGGCGGCGTCAGCGGAAGCCGCCAGACCGGCTCGAGCAGCCCCATGAGCGCCATGGCCGCCTTGACCGGGATTGGATTGCTTTCGACGAAGTTGACTTCCATGAGGGGCAGATACCGCTTCTGGAGGCGGCGGGCCGTCGTGAAGTCTCCGGCCAGGCACGCCTTGACGAGAGCGGTCATCTCGGCCGGAATTTCGTTGGCGACCACGGAGATGACGCCCTTGCCGCCGAGCGCGATCAAAGGTAGCGTCACCGAGTCGTCGCCCGACAGCACGAGAAAATCCTCCGGGGTTTGCGCCACCACCTGGGCGATCTGGCTGATGTTGCCCGAGGCCTCCTTGACGCCGATGATGTTGTCGATCTCAGCCAGGCGGGCGAGCGTCGCCGGCAGGACATTGACGCCGGTGCGGCTCATGACGCTGTAGACGATGATCGGGATGCGCACGGCCGAGGCGATCGCCTTGTAGTGCTGATAAAGCCCTTCCTGCGTGGGCTTGTTATAGTACGGGGTCACCGACAGGATGCCGTGGGCGCCGAGCGCCTCGACCTCGCGGGCCAGCTCGATCACCTCGGCGGTGTTGTAACCGCCGGCGCCCGCCAGCACCGGCACCTTGCCCTGCGCTTCCTCGAGCGTGATCTCGACGACGCGAAGATGTTCCCGGCGGCTGAGTGTGGGGTTCTCCCCGGTGGTCCCGCAGGGGACCAGAAAATCCACGCCCGCCTCGATCTGCCGGCGCACGAGCGCGCGCAGCGTCGCTTCATCCAGCGAGGTATCCGGCCGAAAAGGTGTCACCAGCGCGGTGCCGCATCCAGTAAACATCGAACTACCTCCCTTGCCTAGACTATCAGGCCGGAGAAGCCTGCGGAACGACGGCGGCGGGAGCCGGACTTCGGCTGCGATCCCTCAGCGAGGCGCCTCGCCGAGCACGTGGTGGAATTGATAGGCGATCTCGACCGGCATGCCTTGTTTGAGCCGGGCGTGGAGCACCACTTGATAGTGCCGCGGCAGGCGCCCGTTCTGCTTCAAGCGCGCCACGAGATCGGCCGCGTGAGCCGGCTGCGTCATGTAGCGGACGGCGGCCAGCGTGCCCTCGGTCGAATTCGCGCCGAGAATGAGGATCTCACCCCGCTGGTGCAGTCCGTGAATCCGGGTGATTAAGGCGTAATCGGACACCCGGTACGGCTCGCCCTCCGGCCAGCGTCCCTGCAAAACCGCCGGTTCGCCGGGACGCGGCTTGAGATTGAGGATCTGACCTGGAACCATGACCAGCTCCAGCCCGCCGGGCAGGTCCTTGAGCTGCGGGTTGAACTTGGTCGAACCCAGAAAAATAACGTCGTGTTTTTCGATGTCTTCCCAGGAGATGCTGCTGCTTCGTTTGATCGTCACATCCCGGCGCCTACCGGCGAGCAGTCGGACGAGCTCGGTGGCGCCCACCGCTTCGCCGAAGCCGGTATACAAGTAAGTGGCGACGGGTTCGCGCTCCGGGAATTTCGCACGAAGAGCGGCGAGATAGGCCGATTGCTCCATCTCGCCGGGTTCGTTCACCGCCGGATCGCGCACAAAGACCGGGCCGAAGTGCACGAACAGCGGGGCGCCCAGGCCGATCAGCAGGGGCCGCCCACCCTTAAGGAATGGGGCCCAGATCTCCTCTAGCGCCGGCGTCCACGTGGCGCCGCGAGGCGCCTGGGATCGAAACAGGAGCCATCCGCCCGCCAGCGTCAAGGCTGCGGCGAAGGCCAGGCCGATTTGCCTCGCCAGGCGTCCGCGTGGAGACGGCGCCAACGGCACCTCGGCGCGCGGAACGAACTCCAGCTTGAAGCGCCCCTTCGGAAAGCGAATGGCGATTCCGTCGGCGGCGCCCTCCGTCCGATAGTACTCCTCAAGCTTCTGGCGGAGCTTCGCCGCCTGGACGCGCACGGAGGCATCCTGCTGGGGGTTGTAGTCCGGCGGCTTGCCGAAGGCTTCCAGGCCGACGGTGTACTCTTTGAGTTGATCGGCCTCGCCGAGGAGGGTTTTCTCGGCGAGATAAGAGAGCAGGCGGCGCAAGCTGGCAGCCTGGCGGAAGGTGTCCGAGTAGAGGACCCGCTCCAGCTCGCGTCTGGCCTCTTCGTTGTCCATGACGCCAACGCCCCACCCACTCTCAGGATACGGCAGTTAGCGACCGGTTGCTTACCGCGTGTGCACCGAAATGTCATTGACGCACGCTGCCGCCGGGTCCAACCTAGGAGCAGGGAGGTAGCAAACTCATGCATCGCGTCTTTGCCGCAGCGATGGGATGCGCCTTGGCCTTGGCCGCGTACGCTCAGGATTATCGCGGCAGCCTGCTCGGGCGCGTCACCGATCCAACCGGCGCCGTCATACCCGGCGCCGAGGTCGTCGCGCAGCACGAGGGCAGCCAGGTCCAGACCCGGGCGGTCACCAATGCCGAGGGCAATTTCCTGATCCCTCATCTGGAACCCGGCGCCTACACGGTCAGCTTCGAGGCGACCGGCTTCAAGAGACTTGTACGGGCCGGCATCACCGTCCGCACGGGTGAGAAGCTGGAACTCAACGTGCAACTAGACGTCGGAACGCCGACCGAATCGATCACCGTCACGGCGGAGCTGCCTCTGCTACAGACCGCCTCGGCTGACCTCGCGCAGGTGGTGGATCGTCGTTTCATCGACTCCTTATATGTGCCCAATCGCAACCCGCTCTCCTTGATTGCCCTGACTCCCGGAGTGCGGAGCGAATCGGAGTGGTTCGGCGGTCGGTTCGCCGATTCCCAGCAACATTTCTTCAGTGTGCACGGCGGCGGCGCCACCATGGGCCGCAACGAGATCGTCGTCGACGGGGCGTCGGTGGTCATGCCGCGCCAGGGCGGCTCGATCGGCACTTCGCCCTCGGGCGACACCGTCGAGGAGCTGCGCGTGCAGACCACGATGTTCGACGCCGCCTACGGCCACACCAACGGCGGCGTCATCAGCTACGCCACCCGCTCGGGCACCAACGAGTTGCACGGCTCCTTCGAGGGCTTCATCCGCAACGAGATCTTCAATGCCAACTCCTGGACCAACAACAAGCGAGGGGTGCCGCGTCCGGACGATAATCGCCAGTTCTACTCGGGCACGCTGGGCGGACCGTTGGTGTTGCCCAGGCTGTACAACGGCCGGAATCGCACCTTCTTCTTCACTTCGGTGCAATGGGAGGGGAGCAAAGGCGGAAACACCTATTCGGCGCGGGTGCCCACCGAAGCCGAGCGCCGGGGGGATTTTTCGCGAACACTCAACGCACAGGGGACGGCCCTGACCATTTACAACCCCTACTCGAGCGTCGTGACAGGCACCACGGTGACGCGCCAGCCCTTCCCGGGCAACGTCATCCCCGCCTCCCTGCACAACGAGACCGGGCAGGCGATCATGTCGGTCTATCCGGCGCCCAACCTGAACGTTCCGGCGCAGATCGGCCTCTACAACTGGGTCGCCCAATCGAGCCACAGCGTGCCCTCCAAGCAGATCAGCCAGCGCTTTGATCACGTGCTGAGTCCGCGCCAGCGCCTGTTCGGGCGGTTTGCCTTCATGGATTTTGCGGTCAATTTCCGGGAGATCCCGCAGGGGCTGCGAGATGCGCCGATCGGCGGCACGCCGAACGCCGACTTCCGCCACTTCTACAATGCCAGCCTCAATGACGACTTTGCCTTTTCGCCCACCGCCTTCGGTTCCCTGCGGATCGCCTTCAGCCGCTACTGGAGCGATACGGTCTTCTCCGGAAACAATCTCGATCCGAAGGTCCTGAAGCTCCACCCGGATATCCTGTCCAACCAGATCCGGCCGGCCTGGCCGGGCATCGACATGGGCGAAGGCTTCTACATGATCGGTCATCGCTTCAAGATTCGCGCCAACGACTCCTATGTCGTCACACCTTCGTTGACCAAGCTCAGCGGAGCGCACAACCTTCGCGTGGGCGCCGACGTTCGACTCGTCAACTGGAATGAGATCAGCCCCGATTCGCAGGCCGCCGGCTATTTCACCTTCCGGCCTACCTTCACCGTCTCGGATCCCTTCGTGGCGGCAACGAGCCGCGTGAGCGGCACGGCGATGGCCTCCCTGTTGATGGGCATTCCCGACTCCGGCGCCATCTCCGGCCCGGCGCCCTACGCCCTGCGCAGCTACTACACAGCCGTCTACATCCAGGACGATTGGAAAATCACGCGAAAACTCACGTTGAATCTCGGCCTGCGCTGGGAGGTGGAGACGCCCTACACCGAGCGCTTCAACCAACTGAGCTGGGGCTTCGACTACGACGCCCCCAGCCCGGTAAAGGTCCCGGGGATGGATCTGCGCGGCGGGCTCGTCTTCGCCGGCGTCGACAACGTCTCCCGGCGGCAGGGCAAAACCGACTGGAACAACTTCGGGCCGCGCTTCGGCTTCGCCTATCAGGTGTTGCCTTCCACCGTCGTTCGCGGCGGTTACGGAATCTTTTACTCGAGCGCCGTCATCAACCTGGACACGACCGTGGCGATCCCCCCCACCTTCTCCACCTCGATTCCGTACGTGGGTACGGTAGATCGGGGCGTCACGCCCTTCACGACGCTCGCCGCGCCGTTCCCCCAGGGTGTGCCGCGGCCGCGCGGCAATCAGGACCGGCTCGCCGCCCGGGTCGGCGATTCGATCACCTTCCTGGCGCAGGACCGCGTGCTTCCCTACTCGCAGCAGTGGCAGTTCAGCGTGCAACAGGCGCTGCCGGCGCAAACCAAGGTAGAAGTCGCCTTTGTCCGCATGCTGAGCCTGAAGGGGCTGCAAGGCTTCAACCTCAACGAGAAGCCGGATCGATATCTGGAGCTTGGGGCGGCCGAGAACACGCGCGTGCCGAATCCCTTCTACGGGATCCTACCCGCCAATGTGCCCCTGGGCAGCTCGGCCACCATCGCCCAGCGCCAGTTCTGGCTGGCCTATCCCCAGTTCACCTCGGTCAGCCAGCAGGGCACGAACGCGGCGACCACGGTCTACCATTCGGTTTTCGTGAATGTCGAAAAGCGGCTGACTCATGGGCTGACGGTGTTGTTCAACCACACGATCTCCAAGATGATCGAGAACAACCTGACCAGCCTGGTCAACAAGCGTTATTATCGATGCATCTCGGATATGGACCGACCTCACGTGACGAACCTGGCCTTCGTCTATGATCTGCCTTTCGGCCAGGGTCAGCCTTGGTTGAGCGGGCGCGGCCTGTGGAGCCGGCTGCTCGGCGGATGGAGCCTGAGCGGGCGGTTCTATTACAGCTCCGGCACGCCGCTTTCGATCTCCGACGCCAACGGGCGGCCATACCGGCTCCGCAACGCCGCCCTGGGCGGCCCCATCCGCGATCGCATCGGCGACCGCATCGACCCGGTGACCCGCGAGGTGCTCAACCCGTACTTCGACACCAAAGCGTTCGCCTCGCTGCCGACCCAGCACATGGTGCCGCCGGAGCCGCCGCACTTTGCCGAGCTAAGGGCGCCGCACCGCAAGACGCTTGACGCCTCGGTGATCAAGCGCATCCGGGTCTACGAGCGTCTGAACCTGGACGTTCGGGCCGACGCGACGAACGTCACCAACAGCCCGCAATGGGATGCGCCGGGGACGAACATGGCGAGCAAAGCCACCTTCGGCGTCATTCAGACGGCAGGCGGGAACCGCATCATCCAGCTTTCCATCCGCGGGGTGTTCTGATTGCCGCGCTGGCTGCTTGCGCTGTGGCTCGCCCCGGCCGCGCTCGCCGGGCCGGGCGACGTCTAGCTGGCGACGGTCCGTGCCTTTCTCGACACCATGCTCGAGAAGGGCACGGACCGTTACGGAACGGAGCACTCGCCGCTGTTTGCGGCGATGCTGGACTTGGAGACGCTCTCGCTGCCGGTCTCATCGCTGCCGGCGGACTACTTCCGCCCCGGCGCGGCTCAGCTTCAGGCGGTCGGGCACGGCATCCCCGATCCGCCCTTCGGCGTGCGCCCCGGCGACCGCGCGCCGATCGGCAATAACCTCGAGCACGACATCTCGCTGCTGCGCGCCCTTTACGAGTTCAGCTCGCTCACCGGCGAAGCCCGCTACGCCCGGGGGGCCGACGCCTGTCTGCGCTTCTGGCTGCTTCGGTGTCAAAGCCAGGTCACCGGACTGATGTACTCGGGCGAGCATGCCAGTTGGGACTTTCTTCATGAGCGCGGCTACGCCGACACGTACGAGGTGTACCGGCGCTTTCCTTTCTGGGAGCGGCTGTATGCAATCGATCCCTGGCGCGCCCTGCGTTTCGCCGAAGCCTTGTGGACGGCCCAGATCGGCGACAAGCGCTTGGGCGACTACAGCCGCCACGCGGCGATCTCGCGTTACGGGCCGGCGACCGGCGCCGCCTATCCGCGCCACGCCGGCTTCTACATCTGGGCCTATGCGCACGCCTACGCACAAACGCGCGACCCGAAGTTCATCGAGCGGGCCGAGACGTTGATCGAAAGCCGCACCAGCCTCCGGCCCCAGCCGATCAGCTTGTTGATCGAGCCGGGCGCCTGGCAGCCGGAACGGTCTGCCGATCCGACCTTGCGGGCGTTGCTTTGGGAGTCGGCGGCGCTCGTGCCGTCGCGGCGGGACACCTGGCGGCGCCTGGTGCGTGAGTTGGATGAGCGGGCCTTCGCCGACCCGGCAACCGAGACGCTCTCGGCCAGCTCCAGCCCCGCATCGCAAGGCGGCCGGCGCGCGGAGCATGATGCACCCAAATCGGCCTGGAGCATGGCCTACGGCAGCGCCGGCGTCTCCGGTCGCGCTCTCTTGGACTACACCCGGTATTTGCAAACCCGGGACCGGCGATTCCTGGACGCCGCCGTGCGCGCCGCCGAGCGCTATCTTGCCGAGGGTCTTCCGGCCGACTGCTCGCGTCTGTGGCCGCGCGCGGCCGGCCAGGTCATCTCGCTGATGACGGCGCTTTCCGACGAGCCGGACTTGGGAGCGCAACAGCGGTCACGCTACCTCGAGTTCGCCCGGCGCACGGCGGACATGGCGCTTCGCGTCTTCCCCAGGAACGGGCTGTTTCGCGCCGACGGCTCGGCCCGGCACTACGAAGCCATCACCGGAGCCGATGATCTGGTCTATGCTCTGCTCCAGCTTTACGCCGCCCTCGCCGGCGGCGAGCGGCGCCTGCCCCATATCGATGTGAACTGGTGAGCGGGCGGCCGGTCAGGCCGGCGGCGAAAACAGGATCTGGTGGAACTCGTAGAATCCGCGGCGACCGGCGATCCAGCGCGCCGCGTAGAGCGCGCCGCGAGCGAAGCCCTCCCGGCTGCGGGCCGTGTGGCGCAGCGTGATGGTATCGGCCGCGGAATCGAAGCCGATTTCGTGCACGCCGGGATGACGGCCGGCTCGGTTGGAAGCCGTGCTCACCGGACGGTCCCAGCCGGCCTGCCGCATCGCCTCGACCAGCATGAGCAGCGTGCCGGAGGGGGCGTCGCGCTTGGCGTCGTGGTGGAGCTCCCAGCCCCAGGCGCCGTAGTCGTCATGAGCGGCGAGCAGGCGGGCGGCTTCTGAGATCAGGCGGGCGAAGATGTTTACGCCGATCGAGAAGTTCGGCGCCCAGACCAAGCCGGTGCCGTGCCGGGCGACGGCCTGGCGCACGCGATCCAGCTCGGCCAGCCAGCCGGTGGTGCCGGTCACTGTGTTGACGCCGAGCGCGGCGAGGCGAACCAGGTTTTCTGGCGCAGCCTCGGGGGTGGAGAACTCGATGGCGACATCGATGCCGGCGAAATTCTCCGGCGTCAGGCCCTCGAAGCGGGCGTTGTTCGCGACGTCGAGCTTTAGGCGAACCTCGAAGCCGAACTCGGGCGCCAGGGTCTCGACCATGCGCCCCATCTTGCCGTAGCCGACCAGGGCGAGCCGGCGTGTCTCAGGCGAAGACATTGGGGTCAGCCTCGGTGAAGAACTCGGCGTGCAGCGCCTCGAGCGCCGCCTCCAGATCCTGCCCGGCGATGACGAAACCGAGGTTGAGCCGGGAGGCGCCCTGGGAGATCATTCGGATGTTGATACCACCCAGGGCGCGGAAGGCGCGGGCGGCGACGCCGGGCGTATAACGAATGTTATCGCCGACGATGCAGACGATGGCCTGGTTGTCTTCGACGTCGACCTGGGCGAACTGTTCCAGCTCGCTGCGAATCGCCGCCAGCGCCGCCGGGCGGTCGATCGTCGCCGAGACGCTCACTTCGCTGGTGGAAACCATATCGACCGACGTCTGGCTGCGCTCGAAGGCTTCGAAGATGCGCCGGAGGAAGCCGTGCGCTCCGATCATCCTCGTCGAGGTGATGTTGATTACCGTGATGTCGCGTTTGGAGGAGATCGATTTGACGACGTTGGTGCAGGCGACGCGCTCGGCGACGATCCGCGTTCCCTCGCATTCCGGCCGGTAGGAGTTCAAAATCAGCACCGGGATGTTTTTTTCGATGGCCGGCAAAAGCGTCGACGGGTGGAGCACGCGGGCGCCGAAGTAGGCGAGCTCGGAGGCCTCCTCAAACGAGATCACCTTGATGCGACGCGCGTTGCGAACCACGCGCGGGTCGGCCGTGAGCAGACCGTCGACGTCGGTCCAGATCTGAATCTCCTCGGCGCCGATGCCGGCGCCGACGATCGAGGCGGAGAAATCGGACCCGCCGCGGCCGAGCGTCGTGGTCACGCCGTCCCGGCGCGCCGCGATGAAGCCGCCCATCACCACGATGTGCCGCTCAAGCAACGGGACGAGGCGTTCGGCCAGACGGGCGTAGGTCTCCGCATAGAGAGGCGTGGCAGCCGTGTGGCGGTCGTCGGTGACGATGAGCTCGCGCGAATCGACGTGGACGGCATCCAACCCGGCGCGGCGGAACGCTTCGGTCAGGATCACGCTCGAGAGGCGCTCGCCGTAGCTTGAGAGGGCGTCGACGGAGCGGGGCGTCATCTCGCCCATCACTGCCAGGCCGCGCACCAGCTCGCCTAACTCCTCAAACAGGCCGCGGACGCGCCCGTCGGCCAATCCGCCCTCCTGGTAGTGGTACTCCTCGAGTCGCGCGAGCAGCTCGAGCGCCTCCCGGCGGCGTCCCGCCACCGCCTGGGCGCCGATCTCCAGCAACCGGTCGGTCGTCTTGCCCATCGCCGAGACGACCACGGTCGGACGACGATGACGGCGCGCGGCGACGATCGATGTGACGCGCTCAATGGCTTCGGCGTTGGCCACCGAAGAGCCGCCGAACTTCATCACGATCATCTCAGTCCAACCATCCTTCCGAGCGGAGCAGCTCGGCATTGAGCACGGCGGCGCCGGCAGCGCCCCGCACCGTGTTGTGGCCGAGAGCCAGATATTTCCAGTGCAAGACCGGACACTCGCGCAGGCGCCCGAGAAAGACGGCCATGCCGTTGAAGCGATTCACATCGCGGCGCGGCTGCGGCCGGTCCTCCTCCTCCATGTAGATGACCGGGCAGGGCGGCGCGCTCGGCAGGCCGCGCATCTGCGGCAGGCCGCGGAAGCCCGCAAAGGCGCTCAGAATCGCCTCGCGCGAGGGCTTTTCCTCAAACTCCACCGCGATCGTCTCCGTGTGACCGTCCAGCACCGGAACCCGGTTGCAGGAGGCGCTGACCTTCATCGGATGGGGCACGAAGGCGCCGTCGACGAGCTCCCCCAAGATCTTCAGGGACTCGCTTTCCATCTTCGGCTCTTCGTTACGGATGAAAGGGATCACGTTGGCGGCGGTATCGTAAGAGGGATGGCCCGGAAGGCCGGCGCCGGAGAGAGCTTGAAGCGTTGTCACGACGACTTTGCGAATGCCGAAAGGCTTCAGCGGGGCGAGCGCCATCGTCAATACCACCGTCGAGCAGTTCGGGTTGGTGATGATGCGCCCCTTCCAGCCCCGCGCGGCCTGCCGGTCGAGGACTCGCAGGTGATCGGCGTTGATCTCCGGCACCAGCAAGGGCACATCGGGCTCCATGCGGTGGTTGCGGGAATTCGAGACCACGAAATGGCCGGCCTCGGCGAAGGCGCGTTCGATCTCGGTCGCCACGGAGGCGTCCATGGCCGAGAAGACCAGCCGCGGAGCCTTGCCGGGCTTGCACTCGTTGACCACGAGGTCGGCCACGTTGGCTGGCATGACGCCGTCCAGACGCCAGGCAGTGGCCTCGCGATACTTCTTGCCGGCCGACCGGTCGCTCGCTCCGAGCCAGGCGATCTCGAACCACGGATGATTCTGAAGGAAGCTGATGAATTGCTGGCCCACCATTCCGGTGGCGCCCAAGATTCCGACTTCGATTTTTCCGGATGACATAGCTTTTCCTAAGTTTGAGATAGTAAGCGCTTGACCATTGTTTTATAGATGCCGACGGCCTCCACCAGCTCGCGCTTGGGCACGCGCTCCTCGGCGGTGTGCGCCAGGTGAATGGAGCCCGGGCCGATCAAGAACGGTTTTCCCCAGGCGCCCCCGAAGGCCGGGA
>Ga0308411_10002402_pt1 | contig 12656 bp, 11 predicted proteins | sample HotsprottomLayer_2_FD_203530 | JGI IMG/M metagenome (GOLD analysis project Ga0308411, IMG submission 203530) | Hot spring phototrophic mat microbial communities from Octopus Spring, Yellowstone National Park, Wyoming, United States -... | ecosystem: Environmental > Aquatic > Thermal springs >... | reverse complement strand
CGCTGCGGCCGCTCGGCCAGCTCCTGGGAACCTACGTCCTGGCCGAAGGGCCGGACGGGCTGTACCTGATCGACCAGCACGCCGCCCACGAGCGCATCGTCTACGAGCGCTTGCTGGCCGCGCGTCAGCGCGGCGGGGTGGCCAGCCAGACGCTCGCCGTGCCGCTCACGCTGGACCTGACGCCGGCGCAGATGAGCCTGGCCGTCGGCCACGCGGACGCGCTGCGCGGGTTGGGCTACGAGGTCGAACCGTTCGGCGCCCGCACGCTACTGCTGCGCGCGGTCCCGGCGGCCGCGGCGGGCCGCGAGCCGGACGCGTTGCTCCACCGGGCGCTGGGGGCGCTCGGCGACGGCGGAGAAGGCGGCGACCCGCTCGAGCGCCTCGCCATCGCCACCGCGTGTCACACCGCGATCCGCGCCGGGGACCGGCTCACCCCGGAGAGCATCGCGGCGCTGCTGGCCGACCTGGCCGCGACCGAAGAGCCCTTCACCTGCTTCCACGGGCGGCCCACCGTCGTGCGCGTCGGCCGCGCGGAGCTCGAACGATGGTTCCTCCGGGCCTAGAGGTCGGTCCCCTCGCCGTCCTGTGCGGCCCGACGGCGATCGGCAAGAGCGAGGTCGCGGTACCGCTGGCCGAGCGCCTCGGCGCCGAGATCGTCGCCGCGGACTCGCGCACGGTCTACCGCGGCATGGATATCGGCACGGCCAAGCCGTCCGCGGCCCTGCGCGCGCGGGTGCCGCACCACGCGATCGACGTCGCGGAACCGCACGAGGCCTTCAGTGTCGCCGAGTTCCAGCGGCTGGCGCTTGCGGCGATCGGGGAGATCCGGGCGCGTGGCCGCCTGCCCCTGATTGTCGGCGGTACCGGGCTCTACATCCGGGCGGTCACCGATGGTCTCGCGTTCCCGCCGGTGCCGCCCGATGGTCTCCTGCGCACGCGGCTGGAGCGCGAGGTCCGCACGCACGGCCCGGCTGCGCTCCACGCGCGGCTGGCCGCGCTCGATCCGGCGGCGGCCGCCGCGATTCACCCCCACAACGTCCGCCGGGTGATCCGCGCGCTCGAGGTCGTGGTGCATACCGGCGCGCCGCGACCGGCCGTGTCGCCGGGACCCGGCGCCGCGGTGGTCATGGTGGGGCTGTGCATGGAGCGGGCGGCACTCTACCGCCGCATCGCGGCGCGCGTGGAGGCGCAGCTCGCCGCGGGTCTGGTGGACGAGACGCGCCGGCTGCTCGCCGCGGGGGTGCCGCTCGACCGGCCGTCCATGCAGGGCCTGGGCTACAAGGAGATCGCGGGCTGGTTGCGCGGCGCCTACGGCTACGAGGAGGCGGTGCGCCTTCTCGTCCGGAACACGCGCCGGTACGCGAAGCGTCAGCTCACCTGGTTCCGGCGCGAGCCGCGCCTGCGCTGGGTGGACGTGACCGACGCGGCCGCCGACGAGGTGGTCGCGCGCGTGCATGGTATCATGGATCGGGACCTGCAGGCGTTGAAGGAGGCATGATGCAGGCACAGCGACTGCGCAACATCGGGGCGTATCTCTTCGCCGATCTGGACCGCAAGCAGGAGGAGCTCCAGCGGCGCGGCGTGGACGTCATCAACCTGGGTGTCGGCGACCCCGACATCGCCACGCCGCCGCACATCGTCAGAGCGATGGAGGAGGGGGCGCGTGACCCGGCGACCCACCGGTACCCACCTTATCGCGGCACGGTGGAGTTCCGGCGCGCCGCCGCGGCGTGGTTCGAGCGCCGGTTCGGCGTCGCGCTCGACCCGGACCGCGAGGTCCTCGCGCTGATCGGTTCCAAGGAAGGGCTGGCGCACCTGCCCTGGGCCGTGCTGAACCCCGGAGAGGCCGCGCTGGTCCCCGATCCTGGCTATCCGGTCTACCGGTCGTCCACGATCATGGCCGAGGGCGAACCGATCCCGGTGCCGCTGCGGCCCGAGCGCGGGTTCCTGCCCGACCTCGACGCCATCCCCGCCGACGCCGCGCGCCGCGCGCGCATCCTGTTCTTGAACTACCCGAACAACCCCACCGGCGCGGTCGCCGACCTCGAGTTCTTCGCGCGGGCCGTGGCGTTCTGCCGGCGGCACGAGCTCCTGCTCGTCCACGACAACGCCTACTCCGAGATCGCCTACGACGGCTACCGGGCGCCGAGCGTCCTCCAGGTGCCGGGCGCGCGGGACGTCGCGATCGAGCTGCACTCGCTGTCGAAGTCGTACAACATGACGGGTTGGCGCATCGGGTTCGCCGCGGGCAGCGCCGAGGCGGTCGGCGCGTTGGGCACGCTGAAGACCAACGTGGACTCCGGCGTCTTCGTGGCCGTGCAGCGCGCCGGCGTCGCGGCGCTCGCCGGGCCGCCCGACGTGCTCGCGCCGACGCTGGCCACCTACCAGGCCCGACGGGACCGGATGGTCGCGGCGCTCCGGGCTGTCGGCTGGAACCCGCCGGTCCCCAAGGCCACGCTGTACATCTGGATGCCGGTGCCCAACGGCCTGACCTCGGCCGCGTTCTGCGCGGACGTGCTCGAGCGCACGGGCGTCGTGCTCACGCCCGGCGCCGGGTACGGGCAGATGGGGGAGGGGTTCGTGCGCCTGTCCTTGACGACGCCGGACGCGCGCATCGACGAGGCGATGGCACGCATCCGGCGCGCGTACGGGTAGGGGACGGGTCATCGCGATCCTGCTCGGCGTCCCGCGCGGCCTGGACCCGACGCACCGGCAGATGCTGGAGGCGCTGGGGCGCCGGAAGACGCCTCAGGGCCGCGTCGCGGGCCGCGACGTCGTCGAGATTCTCTGCCACCTGGCGCAGGCGCTGCGGCGCGAGGTGGGCGTGCTGATCGACCGTCACGGCGCCGTCACCCACGTGGTCCTCAGCCGCCGCTGGCAGGCCCTGGCCGAGGAGCAGCGGCACCGCAGCCGCCCCGGCGGCCTGCGGTACGTCGAGGCGCACCCCCAGCCCGACGGCCGGCCGGACGACGGCGACCGCCGCGCGCTCGAGAGCCTGAACCTCGACCTGGTGCTCACCGCGGGCACGGATCGCGGTGCGCCGACGGCGGTGTGGCTGCTCGGCCCCGCGCCGCCGCGCGCAGCGGATGCGGCGCCGGAGGTGGAGGGGCCCTATACGCTCGCCGCCCTGGCCGACCTCGAGCTGGAGCCGCGGGTGCGCCTGGCCGAGGCGGCGCGCCGCGGCCCCGGTGCGGTCGCCACGGGCGCCGGCGAGGCCGAGCGGGCTGTGCTCGTGGGGACCGACGGCGTGGACGGCGGGTCCTCGCTGGACGAGCTGGCACGGTTGGCGGAAACCGCGGGCGCGCGGCCGGTGGCGACGGTCATCCAGCGGCGCGCGCGGCCGCATCCGGCCAGCTACCTCGGCAAGGGGAAGGTGGAGGAGGTCCGCCGCGCCAGCGAAGCCCACGCCGCCGACCTGGTGTTGATCGACGGTGAGCTCAGCCCGGTGCAGCAGCGAACGCTGGAGGGCGAGCTCGGCGTCAAGGTGCTCGACCGCACGGCGCTCGTGCTCGACATCTTCGCGCGGCGGGCCCGCAGCCGCGAGGGGCGCCTGCAGGTGGAGCTCGCGCAGATGACCTACCTGCTGCCGCGCCTGGCGGGCCGCGGGGTCTGGCTGTCGCGGCTGGGCGGCGGCATCGGCACGCGCGGTCCGGGCGAGACCCGGCTCGAGGTCGACCGGCGTCGCATCCGCGCGCGCATCACCGAGCTCCAGCGCGCGATCGACGCGATCCAGCGCCACCGAGGCCGCCAGCGGGGCCCGCGTCGAGACGCCGCCACCCCACAGGTCGCGCTGGTCGGCTATACCAACGCCGGCAAGTCCACGCTGCTCAACGCGCTGACCGGGGCGGGGGCCTTCGTGGAGGACCGCCTGTTCGCGACGCTCGACCCGACCGTGCGGCGGCTGGTGCTGCCGAACCGCCGCGCGGTGGTGCTGGCCGACACGGTCGGGTTCATCCGGCGGCTGCCCACGGAGCTGATCGCGGCGTTTCGCGGCACGCTCGAGGAGGTGGTCCACGCCGACCTCCTGCTGCATGTCGTGGACGCGAGTCACCCCGACTGGGAGACCCACGTCCGGGTGGTCCGGCAGGTGCTGGCCGACATCGGCGCGGGCGACCACCCGGAGCTGCTCGCCTTCAACAAGGCCGACCGTCTGGCGGCCGGCGAGGTGGCGCGGCTGCGCCAGGCGTATCCTGGAGCCGCGGTGGTCTCCGCTGCGCGCGGCGATGGTCTGGACCAGCTCGTCCACCTGATCGCCCGACGGCTGCCGGAGCCGTGGATTCGAGTCCAGGTGAAGGTGCCCTACGCGGAGGCCCGGCTGCGCGCGCGCCTGCACGATGCCGGTCGCGTGCTCTCCGAGCGCTACGACGCCGACGGGGTGCTCGTGGACGCCGAGGTGCCCGGGCCGCTGGCCGTGGAGCTCCGCGCCCGGCGGGCCCGCCGGGCGGGCTAGGGCAGCCGGCGGAGCACGCCGACCGCCTTGCCTTCGATCACGACCTCCCGCGCGTAGATGGGGGCCATCGCCCGGTTCGCGGGCTGCAGCCGGATGCGGTCGCCCTCGCGGTAGAAACGTTTGACGGTGGCTTCGTCCTCGAGGCGCGCGACCACGATGTCGCCGTTGCTCGCAGTCTTCTGCCGGCGCACGATCAGCAGGTCGCCGTCGAGGATGCCGTCCTCGATCATGCTGTCGCCGCGCACCTTGAGCACGAACGCCTCGGCATCGCCGACGAGGTCGGCCGGCAGCGCCAGGTGGTCCTCGATGTTCTGCTCGGCCAAGATCGGCGCGCCCGCGGTGACCTGGCCGACCACCGGCAGCGCCACGACGCGCGGCTGGGGCCCGTGCCCGTCGCGCAGGATCTCGAGCGCCCGCGGCTTGCTCGGGTCGCGCCGCAGGAAGCCCTTGCGTGCCAGCGCCTCGAGGTGGCTGTGCACCGTCGAGCTGCTGGTGAGGCCCATGGCCTGACCGATCTCGCGGACCGACGGCGGGTACCCATGGCTCTCGGTGTACCGCTGGACGAACGTCAAGATCTCCTGCTGGCGTTCCGTCAGTCGCGACGGCATCGGCGTCCTCCGAGGATTCCGGCAGAGGCGGAGCCTTCGGCCTTATGATATCAGGGCCCGCGGCGAGACGCAAACAGGTGTTCGGGAACGGCCCGGGCGCGCGGCTCCTCCGCTGAACTTCGCATAATGATTGTTATGTAAAGTACTGTGCCGCCGCAATTCTTCGGGCGTGGCCGTGCTCGGCCGGTGGCTCCCGCACCCCCTCCTCCCCGGTGTCCACGTCGGAGGAGGTCGGACGGCTTGCCGGCGAATCCCAGGGGTGGGTGCGGACAGATGGGCGGGCCGGCGGCGTCGGTGCGGCGCCAGGAAACCGTGGCGGTGCTGGGGAGGCGATTCGTGCTCCTGGTCGAGGGGCCGGTGCCGCCGGGCCGGTACGAGATTCGGGTCTGGGAAGGTGTCCGGTGGCCGTGGCGGCGCCCCTACCTCCGCGCCCCGATCCGTGGCCGCAGCATCGACGAGGCGCGAGAGCGGACGCTCGCGGTGCTACACACCTACGCGGCACTCGATCGGTTCCGGCGCATGGTCGAGGACGTGGTTCGGCGGGTCGCGCCCGGGGCGGTCGTCGATGTCGGCGAGGACGCGCGTGACGTCGTGATCCGGCTCTCGGGGTCGTACACGCTGGCCGTGCCGCTGGCGGTCGCGCGGGATGCCGTGCTCGACCGCGACGCGCCGGTCGAGCGGCTGCGCGGCGTGGTGCAGGCCCACCTCGAAGCCTACGCGCGCGCCCACGGGTGAGGCGGTGTACTTCAAACAGTTCCTCGACGAACTCTGCGGGTGCGCGTCTTACCTGGTGGCCTCGCGGGAATCCCGCGAGGCGGCGATCATCGACCCCGCGCTCGAGGTCGACCAGTACGAGACCGTGCTCGCCGACCGCGGGTTCACCCTCCGCTATGTGGTCGACACGCACATCCACGCCGACCACGTCTCAGGGGCCCGCGCGCTGGCGGCCCGATGGCAGGTCCCGGTCTGCCTGCACGAGTCCGCCGCCGTCGCCTATCCGTTCCGCGGGCTGCGGGAGGGCGAGGAGCTGCCGCTGGGCCAGCTCCGCCTGCGGGTCGTGCACACGCCCGGCCACCGGCCCGAGCTCATCTCCCTGCTGATCACGAACCCGCCCCGCGGTCCGGAGCCGTCGATGGTGCTCACCGGCGACTCGCTCCTCGTGGGCGACGTGGGCCGCCCCGACTTCGGCGGTGGGGACGCGGCTGCCCAGTACGAGAGCACGCGGCGGCTGTTGGGCCTGCCCGACTGGGTTGAGGTGTTCCCCGGGCACTTCGAGGGGCCGTGCGGCAGGGGCATGTGCGGCCGGCCCAGCACGACCGTCGGCTTCGAGCGGCGCTACAATCCGACCGTGCAGCTCGACCGCGACCGGTTTCTGCGCGAGCTGACCGAACGCGTGCCCGCGCGGCCGCTCAACATGATCACGATCGAGGCCGGCAACCGCGGGTTCGTCGACGCCGCCTGGGCGATGCTGCGGAGCGCCGCGCCGGTGGACGAGGTCGCCGCCGAGGCGCTCGACCGCCGGCCGGCGGCGGCCGTGGTGCTCGACGTCCGCGAGCCCTCGGAGTACGCGGCCGGGCACATCGCGGGGAGCCTGAATCTGCCGCAGGCGGAGCTGGCCGCCCGGCTGGACGCGGTGCCGCGGGATCGACCCGTCTACGTCGTCTGCCACAGCGGGTCGCGCTCGCTCCGCGCGGCACAGTTCCTCAAGCAGGTCGGCTATGGGGAGGTCGTCAACGTGCGTGGCGGGGTGCAGGCCTGGCGCGAGGCCGGGCGTCCGCTCGCGCACGGGGCCCCCGTCGGCGACGCCCCGCGCATCGTCGACACCGAGTGGGCCCACGCCGGCGGTCGCCTCAGCTGACCCGCTCCACCACCATCGCGATCCCCTGGCCGACGCCGATGCACATGGTGGCCAGGCCGTAGCGCGCCTGCCGGCGCTGGAGCTCGTAGACGAGCGTGGTCAGAATGCGGGCCCCGCTGCACCCGATGGGATGGCCGAGGGCGATCGCGCCGCCGTTGGGGTTGAGCTTCTCCTCGGGAATCCCGAGCTCGCGGGCGCAGACGAGCACCTGCGAGGCGAACGCCTCGTTGAGCTCCACCACGTCGATCTGATCGATCGTCAGCCCGGCGCGCGCCAGGACCTTGCGCGTCGCGGGGATCGGGCCGAGCCCCATGACCGCCGGGTCCACCCCCGCCACGGCCGACGCCACGACGCGGGCGCGCGGCCGCAGGCCGAGCGCCGCAGCCCGCCCCGCCTCGGCGACGAGGAGCGCGGCCGCCCCATCGTTGATGCCCGAGGCGTTGCCCGCGGTGACCGTGCCGCCCTTCCGGAAGGCCGGCTGGAGCGCGGCGAGGCCCGCAAGCGTCGTGTCGGGTCGCGGATGTTCGTCGGCTTCCACCACGACTGGCTCCCCACGGGCGCCGGCGGGCGGAACGATGACCGGGACGATTTCGTCGCGGAACCGTCCGGCCGCGATCGCCGCCGCGGCGCGCTGCTGGCTGGCGAGCGCAAAGCGGTCCTGATCGGCGCGCGAGACGCCGTACTGCTCGGCGACGTTCTCACCGGTCTCGCCCATGCTGTAGGGGGGGTAGGTGGCGGCGAGCTTCGGGTTGACGAATCGCCAGCCGAGGGTGGTGTCGTACATCCGCTGGTCGCCGCGCGGGAAGCCGACCGCCGGCTTGGCCATCACGAACGGCGCGCGGGTCATCGACTCGACCCCACCGGCGATCAGCACCTCCCCTTCCCCGACCGCGATGGTGTGCGCCGCGGTCACGACCGCCTGCAAGCCGGAGCCGCACAGGCGGTTCACCGTCTGTCCTGGGACGCTCACCGGGAGTCCCGCCAGCAACACGGCCATGCGCGCGACGTTGCGGTTGTCCTCACCGGCCTGATTCGCACAGCCGAAGATCACGTCCTCGATCACCGCGGGGTCGAGGCCGTTGCGCTGGACCAACGCTTGGATGACCAGCGCCGCCAGGTCGTCGGGCCGGACGTCCCGCAACACCCCGCCGTAGCGACCGACGGGCGTCCGGACGGCATCCACGATGACCGCCTCGCGCATCAGCGTTCACCTCGGGCTTCCTCGACCCTCTCGCGCCCCGCCGCCACGAGCCGCCTGAGCGCGGGGTGGGGCCGGTAGCGCGGGTCGCGCGTCTCGTGGTAGAGGGCCTCCACGATCGCCAGGACCACCTCCAGCCCCGCAGCCTCGGCGCGGGCGATCGGACCTTGGGGATAGTTGACGCCCAGGCGCATGGCCGTGTCAATCGCCGCCGCGGACGCGATTCCCTCGGCCCAGGCCGCCACCGCCTCGTGGCAGAGCATCGCCTGGATCCGGGGGTAGACGCCCGCGGGGCCCTCCCCGACGGCGACCGCCTCGACGCCGGTCAACGTCCAGAACGCCTGCGCACGGACCACCGCCGCCGGATCGGTGCGGAGTCCGGGTTGGACTTCGACGAGCCACCGTCCGCCCGCCGGCGGCAGGACCGCAAACCCCACCACGCGCGCCGGACGCTCCACCAGGCGCGCAGCCGCGGTGGTCGGCGCGCTGAGCGTCAGGGTGAGCACGAGGGCCTCCGGCGGCAGCGCCGCCTCCAGCCGGGCCAGGGCGTTCGCCTTCGCCTCGGCCGGGGCCAGGGAGGCGTCGATGGCCACGACGGCGTGCGGTGGGGACGCCGGGACCCGATCCCGCACGTCGTCCCCGCCGCGGTCCGGCGGCAGGCCCGCGCCGCGCAGCAGGTCGGCCAGGGCGTCGGCCACCCGGCCGGTCCCCGACAGCAGGACCCGGGGCTCGGCGGGTGACGCCTCCCACCGGGGAGGCGGCTGTGCGGTCGGCGCTCGAGGTGCTGGCTCGCCGCGCTCCGTATAGGCGTAGAACCCCCTCGCGGTCTTGCGCCCGAGCAGCCCCGCGTCCACCATCTGCTGTTGCAGCGGGTGGGGCCGATAGCGCGGGTCGTGGAAGAACCCTTCGTAGATCGCGCGGGAGACCGCAAGGTTCACGTCGAGCCCGATGAGGTCCAGCAGCTCGAACGGTCCCATTCGGTACCCGCCGGCCTCGCGCACGAGCCGGTCGATGACCTCGGCCGGTGCCACGCGCTCGGCGAGCACGCGCAGGGCCTCGCCGCTGAACGGCCGGGCCACCCGGTTCACCAGGAAGCCCGGGGCTTCTGCCACCCGCACCGGCGTCTTGCCCAGCGCCTCGGCCAGCGCGACCGCGGCGTCTGCGCTGCGGTCCGCGGTGCGCGCGCCCCGGACGACCTCCACGAGCGCCATCGCCGGTACCGGGTTGAAGAAGTGCATGCCGACCACGCGGTCGGGGCGCCGGGTGGCCGCCGCGATCGCGCTGATCGAGAGCGACGAGGTGTTGGATGCCAGGAGCTCGGCCTCCCCGCAGATCTCGTCGAGACGGCGGAACACATCCCGTTTGAGGGCCAGGTCTTCCGGGACCGCCTCGATCACCGCGGCGGCGTCGCGCAGCGTCTCCAGCGTGGTCGTCCAGGCGATTCGCGCGAGCGCGTCGTCCGCCGCGGCCGCCTCCAGCCGGCCGCGCTCGACCGACCGGCGCACGCTGGCCTCCAGGCGAGCCCGGCCGCGCGCGACGAGCTCGTCGGTCAGGTCGAAGATGACGACGGTGAACCCGGCCCGGGCGGCGACCTCGCCGATCCCGATGCCCATGGTGCCCCCGCCCACGACCCCGAGCTGCGGGCGGCTGCCGGCGGGCACGGTCCTAGCGACCTTCGAAGCGCGGCGCCCGCTTCTCGAGGAACGCGGTGACCCCCTCGCGGTGGTCGGCGGTGCGGCCGGCGATGGTCTGCAGGTCGGCCTCGTACGCGAGCGCGGCCTCCAGCGTCGCACCGAGCGCGAAGTTGAAGCCGCGCTTGGTCAGGCCGTATCCCCGCGTTGGACCTTCCGCGAGCCGTCGAGCGAGCGCAAGCGTCGTCGGCAGGAGCTCGTCGTGCGGGACGACGCGGTTCACCAGCCCGATCCGTAGCGCCTCGGCCGCGTCCACCGGCTCGGCGGTGTAGGCGAGCTCGAGCGCCTTGCCCAGCCCCACCAGCCGGGGCAGGTAGTAGGTGCCGCCGGAGTCCGGGATGAGCCCCAGGCGCGCGAACACCTCGATGAAGGACGCGCGGTCGGAGGCGAGGCGCAGGTCGGCGGCGAGCGCCAGATTGCACCCGGCGCCGGCGGCGACCCCGTTCACCGCGGCGATCACCGGCTTCTCCAGCGTCCGCAGCCGGAGCACGATCGGGTTGTAGCGCCGCCGCAGCGACTCGCCGTAGACGACCTCGCCAACGCCGGCGCGGTCCCGGAGGTCCTGGCCGGAGCAGAAGCCCCGGCCGGCGCCTGTCAGGACCAGGCAGCGCACCGCGGGCTCGCGTTCGGCGAGGCGCAGCGCGTCAAGCAGGTCGGTCGAGAGTTGCTCGTTCACAGCGTTGAGCACGTCGGGTCGGTTCAGCGTCACCGTGAGGACGCCGGCCTCGACGTGCACCAGCAGCGTCTCGTAGCGCGGGAGCTCCACGTCCTCCCCCTCCCCTACCGTCCCCTGAACGCCGCCGGCCGCTTCTCGAGGAACGCGCGTACGCCCTCCTGCCGATCCTCGGTCGCGAACAGCAGGTAGAACAGCTTGCGCTCATAGTCGAGGCCGCTCTCGAGCGTCGTGTCGAATGCCTTGAGAATGGCGTCCTTCGCGAGGCGCACGGCCACCGGCGCCTTGGCGGCGATCTGCCGCGCCAGGTCCTTCGCCGTCTCCACGACCACCTCGTCGGCGACGACCCGCGTCACCAGGCCCATCGCGTAGGCCTCGGCCGCGCTCACCTGCCGGCCGGTCAGGATGATCTCCATGGCGCGCGCCTTGCCCACCGCCCGCGTCAGTCGCTGCGTGCCGCCGGCCCCGGGCATCAGGCCCAGGTTGATCTCGGGCTGGCCGAACCGCGCGCCCTCGCCCGCGACGATCATGTCGCAGAGCATGGCCAGCTCGCACCCGCCCCCCAGGGCGAACCCGCGGACCGCGGCGATGATGGGCTTGGCAATCTTGCGGATGCGTTCCCACTGCTGGAAGCGATAGCCGGCCAGCATGTCCACCGGCGTGGCCGCCGCGAACTCGGTGATGTCCGCGCCGGCGGCGAACGCTCGCTCGTTGCCCGTGAGCACGACGCACCGGACGGCGTCGTCGCGATCCAGCGCCTCGAGGGCCGTGACGATCTCGTCCATGGTCGCGCGGTTGAGGGCGTTGAGCACCTTGGGACGATTGAGAACGATGATCGCGACCGCGCCGTCGTGCTCGATCAGGATGTTGGCGTAGGTCATGGGTTCCTCCCCGCGTCCGAGACCGGCATCGTCTCCTCGGTGTCGTCGTCGGGCAGCCTGGCGCCGCACCGCCCGCAGAATCGGAACCCGGCGGGCAGCGGCGCGGCGCCGCACGACGGGCAGGCGCGCGTGTAAGGCCCCCAGTGGAACTCGGTGGAGCCGCCTTCGGCCAGGCGACGTCGGATGCCGGCGACGTCCACCGGCCGCTTCGCGTGAAATGCCGCGAGGCCCTCAGCGACCTCCGGCGAGCCCGCGTGCAGGGTCAGCCAGTCGCGGGCGTGCCCCACGGTCAACTGCCACGAGAGGTCGCGCCAGAAATTGAGCTGGTGCCGGGTGTACCGGGTGACCTCCGGGAGGGCGTCCAGCAGCCGCGTGACGAGCGCGTCCACCGCGGCGTCGAGCTGCCCGCGGGGCACCACCCGGTTCACCCAGCCCCAGGCCAGGGCCTGGGCCGCGGAGATCCCCTCGCACAACAGGATTACCTCGCGCGCGCGCCGGTCGCCGACCACGAGCGGGAGCCACTGCGTCGCGCCCGCCGCCGGCACCGACCCGCGCATGGGCCCGACGTGGCGGATGACGACGTCGTCGGCGGCCACGGCCAGGTCGCAGGCCAGGTTGAGCTCGTTGCCGCCGCCGACCGTCAGGCCATTGAGCCGGGCGATGGTCGGCTTGCCCAGGGCACGCAGCCGGTCGTGCGCGTCGATGAAGGCCCCCATCCACTTCCAGTAGTCGCGCGGCCGGCGCCGGAGCGCCTCCTGCTCGTCCAGGTCGGCACCGGTACAGAAGGCGCGGTCGCCGGCGCCGGTGAGCACCAGGACCCCGACCGCGTCGTCCCAGGAGGCGTCCTCGAACGCGCGCGCCAGCTCGCGCAGGGTGGGGAAGTCCAGCGCGTTCAGGACGTGCGGCCGGTTGATGGTGACCGTCGCGCGGCCGTCGGCCTTGGTGTACAGGATGCGCTCGAAGCCGAGGGCCGCGGGGTCCTGCGGGGTTGGCGCGCGCATCGTGATCCTCCTGGCGACGGGGGTAGGTCCTGGTCAGAAGAGAACGGCGACGCTGTAGCCTCTGGCGCGCAGCCGGTCGGCGAGCTGCTCGGCCCGGGCCCGTTCGCGGAACGCGCCCGCGCGCACCTTGTAGAGCCCGCCCTCCCGCACGATGTAGGCGTCGAACCCATCGGCCAGCAGCCGCGCCACCATCTCGCTGGCGTTGGCACGGTTGCCGAACGCTCCCACCTGCACGACGTAGAGCCGCTCCCCGGCCGCCGGCGGGGCGGGCGCGGTCGCGGCGGGCGGCGGCGGTT
>Ga0308411_10002400_pt1 | contig 12660 bp, 14 predicted proteins | sample HotsprottomLayer_2_FD_203530 | JGI IMG/M metagenome (GOLD analysis project Ga0308411, IMG submission 203530) | Hot spring phototrophic mat microbial communities from Octopus Spring, Yellowstone National Park, Wyoming, United States -... | ecosystem: Environmental > Aquatic > Thermal springs >... | reverse complement strand
GCCGAGCTCGAGTGGTTTCACACGCCGGACTACGTCGCGGCGCTGCGTCGTGCCGCCGAGACGGGGCGGATCGACGCCGGGACACGGGGCCGGTACGCCCTCGGCACGATGGAGAACCCGCTCTTTCCGGGCGTGTTCGAGCGCGCGGCGACGAGCGTCGGCGGATCGATCCGCGCCGCGGAGCTCGTGCTTGAGGGCCGCATCGCCTATCACCCGGCCGGCGGCACGCACCACGGGCGGCCGAACCGCGCCGCCGGTTTCTGCTTCTTCAACGACCCGGTGTTCGCCATCCTGAGGCTACTCCGGGGCGGGCTGGAGCGGGTGCTGTACGTGGACCTGGACGCGCACCACGGCGACGGCGTGCAGGACGCGTTCGAGCGCGACGCGCGCGTGTGGACGATCTCGGTGCACGAGCAGGGACGCTGGCCCTACTCCGGCGCGGCGAGTGACGTCGGCGCCGGCCGGGCATGTAACCTGCCGGTGCCGCGCGGCTTCAACGACGCCGAACTCGCCGTCCTGCGCGACGGTGTCCTGCTGCCGCTTGCGGCGCGCGTGGCGCCGCAAGCGGTCGTGCTGACCTGCGGCGCCGACGCGCTGGCGGGCGACCCCCTGTCGTCGATGGCGCTCACCAACGTCGCACTGTGGCACACGGTGGCGGCGGTCGCGGCGGCTGCGCCGGCGGCGGTGGTGCTCGGTGGCGGCGGCTACAACCCGTGGACCGTGATCCGCTACTGGACCGGGCTTTGGGGGCGGTTGTCGGGACGCGAGATCCCGCGCGTGTTGCCGGTCGAGGTCCGCGCGATGCTCGCTTCGCTGCAGTGCGATCTCGTCGACGACGAGGATGTCCGCCCGGCCTGGCGGACGACGCTCGCCGACGCGCCGTGCGACGCGCCCGTGCGCGACGAGATCCGCGCGCTCCGCGACCTCGCGCTCGCGCAGGCCGAAGCCGGCCCGTGGCCGCGATCGGCGCGGTGAAGCGCCGGGGGCACGCATGCCCGAGACGCCGAGCGCCAGCGACCGGCTCGCGCCGCGCCCGGTGCGGGTGATCGACACCGGCTTGCGCGGCGCGCGCGCGAACGTCGCTTTCGACCAGGCCCTCGTCGACGCGCACGAAGCGGGCCGGATTCCGGAAACGATCCGGTTCCTGCGCTTTCGTCCGAGCGCACTGGTGGGTCTGCACCAGATCCTCGCGCACGAAGTGCGGCTGGAGTATTGCGCGCGCCACGGCATCGAGGTCGGGCGCCGGATCACCGGGGGCGGCGGCCTCTATCTCGATCAGGGCCAAATCGGATGGGAGCTCGTGCTCGAGCGCGGGGCGCTCGGCGCCGACCTCGCGACCGCCGCGGCGCGCATCTGCCGTGCGGCCGCCAGCGGCCTGCGGCGGCTCGGCGTGCCCGCCGAGTTCCGTCCGCGCAACGACATCGAGATCGACGGCCGCAAAGTCAGCGGCACCGGCGGCTTCGCCGACGGGCGCACGCTTTTTTTCCAGGGCACCCTGCTCGTCGACTTCGACCCGACGCGGATGATCGAGGCGCTGCGCGTGCCGGTGGAGAAGCTCGCGCGGCGCGAGCTCGAAGATGCGCGGCGGCGCGTGATCACCCTCGCCGAGGCGCTCGGCCGGGTACCGGACTTCGCCGAAGTCCAGGCGGCGCTGCTCGCTGGCTTTCGCGAGCACCTCGGTCTCGAGCCCCGCTGGGGTGCTCCGACCGACTACGAGGAGCAGCTCGCGGCGCGTCTCCACGACGAGGCGATCGGGACCGAGGCGTTCGTCCGCGGGCCGGACGCGCCGGAAGGTGCGGCCCCGCAGGTCTCGGCGACGCTGGTGCGGCGCGGCGGGGTGCTGCGCGCCGACGTCCGGCTCGAAGGGCCCGGGCGCCGGATCCGCGAAGTGCTCTTCACCGGCGACTTCTTCGTCAGTCCGGCGCGCGCGGTGCTCGATCTGGAGGCGAGCCTGCGTGGCGTGGAGGCGGACGCGGCCGGAGCGGCCGTGGAGGGGTTCTTCGGCGGCGCCGGCTGCGAGCTCGTCGGCCTCGGTGCCGCCGATTTCCGGGAGGTGATCGAACGGGCGCTCGCCCAGCGCACGCTGCGCGCAGCGGGGCACGAGCTGCGCGGCCACTGGCGCGGCGCCGCACCGGACCGTGCCCCGACACTCGTGTTCCTGCACGACGCGCTCGGCAGTGTGCGCCTGTGGCGGGACTTTCCGGACCAGCTGGTGCGCGCGATCGGCTGCGGCGCGCTCGTGTACGACCGCTGGGGGTCCGGCGAATCGGAGCCGCTCGTGCCGCCGTACTCGTCCGGCTACCTGCTCGAAGAGGCGCTCCAGGCGCTGCCCGAGGTGCTGGAGCAGACCGGCGTGCGCGACGCGGTGCTCGTCGGGCAGTCGGACGGCGCCGCGATCGCGCTCGCGCACGCCGGCGCGTACCCGGAGCGCGTGCGCGGCGTCATCGCGCTGTCACCGCACGTGCAGCGTGAGGCGCGGACGCTGGCGGCGATCCGCGCCCAGATCGAGGACTTCGAGCACGGCGACCTGCGGGCGCGCCTTGCGCGCCACCACGGCGATCGCACCGGGCCGCTGTTCGCGCGCCTTGCCGAGGTGTGGCTGCAGGCCGGCCCGGGCGCGGGTTGGGGGCTCGAGCCGTACGTCGCCGCAGTCCGGTGCCCGGTGCTCGCGATCCAGGGCGAGGACGACGAATTCTTCTCGTCGGCGCAGCTCGAGGCGCTCGAACGGCTCTTGTCCGGACGGCTGCGGACGTTGCGCATCCCCGGGTGCCGCCACTATCCCCTCCACCAGGCGCGCGAGGTGGTGCTCGCCGCGGTGATCCCGTTCCTTCGCGATGCGCTTAAGATTGCGAGATGCGACTGATCGAGGAGCTCGAGCGCCTGGCGGCGGAGGAGGCGAGCCTGTTCCGGGCGCAGCTGCTGCGCGAGGACGTCGCCCGGCTGCGCAAGCTGCACGCGCTCGCCGGCAGCCTGGCCGACGAGGCCGCCTACCGTCGGGCCGGGATGCGTCTGGGCTGGACGCAGGGCGACGCGCTCACGCAGACGCTGCGCGAGCCGCTCCAGGCGCTGTTCGAGGCGGTATGGATGCTCGCGAGGGCGCCCGCGCAACCGGAGCACGAGGACCGCGTGGCCGAGGCCTGGCGGCGCCTGCACCGTTACCGCATGGAGCGGCTGGTCGGCTGCCTCGCCACGCCGGTGCCGAAACCGGGCGATTAGCCCGTCTTGGCGCGCGCGCGGCGCCCGCGGCCCACCCGGCCGCAGTAAACCGCGTACAGCGCGGCGAGGAGCGTCGGCGCTTCCTGTCCGGCGAGCGAGTAGTAGAGCGTCTGACCGTCGCGCCGGAAGCGGACGATCCCGCGCTGACGCAGCAGCGCGAGGTGCTGGGAGAGCGCCGACTGGCTCACGTCGACCACCTGTTCGAGCTCGCCGACCGATTTCTCCCCTTCGGCGAGCTGGCAGAGCACCAGCAGCCGCACCGGGTTCGACATCGCCTTGAGCAGACTCGACGCGCGCAGGGCGCGCGACTGCAGCTCGGCGAGATTCATCTCCGAGACCGCGGCGGCGGCCCGCTGCGGCATGACTTGGGTCGACCTCACGCTGGCGCACAGCCGGCGAAGCCGTCGGCCGCCATCTTCGCTTCGTACTTCGGTGCCACCTGGGTGCCGGGCGTGAGCGCCGCCTTGGCCGCTGCCCAGTCGGTCGGCTTGAGGATCACCAGCCAGCCGGCGCCATAGGGATCCTCATTGGCGAGCGCAGGCTTTGCCGCCAGCGCTTCGTTCACCGCCGCCACCGTGCCGGCGACGATCGACTTCGCCGGGCCCACCCACTTGCCGGACTCGACCGTCGCGCACGACTTCCCGGCCTCTACCGAGCGCCCGACCTTCTTCGGCGTGAAGGCGACGAGCTGTCCCGCCATCGCGGTGGCGACGCTCGTCATGCCGAGCTTGACGGTGCCGTCGGGCAGCTCCTGGTACCAGATCTGGTTGTCGACGTCGTACAGCAGATCGTCGGGAAAGTGGCAGCCGCGGACGTCAGCCATGTTGCGTGCGCGCTCCTTCTTGACTGGGCGGGGATTCTAGGCGCAGCGGCCGGGCCGAGCAACAGAACTCGCCGAGCGCGTCCGTCTCGAGCTTGCCGCGCACGAACAGCGCGAGGTGCGTCGCGAGCAGCCGCATCATGTGCAACCGATGCGTGCGCTCTTCGTCCGGTCGAAGCGTGAGCAGATTGTAGTGGTAGGCGACCTCGCGACAGGTCTCGCGACAGGCGTTGAAGCTCGGCACGCCACGCGCGCCCTGGCGGTGCAGCGCCAGAAGCCGGAAACCTTCGACCGTCTCGCCGGTGGGCGAGACGCCGCGCGCACCGATCCAGCACTCGAGGACCTCCTCGGCGAGGGCGAGCAGGCGTTGCGGCGTCTGCGCCTCGCCGATGTCGCGCTCGATCTCGTCGAACGGTCTCACGCGATGCCCTTCTCGCGCAGCAGCGCCAGGCCGTCGGACACGTTCTCGTGCACGCCGAGCCGGCGCGGCGAGACGCCCAGCGCGATGCCGAGGAGTTGGGTGAAATACAGCATCCTCACCGTCGTCTTCTCACCGAGCACCTTCTCCGCGCGCACTTGGTGCATCTCCAGGCCCGAGTGACAGGTCGGGCACTCGGTGGCGATCACGTCCGCCCCGGCGGCCTCGGCGGCGCGCAGGATGTTGAGCACCAGCCGCGTCGAGGTGTCGCTGTCGGACAGCGTGTGCGCGCCGCCGCAGCACGCCGTCTTGAGCGGAAACTCCACGTTCTGCGCCCCCGCGGCGGCCAGCAGGTCGTCCATGAAATGCGGCTTGGAGGTGGACTCGGTCCCCGGGCCCTGGTCCTTCTCCGGAAAGATGTGGCGCGGGCGGGTGTACATGCAACCGTAGTAGTTGGCGACCTTCAGTCCCTTGAGGGAGTTGCGGACGCGGCGTTTCAACTCTTCCTCGCCGACCCCCATCTTGATCCAGTCGAGCGCGTGGATCGTCTCGAGGGTGCCCGCGCGGTAGGGCGCGTGTCCGGCCTTCCCCGACAGCCGCTCGACCACCTCGCGCGAAGTCGGGTCGTGCGCGAGGTCGTACTCGGCCTTCTTCAGGTTGTGGTAGCAGCCGTTGCACGGCGCCATCACCACGGCGGCCTTCATCTGGTTGGCCGCGATCGACATCACCCGCGAGGACAGGTAAGTCTGGATCTTCGGATCGACGTTCTTCACCTCCATCGCTCCGCAGCAGTTCCAGTCGTCGACCTCGTCGAGCGCGAGGCCGAGCGCCTTGCCCACCGCCTTGGTCGACTGGTTGTAAGCGTGCCCTGTGCCCTCGAGCGCGCAGCCCGGGTAGTACGCGACGCGCCGGTAGTCCGCCTTCATGCCCCGTCTCCCACCTCGTGCTCCGCCCTCGCCGCCAACCCGAGCGCCTTGCGCCGATGCGCCTCCTGCTCTTGCACGTACTCGGCGATCGCGGCGCGGGCCTTCGCCCAGCCGCGCGTGCGGGGGCGGAACAGCGCCGCGAGCGCGAACGCGATGCCCTGCTTGAATGGCAGCCGGCGCGCCACCCGCTTCGCCATCTCCACCAGCCAGTCCTGGAGCAGCGGCTGCCCGGTGCGGGCGAAGAAGTCGCGGATCACGCGACCTTCCTCGATCTTCCCGGTCGCCACCACCTGCTCGGTGAACACCTGGTCGAAGATCGTCGACTTCGACTTCGGCGTGTGGCCCTTCAGCTCGAGCCAGTGCGCGGTCGCCTTCATCACGCCCTCGGGGAAGACGTCGCGCGGGCAGGCATAGGTGCACTTGTTGCACGACACGCACTGCCAGATGATGTCCTTGTCGCGCAGCAGCTCGCTCTCCATGCCCATGCGGATCAGGTAGATCCAGTAGCGCGGGTTGAAGTCGGGATTGATCGCGTTGACGGTGCACGAGTTGGTGCAGGAGCCGCACTGCCAGCAGCGATGGATGTGCTCGCCGCCGGGCAGCGCCGCGATCTCGTCCTGCAAGGCCTCGTTGTAGTCGCGCACGACGCGCGACTCGATGAAGGTGCTCCAGTGGCCCGACACGTCCACGCCGTCGACCACCAGCTTGTCGTGCGTGCGCAGGTTCTCGGGGCGGATCAGGGTCTTCTCGTGGATCGGCATGGCGGCTTCCGCTCAGGAGGGCAGGGCGGGTGGCTCGACCGGCGTCACCAGGATCGCCGGCGTCTTGAGCCGCGACCCGTCGCGACCGCCGAGCCCGTCCAGGCCGAGCAGCCGCCGCAGGTGCAGGGCCGGGTCCTCCGGCAGCGAGAAGTCGGTGCGCAGGTACGCACCGCCCTGCTCGCCGATGTAATCGGCGTACACCTGGGCGAGCAGCAGGTCCACGTAGTACAGCACGTCGCGGAACACTCCATTCGCGGCGAGGAATTGCGCGAGCTCTTCGCGCAGCGTGAGGTGCGTGGCGTAGTCCGACGGCACGTCGATGTGGGCGAGATCGACGTCCTCGGCGTGCCAGATCTCGCGCAGCACCCCGGTATTGGTTTGCGCATCCCACACCCAGCGGCACATCAGCGGGAAACGCTCGGGATCCACCGCATGCAGGATTTCCGCGCCGAGGTCGTGCACCCAGCGGTGCGCGCGGTCCTCTGGGAAGGCGGCGCGAAAGGCGCGCAGCCGCTCGTCGGCGTCGGTGGTGGCCTCGCGCCCCGCGAGCAACGCTGCGATCGCCGCGCGCACGCCGACGAATCTCCCGTGCTCGAGGTAGGGCGCGATACGCCGCCGGACCGTGGCACACAGCGCGCACAGCGTCCGGAAGTCGGCGAGCTCGAGGCAAAGCGGGTCGCGCTCGACGAGCTGCAGCCGGAACGCGGCCGATTTCGCCTGCAGCGCGCGGGCGTGTCGCTCGACCCCGCCGTGCTCCTCCGTCGCGCGGATCAGCCGCTCGAGCGCGGCGGCGAGCTTCGGGCCGCTCAGCTCGAGCCGGGGGCTGGCGCTCGTCGCGGCCACGGTTCGGAGCTCAGGCCGCAGCGGTCGCGCCGGCGCGCTGGGCGAGCGCGAGCGCCGACATCGCGGCCGCGCGCCCCTGCGCGATCGAGTCGTCGATCGTCTCTGGGCCGGTCGCCGCGCCCGCGACGAAGACGCCAGGGCGCGAGGTCTCGCCGAGCGCGCCGTACGACGACGCCTTGCCGATGTAGCCCTGCGCTTGCAGCGCGATCCCGAACACCCCGGCGATCGACCGGTTCTCTACGTTGGGGTCCATGCCGATCGCGTGCACCACCATGTCGAACGGGATCGTGATCGGGCGCTTGACCAGCGTGTCCTCGCCCTTGACGATCAGCTTCTGCCCGTCCGAGGTCACTTCGGCGATGCGCGCCTTGATGTACTTCACCTTGAACTCCTCCTGGCTGCGCCAGTAGTAGCTCGTCTCGTACAGACCGAAGGTGCGGATGTCCATGTAATAGATGTACACGTGGCAGTCGGGCAGCTCCTCGCGGATCTCCATCGCCAGATTGCACGACACCGTGCAGCAGATCTTCGAGCACCACTCGCGTCCGATCTGGCGGTCGCGCGAGCCGACGCACAGCAGGATCGCGACCCGCGAGGGCTTGCGGCCGTCGGATGGACAGCGTACGCCCTTGCCCGAAGAGATCATCTGCTCGACCTGGGTCGTCGTGACGACGTCGGGAAAGGTGCCGAAGCCCCATTCGGGCTTGTTCACCGAGTCGAAGTGGGTGAAGCCGGTGCACAGGATCGCCGCGCCCACCTCGAGCCGGGTGCCGTCGGAGAGGCGCGCGGCGAACGCCCCCGGCTCGCCGTCGAAGGCCGCGACTCGGGCGCCGGTGTGGACCGCGACGAGCGGGTTGCCCTCGACGCGCTTCACCATGCCGCCGATCGCGTCGCGCGCCCACTCGCCCGAGGGCACGAGCTTGGCGTACCCGGACAGGATCGGCGCGCCGCCCAGCCGCGACTCCTTCTCGACCAGCACCGCGCGCTGGCCGATGCTCGCCAGCGCATGCGCCGCCGCGAGACCCGCCGGCCCGCCGCCGACGACCAGGATCGGCCGCGTCATTGCCGCACCGCGATCGGGATGAACCCGGGCCCCGAGGTGAGGCGCCGCCGCGGATCGTAGAGATTTTCCTGGCGGCCGGCTTTCACCTCGTCGAGATACGCGACGAACTCGGCCTTGGCGCGCTGCCAGTCGATGCCGAGCCGCTCCATCAGCGTCTCGACCGGCGAGGCGTGCCAGTGCAGCTGGACGATCTTGTACGGATGCGCGCCGCAGACGAGCGCGGCGAACTGGCAGTCGGCCATGATCGGGATCTCGTAGGCCTTGTCCGCGGCCTTGCCGATCCACTGGTTCTTGTCGAGCGTGGTGATGCAGCCGGTGTCGTGCCCGATCATGACGTCGGCGCGCGCCTCCTCGACCGCGACGCGCACCTTGCGGTCGATCGCGAACGAGCGCGTGAACTCGCGCTCGGAGATGATGTGGCGGAAGCCGAAGCCGCAGCAGTCGTACCAGGTCGAGTAGTCCACCACTTGTGCGCCGAGCGACTGCATCAGGCCGGTGGACACCGCGAGGCGGTTGCCGCCCAGGATGTCGTCGTCGTAGATCGCGTCCTCGGGCACCATCTTGTAGACGTGGCAGGCGGGGTGAATCGTCGCGCGCACGTTGCCGCAGTCGATCTCGCGCAGGCCCGCGATCGGCTCGCGCATGACGTGCAGCCACTCCGAGTAGTGCACCACCTCCTCCGGGATCAGCAGCTTGCCGTCGACCAGGCGCCCGAGCTTGCCGAGGATCTGGCGCACCCGCTCGCGCAGCTTCGCCGAGTGCAGCAGATAGCCGCGCACCTCCTTGTAGTTGCCGAACGAGGTGCCGCAGTGGACCAGCGGATAGTAGTGGCCGTCGGGCAGCCCCTGCGCGCGCGCCGCCACGTAGGCCTGGTGGAAGTTGCGCAGGAACACCGCGGCGAGGCTCTCGAGGTTGCCGATGCCCGAGCCGTGGTAATTCCACGCGGTGCACGAGGTCTGGTCGGTCTCGTCGAGGTACTCGACGCCGAGGCGGTTCATCAGCCAAAGCAGCGAGGTCGGGTAGCCGGGGATGTTGCCGCACTGCCCGCAGGACTTGTGGTGCCAGAGCCGCTGGGTGGGAATGCGCTTGTCCCAGCCGTAGAGCGTCTTCACCACCACCGGGGCGTGCTGGTCGGTGATCCGGTGCACTACGATCTCACCGTCCTTCTCGAGCTGCCACATCGCGTCGCGCACGTCCTCGACCCGTTCCTTGCCGGTGAGCATCGAGCGCCGGTCGACCTTCTGCTCGACCCACGCAGTGGCGATGCGGGCCTCGCCTGCAGATAGCCCGGCGTCGCGCCACTCGGGTCCGTGGCCGGTGAATCGTTCAGTCATCGCTGTCTCCTTGCGCTTGGTCCTCGAGGAACTCGTTCCATTCCTCGCGTTTCTCGTCCATGAAATCGACGATCACGTCGAACAGGTTCTGGTCGATGCCCTCGAGCTGGGCGAGCACGCCGGTCTCCTCCCAGATCGTGTACAGCTCGACCGAGGTCTTGAGGTTGACTTCCCAGGCGGTCGCGGTGGTGTTGAGCGTCGGCATCGGGATCGCCTGGCGCAGCAGCTTGAGCGGGGCGTCCACCTTCGAGATGTTCGGCCCCCAGTCCGGGAAGTGATCGCGCGTGATCATGTCCGGGGCGAGCTGGTTGCCGGTCGAGACGAGCTTCAGCATCACCCGGCCGAACGGGCGCAGCACGTTCTTCGCCGACTCCATCTGGTGCTTGATCGCCGTCTCGCGCATCAGCATCACCAGACCGCCGGGGGAGTTGCCGAACGGGCAGCGCGCCGCGCAGGTGTAGCACTGGGCGCAGGCCCAGATCTTCTCCTGCATCGCGTCGTAGATGCCCTCCAGGTTCTCGGTCCAGAGCAGCTGGACGATCTCGCGCGGGGAGAAGTCGTAATAGTGCGCCGCCGGGCAGGTCGCGGTGCAGATGCCGCAGTTCAGGCAGCCGTTCAACTCGTGGTCGTAGCGCAGGTCGGACTGGATGTCGCGGAAGATCTCCTCCAGCTGCGCGCGCGGCACCGGCGGCGCCGGCGAGACCGGGTCGCCGATGTGGTCCTGTACGCGAGTCGCTTCGGCGCGGGACACGGCGGGTCGCGCCTAGTAGGTGAGCACCCGGCAGTCGCCTTCCATCACCTCTTCGATGAGGTGCGCGCCGCCGACGATGCCGCTGCACTCGGGGATCAGATCCTCCGGCTTCATGTCGAATAGGTCGAGGTTCGGCGAACAGCAATAGAACTTGACGCCCGCCTCGTGCGCCTCCTTGATGAAGTCGTAGACCGACTTGGGCGAGCCTTCCTTAACGAACAGTTTCTCGGCGACGCCCTTCTTCATCAGGCGTCCCGAGGTGGCGGTGCAGATCAGCTCGACCTCGTAGTCCATCGCGGCCGCGACCGACGCCTGGAAGATCGGCGCGCCCAGCTCCTCGCCGTTGCGCGGATCGGTGTTCGCCATCACGATCACCAGCTTCTTTGGCATCGCAAACCCTCCTCGTCGCACCCGTCATCAGCGCCGGTGCCAGAGCGGCGACGATATATTAGGGATTGCTAAAGTGCAAGCCGCCGCCCCGGTCAGGGCGGGGTGGCGATCCAGCCGGCCACGGCGACCACGCCGGCCATGATCGGCACCAGTGCGTCCTCGATGTTGCGCTGCACAGCGCGCAAGCGGTCGAGCGCTGGCGCGTAGTCCGGCGGCGCCTCCTCGAACTCCATGATCAGATCCTCGACCATCGCCAGCTTGAGCCCCGGATGCCCGGCGAAACCGAGCGCGCGGTCGCCCCACTGCCACACCGCCGCGCGGCCTTCGCGGTCGAGCGCGAGGACCTCCGCCCCCGGCGGCGGCGCCGGCCAGTCGCGCATGTACACGGCGAGCGGAAACGCTTCCGGCAGGTAGCCGCGCAGCGCCTGCGGCGCGGTGCGGCGCGCAGTCCCCACTTCGAACCGCAGCGGCGCCGGCTCGGCGCGCCCGCCGCAGGCGAGCGCGAGCACCTGCGCGCCGGCGCCGATGCCGACCACCGGCAGCGCCCGGACGAGACAGGCGCGCACGAGCGCCACCTCGGCGGCGAGGGTCGGCAGGTCGCGCGCGCCCGCGGTGCCCCACGGTCCGCCACCGAGCAGGATCAGGCCGTCGTCCAGTGCGTCCGGCCGCGGCAGCGCGCCGCCGCCGGTGAACGGCCGCCAATACTGGAAGCGCACGCCGCGCCCTTCGAGATGGTCCTCGATCAGGCCGAGGAACTCGCCGGCGGTGTGCTGGACGACGTGGACCGTCACTTCGCCGGCGGCCGGCCGAGCTGGCGCCGGATGCGGCGCAGGTCGCGCGCGCCGGGTTGGAACGGGTAGCTCGCGATGTCGGAGGGCGGCGAGTCGCCGTACGGCCGGTCGCAGGCCGAGACGTCGGGCGCGAACTTGCCGGGGCAGCCGGAGGTGCGGAACGCCACCCCCGCGCCGATCACCTCGTCGAGCTCGCCCGGCGGCACGCCGTAGTCGACCACGCGCCCTGCGCCGTCGAAGCGCATGTGTTCGATGCGCACGCCGCGGTAGTCGATCAGGTAGCGCGCGAGCTGCACCCGGCGCCACTGGTCGCGCGGCGTCGCCGGCAGGTGGTCCATGAGCGAGCCCTTCTCCGGGAAGAAGCAGAAGAGGTGGCTGTGGCCGCCGAGGTCGACCAGGCGCTGCACCAGCGCGAGCACGTCGTGCTCGGTCTCGCCCATGCCCACGATGATGTGTGCGCCGAACCGCTGCGGGCCGAAGACTTCGCGCGCGGCGAGCAGGATCTCCCAGTACTTCGCCCACGAGTGCGGCGACTGAACACCCTTGCCGCGCGTGCGATCGAAGATCTCGGGCGTGGCCGCGTCCAGCGCCACGGTGAAGATCTCCGCGCCGAGGTCGCGCAGCCGCTCCACGTCGGCGCGCGACATCGTGGTCGGATTGGACAGGATCGAGACCGGAATCGTCGCCGGGTCCACGCGGTCGGTCCAGGCCTTGAGCACCGCGCGCGTGTCCTCGTCGGAGCGCGGGTGGGTGATCATGGAGATGCACATGCGGTGGAACGGGCTCGCCGCGCCGTCGCGCGCGACCTTTTCGATCACCTGCTCGAGCGGCACCGCCGGCCAGTCCACGCGGATGAAATTGCGGTCGGCGTAGTCGCGCTCGGCCTCGCGATGGCGCGCGAGACCGCAGTAGGCGCAGTTCGCCCGGCAACCCTCCGGGTAGGTGAGCAGCAGGTTCAGGCACCGGGTGCACTCGCAGCGGTGCATCCGCCCGCTCATGATGCCGAGGGTGATCGCGGCCGCGGTGGACATCTGCACGTAGTCCGGCGAGCGCATGTTCGGCGTCAGGATGTTGTAGTTCGGGAGGTAGGTGCCCTGCGGCGCGACGTTCGCCGCCTTCACGCGCGCGCCGTTCCTGAGCTCGATCGGGATCACGCCGGGTGCGCGCGGCTGCATCGGTGCGGCGCTGTCGGACTCGGGTCGATAGCAGCTCATTGCCAGTACTCCGGGTAGGCGATCCAGCCGCGGCGCAGCGCCGCCTTGCCAGGACGCGCGGCGAGCAGCTCGCGGCGGCGCGCGAGCGCGCGCTCGAGCGACGCGCGGTACACCTCCTCGAGCTCCTCGGCGT
>Ga0308411_10002397_pt1 | contig 12672 bp, 8 predicted proteins | sample HotsprottomLayer_2_FD_203530 | JGI IMG/M metagenome (GOLD analysis project Ga0308411, IMG submission 203530) | Hot spring phototrophic mat microbial communities from Octopus Spring, Yellowstone National Park, Wyoming, United States -... | ecosystem: Environmental > Aquatic > Thermal springs >... | reverse complement strand
CGCTCGAGTTTGCCTGGCCCCATCGGGCGGATGACGCCGAAGCGGCGCTCGAAGGCTGCCACGGGCATCCGCCCGCGCGCGGCGATCAGCGCGTTCAGGGCATCGCGCGCGTCCGGTGGCAACGACTCGCGCGCGGCCAGCAGATTTTCTCTTTGGAGGATATGCGCGGCCAGTGCGTCGGCGACGTCGTCGGCCGATGTGGCCTCGATCGGCGCGTCCCACAGGTCGGCCATCGCCATCAGCCGCGGCAGCGGCTCGTCGAGCAGACAGGCGCGCAGCGTTCTCACGGAATCATCGCGAACCGCGCCAGGAACCGGGATGCGGGTGAAGGGGAGTTGGAAGTCGGAGTTTCGATTCCCGGCGCTCGATTCAGAACTTCAGGGCGCTCATGGTGCTCCTCACCAGCTCGGCGCTCTTGTTGAGCATCTCCTGTTCGTGCGGCAGCAACTTGATCTGGATGATCTCTTCGATGCCGCTGCGGCCGAGCTTGACCGGCACGCCGAAGTACATGTCCTTCAGGCCGTACTCGCCATCCAGGTAGGCCGCGCAGGGGAGGATCAGTTTGCGATCCTTGAGGATGGCTTCCACCATCTCGGCCACCGAGGCGCCCGGCGCGTAGTAAGCGCTGCCGGTCTTGAGCAGGTTGACGATCTCCGCGCCGCCCTGCCGGGTGCGCTGCACGATGGCGGCGATGCGCTCTTCCGGCAGCAGCTCGGTGATGGGGATGCCGGCTACAGTCGAATAGCGCACCAGCGGCACCATCTCGTCGCCGTGCCCGCCCAGCACGAAGGCGTGCGTGTTGCGCACGCTCACGTTCAGCTCCTGCGCGATGAAAGTGCGCATGCGCGCGCTGTCCAACACGCCGGCCTGGCCCATCACGCGATTCTTGGTGAACCCGTGCTGGCTGAGGATCCTATAGGCCAGATAGGCCATGGTGTCGAGTGGGTTGGTGACGACGATGACGATAGCCTGAGGCGAAGCGGCGGCGATGTGGTTGGCGACGTCGGTGATGATTTTCTGGTTGATGCCCACGAGGTCTTCGCGGGTCATGCCGGGCTTGCGCGCGGCGCCGGCTGTAATCACCACGATGTCGCTGTCTTTGGTGTCGGCGTAATCGGTAGTGCCGGCGATCCTGGTGTCGTAGCCAACGACGGGGCCGGCCTCTTCCAGGTCGAGCGCTTTGCCTTTGGGCATGGTCTCGGTGGCGGGGATGTCGAGCAGGACGATGTCGCCCAGCTCGCGTTCGGCCAGCCAGTGAGCTGTGGTCGCGCCGACGAACCCGGCGCCGACGATGGTGATCTTGTTGCGCATGATGATAGAAACCTCTGTGTGATCGAAGTGATGCGCCAATCATACTCCGCGGCTGCCCTGAAGCGCCGGATGCCGTGTCTGGGGCCGCCGGGATGGCTGGCGATTAGAATGCAATTTGAATGGCTACCTTCGCGCTCTTGTACTCTGACACGGGAGGCGGACATCGCACCGCAGCCGATAGCATTCAACAAGCCTTTGCTGCCCTCAACGGCAAACCGCACCGTGTGGAGGCCATCAACGCCATTGGTTACCTACCGCGACCCTTCAACCGCAGCGAAGCCACCTATCGCGTCGCCATCCACCATGCGCGTTGGCTGCACTATCTGAACTACATTGCGCTTGACGACGTGCAGCGCATGCAAGCTGTGGGCGCACTGCTCAGCCGGCTGGACGGCGAACGTTTGCATGTGCTGTTCCGCAAACACCCGGCGGATGTCTATGTGTCGTGCCAGCCGCACTTCAATCCATTCGTGCCGCAGGCCATGCGCATGTGGGCGCCGCAGGCTCATTACGCTCACGTGGTCACCGACCTGAGCCACATCCACAGTTTTCACGTCGCGCCGCTGGCGCATGTCGTCACCACGCCCACCGAGGAGGCGCGCGAGGAACTGATTGCCCGCGGCATGTCTCCTCAACGGGTAATTACCACCGGCCAGCCGGTGATCCCCTCGCTCCAAGAGCGTATCCAACGCGGCGCCCGCTCGCGCGTCGAGCGCGGTTTGCGCAGCGACCTTCCCGTCGTCCTACTGCTGAGCGGCGGCGAAGGCGCAGGCTTGCTGGATAAGACTGCTCGCGCCATCGCCGGCGCCGGTATGCCGCTGCAACTGGTGGTCATCTGTGGACGCAACCGGGCGCTGCGCCAGTCGCTGAGCGGGGCGATTGCTGGCCCGACGTCGCAGGTATTGGGCTTTGTGGACGACGTGCCGGAGTGGATGGGAGCCGCCGATGTGTTGATCACCAAGGCCGGCTCCACCACGCTGGCCGAAGGCTTCGTCGCCGGTTTGCCGATCATCATCTTCGATGCGCTGCCCGGACAGGAGGAAGGCCCGCGCGACTATGCGGTGAGTCATGGCGCAGCAGCGTGGTGTCCGACGCCGGCAGCGGTGGTCGAACAACTCCGGCGCTGGCTGAACGATCCCCAGGCTATGGAGCGGGTCAGGTGCGCTTCGCGTGCGCTGGCCCGTCCCCACGCTGCGCTGCACATCGCACAGACGCTGATGAAGCTATGCGAATGAGCACGCTGTGGTCAAAGAATAGCGAAATGGCCCGTGTCGTCGCACGCTGACTTCCGTCCACCCGGCCTGCTGCGCTAACCTGGCGGCTTCCTGGGGGGTGTAGGCGCGTCGAACTGACTGCACACCGTCGGCGCGCGTCAGGCGATTCCGGCTGGTCAGATGCGTCAGCAGCCAGGCCCCCACCAATGTGCTCGCGCTGCGGGTCAGGTCCAGGCACACAGCGCGCAGGCGAGCCACGCGCCTGCACTCGCGTAGCAAGTCCGTCGCTTGTGATGGGTCAAGATGATGCAGTACATGGATGCAGATCACCACGTCAACGCCGGCATCGGCAAACGGCAAGGATGCACCCTCGGCGCAGACCGCGGCCAGGCGCGGATGGCTCTGCTGCGCGACGCGCAGTACGTCGCGCGACAGATCCAGCCCTATCCACTTCGCCGCGGGGAAGGCGCGCCGGGCGTAGGCGATGAAATCGCCAGCCCCGCAGCCGACGTCCAGGCCGACGTAGGCGCTGTGGCGCGTCAGGCCGGCCGTCGCTAGGCGCAGCCCAAGGGCGAAGGCGCCCAGCCAGCGATCGTAGCGCGCCATATCGCGCAGGTTGCCCCGCAATTCGTCCAGGTCGCGATAGGCGCAGTCGTCGAGCAACTCTGGGGTGGGCGAGCGGCGTTGCATGGAATGGGGAATTGAGAATTGGGAATTGGAATGCGTCGTGTGTTTGTTCAGCACAGGTAGGCAGTCCAGCCTTTTGCCGAGCCACTGGCCGAGTCATCGGCGGCGATCGGATTATCACGAGCCTGGTTTGAGCCTGCCCCTTCTGCCCAAGGCGCGCACCAGCCGGCGGCGCCCCTCGTCGGCGGTTGCCCCCACGAACGCGGGAATGTCTACGCTGCTCATGATCCGCAGGTCCTCGGCCGGCGTCGTGTCTTCGTCCAGGAACCGCAGCACGCGTTGCGGTGGGTTGCGCGAGAACAGATCGGTGAACACGCGCCGACCCTGGGCGCGGCCGCTTTCCAGCACGTTGAGCAGCACGCTGTCGAATAAGGCGTAACGTGACCGGCCCGGCGAATCGTAGGCACCAGGATGACCGGTTGCCTTCAGCGCCTGGGCGATGCGCTGCGAACGACGCTGGATGCGCAGGAAGGTGTAGCCAGTGCTGGGCTTGGTGCATCCACCGGCCGTGCCGATGTTGATCACGCGCCCACCCTGGCCTGCGGGAAACGGCGCATCGGTCATCGGGATCACTCCGAATTCCTCGTGCTGCACGTCGAAGGTGGCGATGTGCAGTTGCTCTGCAATGTAGCTTGCCAGATGGCGTCCGTATTCTTCGCGGGGCAGCAACGCTGGCGAAAACACCGTGTACTCCACCAGTGCGCTGTGCTCGTCGAGTGGCAAGACATACACGAAGCGGGCGTCGTCGAACTGGGCGACGCGGAAGTCCATTAGCGTAGCCACCTGCGGGTCAAATGACCGCTGCGGCGTTCGGATGACCCAGCCGAGAAAGTGCTGGAGCAGGAAGTGATAGTCCGGCTGCCGCGCCGGCGGATCGAATAAGATGCTGTTGAATGCCCACGCGCCGCGATAGACCCGCCCATCGCGCGTGCGCACCACGGCCTCATCGCCGTCGCTCTCGACATGGGCGACCTCGGCCAGCTCGCGTTCGATGTTGGGCTGACCATCCAGCCATGCCGACATGAAGCGATAAAAGTCCACGCTGCGGATCATCTTGTAGCGATAAGGTGCGATTGCCCATGTGCCGGAGAAGCCTTCGCCGTAAAAGGCGATGCGCTCCCAGGACCGGAAGACGATCGGCTCGAAGGCGCCCACGCCGGCTTCCCAGAAGCACCAGGTGCGGTCGTCCCCGGTCTTGGGCGCGCGGTCGAGCAACAGGATGCGCCGGTCGGTCAGGCCGGCCCGGTTGAGGTGATAGACCAGGCTGAGTCCGGCTGCGCCGGCGCCGGTGACGAGATAGTCGTAGCGCGGAGAGGGCATCAGAAGTTGCAGGTTGGGAAGCAACGATCAGACAGCGATGTCATGTCGGCAGGGCTTCGCGCAGGATGCGCAGCCAGTTGCCCCCCATGATCTGTTCGACATGCTTCGGCTCAAAACCACGTTGCAGGAGTTCGTCGCCGATCTTGAAGTGGTCGCGGATGGTGTTCAGCTCGCGCGGGATGGCCTCGGCGCCGAAGCCGCCGTCGTAATCGCTGCCGAGGCCCACATGGTCGGCGCTGCCGGTCACCTGGCAGATGTGGTCAATCATCCGCACCACATCATCCAGCGTCACGTCGTCTTTCTTCCCGCTCCATTCCTTTTTGAGGAATCGGTTGTAGAGCACCACGCCGATCACGCCGCCGCGTTCGGCGATCATCTCGATGGCTTTGTCCGGCAGGTGTCGCGACGTGGGCACGAAGCGGTGGGGGTTGCTGTGGCTGGCGATGACGTGCCGGCCCTCGAACGCGTCCAATGCCTCGAACAGCGCCTGGTGGCTCAGGTGGCTGACGTCGAGGATGACGTTGAACTCGGCCATGACGTCGAGCAGCGCACGGCCGAGCCTGGTCATTCGCCCGCCGCTCCACGTGCCGCCCGCATAGCGCGTGGTGTCCCAGGCCGGCCCGACGATGCGCAAGCCGCGCTCATACCAGCGCTCCAGCTCCTTCGGTTCCAGGATTGGATCTGCACCCTCCATCAGCGGGACGATGCCGACCGGGTGGAGGGTCGGGGATGGGGAGTCGGCTGTCTCGCGATGACTGCGTCCCACGCCCCAGGCCTTGCACATCGCCTCCAGTTCGCCCTTGGTCGTCACCAGCATCACGTGGCGGTTCTCCTCGGCCCAGCGACGGTAGAAATCGAGCTGAGCCATGCCCAGCCGGTGCGCTTCGCGTTCATCCCGGTAGCTCGGCAGGTCGTCGCTGATCTGGCGGGAATGAGGCTCGACGAAGATCGTGCCGAAGCACAAGCCGACGCGGCCACGGATCATGTCGGGCAGGCCGACCGTGCACTGGCCGGATTGCTTCTCGCGCTGGCTGCCGCGCTCTGCTTCGCGCGTGGCGCACGCCGAGCGCCGGTAGTCGCGGTGCTTGTAGAGGACGTTGTAGGCAAGATCGAGATGGGCATCCACGATGAGTGGCACGATGAGTGGATGGTGAACGTTGACTCCTGGCATAGGTGCCTGGCATTGTATGCGCTGTGCCGGTCGCGAAATCACAGGCCGGGCGTGAGTTTTCCCAATTTGCCGTGATTTCGCGAACGCCGCTTGACTGAGAACGTTTGTTCTGGATAATCTTCCGTCTAGAACATTAGTTCTAGTGGGTGGCTACTGCAATGTATCGCAAGTTGTATCACACCGCGGATCGTATCGAGGCCGTGCTGCGCGAACGCAAGGCACCGGCGGCTGTAGTCGGTGGGAAGGTGTTGCCGGGCTTCGTCGAGATGTTGCTGCGGCCGGCCCCCGGCACGAAAGTCAATCAGGTCAAGGCTTTGCAGGCCGATCTGGCGCTGGCCCTCGGCAATTCGAACGTGCGCGTCACACAGAGCGGCACGCACCTGGCGGTGCAGATCCCGCGCGAGACGCGCGCGCCGGTGCGGCTGACGACGTTGATGGCGTCGCTCAAGGATGTTCCCCCCCACACGGCCGTGCTCGGCCTGGCCGAAGATGGCGCCACGCTGATGGCTTGCCTGGCCTCGCCGGAGGTGGCCCACATCCTGATTGCCGGCGCCACTGGGTCGGGCAAGACGTCGCTGGCTCATAGCATCCTGCTCAGCCTGTGCCAGCTCCACCGCCCCAGCCAGTTTGGCCTGATCGTAGTAGATCCGAAGCGCAATCACGATCCGGCGTTTGCCCGCGCCACCGAAATGCATCGCCTGCTGGGCGTCGCCCATTCGCCCGAAGAGGCAACTGCCGCCCTCGCGCGCGTGGTGGAGGTGATGGAGCGTCGCACCAGCCACAGTGAACCGCTGCCCCGCATCGCCGTGTATGTGGACGAGATGGCCGACCTGGTGCAGACCGGCGGCGCGCGCGTTGTTGACCTGCTCACCCGCATTGCTCAGCGCGGGCGAGAGGCCGGCATCCACCTGATCGCCTGCACCCAGAAACCGTCGGCGAAGGTCATCGGCACGCTGCTGAAGGCCAATCTGCCGTTGCGCCTGGTCGGTCGCGTGGTCTCGGCCGAGGATGCGCGCGTGGCCGCGGGCATGCCCGGCACCGGCGCCGAGAAGCTGCTCGGCAGCGGCGACTTCATCGCGGTTACGGGCGGCCGCGTCATCCGCTTTCAAGCGGCCCTGCCGCTGTAGCTCCGGAGGTGAACCATGGACAGGTTGAGCAAGGCAGTCGCGATTAGTCTGGTGTTGTTCTCGGTCGTGCTCGCGGCGTTCATCGGATCGCGCGTGGATCAGGTCACGATCGCCTTGCTGGGCGGGACCTTCATCGGCCTGATGGTGGCGATTCCCTCCATGCTGTTGGTGATGGTGCTGATGATCCGGCGGCGAGAAGAGGAGCGCTATGACCGGCCACGTTACACAGCTCACATGCCGCCCAGCCCGCCACAATACTGGATGATGCCGCATCCGGCCGACGCCGCGAGTGACTTCCGCGTGACGCAACTGCCGACGCAGCCTTCACCGGCCCGACCGGTCATCGGCGCACCCGAATATGTCTTGCCGGCGGTGCGCCGCCGGTTCTACCTGATCGGCGAATCGGGCGAGATGCAGGAGATCGGCGTTCCTCACGAGCCTGCCAACCCATCAGATGATCTCCCCGGTGATCAGACGGGACTCTAGCGCCCGCGATCCCAGCGCCATTTGCCCGCAACAACCCGAGCAGGAACATTGGGTGGGCGAAGGCACTGCCTTCGCCCACCCTGGCTCAAGGCCAGCTCTAAGGCCGCAGGTCTTGCGCCAGGCACTCGGCCGCAGCCAGGCCGGATAGCGTTACCAACGGCACACCGCCGCCGGGATGCACGCTCCCGCCGGCGTAGTACAGCCGCGCGATGTCCCGATCGCGATTGCCGGGACGCATGAAAGCCGTGGTGCGCGTGTTGGAAGAAAACCCGTAGATCGCTCCGCGGTGTCCGCCGTAAGTCATTTGCAGGTCGAGCGGTGTGAACCGCCGCTCCACCTGCACCATGGCCTGTGGTTCGGCCAGGGGGATGGCCCGGCCGAGGTTGGCTATCAGCAAACCGCGGATGTGTTGGGCGTAGCGGTCGGCCTCGGACGACCAGTCGAAATTCGGGCTGAGGAAGGGCGCGTTGACGAGCACGAACCAGTTCTCGTGACCCGCCGGGGCGTGCTCAGGATCGGTCTTGCTGGTGATGCACAGATACAGCGTCGGGTCGCGCGGGGCGACGCGCCGGTCGAAGATATCGTCGAACTCGCGCCGATAGTCGCCGGTGAAGAAGATGTTGTGGTGGGCCAGCTCAGGGTGCACCCCGCGCACGCCCAGCATCAACACAAATCCGCTGCACGAGGGTTCCAGTCCATTGGCGCGGGCGCCGTCATGCCCCGGCAGGAGCGTTTGCTGCGCCCACGTGTAGTCTACGTTGCACACCACGGCATCGGCATGGATGACGGCGCCGTTGGCCAGCCGCACGCCGGCTGCGGCGCCGCCTTGGACGCAAATCTCCTGCGCCGGCTCGGCATACCGAATCTCCACACCCAGCTCGGTGGCCAGGCGCTCCCACGCTCGCGCGAGCCGAAAGATGCCGCCGCGTGGATACCAGGCTCCCTGCGCCATCTCCACGTGAGCGATCACATTCAGCGTGGCCGGCGCGCGGTAGGGCGAGGAGCCGTTGTAGGTGGCGAAGCGGTCGAACAGTTGCACCAGGTGCGGGTCTTTGAAATGCGCGCTCACGGCCTGGTGCATGGTGCGCAACGCGTCAATTTTGAGCACGTCGGTCAGCGGCAGAGAGACCAAGTCGCGCCAGCCGGGTTTGTGCCGGTAGAGGAATGGATTGCCGACCACGTCGTGCAGGCGTTTGGCATACCGCATGAACCGGCGATAGCCCTCCATGTCGCGCGGGCCGAAGGCGCGTCGGATGTTCTCGCACATCGCCTCTTCATCGGCCACGGCGTCAATCGTCGCGCCGTCGCGCCAGAAGTAGCGGGTGATCGGGTCGAGGGGAAGCAGGTCGAGGTAATCGCTCAGGTCGCGGCCGGCTGCCTGAAACAGCCGCTCGTACACATGCCGCATGGTGAGCACCGAAGGGCCGGTGTCCCAGCGAAAGCCGTCGGCGCGCACCTCGCCCATCTTGCCGCCGGGCCGATCCAGCTTCTCGACCAGGGTGACGCGGAAGCCGCGCGCGGCCAGTCCGATCGCTGCGCTCAGCCCGCCGATGCCTGCGCCGATGACGACGACGTGACGACGATTGCCGATCATGTGCGCTGCTTGTGTCGCAGTCACTTCACCTCATCCAGCCGCAGGCTTAGCGCAGTGCTGGCGCCGTCGGCGCCCATGCTGATGCCGTAGATGGTGGTCGCCGCCTCGACCGTGCGCCGATTGTGGGTGATGATGATGAACTGCGTGCGGTCGCTCAGGCTCTCCAGCATCGCCCGGAAGCGCCCGACGTTGCTCTCGTCCAGCGCTGCGTCCACTTCGTCCAGCACGCAGAAGGGCGTCGGCTTCACCTGCAAGATGGCGAACAGCAGCGCCGTCGCCGTCAGCGAGCGCTCGCCGCCCGAGAGCAGCGCCAGCGATTGAGGGCGTTTGCCCGGCGGTTGGGCGTGAATCTCCACACCGCACTCATCAATGTTGTCGGGATTGACCAGGGCGAGCCTGGCCTGCCCGCCGCCGAACAACACCTTGAACGTATTTTGAAAAGCGCCGGCGATGGCGTCGAACGTCTGGCGGAAAGTGTCTTTCATCACGTCGTTCAATTCGGCGATCACCCTTTGTAGCGCCTCTGATGCTTTCTCCAGGTCGTCGCATTGTTCGGTCAGGAAGCGATGTCGTTCGCTGAGCGCCTCGAACTCGGCCTGCGCCTCGTCGTTGATCGCGCCCAGCCGCCTGATCTGCCCGTGCAACTGCGCGATGCGTTCCTCGATCCCGGCAGGCAATGTTTCGACGACTGGCAACGAGTCGAGGATGGACGACTCTTGCTGATCGTCCAGTGTAGATCGGCCATCCGCGCGAGGTTCGACGTTCTCGGCGGAGTCGCTTCCCGCTTTCTCGACGTCCGGCTCCGAATGTTCCACTTCCGCGAGGGCGCGGCGGCGCAGGCTTTCCAGCTCGTCGTTGTGGCGGGCCAGCTCCAGCGTGGCTGCGTTCAGGTGCGATTCGCGTTCTCGCAGGGTGTGCTCGGCTTCGCGCCGGCGCTCGTCCAGCGCAGCGAGCTGTCCCTCGATCGCGGCGATTTCGTCTTGCAAAGGGGCGATGGCTGCATCGGCCTCGCGCCAGGCCGCCTCGGCCTGCGAGGCAGCAGCGGCCATCTCGGCGAGCGCGAGGCGGTTAGCCTCAAGCTGGGTGTTCAGCTCGGTCAGCCGCTGCGCGCGCAACTCGCGCTGCGCCACAGCGTCGGCGTGGGCAGTGGCGCGCTCGCGGCTGAGCGCTTCGGCGCTCTGCATCGCGCTCAGCGCTGCCGATAACATGGCCTGCGCCGCGCTGAGTGACTCCAGCCAGCCATCTTGAAGCTGCGCGCTTAGGCGCGCTTCGATCTCGTCCAACGCTTGCTGCGCTCGAGCCTGTTCTGCCAGGCATTGCACCAGCGATGCGTCGGCTTCTGCCAGTTGCCGGTCGAGCGCGGCGATCTCTTCCTCGGTGCGTTCCATGTCGCCGGCCAACGCTGCCAGGGATTCTTCGATTAGGTTGACCTTGCGCTGGGCGTCTTCGATGCGGTTGCGCCGTTGGGCGCTCTCGCGAGCGAACAGGTTGCGCGATTGTGCGGTTTGCTCTACCGTCAGGCGGGCTTCGTCGAACGCGTGCTGGGCCTGGTCGCGTTCTTGCCGCGCCCGATCGAGATTGGCCCGGATCGCTTCGTAGTCCGGCGCTTCGAGCTGCGCCGCCTCGGCGCCCAGGATGATCGGCGAGCGAGCGCCGGCCGGTAACGACAGCGTGCCGATGGCGTGCGCCACTTCGCCATCGCGCGTCACGCACAGGCAGCCGTCGGGCAATTGCACCGCCAACGCGCGGGCCGCGTCCAGGTCCCGCGCGATGAACTTGCGGCCGGCTACGATGAGTAGCGCCGGCCGCAACCACTCCGGCGCGCTGATGGCGTCGAGCAGTGGCCGGGCGCGCTGTTGGCGGGCGTGTTCGATGAGGACGCGGTCGTTCGCTTCGCGTTCGTCATCGTAAGGACGCAGCGCATGCGTCATCACAACGGCGATGCGGCCGGACGGCTGTTCGGTGAGCCAGGCGCGCAGGCGCGTGACGCCCGCCTCACCCACCGACGGGTCGGCGGGGGCGATGACGACCGCGTTGAGCAGCTCGCCCAGCGCGGCTTCGACCGCTTTCTGGTCGTCGGGCGCGATTTGGATGAGGGATGACAGCACGCCTTGCACGGCAGGTAGATTGGCCTGGCTGGCCGCAGTGGCCAGCTCGTCGGCGCTGCGGGCGGCCAGGGCGCGCATGTCGGCGAACAGCGTCATGCGCGAGGTCAGGCGCTCTTCGGCTTCGGCAGCGGCCAGGGCGGCTTGCGCCTGTTCCAGCCGGGTGCGCGCCGACTCGAGCGCCTGCAGTGCCGATTCGTATTGGGCGTCGAACAGGTTCACCTGCGATGCTTCACGGTCGGCTGCGGCGCTCAGCGTGGTCAGCGTGGTCAGCTCGGTTTCGCGTTGGGCGCCCAGTTCGGCCGTGCGCCGGGACATGGCTTCGAGCTGCTGGCGCAGGGCATCCCGGCGGGCGCGCAAGGCGGCGATGTGATTGCGCGCCGCCAGCACCTGATCGCTGGCTTGGCGCAGGTGTTGCTGAGCCTGGGCGCGCTGCGCCTCCAGGGCCGCGCGCTCATTGCGCCGCTCGGAGGCAAGCAGCTCGGTGGCTTCCAGGTCGTGTTGACGCGAGCGGTGTGTTTCTTGGGCGGTGGCAAACGCGGCAGCGGCTTCAGCGGCGCGCGCAGCGAGCGCATCTATCGTTCCGGCCAGTTCGTCCAACTCGCGCTGGGCGTTGGCGACTTGTTGCTCGGTCGCCGCGACGCGCTCGCGCATGACGGCCAGGTCGCGCGCGGCGGCCTCGACCGCGTGGCGCGCGGCATCGCGTTTGGGCTGTGCCTCGGCCAGTTGCGTTTGCAGCATCCGGCGCGCTTCACGCAGCGCCGCAGCGCGTTCGTCCAGGGCGTTGATCTCCCCCAGGGCCTCGGCGACGGCTTGCTGAGCAGTGCGCTGCACGCCGGCGGAGGCGGCGATGGCCTGTCGAACGCGGTGGTAGTGATAGCCCAGCCAGAGGCGGGTGAGCTGGTCGAGTTCACTGGCCAGCAGGCGGTACTGGCGCGCGCGCTCGGCCTGTCGTTCGAGTTGCTTCAGGCGTGGGGTGATTTCATTCAGGATGTCGCGGGCGCGCTCCAGGTTATGGCGCGTCTCGTCGAGCTTGCGCAGGGCGTCCTCGCGCCGATCGCGGTAGGCGGCGATGCCGGCGGCTTCTTCGAACAAGGCGCGTCGCTCCTCTGGCTTCTGTGCCAGGGCTTCGTCCACCAGTCCCTGGCCGATCACGGTATAGGTGCGCTCGGCCAGGCCGCTGTGGGCCAGCAGGTCGCTCACGTCGCGCAGGCGCACGCGGTTGCCGTTGAGCACGTATTCGTTGGCCCCGTCGCGGTAGGCCCGCCGGCCGATTTCGATCTCGCTGAACGCGATGGGAAAGAACCCATCACTGTTGTCGAAGGTCAGGATCACCTCGGCCATGCTGGCGCGCGGGCGCCGGGCGCTGCCGGAGAAGATCATGTCGTCGGTCTTCTTGCCGCGCAGCAGCGAGAATTGTTGCTCACCCAGCGCCCAGCGGATGCCGTCGGCGATGTTGCTCTTGCCACTGCCGTTAGGCCCGATGATGCAGGTGATGCCATCGCCAAACTCGAACTGTGTCTTGCTGGCGAAAGTTTTGTAGCCGTTCAGCGTGAGGTACTTCAGGCGCATGACGAGGCCGATTCTAACCACGATTGTGGGCGCAGGCGGGCAGCCTGACAGGTCGCCGCTACTCTCCCCCGTTTCGCTCAACCAT
>Ga0308411_10002396_pt1 | contig 12673 bp, 12 predicted proteins | sample HotsprottomLayer_2_FD_203530 | JGI IMG/M metagenome (GOLD analysis project Ga0308411, IMG submission 203530) | Hot spring phototrophic mat microbial communities from Octopus Spring, Yellowstone National Park, Wyoming, United States -... | ecosystem: Environmental > Aquatic > Thermal springs >... | reverse complement strand
GTCTCTCAGCCGAGTCCGAGTGCCTTGCGTTTTTCGGCGATGAAGGTCAGGTGGTGCGGGATGTGATTGATCGCCATCGTCAAGGTGCGTTCGAGGGTCAACTCGCCGCGCACGCTGTGAACGCCGACACGCTGCAAGACCGAGTCGGGCTGCTCGCGGAGGATGCGGGCCAGTTGCTTGCGGGTAATCTCGATCAGTGCGAGTTCTTCCTCCAGATCGCGTTGCTGATAGGCCAGTGTGCTGGCGAAGAGATTTTCGTCGGCACTGAGCAGAGTAGGGCGGTCGTGCGACAGGGTACGTTTGATGCGGTCGGCCAGGATAGGCTCGAAGTCGGCGAGGTGAGCCACCACTTCAATGGTACTCCACTTGCCGGGCACAGGACGAGCCTGCAACTGTTCGCGAGTCATGCCGGCAACCGCTTGACGCAGTTGCGCCGGGCCGGCGAGATAGGCTTCGATCATTTCAGACAGCTTACTCATGGCGAGCATCTCCGGGACACCTGTTGGGCAACCCGGATAGTGTAGCGAAGCAGCGGTCAACTGGCCTTACGTTGCAGATGCAACCGCAGCTCGGCCAGTTGCCGAAGGCGATCCGCTTCCGGGGCGAAGGGATCGAAGTGAATGCCGGGAGCCAGTCGCTGCAACACCTCATAGGCCCGCCGACGCATCTCCATGTCGCGCCAGGCGAGGGCATCGACTAGCGGGCCGATAGCGGGCGTGCCGAGTTGCAGCAATTCGCGAGCAGCAGTCTGGAACTCGGGGGTACGGAGCTGATCGAGCAGCGTCTGGACGCGATCCTGCTCGACGAAGTTTCGCAGCGACGGCCGAGCCACAGCGGGTCGCTGGCCGATGGTGCCATCGTTGAAGGTCAAGCCCTCAGCGGTGTGGCCGAGGTAGGTGCGAATCGCCTGTTCGTTGCTGGCCACCTCAGCGGGAGTGCCGTGGATGAACACCTTGCCCTGATGAATCAGATAGATACGATCGGTCACCGTGAGGATTTCGCGCGCCTGATGGTCGGTGACGAGAATGCCGATGTTCTGATCGCGCAGCGAGCGAATGATCTCCTTGATGTCGGAGATGGTGGGCGGATCGATGCCGGTGAACGGTTCATCGAGCATGATGAGCAGGGGATCGCAGACCAGGCAGCGAGCGATCTCCAGCCGGCGTTTTTCCCCGCCGGAGAGGCGGGCGGCGTTGTTCTTGCGAAGATGGCTCAGACCGAACTGAGTGAGTACCTTGTCGGTCAGATCGAAGCGTTCGCGACGGGTGAGCTTGCGACCGAGGGTGCGATGAACCGGCAGTGCTTCGAGGATGGCCAGGACGTTCTGCTCGACGGTGAGCTTGCGAAAGACACTGGTTTCCTGCGCTAGATAGCCCATGCCCAGTCGGGCACGGCGGTACATGGGCAGGTCGGTGACATCCTGGTTGGCAAACAGGACGCGACCCTCGTTGGGATTGATCTGACCGGTCGCCATGCGAAAACTGGTGGTCTTGCCCGCGCCATTAGGGCCGAGCAGGCCGACGACCTCGCCTAGATTGACCTCGAAGTGGACACCATCGACGACCCGGCGTCCTTTGTAATACTTGACCAGTCCGTGGACTTCGAGGATCGCCATTGCTCTGAGCCTCCTTGCCAGCGTTGGTCTGGTGCATTAGCCGAGACATCGGGCAGCTATACCGGGGCGCGATCCTGGTGTCAATCGCGGGGTGGGCAAGGGAAAGGCAAACGCTCCCTCCCCTTGCCGGTCGCGAGAGGGGAGGGAGGGGTAGCCAAAAACCTTCACGGAGCGCGGCGATAGCTCATTGGCCGAGGCAGGCGAACCAGATGCGGCCCGGGCAGCGACTCGGCGGAATCGAGTCGAGGCTGACTGGGTAGTTCGTCGGCTTGCCCCGAAACCGGCCGGAGAAACGGCAACAGCACCGGGCCGGCCTCCTCTTCATTGAGTCGAGCATACTGCTGATCGCGACGCAGCAACTGCAATTGCAGATCGCTGGCGAGTTGCTGCAAACGTGGGCAATCTGGGTTGCGAAAACGAGCGAGACGAATCACGCGGAGAGCCTCGTCGGGTTTGCCGCACTGACACAGTCCCTGAACGACACGCCGAAGAACGGAGGCCTCGTCAGGTGCCAGTTCTGCCGCCCGCTGCAACAGGTGCAGCCCTTCATCTTCCAGGCCGCGCATCAAAGCGAGTTGCCCAGCTTCCAACAGCAGACGAACCTGTCGCGGACAGCGAGCCAGTGCCTGGGCATAGTGATGGGCCGCTCGCTCGAGGTCGCCGGCTGGGTCGTGATGCAGAGCTAGCCCGAGCAAAAAGTGATAGCGGGCCGCTGTGGGCCGATAGCCCAAAGCGATGGTCAGATGCCGTCGCGCACGGCGGTAGTGACGGCGACGCAGGTAGTATTCGGCAAGACGAGCGTGAAGTTGCTCGGCTAGGTCGTCTGGGAGATCCGGGAAAGCCGCGAGGCGGTGCAGTAGAGCGACGGCTGGACGCTCCTGCCCATTTTGCAGCCAGCGGCAAGCACGCTGAAAGAGTTCGTCAAACAGATGAAGGGTCTGCATGGGTCGCTGCCTCCTTGCAGCCGACAGAGCGAGTTTCTTTCCGCTCATGATACCCAGACAGGCCAACTGGGCAAGGTGAAAGTGTAACGAAAAATCGTTCTGTAGCGGCAAACGCATTGCCGGCCCGCATGCCCTCTGCTACGCCAACGTGAAGGGTTGCTTATCTTCTCAAGGAGAGCCTGCACATGCCAACCGTCGTCGATCAGATCCTCGAGCTATTCGCACGCCAGGGCCAATCGGCGTATCTGGGCGAAGCCGTCAGCCAGACCGAACACGCCTTGCAGGCCGCCTACCTCGCTGAGCAGCAGGGAGCCCCAGCAACCCTGATCGCGGCCGCTCTCTTACACGACATTGGCCATCTGCTCGATACGCGATCGGAAGACCCCGCCACCATGACAGAGGATCTGGCCCATGAGACCCTAGCGGAACGCTGGCTGCAACTACACTTCCCCCCCGCCGTGACGCGTCCGGTGGCGTTGCATGTGCCGGCCAAACGCTATTTGTGTGCGACCGATCCGGCCTACTTGCGCCAACTTTCACCCACCTCGGTGGCCAGTCTTCGTCTGCAAGGTGGGCCAATGACTCCCGAAGAGGTTGCGACCTTCCGCGCCGATCCGTATGCGGAAGATGCCCTTCGGCTTCGTCGCTGGGATGAGCAGGCCAAGGTGCCGCAGTTACCCACTCCAGATCTGGAGCATTTTCGTCCTGTCCTGGAGTTGGCGCAGAACCGAGCGAGAGCATAATCGAGGTGAATGGGTGGCGACCTGATGATAACCCGCTCGGCGGCTCTAACTTACCTTGGCGATCCCTCAACTTCCCATGCGGTCGGCTAGCAGCAGCAGAACCAGCACCCCGCGTAGGCTCCATGCCACAGTACGCACCCAGTTGCTGACCACCAGAAAGGTGTGCGTCGAGGCCACGAAGCTCTGGTTGAGTTGCTCGTGACAAGGCACTTGCAGAAAAGCAGTCGATGCCCAGATGACAACCAGTAGTCCTAAGCCCGACCAGGTTATCCAGACGGGCTGTACTCCCCATCTAATCAACAGCACCGCCGTTAGTGCCTCGATGAGCATGGTTGGGCCGACGACTAGCGTGACGAGTTGCTGATGTCGGCTCTCGTATCGCGAGAACTCTTCCCGACCAACGGCATCGAAGAGCGGATAGTGAACCACCTGGACGAACCAGATGACACCGACCATGAACAGCGTGGCGGCAGCGTGAATGAGCAAGAGCCAGCGGTCGGGAGCTTGCATGGAAACGCCTTTCGAGAATCCTTCAGGTCGCCGATTTGCTCAAGGTCGCCAGTGCCGCCAAGGCTCGCTCGCGGGCTGTGGCGTGATCGACGATCGGAGCCGGATACGTCTCGCCCAGTCGGACTCCTGCGTCGGACAGCACACAAGCCGGTGCTTCCCAGGGCTTGTGGAGATACTTGGTCGGCAGTCGAGCCAGTTCGGGCACCCAACGGCGAACGTAGTCGCCCTGCGGATCGAACTTCTCGCCCTGGCTGACTGGGTTGAAGATACGGAAATAGGGAGCGGCATCGGCTCCACAACCAGCCACCCATTGCCAACCCAGTGTGTTACTCGCCAGGTCGGCATCAACCAGCGTGTCCCAGAACCACCGCGCTCCCGCTTGCCAGGGCAGCAACTGATGCTTGACCAGAAACGAGGCGACGATCATTCGCACTCGATTGTGCATCCATCCCAACTGCCACAGTTGCCGCATGCCCGCATCGACCATCGGATAGCCCGTCTGACCACGCTGCCAGGCTCGTAACCCGGCCGGATCTGTCCGATAAGGGAACGCGGCGTACTCGCTCCGCAAGGGCTGATCGGTCGTGTGCGGGAAGTGGTAGAGCAAGTGGTAAGCGAACTCGCGCCAAACGAGTTCTTTCAAGTACACCTCTCGTCCTCCGCGAACCTCCGTCGCTCGTCCGACCGGACAGATGCGGTGCCAGATCGTGCGTGGACTAATCTCGCCGAAGTGCAGGTGTGGCGATAGCGAGGAGGTGCCGTCCAGATCCGGTCGGTCGCGAGCGGTATCGTAGGCATCGATCGGCTGCGCGAGGAAGGCTTCCAGTCGCCGAGTCGCCCCTTCCTCGCCTGGCTGCCAGTACCGACGCATTGCAGCGGCCCAGTCGATAGTCGGCTCCAGTTGCAGAGCGTCCAGCGAGAGCGAGGGCAAATCGTTCAGGCCGTCGGGTGCCGGCAATCGCAACGGCGCGGGCAGCGGCTTGTCCGGCAGCGGCGCGAAGCTTCGACAGGCGTTCCAAAAGGGCGTGTACACCTGAAACGGTCGATCTTGCTTATTGCGGATCTGCCAAGGCTCAAAGAGTAGCGAAGCATTGTAACTCTCGACGTGCAACCCAGCGGCACGCAGTTGCTCCTTGACTGTCGCATCACGCTGCACGATGGCCGGCTCGTAGCGACGGTTCCAGTACACGGCCTGCGCTCCGGTCTGACGCACTAGTTCCAGCAGCGTCGGCAACGCAGAGCCACGCCGTAGCACCAATCGCGATCCCAATCGGGCCAGGCTTTCTGCCAACGATCGCAACGATTGGTGCAGCCACCAGCGCGAGGCAGAGCCTGGTGTCCACGCCCCTTCCTCTTCAGGCGACCAGATAAAGACGGGAACCACCCGTCCCTGGGCAGCAGCCGCCGACAGGGCTGGGTTGTCCGTCAGACGCAGATCCTGTCGAAACCAGACGATGGAGATCAGTTGACTCATGGACGACTCTTAATCTCCGCCAGCCCACCATCCACTCCCAACACCTGGCCGGTAATCCAGTTTTGACAGGGGTGCAACAGCCATTCGATAGCACTGGCCACATCGCCTGGCTCGCCGATGCGACCGAGCGGATGCATGGCCGTCGAGGCTTTGAGGGCCGACTCCGACGAGGTGATCCGAGCGGCCAGTGGGGTGCGAACCAGACCAGGAGCCACGGCGTTAAAGCGGAGATTGCGTGGGGCATACGTCGCCGCTGCCGACAGCACCAGACCGATGATGCCGGCCTTGGCGGCAGCGATAGCCTCGTGATTGGCCAGGCCAATCCGTGCTGCCGCTGACGAACAAAGCACCACGCTGCCGCCCTGGGTCATGAGTTTGCCCGCCGCGCGAACTGTGGCGAAGGCACTGGTCAGATTCGTCGTCACCGTGGCCGAGAATTCGTCGAAACTGGTCTGATGAGCCGCCTTGAGCAGGATTGAGCCGACACAGCAGGCGACACCGTCCACCCGACCATGCAACTCGACGGCTCGGGCCAGACACTGCTCGACCTGCTCGAACGAGGTGGCATCGACGCTCAGAGCGTGTCCGTTGACCTCTTCGGCCAGCGGTTGCAAACGTTCCAAATGGCGGGCAGCCAACACCACTCGTCCGCCGGCACGAGCCAACCGACGTATCAGAGCCGAGCCGATGCCTCCCGAGGCACCCAGAACGACATAGACGGGAGTGGGATCGAAATCCGGCAGTGTCATGGATTCAGTCTCCAGATGGCGAAGTTCAGAGTGGCCGCAAAGCTCACCCAGGCCAAGTACGGTATCAGCAGCAGAGCAGCCGTCCGGCTGACTCGCGAGAAGCTCACCACAGTTGCCGCGATGGCCAGCCACAGCACGATGATTTCTAGAAACGCCAGCCCTGGCTGTTGCAAGTAGAAGAACAACCACGACCAAGCGGCGTTGAGCGTCAGTTGTAGAGCGTAGATCCACAGAGCCAGTTGCCCGCCCTTGCGCCAGACCATCCAGGCGGACAGAGCCATCATGCCGAAGAGGATCGGCCAGACGATGGGAAAGGCGATGTTGGGCGGTGTCCAGGTCGGCTTGTTCAGTTGTGCATACCAGGTAGGGATGGCTGGCGTAGTGGCCATCGACCCGAGTGTGGCCACGGCCAGACTGAGCAACAGAAAGCCTAGCAGGCCGGCGATGTCAACGGCGAGAGTAGGCCGAGCCGGTGGATGGTGGGCGGTACTCATGGGTTGACCTCCTGACGGTGCTGAGCCGCTTGCTGCTGGATCGCGCGGCGGCGATCTGGGCTGAGTCTCTCCGCATTGCGGATCTGCATACGCATACGCGGGTTGTCTGCCAACTGCTGTTCGTGGCGGAGCAGAAAGTCCCAGTACAGCGTCGTGAACGGGCACGCCTTGGCTCCGACCGCCGCAGCGGGATCGTAGCGACAGCCCTGACAGTAGTTACTCATTCGCTCAATATACTTACCAGAGGCAACATAGGGCTTGGAAGCCATCACGCCGCCGTCGGCGTACTGCGACATGCCCAGTGTGTTGGGCAGTTCGACCCACTCGACCGCATCGACGTAGACGGCCAGATACCACTCATGAACCGCTCGCGGATGCACGCCTAGCAGCAGAGCGTATAGCCCAGTGACCATGAGTCGCTGGATGTGATGGGCGTAGCCGAGTTGGAGCGTCTGGCCGATGACCTGGCGCAGACAGTTCATGTCGGTCTGGCCCGTCCAGTAGAAGTTCGGTAACGGCTGCTGAGCATTGAGGGCATTGCGCTGAGCGTATTCGGGCATCAACAGCCAGTACACGCCACGAACGTACTCGCGCCAGCCAAGGATCTGCCGGATAAAGCCCTCGACGGCCGGCAGTGGAGCCTTACCGAGGCGATACAGCCGCTCGGCTCCCTCGACGGCTTCGCGGGGATCGAGCAACTTGAGATTCAGCGCGGCGGAAATGCGGGCGTGGTAGAGATAGGGCTGATCCGTCCACATGGCATCCTGATAGTCGCCGAATCGAGCCAGGCGCTGCGTCAGGAAATCTTCCAGAGCCAGTCGCGCTTGTTCTGGAGTGACCGGCCAGTCGAACGCCTCCAGCGAACCGGGATGATCGGCGAAGCGAGTGGCGACCAGTTGCAACACCTCGCGGGTGACTGCGTCCGGAGCAAAGGCTAGCGGCGTGGGGACGGCGGGAGGGCCAGCCTGCCCGAAGCTCTTGCGATTTTCTGCGTCGAAGTTCCACGCTCCGCCCTCGGGCTGATCGCCAGCCATCAACACGTCGTGACGACGACGCATTTCGCGATAGAAGAACTCCAGTCGCAGTTGCTTCCGCCCACGAGCATGTTCGGCGAACTCGGCACGCGAGGCGTAGAAATGCCGATCTTCCAGCACACGCAGTGGCACCCCCTGTCGGCTGCACGTCTGACGCAGTGCTTGTTCGACGCGATAGTCCCCCGGTTCGACGAGCAGCACAGCTTGCGGACGTTGGCGTTGCAAGGTGCGTTCCAGTTCGCCCGCTAAGCTACCGCAGTTGTCGGCCGCATCGAGAGGACGATAGAGAACCGACCAGCCGCGCTGTTGCAACTCGTCGCGGAAGTGACGCATGGCAGTCAGGAATAGGGCAATTCGCGCCTTGTGCGACCAGACATGAGTTGCTTCCTCAGCGACCTCGGCCATCCACACGGCATCGCGAGCAGGATCGAAGTCGTCCAGAGCCGGCGAACGTCGGTCGAGTTGGTCACCCAGGATCACGATCAGATGACGCAGTCGTCTTGGCATCGACCAACTCCGGCTCAGCTGGGGGGATGGCCACGTTCCATCATCTCAGCTATAGTCACTGCAGGGAATTACTTTCCACGGTCGATCGGAGGAGTCGCGGTGTCTACGGCTGACCCGTTCGCGGCGCGACGGCAGGAACTGCGGCAGGAGTTTCTGGCCCGACATTTCCTCCTGGGCGGCTGGCCGGGAGCGACCGATACCTACAAGCGTACCATGTGGGCCGCTGTTCCCGACATCGCTCTGACACGCGCCTGCTACACGCTGACTATGCGTAAGGGACTGCCCGAGCCGGGCGCGAACAATCAACTCATCATGGCTGGGCATGAGGCCATGCTAGCCCAGTGGTTCTATCGACCGCTACGGCGGGCCGACATCGAGTTGGCCGGTCGCTGGTACGCCGATCACTCCAACACTCGCGCCTACCCAGCGGAAGTCTGGCAAGCCGTGCTGGACGCACAGCCCGGCCCGGACATTTATCTGCCCATCGACGTATGGGGCTTGCCGGGCGGGCAGACGTTCCTGGCCGGTCTGCCCTGTCTGACCTTCGAGGGCATGGGAGGGCTGATCTCCTATCTGGAGCCGGCCATGTGTCGCTACTTCGCTCCGGTGATCCAGGCGACCAAGGCCCGTCTGATGAAACTGGCCACGCTACGCGATGCGGAGTTCGGCCTGCGAGCCGCTCCCAACGAACTGAGCAATCTAGTGCTGCTACTGGCCCGCTACGTCGGTGGTCGGGGCCAGCTTACCTCCAACGACACGGCCGAGTTTCTCTATCCGGAATACTTCAAGTCGATCGGCACCATCGGTCATGAAATGATGTGCGCGGCGCAGTCGTTTGAGCGGACGCTGGCCGAGACCGAATACGAGATGATGGATCGCTTCATCACGGCGATGGGACAGGGCTCGCTGTTGTGCGATCTAGTCGATGCCGAGAGCGTCGGGCTGGAGAACGCCCTGCGAGTGATTCGAGCGCATCCGGAGACAAATCGGGTCGGCATACGCATCGATTCGGGCGACATCGCCGGGCAGTGCGTGCTGTACTTTCAGAAAATGCGACAGGCCGGCATCGACACGCGAACCATCGTCTTCGAGGACGAAGTCACTCCCGACACCGTGCGTAAGGTCTACGACCACTTCCGAGAGGCCACGGGGTTGGAACCGACCATGCTCTTCCCCGGCGCGGGCGGCTACTGGTGGCGACTGGTGCATCGCGACACGCTGGCGGCGGCCTTCAAGCGATCGGCAACTGGCGATCGGCCTAACGTCAAGTTCTCCAACTCGCCGGGCAAGGAGTCGATCGGTGGCTACCTGCGTCTGTATGCCGACGGTTCGACGATCGTGGTGGCCGATGCTTCCGAGTCTCCGCCGGGCGAGCCGTTGTTCGTGAAACTGGTGGATCAGGGCAAGATCGTTTATCGCGAGAGTTTGGACGAGCAGGCCGACCGCGCGGATCGCACCTGGGGCGGCTATCGCCGCTGGGTGCTGTCGCCACTGGTGCAGCAATGGATGGATCGCTTCCGAGGCATGCGGCAACGGGAGATTGAGGCAGCAAAGAAGCGATTGGGGTGAGCAGGAAGTGAGAAACGACGACCTAGGCACCTGCCAGGGTTAGGAGCAATAACTTGCCCCCCTGTCGGTCGTTTCTAGATTCGTACAACAATCACGATGATAATCAGGACATCGAACCTTCCAGTGAACCAAGTACCATGACCTACGATCTCATCGTGATTGGCGGCGGCCCAGGCGGTTATGTGGCGGCTATTCGTGCAGCGCAACTCGGCAAGAATGTGGCTCTGATCGAGAAACGCCCCACTCTGGGCGGCACCTGCCTCAATGTCGGCTGCATCCCCAGCAAGGCTCTGCTCGATTCCAGCGAGTATTACCACCAGGTCAAGGGGATGTTCGCCCGTCACGGCATCCAGGTCGGGGAAGTCAAGCTCGATCTGGCCGCCATGATGGCTCGTAAGGACGCTGTGGTCAAGGGACTGACTGCCGGACTGGCAGGTCTGATGCGCAAGAACAAGATCACCGTGTTGCAGGGAGTCGGCAAACTGGCCGGCCGAGTCGGCGAATTGCATCGCGTGTCGGTCAAGGGCACTCGCGATGAGGTGGTGGAAGGCAAGGCTGTTCTGCTGGCCACCGGCAGCGAGCCGACCGGTATTCCCTCGCTGCCGTTCGATCACACCTACATCGTCAGTTCGACCGAGGCATTGTGCTTCGACAAGGTGCCACAACACCTAATTGTTATCGGTGCGGGCTATATCGGCCTGGAACTCGGTTCGGTGTGGGCGCGGCTTGGAGCTAAGGTGACCGTGCTGGAGTTCCTGCCGCGCATTCTGCCATTGAGCGATGCGGAGGTGGCCGAGGCTCTGCACCGCTCACTGGTGAAACTGGGACTGAACTTCCAACTCGAAACGCGTGTGACCGGAGCGGCCGTCCATGCCGGTGAGGTGCTGGTGCAGGCCAACAGCAAGGGACGCGATCTGGAATTCCGAGGCGATCGGGTGCTGGTAGCGGTCGGCCGACGACCGTACACCGCTGGCCTGGGATTGGCCGAGGCCGGTGTGCGCTTCGACGAGCGGTCTGGCCGTGTCCTGGTCAACAGCCAATTCGAGACCAATGTGCCGGGCATCTATGCCATCGGCGATCTGATCGAAGGGCCGATGCTGGCCCACAAGGCCGAGGAAGACGGTGTGGCCTTCGCGGAAAACCTGGCTGGCCTCAAAGGACACGTCAACTACGACACGGTGCCCAGCGTTATCTACACTTGGCCGGAGGTGGCCAGCGTCGGGCCGACCGAGGAACAGGTTCAAGCCTCCGGGCGAGCCTACAAGGTCGGCAAGTTCCCCTTCAGTGCTAGCGCACGAGCGCGGTGCATGGATGAGACGGAGGGACTGGTCAAGATCATCGCCGATGCCAAGACCGATCGCCTGATCGCCGTCCACATCTTCGGCCCCAAGGCTTCCGAGATGATCGGCGAGGCGGTGGCTGTCCTCGAGTTCGGCGGCAGTGCCGAGGACATCGCCCGCATCTGCCATGCCCATCCCACTCTGTCCGAAACGATGAAGGAAGCCGCTCTGGGAGTGGACAAGCGGACGATCCATCTGTGAGAGGATTAGTAGGTTCATCGACTGCACTTGTATCATCACTTCCATGATGCTATCGTAGATCGTAGATTGCCAATAGGTAGGAGAGGATTCATGAACCTTTCTTCTTGCTGCTCTTCGGAAGAAGTGCCGACCTCACCTGAGCAGGGCAGTGACGACGAGGTGGCGAGACTCGCTTGGGCGATTGCTCATCCTGCTCGCGTGCGGTTGCTTCGCATTCTCCTGAGTCGCAAGTCCTGCATTTGCGGCGAACTGGTCGAGATGATGCCGTTGGCCCAGTCCACGGTGTCGCAGCACCTCAAGATTCTCAAGCAGGCCGGCCTCGTCCAAGGCGAGATCGACGGCCCCAAGATATGCTACTGCGTCAACCAGACTGGGTTGGCCCGTCTCAAGGCATTGGTGGCAGCTTTGTGACGGAGTTCACTCTCCACAGCCGAGTCTTCGACAGTCGGCCATCGGTTGATTCAGTTGAAGCCGATTTCACCTAGCCTGGGTTCGTAAAAGGCGTTCGGCAAACGAACTGCTATCAACGACAATTCGCCGCTCTCGATCCACCAGAGCAGATCGAGGACTGTTTCTGTGTGCAGCCCGTAGTCCATCGTCGAGTCGTTGACGTTTTCATCCCCCTGGAAGATCGAGTTGTCCTGATCCTACCGGGGTCGGACTCCCCTCCGTTTTGTCGTTAGTTGGCAGCAATTTTCTGCTACCAGGATTGTCTCCGCGTACCCCGGCGGTTACGCTCGCTTGAAAGGACACAAGTACACCCGCGAAGGGCAACGGAGCCAACCTCGGCTTCGAGACCGAACTCTGGCGGGCCGCCGACGCGCTGCGCTCCAACATGGACGCCGCCGAGTCCATACGTACTGTTCAAGCGACCGCGCCGAAGGGAAGGAGGCATCATGCACTTGGCCGAACTGAAACCCGGACTCGCTCTTGTCGGCCTGGAGCCAGAGCGCGTCTGCACCGTCGTGGCGGTCAATGTCATCGCCGACAACGCGGTACAGGTCTTCTATAAGCTGCCTGACGGGAGTTTGAAGGAACGCCTGCTGGGCACCGCCGACGAGGCCACCATCGCAGTCGCCACCGTCGAGCGGCCGTGGGCCTTCGATGGCGACGCCGCCGCGTTCCAGTTGGCCTGCGAGGCCAAGCGGATCGATCTGGCGTTCCTGTTCGACCCGATGATGGCCGTCCACACCTCCAACGTCGAGCCGCTGCCGCACCAGATCACTGCGGTCTACGAGTCGATGCTGCCGCGTCAACCGTTGCGCTACGTCCTCGCCGACGACCCCGGCGCGGGCAAGACCATCATGGCCGGCCTCTACATCCGCGAACTGGTCATGCGGGCCGACGCCCAGCGGGTGTTGATCGTTGCGCCCGGCAGCCTGGTCGAGCAATGGCGGGATGAGCTGTTCGAGAAGTTCGGCCTGGAGTTCCGCGTCTTCTCGTCCGCCCTGGAACAGTCGTCGCCGTCGGGCAACCCGTTTGAGGACCACCAC
>Ga0308411_10002395_pt1 | contig 12676 bp, 9 predicted proteins | sample HotsprottomLayer_2_FD_203530 | JGI IMG/M metagenome (GOLD analysis project Ga0308411, IMG submission 203530) | Hot spring phototrophic mat microbial communities from Octopus Spring, Yellowstone National Park, Wyoming, United States -... | ecosystem: Environmental > Aquatic > Thermal springs >... | reverse complement strand
GCTCTGCGGTCAGCGAGGCGGTCATGGCCTTTTCCCCCCTCGCCGCCGCGTGCAGCCGCCGGCCTTAGGCGTAACGATCGCGGAGATCGCGCCTCGGCGCACGGGAAGATCCAACGCGGGGCTCGAGCGGTTTCCACACGGGTGGAAACCGCTCAGGACGTGTTAAGCGCGCGCCTTCACGCACACCGATGATTCCAGCCTTGTGCGATCTCCTCTAGCCGCCGCCGGCCTTCTTCTCAGCGGCGGCCGCGGCGCGCGCGACCAGACGGTTCGCCTCCTCAACCACCGCGTCGCCCCAGGCCTCGCGCAGCGCCTCCTGCCGGTCGGCGAGCTGTTTCATCGTCGCCGCAGCCCGGGCCTCGAGCACAAGCAAAACGGCATAGGGAATGGTGCGCGCGAGCGCGAAGCCGAACGCCGCTGCGCCGTAGGCGAGCACGAGCGTCCACGGGTCGCCGAGCAGCGAGGCGAGCGCGGCGAGATCGTGCCCGCCGAGCCAGAGCGTCTTGAGGGCAGGCAGGAGCCCCGCGAGGTTCAGATACAGAACGGGCCTCGCCGTCGTCTTGTCCGGATGGGTATCGCTCGCAAAGGCAGCAGCGGTCGGCAGAAGACCGACGAGCAGAAGCAGCCCCGTCGGCAGGGCGACGCCGAGCGCGATGCCAGTGCCAAGCCCGAATGCCCAGAAGGCCCAACGCCCTTTCCTGCTCGCTCGCGCAGGCCCCTGCCCTGCCGCCGTCTTGGCAGCCTTGGCCATCGGCTCAGCTCCCGGCCAGCATCAGCACCGTCCCGCCGAGCAGCGCAAGCGCCACCGCCTGGGCAGCGAGGCCGCCAAGGCGCGCCGCCTCCGCCTGGCGGAGCGGCGCCTCGGCCCTGAGCGCGAAGCCGGCCGCAGACGCCCGGGCGAAGGTCGCCGCTGCCTCGGCGAAGGCGGCACGGTCCGCCTCCCGGGAGGCGGGATCGTCGAGAACCTGGAGCAGGACGGAGAAATCTCCGGTCGCGGCTGCCTCGGGAAGCGCCTTCTCGACCCGTTCCCGGGCAGCCTTGCCATGCCACGTCGCCACCGCAGGCGCGGCAATGGCAGCAACCCAGCGGGCAAGGTTCGGGCAGGGCGGGCCCTTCTGCAGCCGCTGCAGCCGCGCGAAAACCTTGACCGTGGCTAGGCCTGCCTCCTCAGGCCGGTCGGCATCCCCTGCTGCGGCAAGCAGCGTGTCGACGGCCCCCTCCATCTGGGCGCCGATGAAGGCGGCGACGTGCCTGTCGAGCGGCGTGGGCGCGCCGCCTCCCGGCGGCGAGCCGGCAGCCGAGGACTCGAGCGCGGCGAGCAGAGCAGGAAGCGTGGTCGCCCCTGCCCTGCGCACCAGCGGCGAGAGGCAGGGGAGGCCGGGGTTGAGCTGGTAGAGGAGCCGCTCACGCCCGGCGCCGAGCACGCGCGCCCGCGCCTGGGCGCGCGCGAGCCTGCCCATCTTGTCGATCTCGAGCATGCCCGGGCGATCGAGATGCTCGCCGGCATAGCGGCAGATGGCCTGCGCCTCGATCATGTCCGCAAGGTCGCGCTGACGCTCCCGCGACGGCACCGGCGCCGCATAGGCCTCGGCGAGCAGGGCGCCGAGCCCGTCCGGCATCAGCGCGCTGCCGCGCCACCAGAGGGGACCCTGTGGGTCGAGCGCTGCCAGGAGCCGGCAGAGCAGGAGATCGCCGTCGGAGGCGCCGATGGACTCGGCCGCGAGGATCTCCTCAACACGCTCGCTCAGCTGCTGGTCGGTCAGGGCACGCTCGAGCCAGGCAAGCAGGGCGGGGGAGCGCACCGCCTTCACGCCCTCCTGCCAGCGGTTCGCCATGGCGAAGGCGAGGCTGCGCGCATCGAGAACCTGCTCGCCGGCGAAATCGAAAGGCCGCGTCGCCTTCCGCACCGCCCGCGCAGTCAAGGGCCGTGCCCGCGCCCCGCCCGGCCAGAGCGCGATCTCGTCCAGGCTCGGTCGAAAGCCGGGATCGTCCGAGAGCAGGCCGCGCAACAGAGTCGCAACCGAGGCAGGAAGACGCGCGCTGCCAACCAGCCCGGCAAGGCTGCCGCGTTCGAGCCGCAGCCGGATTCCCGTACGGTCATCGAGGCCGGCGAGCGGCCACTGGCCGGTCGCGAGTGCAAGCAGGGTGACGCCGAGGGCGTAGAGATCGTCCTCGACCGTCCCCTCGCCCTTGCCTGCCGGAGCGCACATCGCCATCGCAGGGGTCTCGAAGGCCGCGGGCTGGCAGAAGCCAGGAGGCAGGGCGAAGGCCTCGCCGACCGTCACCGGCCCGCCAGCCTTGGAGCGGAACAGGTTGTCCGGGCGTATGCCGCGATGCGTGATCCCCCGCTCGGCAAGTTCCGCGAGCACGCGCGCAACCGGCTTGGCGACGTTCTGGATCAGGTCCGTCTCACCGAGCGGGGCGCGGCGTTCGCCCGGCAGCATCATCGGCGCGCCGGGGGGAAGCGCATACAGGATATGGAGCTCTGGCCCCTCCTCCCCCGCGCCATGCCAGCCGCGGCCAAGCGGGACGAGGAGATTGGGAACGTGCTCGGGCTCGGGCAGGCGTTCGAGAACGCGCACCCGTGGCGGGTGGTGGTGGCGGCAGCGGACGGCGAAGGCAGCCGGGCCTTCGCCGCGTGCCGGGCGCGCCGCGAAGGCCTGAAGCCCGCCCCCGACAAGCCCGGCGAGAGGCCGGCCAGGGTCGACAAGATAGCCTGCGATCTCGAATTCGCGCCCGGCCACGCGCCGCTCCCGAAACTCCGCCGGCGCATGCTGCCGCGTGGGTGGTTAACGGCCGGTGAAAGGGACGCTCAGCCTGCGAAAGGGTCGCGCATCAGGATCGTGTCGTCGCGCTCCGGGCTCGTCGACAGCATCAGGACCGGTGCCTCGACGAGCTCCTCGATCCGCCTGACATACTTCACCGCCTGAGCCGGAAGCTCGGCCCAGCTGCGCGCGCCGCGGGTCGAGCCGGACCAGCCCTCGAGCGTCTCATAGACCGGCGTTACGGCGGCTTGGGCGCCGGCTGCGGCAGGCAGGTGGCGCAGCGTCGCCCCGCCAAGCCTGTAGCCCGTGCACACCTTGAGCTCGGAAAGCCCGTCGAGGACGTCGAGCTTGGTCAAGACGAGCCCTTGGATTCCACCCACCTTCACCGCCTGGCGCACCATCACAGCATCGAACCAGCCGCAGCGGCGCCGACGCCCCGTGACCGTGCCGAACTCGCGCCCACGGTCGCCAAGCAGCGTGCCGGTCTCGTCCTGGAGCTCGGTCGGGAAAGGCCCAGAGCCGACTCGAGTGGTGTAGGCCTTGGCAATGCCAAGCACCGTGCCGATGGCGGAGGGCCCGATCCCTGCGCCGGAGGCGGCCGTCGCCGCGACCGTGTTCGAGGAGGTCACGAACGGATAGGTCCCGTGGTCGACATCGAGCATGACCGCCTGCGCGCCTTCGAAGAGAATCCGCTGCCCGGCGGCCCTGGCGGCGTCAAGCCGCTGCCACACTGGCTCTGCGAAAGGCAGGAGGCGCTCAGCGAGATCGAGCAGATCACAGAGAAGCGCATCCTTGGTGAATGTCTGAGCACCAAGACCGTGCAGCAGGGTATTGTGATGGAGAAGAAGCTCGTCCAGCTTCGCCGAGAGGGTCTCTGGCTCGGCGAGGTCGCATAGCCTGATGGCCCGCCGCGCCACCTTGTCCTCGTAGGCGGGGCCGATCCCACGCCCCGTCGTGCCGAGCCTGCGCTCTCCCCGCGCCGCCTCCCGGGCGCGGTCAAGCGCGGGGTGGAGCGGCAGGATCAGCGGCACGTTCTCTGCGATCCTGAGATTGTCCGGCCCGACATGCAGCCCTTGCGCGGTGACGCGGCCGATCTCGTCGAGCAGCGCTCTCGGGTCGAGCACCACGCCGTTGCCGATGATCCCGAGCTTGCCGCGCACCACGCCCGAGGGCAGCAGGCTGAGCTTGTAGGTCTCGTTGCCGACGACGAGGGTGTGGCCGGCATTGTGCCCGCCCTGGAAGCGCACCACGATGTCTGCACGGCTCGCCAGCCAGTCCACCACCTTGCCCTTGCCCTCGTCGCCCCACTGGGCGCCGACGACAGCGACGTTCGGCATCGCTCACTCCTCCTCTAGGGGGAAGGTGCCGTCTTCGCACGCAAGGTGGGTGCAGCCGAGACGCCGCGCCTCGGCCGCGGCATCGGCAACAGGCCCGAGCGCCGCCACGGTGGCGAAGCCTTGCGCGCGCAGTCCCGCGGCTTTGGCAGCGAGAGCGGCCGGCACGAACACGCGCGGCCGGCGCGGCCTTGCCGGGACGGCACGCAGCGCCACGGCAGGGTAGAGCGTGACACCGGTTGCCGGCTCCTCCCCGGCGAGATAGCCGCCGCCGCGGCCGACCTCCTCCGAGAGCGCGCCGCTGAACACGGTGAAGGCGACACCGCGGTGGTAGCGGAAGCCGCGGAACTCGAGCGGGTCGGCCGTCAGAGCAAGCCCGGGCGAGCGCGCCCGCACGGCAGCGACAGTGGCCGCAAGCCGCGCGGCCAAGGCGCGCGCAGCCGCAGGCAGCGGCGAGGCGCCAAGCGCGGCAAGCGCGCGATCGACCGGCCCGGCGGCATGCAGGAGCTCGTCAAGCGTGTCGGCAAGCGGGCCCGCAAGGGACGCAACCTCGGCTGCATCCTTGCGGTCGAGCGCACGCCGCAGCGCCGCCTCCCGCGCCGCATCCAGACTGAGCGTGGAGAGAAGCTCGTCCGCGAGGGTGGGAAGCGTCAGGTCGAAGCTGACGGCGGGAAGGCCGAGGGCGACGAGCGCCTCCGCGGCGACCGCGATCACCTCGGCATCCGCCTCAGGCCCGTCCGCGCCGATCAGCTCCACCCCGGCCTGCGCCATCTGCCGCGCCGGACGGAGCTCGGAGCCGCGCACCCTGAGCACCTGGCCGCTGTAGGAGAGGCGCAAGGGGCGCGGCGCCCGGGCAAGGCGTGCGCCGGCGATCCGGGCGATCTGCGGCGTAATGTCGGCGCGCAGGCCCATCATGCGCTGGCTCACCGGGTCCATCAGCCGGAAGGTCTGCTCGGCGGTCGCCGCACCGGTGCCGGCGAGCAGGCTCTCCTCGAACTCGATGAGCGGCGGTTTCACCCGCTCGTAGCCATGGCTTCCGAACACGCCAAGCATCGCTTCGATCGCCGCTGCCTCGGTTTCCGCTTCCGGAGGAAGAACATCGGCGAAGCCGGCCGGCAGAAGCGAGGGATGCATCCCGCTCAGAACCCGAGCGTTGTTGCGTTCACGACAAGCGGCAGGGAGCGTATGGTCGCAAGCACCTCCTCGCCCACGGGCTCGTCAACCGAGACGAGGCAGATCGCATCTCCGCCCTTCTCGGCGCGGCCGAGATGGAAGGAGGCGATATTGATCCCTGCTTCGGCGAGCGCCGCGCCGAACCTGCCGATGAACCCGGGCCGGTCCTTGTTCGTGACGTAGAGCATGTGGCGCGAGAACTCGGCCTCCACGGGGATGCCCTTGATCTCGACGATCCTGGGCTTCTGGCCGGCGAACAGCGTGCCCGCAACGGCGCGCGTGTCGCGGTCGGTCGTGACGGAGATCCGCACCAGCGTCTGGTACTCGGAGGGGCGGTCGTGCACGGTCTCGGCCACCTCGATGCCGCGCTCGCGCGCAGCGACGGGAGCGTTGACCATGTTCACCCCCTCCATCAGCGGCCCGAGCAGGCCGGCGAGGGCGGCAGCCGTGAGTGGCCTGTGGTTGAGCGAGGCGGCGTGCCCCTCGTACTCGATCGTCACCTTGCGGAAGCCGCCGTCGCGGGCGACCGAGAGCTGGCCGGCGAAGGCACCGAGGTTGCGGCAGAGCGCCATGTAGGGCGCGAGCCTTGGCGCCTCCTCCGCGGAGACGGAGGGCATGTTGATCGCGTTGGCAACCGCGCCCGTGAGCAGATAGTCGCTCATCTGCTCGGCGATCTGCAGGGCGACGTTCTCCTGCGCCTCCGTCGTCGAGGCGCCGAGATGCGGCGTGCAGACGACGTTCTCGAGCGCAAAGAGCGGGTTCTCGGTCGCGGGCTCGGTCTCGAACACGTCGAGCGCGGCACCGGCGACATGGCCGGAGCGTATGGCCGCGGCAAGATCAGCCTCGACGATCAGCCCGCCGCGGGCGCAGTTGATGATCCGCACACCGCGCTTCATGCGCGCGATCGCACGCGAATCGATGATGTTGCGTGTGCCCTCGGTCAGCGGCGTGTGTAGGGTGATGATGTCTGAGCGCGCGAACAGCTCGCCGAGCTCGACCTTCTCGACCCCGAGCTCAACAGCGCGCGCCTCCGACAGGAACGGGTCGTAGGCGATCACCTTCATCTTCAGGCCGAGCGCCCGGTCTGCCACGATCGAACCGATGTTGCCGCAGCCGATCACACCGAGCGTCTTGCCGAACAGTTCGATGCCCATGAAGCGGTTCTTTTCCCACTTCCCCGCCTTGGTGGAGGCCGAGGCCTCCGGGATCTGGCGGGCCAGCGCGAACATCAGGGCGATCGCGTGCTCGGCCGTGGTGATGGCGTTGCCGTGCGGCGTGTTCATCACCACCACACCGCGCGCCGTGGCGGCCTTGATGTCGACATTGTCGACGCCGATCCCGGCGCGGCCGACCACGCGAAGACGTTTCGCTTCCGCAAGGAGTTCCGCCGTCACCTTGGTGGCGGAGCGTATCGCGAGGCCGTCATACTCGCCGATGATGGCGCGAAGCTCGGCAGGGGCGAGCCCGGTCTTCACATCCGCCTCTATGCCGCGGGTGCGGAAGATCTCGACCGCCGCCGGAGAGAGCTTGTCGGCGATCAGCACACGGGGCTTGTCCATCGCGCTCACTCCGCCGCCTTAGGCTCCGCAAGCGCGCGGCCGACCGTCTCGGCCGCCCAGTCGAGCCAGGGCAGAACCGCCTCCATGTCGGCGGTCTCGACCGTCGCCCCGCCCCAGAGTCTCAGTCCCGGAGGCGCCTCGCGGTAGCCGCCCGCATCAAGCGCCACGCCCTCGGCCTCGAGCAGTGCGGCGATGCGCTTCGCCGCATCGGCCTGTGCATCCTGTGCAAGCGCGGTGAACCAAGGGGCCGTGATCGAGAGACAGATCGAGGTGGGCGAGCGTGTCGCCGGGTCGGCTGCGAGGAAGGCGTAGTTCGGCGTCCGCTCGATCCAGGCGGAGACGGCAGCGAGATTGGCTTCCGTACGCGCGATCAGGGTCTCGAGCCCGCCGATCCGCTCTGCCCAGGCAAGCCCGTCAAGCGCATCCTCGACGCAGAGCATCGAGGGTGTGTTGATGGTCTCGCCGCGGAAGATCCCCTCGTTCAGCTTACCCCCGCTCGTCAGCCGGAAGATCTTCGGCATCGGCCAAGCGGGCTTGTGAGCGACCAGCCGCTCGACCGCACGTGGCGAGAGCGCGAGCATCCCGTGCGCCGCCTCGCCGCCCAATACCTTCTGCCAGGACCATGTGACGACATCGAGACGATCCCAGGGCAGGCGCATCGCGAAGACGGCCGAAGTTGCGTCGCAGATCGCAAGCCCCTCGCGATCGGGCGCGATCCATTCCCCGTCCGGAACGCGCACGCCGGAGGTCGTTCCGTTCCAGGTGAAGACGACGTCGTGCGACCAGTGGACCGAAGCGAGATCGGGAAGCTGGCCGTAAGGGGCTCGGATCACACGGTGGTCGAGCTTGAGCTGCCTTGCGATGTCGGTCACCCAGGCTTCGCCGAAGCTCTCGAAGGCGATCGCGTCCACCGGCCTCGGGCCGAGCAGGCTCCACATCGCGCACTCGATCGCCCCCGTGTCGGAGGCAGGGACGATTCCGAGGCGCCAGTCCGCCGGCATGCCGAGCAGCGTCTTCGACCGCTCGATCACGGCGGCGAGCTTCGCCTTCGGCTCCTTGGCGCGGTGGCTTCGGCCGAGGGCTGCGCCCTCGAGGGCCGCGAGCGACCAGCCGGGCCGCTTGGCGCAGGGGCCGGAGGAGAAGCGCGGGTTGCGGGGACGGACGGATGGCCGCGAAAGCGGCGTGGCGGCGTGCGCCATGGCGTGTGCTCCCTTGCAGAAGCGAAGCGCCCCGGTGGGGGGGCGTGACCCGGCGGAACGGCTACACCCTGCGCCCGCCGCGCGCAAGGCCACGTCGCCGCCGAGGCCTCATGCGCGCGAGAGCGCCGCGACGCGAGCCGGATCGACCGTCACCGCGTGGTCGAGCGGGCCGTGGCCGCGGCCATAGCCAGGCGCCGAGGCAATCGCGAGCTGGACGTAGTGGCGGCCCCGGATCACCGCCTCGCGCAAGGAGAGGCCCTGGGCGAGCCCAGCCGCGATGGCGGAGGCAAGCGTGCAACCAGTGCCGTGTGTGTGGCGCGTCTCGATCCGCACGCTCTCGAAGGCCTCGACGCCGTCGCTGGTCGCGAGCAAGTCCGTCACCCGCTCGCCCGGCAGATGCCCGCCCTTGAGCAGCACCGCGCGCGCGCCGCGGCTGCGCAGCGCAAGCGCGACGCGGTGCATGCCGGCGACATCGAGGATCGCCTCCCCGGCGAGCGATTCCGCTTCCGGAATGTTCGGCGTGATCACCGAAGCAAGCGGCACGAGCCGTTCCACGAGCGCCGCGACCGCGCTCTCGGCAAGCAGCCGCTGCCCACCCTTGGCGACCATCACGGGGTCGACGACCACGGGAACGCCGGGCAGCCGCGCGGTGATCTCCTCCGCCACCGCCTCAATCACCTCGGCATCGTGCAGCATACCGGTCTTGACCGCGTCGACGCCGATGTCGGCGATCACGACGCCCATCTGCTCCCGGATGAACCCGGGGGGGATCGGGAACACCCCTTCCACCCCTTCGGTGTTCTGCGCCGTCAGCGCCGTGACCGCCGTCATCGCGAAGGCGCCGAGCGCCGTGACCGACTTGATGTCAGCCTGGATCCCGGCACCGCCGCCCGAATCGGACCCGGCGATGATCAGCACACGCCCACGCACGCCGGCTACTCCGCCGCAGCCGCAGACGCAGCGACGTGCCGCTCGATCACGCCTGCGAGCTCCTCAACCACGCGGTTGATGAGGGCCTCGTCCTCGCCCTCCGCCATCACCCGGATCACCGGCTCGGTTCCCGACTTGCGGATCACGAGCCGGCCCGCACCGGCGAGCGCTGCTTCCGCCGCGGCGATCGCGCGCCTGACCGGCGGGGCCTGCAGCGGCGAGGCGCCACCGTAGCGGACATTGCGCAGCACCTGCGGCAGGGGCGTGAACTGCCGGCACACCTCCGAAGCCGGCTTGCCGGTGGCGACCACGACGGCGAGAGCCTGGAGCGCGGCGATCAGACCGTCCCCTGTCGTTGCGAAATCAGAAAGGATCATGTGGCCCGACTGCTCGCCGCCAACATTGAAACCGCCCGCGCGCATCGCCTCGGCGACGTAGCGGTCACCGACCTGGGTGCGATGGAGCGCAAGCCCGCGCGCGGCAAGAAAGCGCTCGAGCCCCATGTTGCTCATCACGGTCGCGACCACGCCGCCGCCCGCAAGTCTCCCCTCCCCGGCCCAGCGCGCGGCGATCAGCGCGAGGATCTGGTCGCCGTCGATCACGCTGCCCGTCTCGTCGGCGAGGATCAGCCGGTCGGCATCGCCATCGAGCGCAAGCCCGAGATGGGCGCGATGCTCGAGCACGGCCGAGCGCATCGTCTCGGGCCTCGTTGAGCCGCAGCCCTCGTTGATGTTGAACCCGTCCGGCGCGACGCCGAGGCGGATCACCTCGGCGCCGAGCTCGGCAAGCACGGTCGGCGCGACCCGGTAGGCAGCGCCGTTCGCGCAATCGACGACGACGCGCAGGCCGTCGAGCGTCATCCCCCGGGGGAAGGAGGCCTTGGCCGTCTCGATGTAGCGGCCAGCGGCATCCTCGATGCGCCGCGCGCGGCCGAGATCACGCGGCGCGGCAAGCCGCTCCGTCAGGCCCGCATCGTCCATCATCGCCTCGATCCCGGCTTCCATCTCGTCGGAGAGCTTCCAACCGTCCGGCCCGAAGAGCTTGATGCCGTTGTCCTCGAAGCTGTTGTGGCTCGCCGAGATCATGACGCCGAGATCGGCACGCATCGAGCGCGTCAGCATAGCGATCGCAGGCGTGGGCAAGGGCCCGACCAGGATCACATCCAGCCCAACGGAGACGAACCCTGCCGTCAGAGCAGGCTCGATCATGTAGCCCGAAAGCCGCGTGTCCTTGCCGATGACGACCACCGGGCGGTGCCCGGGTGGCGCGGCGCGCTTGAACAGCAGCCCCGCCGCCTGGCCGAGCCTGAGCCCAATTCCGGGCGTCATCGGCGGCGAGTTCGCCTTGCCGCGGATGCCGTCTGTGCCGAAAAGCCTGCGGCGGCGTGAACCGGGCCGCTGCGGTGTGGCCGCGTCCATACTTCCCCTCCTGCCTGACCGTTCGCAGTCTAGCGCCGCAGCCTTAACGCGATCCATCTGAGGGGTGTGACATGGCGCACGTCGCCCCTGCCCCGATCGCCCGCCAGACCGCCAGGGCCTGGACGGTCTCGCGCACGTCATGCACTCGCAGGATCGCCGCCCCTGCAGCGGCTGCGGCGAGGCCGGCAGAGAGGCTTCCGGCGAGGCGCCTCGTCGGGTCGGGCTCGCCGCCATAGACGCCGAGGAAGCTCTTGCGCGAGACGCCAACGAGGATGGCACAGCCGAACTGGTGCAGGATCGGCAGCCGGGCGAGCAGGGCGAGGTTCTGCTCGGGCGTCTTGGCGAAGCCTATCCCCGGGTCGAGCACGATGCGATCGCGTGCGATCCCAGCCGACTCGGCAAAGGCAAGCCGGAAGCCGAGCTCCTCGGCAACGTCGAGCACGACATCGCGATAGACAGAGAGGCTCCGCATCGTCTGTGGCGTGCCGCGCATGTGCATCAGGATCACCGGGCAACCTGCCTCGGCGACCACCCTGGCCGCGTCCTGATCATGCGCAAGGCCAGAGACGTCGTTGACAATGCGAGCCCCGGCCGCGAGAGCCGCCCGCATGGTCGTGGCGTTGCGCGTGTCGACGCTGACTGGGCCGCCGGGCGCGAGAGCCCGGATCACGGGCAGGATACGCCGCTGCTCCTCCTCCGCCGGCACGGGAGCGGCGCCAGGCCGCGTGCTCTCCCCGCCAATGTCAAGGAGGTCGGCGCCTGCCGCGCGCATCGCCTCGCCTGCGGCGATGGCAGAGTCGGCAGCGAGGAAACGCCCGCCATCGGAGAAGCTGTCGGGTGTGACGTTGATCACGCCCATCACGAGCGTCCTGTCCACGGGGAGTCCGGGCAGGAGAGGCGGCCTCGGCGCCGCGATCCTCGCAAGCAAGGGAACCGCTTCGGCAGGCGGGGCGGCCGCGTCGATCAGGCAGGCGCAATCCGGCCCGTTGTCGCGCGTCCAGAGCCGGGCATGGCGGAAAGCGAGGCCGGTTTCGCCGATAGCCACGGCGCCTGGCGGCGCGGCATGGGCAGGCGCAAGAGCGATCGGCTCGAGCAGGCGACGCTGCAGGGTGCTCGCCCCGGGCTGCGGCCTCAGGCGTTCGGTTGCGGCGCCGGGCCGAGGCCGCCTGGGGCGCTGCCAGATTTCGGGACCCGCCCGGCGGTGGGCACAGAGGCGCGGCGTACGTCCTGAGCGGGCGCCTCGTCGGCTGGCTTGCGCACGATCGGCTGGCCGGCGAGCAGGCCGCGGATCTCCTCCCCAGTCAGCGTCTCGAACTCGAGCAGCGCCTTGGCGAGCTTGTCGAGGTCCTCGCGCCGTTCCGTCACCACGCGCCGTGCGGTCGCATAGGCCTCGTCGATGATCCGCTTGATCTCTGCGTCGATCGCCTGCGCCGTGGCTTCGGAGATGTTCTTCGTCTGGGTGACGGAGTGGCCGAGGAAAACCTCCTGGCTGTTCTCGCCGTAGGCGACCATGCCGAGCTTCTCCGACATGCCCCATTCGGTGACCATCCTGCGGGCAAGGTCGGTCGCCATTTTGATGTCGCCGGCAGCCCCGTTGCTGACCCGGTCAGGCCCGAACACGACCTCCTCGGCAGCGCGCCCGCCCATCGCCATGGCGAGTTCCTGCTGCAGCTTCGACTTGTGCTTCGAGTAGCGGTCCCCCTCCGGCAGCGACATGACGAGCCCGAGCGCCCTGCCGCGGGGAATGATCGTCGCCTTGTGCACCGGGTCGCATTCCGGCATCGAGAGCGCAACGAGCGCGTGCCCCGCCTCGTGGTAGGCGGTCATGCGCCTCTCCTCGTCGCTCATCACGAGGCTCTTGCGCTCCACCCCCATCAGAACCTTGTCCTTCGCCGCCTCAAACTCGGCCTGGCCGACCACGCGCTTGCCGAGGCGCGCGGCAAGCAGTGCTGCCTCGTTGACGAGGTTGGCGAGATCCGCTCCCGAGAAGCCGGGCGTTCCGCGCGCGATCGTCTTCGGGTTCACGTCCGGCGCAAGCGGCACCTTCTTCATGTGCACCGAGAGGATCTTCTCGCGTCCGTTCACGTCCGGATTAGGCACCACGACCTGGCGGTCGAAGCGGCCGGGGCGCAGCAGGGCAGGGTCGAGAACGTCGGGGCGGTTGGTCGCAGCGATGAGGATCACCCCCTCGTTGCTCTCGAACCCGTCCATCTCGACAAGGAGCTGGTTCAGCGTCTGCTCGCGCTCGTCATTGCCGCCGCCCAGGCCCGCGCCGCGATGGCGGCCTACCGCGTCGAT
>Ga0308411_10002391_pt1 | contig 12680 bp, 6 predicted proteins | sample HotsprottomLayer_2_FD_203530 | JGI IMG/M metagenome (GOLD analysis project Ga0308411, IMG submission 203530) | Hot spring phototrophic mat microbial communities from Octopus Spring, Yellowstone National Park, Wyoming, United States -... | ecosystem: Environmental > Aquatic > Thermal springs >... | reverse complement strand
GCGGGCTGCCCTGACGGGCCGTTCGTCCGAGATGCGCCGCAACGCCCTCTGGACTTTGGCCAGAATCGATCACCCAAAAGCCCGCGACGCGGCCCGGCAGTCGCTCGAAATTGACCCTGACGAAACTGTCCGTCAGGTGGCCGCGCACAGCGCGGCGCTGTGGCGGGACGAGGGGGCCGTCGAGCCGCTGGCCGCATTACTCCAGTCCGCCGCCGTCGCCAATCGCCGGGTTGCGGCCGAGGCGCTGGGGAGGATCGGTTCCCAGGCTCCCGTCCCTGCGCTCTTGGAAGCAGCCGCCGCAGGACCGTCTTCGGACCGCGTCCTCGAACACTCGATCACTTACGCGCTCATCGAGATCGGCGACCCGACCGGCACCGCGAAGGGACTGGCCGATCCGAGGCCGGCGGTGCGTCGAGCGGCTCTGCTTGCGCTCGACCAGATGGAAGGGGGGAGTCTGGATCCAGCGGAAGTCGCTTCCCTCCTCGAGTCCGGCGAACCCATCTTGAAGACAACCGGCTCTTGGATTCTCGGCCGTCATCCCGAGTGGGCTGGAGCGCTTTCCGACTGGTTCCGTTCCCGGCTCCTCAACCCCCTTTCGAGGGCCGAGGACCAGGCGGAGCTGGAGACCCTGCTTGCGCGGTTCGCCGGCTCGTCGGCCATCCAAACGCTCCTCGCGGAGCAACTGGCCGATCCGATGACCACTCTCCTGGTCCGACGCAGCGTGCTGAAGGCCATGGCTCAGTCAGGATTGAGGGACATCCCGGAGTCGTGGATCGACGGGCTCGCGAAGCTGCTCGGCGCTTCTGACACCGTCCTGGTCCAGGAAGCCACAGCGGCTGTCAGAGCCCTGTCGCCCGTACCGGAAAAGGCCGGCTCGCTTTCCCCCTTGTTGCGGCGGATCGCGCGCCGGGACGACCTTCCAGACGAGCTCCGACTCAATGCCCTCCTGGCCGTTCCAGGCGGACTGAGCGAGGTCGATCCGCCGACCTTCTCGCTGATTCTGAGCCATCTCGATCCTGAGCAGAAGGTCACCGTTCGCACACTTGCGGTCGAAATTCTGACCCGCGCCCAGCTGAGCTCGGCGCAACTCGCCGCCATCGCCGAGTCGCTCGGAACCGTCGGTCCCCTTGAGGTCGAGCCGCTGCTCCAGGTTTTCAAGTCTTCCACCGACGAGGCGCTTGGGCTCAAGGTGGTCGCGGCGTTGGAGGCATCGTCCGCTCTCTCGAGCCTGAACGCCGACTCGCTCCAAAAGCACCTTGCCGGGTTCGGTCCGAAGGTCGCAGCCGCGGTCGATCAGCTCTCGGCCAGGATCCGGGCTCGGGCCGCTGAGCAGACAGCCCGGCTCGACGAGCTGATGGCCCGGCTCGCCGACGGCGACGCCCGCCGTGGGCAGCTTGTCTTTCATAGCGAGAAAGCCGCGTGTTATTCCTGCCACGCCATCGGTTACCGAGGCGGCGACGTCGGACCAGACCTGACCAAGGTCGGACAAATCCGCTCCGAGCGCGAACTGCTCGAGGCCATCGTCTACCCCAGCGCCAGCCTCATCCGGAGCTACGAACCAGTCGTCATCGCCACCAACGATGGCCGGGTGATCAATGGCCTGATCCGCCACGAGTCGGCGGAAGAGATCGTCGTCGTCAGTGGAGCGAACCAAGCCGAGCGGATCGCGCGGTCGGAGATCGAGGAGATCCGCCCGAGCACGGTTTCGATCATGCCGGCAGGTCTTGACCAGCAGCTCTCGGTGGACGAATTGGCCGACCTTATCGCGTTTCTCAAAGCCTGCCGCTAAACCATCGCGCGGGGACCACCCTTCTCAAGCGAGCGATCCAACTCGGGAACGCGATGCTCTTCGCCGCCAGCGTCCTTCCGGCGGGACGGCTTGCTGGCCCGCCGGAGACGCCGCGAAGACTCCCGGATCACCTCCTCTGCCAAGAGGGGCCCGGTCCGCCCCAGGTCTGCCTCGAGTCACCCCGCTGCCACGCCGCCCAGTCTGGCCAACTCGAACTGCATCACGGCCGATCGCGGGTCAGGCCAGGAGCTCTTTGATCACATGGGCCGGCTCGACGCCGGTCAGCCGTTGGTCGAGCCCCTGATAGCGGTAGCTGAAGCGGCGATGGTCGAATCCCAAGAGCTGCAGCACGGTGGCGTGAAAATCGCGGATGTGGACCGGATCCTTGATGATGTTGTAGGAGAACTCGTCGGTCTCTCCGTAGATCGTGCCCGGCCTGGTCCCCCCTCCCGCCATCCACATCGTGAAGCAGCGGGGGTGGTGGTCCCGGCCGTAGTTGTCGTGTGTCAGACCTCCCTGGGAGTAGATCGTGCGGCCGAACTCGCCCCCCCAGATCACCAAGGTTTCGTCGAGCAACCCCCGCGACTTGAGGTCCTGGATCAGCCCCCAGCAGGCTTGGTCCACGTCCTTGCACTGGCTGGGCAAACGGCCCGCCACGTTGCCGTGGTGGTCCCAGTTGTTGTGGTAGATCTGCACGAAACGAACGCCCCTCTCCACCATCCGGCGGGCCAGCAGCGCCGTGTGCGCGAAGCTTCCTGGCTTTCGCGCTTCCTCGCCATAAAGCTGGTAGGTGCTCGGGGGCTCGTTGGCGATGTCGGTCAATTCGGGAACGCTCGACTGCATCCGGAACGCCAGCTCATACTGTTCGATCCGGGTATGAGTCTCGGGATCACCCACCAGGCGGTAATTCAGCTCGTTGAGCGCCCGGAGCCCGTCCAGCGTCGTCCGCCGGACTTCCATGGGAACACCCGGCGGATTGTTGATGAAGAGGATCGGATCCCCCGTGCTGCGGAACGAGACTCCAGCGTGCTCACCGGGGAGGTAGCCGGACGACCACAAGCGCGCCGAGATCGCCTGGATCTGCTCGGTGTTGGACGGACGCGCGACCAAGACCACGAACGTCGGAAGGTTGTCGTTGAGCGAGCCGAGGCCGTAAGAGACCCAGGAGCCCAGGCACGGCCTGCCGGTGATCTGGTTGCCGGTCTGGATGTACGAGATGGCGGGTTCGTGGTTGATCGCTTCGGTGTGCATGCTGCGGATGAAGCACATGTCGTCGACCATCCGGGCGGTGTACGGCAACAGCTCGCAGACCCACATCCCACACTGGCCGTGCTGGGCGAAGCGGTACTTGGAGGGGGCGATCGGAAACCGCTTCTGGCCCGAGGTCATGGTCGTCAGCCGCTGACCCATCCGGACCGAATCCGGCAAATCCTTGTCGAACCACTCCTTCATCGTGGGCTTGTAGTCGAACAGATCCATCTGAGATGGTCCGCCGACCATGTGCAGATAGATCACGTGCTTGGCCTTCGGGGCGAAATGGGTCCGGCCCACGGTGATCGAACGATCCAGGCCGGCGGCCACGGCCGAGGGGATCAGGCCCTCGCGTCCCAGGAGGGATGCCAGGGCGCCCCAGGCCACGGCGTTGGACCCGCGAGCGAAGAAGTGGCGGCGCGACTCGAGTCGGACGTATTCTTGGCGAGGATCCATGGTCAGGCCTCATTTCCTCTCACTTGCAAAGGACTTCATCCAGGTTCATCAACTCGTTGGCGAGCATGGTCCAGGCAGCCAGTTCACTGGGGTCGAGGCTGGCATTGGGGCGGAGGTCCCCGACCGAGAGGAGTCGGCCCGCGTCGTCGGGGTGCGATCGGTAATAGGTCGAAAGAAACTCGAGCGATTCCAGAACCGAGGGAAGCTCCTCGACGCGGAGCGGACGGGCCAGCAGCCGGCGGCTCATGAAATCGAGCCGCTCCTCGGTGCCGACTCCCGCCTCGGTCAGGGTCGTTTGCGCCAAAGCGCGAGCAGCCTCGACAAATTGCGGATCGTTGAGCGTGACCAGGGCCTGAAGCGGCGTGTTGGTTCGCTCGCGGCGGACGGTGCACACCTCTCGGCTGGGAGCGTTGAAGATCTCCAGCGAGGCAGGGGGCGCGCTCCGTTTCCAGAAGGTGTAGAGGCTGCGGCGGTAGAGCCCCTCTCCCTGGTCGCGGCGGTAGTTGCGGGTATTGCTCTCAGGCATGGCCACCGCCTCCCAGACGCCCTCGGGCTGATAGGGCTTGACGCTCGGCCCCCCCAGTTTCCCGACCAGCAAACCGCTCGCGGCCAAGGCCGCATCGCGGATCATCTCGGCATCCATCCGGAACCGTGGACCCCGGGAGAGCAAGCGATTGGCTGGATCCCGCTCCAATTTCTCCGATGTCGCGGTGGCTGCCTGGCGGTAAGTGGACGAGGTGACGAGCAGTTTGTAAAACCGCTTGAGATCCCAGCCCGACTCGCGAAACTCGACGGCCAGCCAGTCCAAGAGCTCGGGATGCGAGGGGAGTTCGCCGCTGATCCCAAAATCTCCCGCGGTTCGGACCAGGCCGCTGCCGAAGACCTCCTGCCAAAACCGGTTCACGGCCACGCGAGCCACCAGGGGGTGGTCCGAACGCAAAAGCCACTGAGCGAAACCGAGGCGGTTCCGCGGAACATCGGCGGGCATGGGGGGGAGAACGTCGGGGGTGTCCGGCGTCACCGCCTCGCGGCGCTTGTCGTATTCGCCCCGGAACAGAACATAAGCCATCGCCGGCTCAGACCGCTCCGCCATGACATGCGCGATGGTCCCGCGGGCCCGAATTGCGGCTTCCTCCTGCTCCAGCGCCCCGCGCTGGGCATGGAGCTCGCGGGACCCCGGATCCCTGGTTTTCAGCCACCAGGTCAAAACCTGCTGGTGGTCTTGGGCCTGCCGTTGGCCGGCCGGCTGGGAGAGGAGGGCCAGGGCCTGACCAACACCCACCAGATCGGCGATCTCAGCCGGCCTTAGGACCTCACGATGGACCCGGACTTCGCTAATGCCTACTCCTTCCAGCCGAGCCGTGGAGTACCGCTGTCCGACTTTCAGGGGCACGGCGGCTCGGATCGTGTTGTTCAACTGGTTCGCCGAGATCTCCACCTCCTGCGGCTGGCCGTCGACGTAGATTTTGATGCCCGCCGCTTGCGACGAGCCGTCGTAGGTCGCCACCACATGGGTCCACCGGCCGGCCGGCACCGCCGATCGCGACACCACCTTGATCGCGTTGTCCGGCCAGGTGTTGACCAGGTGCATGCCGATCTTGTTGTCCTCGAGCCACAGATCCCAGCCGCGAAACGCGCTGGCTTCATCCATCCGGGCGATAACAGCCCCCGAGCGCTCCGGCCCCGGCAAATAGATCCAGGCCGCGACCGAGAAGGCGTTGCTGCGTTCAAAATCGCCCGCCTCAGCGCTCTCGAACAGGGTCGGGACCAGGTCTTGAGCTTGCACGGCGGGGGGGTCGATCCGCGGGGTCAGGCCGAGGTCGAGCTTCAGCTCTCGTCTTGGCATGAGGGACGCGAGCGAATCGCGGTTTTGGCTCTGCAACCATCCCTCAAACTCTGGTCGCGCTGCCTCGGCTCGGGCCTCGATCTGACGATCCAGGGCCGCGAGCTGGGACTGCAGCGCCTCCCACCGTTGGCGATCGGAGGGCAACGGAACAAAGACCACAGGAGGCGTGTCCTTGATGTTGCCGTCCATGGCCGCCTGGGTCGTGTTGTTGAAGAAGGCGGCCAGTTCGTAAAACTCGCGCTGGGTGATCGGGTCGAACTTGTGGTCGTGGCACACCGCGCAGTTGGCAGTCAGGCCCAGCCAGACCTGAGCCACCGTCTCGGTCCGGTCGCGGGTGTAGATAACGAGGTTCTCCTCGGGGATCGTCCCCCCCTCGTTGGTGGTCATGTTGCAGCGATTGAATCCCGAAGCGATCCGCTGCTCCAGGGTGGGGTTGGGAAGCAGGTCGCCGGCCAATTGCTCGATTGTGAATTGATCGTAGGAGAGATTTCGGTTGAAGGCGTTGATGACCCAATCGCGATACGTCCACATCTCACGAAAATTGTCAAAATGGTAGCCGTGGGTATCTGCATAGCGGGCCGCGTCCAACCAGTAACGAGCCCGATGCTCGCCCCAAAAGGGAGAGGCGAGGAGACGGTCGACGAACCGTTCGTATGCCTGGGGCGAACCATCGTTCACGAATTCCTCCACCGCCTCAGGGCGGGGAGGCAAGCCAGTCAGGTCGAGGCTGAGCCGGCGGGCGAGGGTGCGACGATCGGCCTCGGCCGCAGGCCGCAGGCCGTGCTCCTCGAGTTTGGCGAGCACAAACCGGTCGATCGGATTGCGGACCCATGATGCGTCTTCGACCGGCGGAGGCAACGGCCGCTCCGGCGGGATCAACGACCAATGCAATTGATATTCAGCGCCGGCTTTGATCCATTGCGTCAACAGGGCTTTCTGCTCAGGAGAGAGCGGCTTGTTGATGGATGGAGGAGGCATGACCTGATTGGGGTCGACCGTCTGGATCCGGGCGATCAACTCGCTGGAGTCAGGGTCGCCGGGTTCGATGGCGCCGAGTTCGACGGCGACTTCGCGGACGTCCAGCCGAAGGTCGGCCTTCCGGGCCGCGCTATCCGGGCCGTGGCAGGCAAAGCAATGCTCCGCCAGGATCGGCCGGATGTCGCGGTTGTATTCGATCGGACCAGCTCCGACGGCTGCTCCGGTGGCGACGTGGATGACCGCCATGGCCGAAACGATGCCCATCGCCACGCCCCGCAATCGAGCGGTGCTCACTCCCAGTGCCGAAAGCGACTGGCGAACAGATGAGGTCAGGCTCATTGGATCTTCCCCTCGACGCAGGATTGGGCGTTGATGCGATTCTGCTTCCTGGTGCGGCAGGGCCCGGGAGCTGGCTCCGAGATCGCGCAGCACCAATACCTCATTCCCGAGCCGATGTGCCGCGCCATGGCCCGGACGGCCGCCGAACGGTCGCGAGCCAGCAGCGCCTCGACAATAGCCATGTGTTCACATGCCTCGGCCATCAGGCGATGATGATGCTGGCGCGACCTCGAATGGTTCCAGGCCAGGTCTCGAAACGCCCGGAACAAGTGATTCAGACGGGTCAGTTCCCGAACCAGAAGCACGTTTCCGCTGCGATGCGCAATCAGGTCATGAAGACGGCTGTCGATTGTTTGTGCCAGGGCGATGGCCCAGGGCAGATTCGGTTCCACCAGATCGAGCAGGGCTTGGAGCTGGGTCTGCAGGCCAACCAGTTCCTCGTCCTCGATCCGCCCGCACGCCCGGCGTACCGCCTCGCACTCCAGGGCGCGGCGGACCTGACAGATCTCGCGGACGTCCTTCGAGGTGACCCGGCGAACCACGGCTCCCCGGTTTGGTGATAGGTCCACCAAGCCCATGCCGGCAAGCATCACCAGCGCTTCGCGGACCGGAGTGTGGCTGACCCCAAACCGGCGGGCCAGGACCTGAGTGACCAGGCGCCCACCGGGGGGAATTCGACCCTCCAGGATCTCCTGGAGCAGCGAGTCGGCGATCGCCTGACGCCGCGCTCCGTGGTTCCAGGGGGCTGACGGGGGAGAGTGACCGGGAGTCGTCGACATACCAACTTCGCCGCGTCAGGGTCGCTGCCAGAAGCTCGAGGGATCCGGAAGGATTCGATCAGGCGGGGGATGCGCGGCAGCGTCAGGTCATTCTTCGTGGAACAATTGTTAGCCTAGCTGTGGATCCATCGCGGAGGCAAGTCAAATTCTGTAGAATTCGCGTGGACCCTGGTTGGTGTCAAGTCTGTGAAGGACGGCGAGGTTGGGACTTTCCGCGGGGGCCGGCAGGCGATTCTCTGGATTGGTCGATCCTGAGGTGAGCCGAACGCCCCGATCGATCCAGGATTTTCCAGAGGCTGGGAGGAGCGGTTTGATGCCGCTGACTTATGACGAAGCCGTGGCGAAGCTCCACGAATGGACGCAGAGCCCAGCTCTGCTGAACCATGCCCGGGCCGTGGAGGCGGTGATGCGGGAGGCAGCCCGTCGTTATGCGGGGGGGCAGGACGAGGAGCGGTGGGCGATGACGGGGTTGCTCCACGACGCGGATTATGATCAGTGGCCCTCCGAGCATCCGCGGCGGATCGTGGAGTGGCTCCGGGAACGGGGCGAGCCCGAGATGGCGCACGCCATTTCCGTCCACTTTACCGACTGGGGAATCGAGCCCGTTTCGCTGCTGGATCGGGCCCTGCTTGCGTGTGATGAATTGGCGGGTTTCGTGGTGGCTTGCTGTCTGGTTCGACCCGATGGGATCGCGACCTTAAGTCCTTCGAGCGTCAAGAAGAAGCTGAAGGACCGAAGCTTCGCCGCCAAGGTCGACCGAACCATCATCGAGCAGGCGATCCAACGATTGGGGGTGGGGATGGACGAGCACATCCGGCTGGTGATCGACGCCCTGGCGCCGCAAGCCGCCGTTTTGGGGATCGCGGGTGGGGGTTCGAGCCGGCAGGAAGGGGGGGCGGGGTGAGCAGCTCGCTCTATCATCGGCTGGGCATTCGACCCGTCATCAACGGCATGGGAACCTACACCGCCCTGGGGGGTTCGCTCATGCCTCGCGAAGTGCTTGACGCGATGGCGGAGGCGGCATGCTGCTTCGTCCCGATTGCCGAGCTCCAGGAGAAGGTCGGGGCTCGGATTGCCGAGCTCCTCGGAGTCCCCTCAGCCATGGTTACGGCCGGCGCCGCTTCGGCGATCACGGTCGGAACGGCGGCGTGCATCGCTCGGGGCTGCGGCGGTGTCCTGGCCCAGTTCCCCGAGTTCCCCAATGGCCGGCCCGAGGTCATTCTTCAGAAAAGCCATCGCAGCGGCTACGAACCTCAGATCGCGCTGACCGGCGCGAAGCTTGTCTGGGTTGAGACCCGGCAGGAGCTGGAGCGAGCCATCGGTGAACGAACGGCCATGCTCTGCTTCCTCAACCGACACGAGCCACTCGGGCTCATCTCCCGCGAGGAGTGGATTCTCGTCGGGAAAGATCGTGGAATTCCGACCTTCAACGATGCCGCTGCGGACATCCCGCCGCCGGACCACCTCTGGAAGCTTGTGCGGGAGGGATTCGACCTGGTCGCGTTTTCCGGGGGAAAGGCATTGCGTGGACCGCAGTCGACGGGTCTCCTCCTCGGCCGGGCGGATCTCGTCGCCACAGCCCGGCAGGCGCTCAGCCCGCATCTGGGGATCGGCCGCGGCATGAAGGTCGGCAAGGAGGAGATGATGGGACTCCTGGCCGCCGTGGAGCGCTACTTGAAGGCGGACCACGAAGCTGAGAAAAAGCTCTGGGAGAAGCGGGCCGAGGAGCTGGTGGAGCGCCTGGGAGCCATTGCTGGCATGAACGTCCGGATCGACGTTCCCCAGATCGCCAATCACGTCCCACACGTGATCCTCGAATGGAGCCAGTGGCACCACGAATGGACCGCTGCCGAAGTGAGCGACCAGCTCCTCAGGGGTGATCCGCCGATCGCGATTCTGACCGAGGGAGAGCGGAGTCTGCGGATCGCCGTCTGGACGTTGGTGGACAACCAGCACCGGATCGTGTCGGATCGGATTGCCGAGATCCTTTCAGCGCGGCGATAGCGCTGGAGTCTTGCTCGCTTTTTGGCCGGCTCGGAGCAGTTGCAGGTGTTTCCGCAGAGCCCGGGCTTTCTCCTCCAACTCCCTGACCTGATCTTCGAGTTCCTGAAATGGAGTTTTCTCGGGAACTGCCACCGAGGGAGCAGCGGGTTCCGAATTCCCTTCGCCCCGCAACGATCGAATCGCACGTTCGAGGGCCTCTCGAGAACTTGGAGCACCAAAACCCGCGAAGCCGGTGGTTCCTGGTCTCTCCTTCTTGAGCCGAGCCTCCAGGGCGGGTAAAGCTCGGGTGAGGTGGAGCGATTCCGCCAGACTCCAGGCGCGGATTCGCAGTTCGCGGTCGGGGTCGTCGATCAGGGGGATGATGAGGTTTTGGAGCTCCGGATCATCCTTCGCCAGCCGGTCGAAGGCGTTGATCGCGGCCCACCGAAGCCGAGGCGGCTGGCCATGCCGGCAATAAGCCGCCGCCAATTCGCGGGCTCTGGGACCGGGTCGCTGGAGCAGCAGCTTCAGCGCGGAGGCCGCGAGGAGGTGTTTGCCAACCGGGTTCGCCAGGGTCGCTGCGAGGAGTTTGTCGGCATCGTCGACCTCCCATCGGACCAATCCGATGAGAGCCGCAATTCGGGCTCCGTAAGCCTCCTTGGAATCCGACCAGGCCGCGCGGAGGACGGCCTCCGCCTCGGGGTCGCGGCCGAGCCTCCCCAATCCCTGGATCGCGGCGACACGCACCCGGGCTTCCGAATCAACGGCCGCCGCCATCAAAGCCGGGCGAAAATGCTCCGGGGCTCGTTCCAGATTGGGACCGGCCGTGGCCGCGTCACCATCGGTTCGCGATCTCGTGTCGCTGTCTCCGACCAACAGTTTGATCCATTCGACCCGCGCCGAGACCGACTGTTCTTTCCGCCACGCTTGGGAAATGGCCTGGCGGATTCGAGGGTCGGTCTCGGCGCGGTTGAGCAGGGCACGACCCGCGGTCAAGCGGTGGACAACGTTGTCTGCGTGCTCCAGGAGAAACAGATTCTCCTCGTCGGGTTTTTCGAAATCCAGCTCTTTGATGAGCCAACCTTCCGGATCGATGAGGACGCTCTGCGGCCGCTTATCAGACGGGATCACGAATTCGTGAGTCGCGGCATCGACGACAATCGGAATCGTCCGAGAGTTCGCGGGCGAGTCCAGGAGGCAAAGCGATGTCGGCAATCGAAAGAGGGGAGTCTGCTGATCGACCGTCTGGGTTTGCTCGACCCGCACCCGCACGGTTTGATCCTCTGCTTCGTAATGCCAGCGGACCTTCAGCTCGGGATGACCTGCTTTGGAGAGCCACTGGTCGAAAAACCACTTCAGCTGGCGGCCGGCTGCCTGCTCCATGGCCAAGCGAAGGTCTTCGGTTTCGACAACCTGGAATTGATGCTTGGACAAATAAAGGTTGATCCCCTTCCACCATGCCTCGTCGCCGAGCAAGCCTCGGAGCATGTGCAAGACACACCCTCCCTTGGCGTACGACATGCCGTCGAACATTCGCATCGGAGAGTCGTAGCGGAATTCGACGATCGGCCGGCGATAGAGCTGGTCGTTGTTCAGGTAGTTCCGCAGCAGGCCGTTCATTTGAAGGCGAAACTCGTCGTTGCCCCGGTCGTATTGAGTGTAGAGGGGATCGAAGTAGGAAGCGAACCCTTCGTTGAGCCACAGGTGAGCCCAGTTCTTGCAAGTCACGAGGTCGCCAAACCACTGGTGAGCAAGCTCGTGGGCCACCAGGCCGTCGAAATTCGCCTCGAGGGCTTGAATCTCGTCGGTCAGTGCAGCATCGGTCATCGATGTTGCGGACGTGTTCTCCATCCCTCCCTCGAATTCAGGGAGGCAGACCTGGGCATACTTGGGATAGGGGTAGGGATGGCCCGTCCGCTCCTGTAAAAAGCGGATCATCCTGGGAGTTTTGCCGAGGAAGCGGCGGGCGGTCTGCTCATCGATGGCTCGGTGCACATAATATTCAACCGGCAAATCGTCCACACGGTCCTGGTAGCGAGTGAATTCCGAGATCGCGAGCGTGATCAGGTATGTCGAGTGGGGTTGGTCCTGCTTCCAATGAAACGTCCGACTCCCGTCGGAGTTCTCCCGGACCGACACCTGAGTTCCGTTGGAAACGACGCTCAGGGGCCGGGGCACGGTCACGATCATTTCGGAAGTGAGGCGGTCGTTGGGGGAGTCGTAGCATGGCAGCCAGTGATGGTTATCCTCGGGCTGCCCCTGAGTCCAGATCGCCAGGGCTTGTTCGGGATAAGCAGGGTCGGGTATCACGAAGTGGAGTCCGGTGCGGGGAGAGCCAGCATAGCTGATCGCCAGCTCGAGCTCGTCCCCCGGATCCGCGGGTTTGGGCAGCGTGATCCAGAGCTTTTCCCCCTCGGTGGAGGATTCACACGCGACGGGGGGGGAGCCGAGGGAGACCTCAGACACCTTCAAGTCGGGACCGCAATCGAGCCCGAAACGGGTCAGATACGGGTGGAGAGGGGTTAGGGTATGGGTTACCGTGCCCCGAACCTCGCGCTTTTTGGGGTCGATGGTCAGTTCCGCTTTGAGGTGTTTGAAGTCCACCTCGCGGATCCGGTCGGTGCGTGGGGGGGTATCGGGCTTGGAGAACGGTTGCCGCGCGGGCCGGGCGGCGGTCGCGGCAGGGGATGGGGACGCAGTCGGCGGGGGCAACTGGCCCCTCGCGGAAGTCGTGAACCAGATCGCCACCAGCGAGAACACCAGGATGAGCCGGCGGATTTGCGAGGACATGAAGCGCCCCAATCGATTCGCGAAGGGAGGGAATGCGACCCACCCGCAATGACGCAGGTTCGATCAACGGACGAGAATGGGGGTCGCTTGGCAGACAACCAGGATTCGGCCATTGAAGCCAAGGATTTCCTTATCTACGCTCGGAGGAAGCGTCGGGTCAATCCCCTGAACCCCGTCAGGAGTGCCCGACGGACCTGGAGCAACGACTCCGCGGGTTGACTTTCTCGGCCCGTCGGCCCTCGTCAGGCGGTTGTTCATGAATCGATTCGGGTTGGTGCGGGTCACGGCGTGTTCGATTCGGACGGTTGTGGCCGATCCGGCGGCCAACGTCGCGGAGATCCTCCAGGTCCTCGACCAGCTGGCCGACAGCGACATTGTGCTTTTCCCCGAGCTATGCATCACGGCGTACACCTGCGGGGATCTGTTTGGCCAGAGCGTCTTGCTCGAGGGGGGGTTGGAGGCGATCTGG
>Ga0308411_10002390_pt1 | contig 12680 bp, 10 predicted proteins | sample HotsprottomLayer_2_FD_203530 | JGI IMG/M metagenome (GOLD analysis project Ga0308411, IMG submission 203530) | Hot spring phototrophic mat microbial communities from Octopus Spring, Yellowstone National Park, Wyoming, United States -... | ecosystem: Environmental > Aquatic > Thermal springs >... | reverse complement strand
GTTCGAGCTCCCCGGCGCGCCAGCGCACCACGTGCAGGACCGGGCCGAAGACCTCGCGCTGCGGCAGGTCGGCGAGCGCGATCTCGACTGCGATCGGCGCGACGAAATGCCCCGGTACCGCGGCCGGTGGCGCCTCGGCGACCACGCGCCCGATCGCGCGCAGGCGCGCGATGTGCGAGTCGAGCGCCGCTTTCGCCGCCGCGTCGATCACCGGGCCCACGTCGGTCTCCGGCAGCGCGGGATCACCGACGGCGAGCTCCGCCATCGCGCCGGCGAGCAGCTCGAGGATCCGCGGCGCCGCCTCTTCCTGGACGAGCAGCAGCCGCGCCGCCGAGCAGCGCTGGCCGGCGCTCTGGAATGCCGAGGTGATCGTGTCGGCGACGACCTGCTCCGGGAGCGCCGACGAATCGGCGACCATCGCGTTCAGTCCGCCGGTTTCGGCGATCAAGGGGACGATCGGGCCAGCGCGCGCGGCGAGCGCGCGGTGGATCGTCCGCGCGGTCTCGAACGAACCGGTGAACACCACGCCGGCGACCGACGGATGGCTCACCAGCGCCGCGCCGGTCGTCTCGCCTGGACCGGTCGCGAGCCTCAGCACCTCGGGCGGCACGCCCGCATCGTGCAGGAGCGCGACCGCCCGCGCCGCGATGAGCGGCGTCTGTTCGGCCGGCTTGGCCACCACGGCGTTGCCCGCCATCAACGCCGCGGTCACCTGGCCGGTGAAGATCGCGAGCGGGAAGTTCCACGGACTGATGCACGCGAAGACGCCGCGCCCGCCGAGCTCGAGCCGGTTCGACTCGCCGGTCGGTCCGGGCAGGGTGAGCGGCGCGCCGAATTCGACGCGGCCGCGGGCCGCGTAGTAGCGGCAGAAGTCGGCCGCTTCCCGCACCTCGGCGACCGCGTCGGGCAAGGTCTTGCCGGCCTCGCGCACGCACAGCGACACCAGCTCGTCGATCGCCGCTTCGAGCGCCGAGGCGGCGCGCTCGAGGCACAGCGCTCGCTCGCCTGCCGGCCGCGCGTCCCACGCGCGCCACGCGCTGGCGGCGGTGCGCACCGCACTGTCCACCTCGGCCCCGTTCGCGTCCGCGGGCGGGACGAGCGCGCGCCGGCGGTCGGCGGCGATGCGCTCGCCGAGCCGAGCGAGCACCGACGGGTCGGACAGGTCCAAACCGGCCGCGCTCAGCCGGTCGGGGAATAGCGCGCGCGGGCGCGGCACGCGCGGATTCGGGGTGTAGCGCGGCGCGATCGCGTCCAGCGTATCGGCGAGCAGCCGCTCGAGCGGGGTGTCCGGATCGCCCACCTGGTGCACGAACGAGCTGTTGGCGCCGTTTTCGAGCAGGCGGCGCACCAGGTACGCGAGCAGGTCGCGATGCCCCCCGACCGGGGCGTACACGCGGCACGCGATGGCACCCGCCGGCACGAGCTGCTCATAGAGCGCTTCGCCCATGCCCTGGAGCTTCTGGAACTCGAAGTCGGTCCGGCCGGCCGCCAGCTCGAGGACCGTGGCGGCGCTGAGGCTGTTGTGGGTCGCGAACTGCGCGAACACCCGCGGCCCGGCGGCGAGCAGCGCCTGGGCGCAGGCGATGTACGACGCGTCGGTCGCCGCTTTGCGGGTGAAGACCGGGTAATCGTCGAGAGCGAGCACCTGGCAGAGCTTGATCTCGCTGTCCCAGTAAGCGCCCTTCACCAGCCGCACCATCAGCCGGCGGCGGGCGGACGCGGCGAGCGCGACGAGCCAGTCGCAGACGTGGATCGCGCGCCGCTGATACGCCTGCACCGCCAGCCCGAGCCCGTCCCAGCCGGCGGTACCGGGGTCGCGGACGAGCCGCTCGAACAGGTCGAGCGTCAGCTCGAGCCGGTCCGCCTCCTCGGCGTCGAGGGTCACCGGGATGCCCGCGGCCGCGGCGCGCCGGCACAGCGCGGCGACGCGCGGCGCGAGCTCGGCGTGCACCCGCCGCGCTTGCGCGACCTCGAAGCGCGGGTGCAGCGCCGAGAGCTTGATCGAGACGCCGGGGCGTTCTTCGACCGGGCGGTCAGCCGGCGCCGCCGCGCCGACGGCATCGATCGCGGCCTCGTAGGCGGCGAGGTAGCGGTCGGCGTCGGCTGCGGTGCGCGCCGCCTCGCCGAGCATGTCGTAAGAGTAACGGTAGCCGAGCCGCTCGCGCGCGGCGGCGCGCTCGATCGCCTGCTCGATCGTCTCGCCAGCGATGAACTGCTCGGCCATGATCTTCATCGCCTGCCGGATCGCGGCGCGCACCACCGGCTCGCCCGCGCGCGCGACCAGCCGGCGCAGAGTCGTCGCGGCGGTGTCGCCGGGCGCCTCGCGCCAGGCGGCGAGCGTGCCGGTGAGCATCAGCCCCCAGGTCGCGGCGTTCACGAGCAACCCGTCGTCGCCGCGCGCATCCCAGTCGGTGCCGGCGAGCTTCTCGCGGATCAGCGCGTCGGCGGTCGCCGAATCGGGAATCCGCAGCAGCGCCTCGGCGAGGCACATCAGCACGATCCCCTCGCGCGTGGACAGGTCGAAGCGTCGCAGGAACGCCTCGGCGCCGGCCGACTCGTGGGCGCGCGCGCGGATCCCGCGCGCGAGTGCGACCGCCCGTGCCCTGATCCGCTCCCGCTGCCCCGGGTCGAGCCGGATGCGGGCTGCGAGCGCCGCGACGGCCTGCGCCTCGTCGCACCGGTAGGCGCGGGCGATCGCGCGCCGGTGCTCGGCGAGGTCGGGTGCGAACGGCGCGTCGCCGGCCATGGCGTGCCGCCGGCGCTCAGCGGGCGACCTCGACGTCCTCGGGCAGCCGCGCATCGGCGGCGTGGGCGGGCAAGCCCCGGATGCGCTCGTAGATCGGGGTGAAGTCGGGCGCGGTGTCGGCGATCAGCTGCGCGAAGCTGTCGATCACGAAGTAGGTGTCCTGGTAGCGGTCGATGTGGTACTCGGTGCGCAGCAGTCGTTCGAGCGCGAACTTCACCCGCCGCGGCCGCGGGCTGTCGAGCGAGTGCACCACCTCGCCGCCGGAGGAAAGAATCCCCGCACCGTAGATCCGCAGCCCGGCCGGGGTCGCGACCAGCCCGAACTCGACCGTGTACCAGTACAGGCGGGCGAGGAACTCGAGCGAGTCCAGGCGGGCGGCCTTGAGCCCGCCCTGCCCGTACGCCGCCATGTAGTCGGCGTAAACCGGGTCGAGCAGCAGCGGGACGTGGCCGAAGAAGTCGTGGAAGACGTCCGGCTCGACGATGTAGTCGAACTCGGCCGGCGTGCGCAGCCAGGTGGTGACCGGAAAGCGGCGGTGCGCGAGGTGCTCGAAGAAGACGAGGTCGGGAATCAGTCCCGGCACTCCGACGAGCGTCCACCCGGTTGCGCGGCGCAGCTTCTCCGAGGCGACCTCGAGCCGTGGGATCGCCTCGCCGGCGTCGAGCCGGGCGAGGCCGGCGAGGAACTCGTCGCAGGCGTACCCGGGGAGGAGCCGCATCTGCCGGGCGTAGAGCCGCCGCCACAGCGCGTGCTCCTCGGCGGTGTAGGCGTCCCAGCGCTGGTCGACGACGTAGTCGCTGCCGGCGACGGAATAGTCGCCGCGCAGCGCGGGCTGCGTCGCGTTGCTGACCACTCGGTCGAGTCCCGCTTCCATGTCACCTCCTCGATCCAATGGGCGCGCCGCCGACCGGCCCGGCGCCCGGGGTGCCGCACCGGCAGCGCGCCCGACGTGGCGCGATGCGCGAAGCCAAGATGATTCCGCGCGCGATCCGGTGTCAAGCGCCGCTGCGCGGCGTGGCGCACCCGGGGGCCGGCCTTCCCCGCGGCGCGCTACGCCGCCGGCTTCAGCACGCCGCGGCGCACCTGGTCGAGCTCGATCGACTCGAACAGCGCGCGGAAGTTGCCCTCGCCGAAGCCCTCGTCGCCCTTGCGCTGGATGATCTCGAAGAAGATCGGCCCGATCAGGGTCTTGGTGAAGATCTGCAGCAGCAGCCCGCCCTGCGGTCCGCCGTCGAGCAGGATGCGGCGCTTGCGCAGCTCCTCGACCGGCTCGCCGTGCCCGGGCAGGCGCGCGTCGAGCATCTCGTAGTAGGTGTCGGGCGTGTCGAGCAGCTCGACGCCGGCGGCCTGAAGTGCGTCGACCGTGCGGTAGATGTCGCCGGTGCCGAGCGCGATGTGCTGGATTCCCTCGCCCCGGTAGGCGTCGAGGTACTCCTGGATCTGCGAGCGGTCGTCCGAGCTCTCGTTGATCGGGATGCGGATCTTGCCGCAGGGGCTGGTCATCGCCTTCGACTTGAGGCCGGTGAGCTTGCCCTCGATGTCGAAATAGCGCACCTCGCGGAACTCGAACAGCCGCTCGTAGAACTCCGCCCACTCCTTCATGCGCCCGCGGTGGACGTTGTGGGTGAGGTGGTCGACGTAGGTGAGGCCGGCGCCGGCTGGCGCCGGCGCCCGGCCGGACCAGAACGCTTCGAACCCCGGCAGCGGGCGGAAGTCCACGTCGTAGATCGTGTGTCCGTAGTCGTTCTCGGGGTAGCGGTCGACGAGGTAGATCAGCGAGTCGCCGATGCCCTTGATCGCGGGGATGTTGAGCTCCATCGGCCCGGCGTGCCCCTCCACGCCCCACGCGCCGAGGTCGAGGGCGCGGGCGTAGGCCGCGCGCGCGTCCTTCACTCGGAACGCGATCGCGCACACGCTCGGGCCGTGGCGCCGGGCGAAGTTCTGCGCGAACGAGCGCGGCTCGGCGTTGATGATGAAGTTGACGTCGCCCTGCTTGTACAGGGTCACGTCCTTGTGGCGGTGCTTCGCCACCGCCTCGAAGCCCATCGACTCGAACAGTTTGCCGAGCGCCTTGGGATCGGGCGCCGCGTACTCGACGAACTCGAAGCCGTCGGTGCCCATGGGGTTCGCCCAGAGGTCGGTCATGGCTCGCTCCTGGTGGTGTGATCGTGTGAGCCGCGATTGTAGGGAAGGCAAAGGGGCATTCGATTGCGAAGCGAGCTCTGGTATGCCAGAGTCGCGCAATAATATTGCGCCATCTCGCAAAGACGAGGTCCGTCATGCCTCGGATCGCTCTCGACCGCACCGATCGCCGCATCCTCGAGTTGCTGCAACGGAATGGCCGACTCGCCAACGTGGAGCTGGCCGAGCAGGTGTCGCTCAGCCCCAGCCCCTGCCTGCGCCGGGTCCGCGCGCTCGAGGAGTCCGGGGTGATCCGCGAGTACGTGGCGCTGCTCGACCCGGCGCGGATCGGCCTCGGCCTGCTCGCCTACGTGAACGTCAAGCTCGAGAAGCGCGGGCAGATGCCGCTCGAGGAGTTCCGGCGCGCGGTGCTCGCCTGGCCCGAAGTGGTGGCCTGCTACTCGATGACCGGCGACATGGACTACCTGCTGCGCGTGCACGTGGAGAACCTCGACCACTACACTCGCTTCATGATGGATCGGCTGCTCAGGCAGGCCGGCGTGATCGACGTCAAGTCGAACTTCGTGCTCGAGCGCGTCAAGGACACCACCGCGCTGCCGCTCGCGCACCTCGCCCCGTGACGCGCCGCCGGCCGCGCGCGGGCGTGCCCCGGCGCCGGCACGGCCGGCGGGCGACCCGCGGCGCGCGGCGCGATCTGCCACTCGACCTCGCGCGGTTCGTCCCCTACCGCATCGCGACGCTCGCCAATCTGCTCGCGCTGGGGGCGGCGCGGCTGTACGCGACGCGCTTCGGGCTGGCGATCCGCGAGTGGCGCGTGCTCGCGGTGCTCGGCGAGGGCCGGCCGCTGTCCGCGGCCGAGGTGGCGCGGCGAACCGCGAGCGACAAGGCACGGGTGAGCCGGGCGGTGGCGAGCCTGGTGCGCCGGTCGCTCGTGGCGCGCGCGGCCGATGCCTTCGACGCGCGTCGGTCGGTCCTGCGGCTCACGCCGAAGGGCCGGGCGATGTATCGGCGGATCGTCCCGCTCGCCGCCGCGCGCGAGCGGGACCTGCTCGCGACGCTCACGCCGCCGGAGCGGCGCGAGCTCGGGCGGCTGCTCGACAAGCTCCACGCCCGGGCCGAGGCGATGCTCGAGCGTCTGGGCGGGCCGGGCGAGGACGACGGAGGCGGGAGCTGACTCGCGCTGCCGCGCCGGGCAACGATCGCCCGGGCGCGCCGGCGCGGCCGCCTCAGCCGCCGCCGCGGTGGCGCGCCACGCGTTCGCGCAGCCGCTCGAGGTAGCCGTCGCGCAGGCCGTGCGCGCCGAGCGCCTCGCTGGTGCGGAAGAGGTACTCGGCCCCCGACCCGATCCGCCCCTCGGCGGTGGCGAGCATCGCCGCGACCTGCTCGAGCGGCAGCCGGCCGAGGTAGTTCGGGTTCGCGTGGTTGACCACGAAGGTGAGCGCGCGCAGCTCCTCGGCGCAGCCGTGGCTCTCGGCGCTCGGCGCGGCCTCGACCCGGGTCCAGCGGGCGATGTACGAGCCGACCAGCATCTCGCGCCGCCAGAGCAGCTTCAGTTCCTCGGCGGCCGCGGCCGCCGGGATCCGGTAGGCGAGCCCGCGGCAGCTGCCGCCGACGTCGAGCGCGAGCATCAGCCCGGGGCGCTCGGGCGTGCCGCGCCCCACGATCGAGCGCAGGCAGAAGCTGCGGTGGAAGCCGCGCAGCGTGGCCGCCCGGCGCTCGGAGTAGTGGAACAGCGGGTTCCACATGAGCGAGCCGTAGCCGAACACCCAGACGTCCTCGCCGGGCGGCGCCCCGGTCAGCGCGCGCGCGAGCGACGCGTCGAGCTCCTCCTCGGAGCACGGCCGCACGTTGCCCCCGAGCTCGTTCCAGAGCCGGCGCGTGAGACCGGATTCGAGGTCCTGGCGGGTGAGCGACACGGGCGGCGGTCGGCGGTCGGTCATGGCGAGGGCAACCCTCGTGCCAACGCGCTCAGCCGGCGGCGGTTGACGCCGGCGCGGCCGCCGCCGGGCCGACGGCGACTCTTGCGCGGCCGGGCGTGTCCGGTGCGGCACCGACCTGCTCGAACTCCGCGCGCAGGAAGTCGAGCAGGATGCGCGTCTTGAGCGGCATGTGGTCGCGCGTTGGGAAGATGGCCGAGATCGGGCGGTCCTGCTCGCGCCACTCCGGCAGCAGCCGCACCAGCTCGCCGGTCGCTTCGAGGCTGCGGGCGCCGTAATCGGGCAACAGGCCGATGCCGACCCCGGCGGCGATGAAGCTGCGGGCGGCGATGCCGGTGTTGGTGCGGACGGTGGGCCGCACCCGCACCGTCTGCCGGCGGCCGCTGCGATGCTGCAGCGCGAGGCGGTCGGGGTGCGGCAGCTGGGTGATGCTGACCCAGGGCGCGGTGGCGAGGTCGGCCGGCTCGCGCGGCCGGGGGTGGCGCTCGAGATAGGCCGGCGCGGCGTACAGGCGCATTTCGCAGCGCCCGAGGGGCGCGGCGTGGAGGCGATTGCCCGGCAGCTGGCCGACGCGGAGGGCGAGGTCGAAGCCCTCCTCGATCAGGTTCACCACCGCATCCTCGAGCACCAGATCGATCGCGAGCTCGGGATGCCGCGCCCGGAACCGCGCCAGACGCTCGATCAGGAAACCGAGGCCCAGGTTGTACGAGGCGGTCAGCCGGATGGTGCCGGTCGGGCGCTGGCGCTGGTCGTCGAGATCGAGCCGAGCCCCCTCGGCCGCGTCCAGCATCTGCCGGCACCGGGCGTAGAAGCGGCGTCCCTCCTCGGTGGTCGTCAGGGAACGGGTGCTGCGGTGGATCAGGCGCACGCCGAAGCGCCGCTCGAGCGCGGTCACGTGCTCGCTCACCACCGACTTGCCGAGGCCGAGCGCCAGGGCGGCAGCCGAGAACGATCCCGCCTCGACCACTTTCGCGTACACCGCCATGCGGTAGAGGTCTTTGAGCATTTTCCGCTTCGGCCGAACTTAGTTTCCGCATTTTCCACGCTAGGCGAACCACGGCAAGCGGTCTACGATCGTCGCCCAAGGAGGAGCAGGTCGATGGACGGGCCGCTACACGGGTTCCGGATCCTGGATCTCACCACGATGCTCTCCGGGCCGTGGGCGACCATGATCCTCGCCGACCAGGGCGCCGACGTGATCAAGATCGAGGCGCCGGGCAAGGGCGATCACGTGCGCTCGCTCGGCAACCAGCGCGGCGGGATGTCGGCGATGTTCCTCAACATCAACCGCAACAAGCGCTCGGTCGCGCTCGACCTGAAAGCGCCGCGCGGCCGGCAGGCGCTGCTCGCGCTCGCCCGTGGCGCCGACGCGCTGGTGCAGAACTTCCGACCCGGCGTCGTTGACCGACTCGGCATCGGCGAGGCGGCGGTGCGCGCGGTGGCGCCGGACATCGTGTACGTGTCGATCAGCGGCTTCGGCGAACGCGGACCCTGGGCAGGCAAGCCGGTGTACGACCCGATCATCCAGGCGGTGTCGGGGCTCACCACGGTGCAGGCGGGCTCGGATACCGAGCGCCCGCGGCTGGTGCGCACCGTGCTGCCCGACAAGGTCTCGGCGATCACCGCAGCGCAGGCGATCACCGCTGCGCTGCTCGCGCGCCAGCGCACCGGGCGCGGACAGCACGTGCGCATGTCGATGCTCGACGCCGTCGTGGCGTTCCTGTGGGCCTCGGACATGGGGGCGCAGACGTATCCGGACCGCGAGGTCACCAACCAGGAGGCGGCGAGCTTCATCGATCTCATCTACGAGACCAAGGACGGGTACATGACAGTGGCGGTGATGAGCAACAAGGAGTGGGAGGGGCTCGCGCGCGCCCTCGGCCACCCGGAGTGGCTCGACGATCCGCGCTTTGCCACCCCGGCCGCGCGCGACCAGCACGTCAACGAGCGGCTGGAGATGACGCAGGCCGTGCTGCGCGACCGCACCACCGCCGAATGGATGGCGGTGCTCGAGGCGCACGACGTGCCCTGCGCGCCGGCGCTCACGCGCAGCCAGATGCTGCGCCACCCCCAGATCGTCGAGAGCGGCACGCTGATCGAGACCGACCACCCGATCGCCGGGCGGTTGCGCCAGGCACGCCCGCCGGCCCGCTTCGAGGGGACGCCGGCCAGCCTGCGGCGCGGCGCGCCGGCGCTCGGCGAGCACACCGACGAGGTGCTGCGCGAGGCGGGCCTGTCGCCCGGCGAGATCGCCGAGCTGCGGGCCGCCGGCGTGGTCGGGGGCCCGCCAGTCGCCGCGCGGGCAGCCTAGGGCAGGGGCCCCGGATGCCGCTCGCACTCGTCGTCGGCGCCGACCGCGGGATCGCGCACGCGATCTGCCGTCAGCTCGCCGCCCGCGGCGACCAGGTCATCGCCGCCTGTCTCGGGCCGGAGAGCGACCTCGCCCGGCTCGGGGTGCGCGTGGAGACCGGAATCGACGTCACCTCGGACCAGGCGGTCGCGCGGCTCGCGGACCGGCTGCGCGGGGTGCGGCTCGACTGGCTGCTGCACGTCGCCGGGGTGCTCGGCGTCGACGAGTTCGGCGCGATCGACTTCGACGACATGCGCCGGCAGTTCGAGATCAACACCCTCGGCCCGCTGCGCGTCGCCCAGGCGCTCGCCGGGTGTCTCGGCGCCGGCTCCAAAGTCGGCATCGTGACCAGCCGCGTGGGCTCGCTCGCCGACAACGGCTCCGGCGGCCTCTACGCCTATCGCGTCTCGAAGGCCGGCGCGAACATGGTCGCGCTGAATCTGCACCACGACCTCAGCAAGCGCGGCATCGCCGTGGTCGCGCTGCACCCGGGCACGGTCGCGACCGATCTCACCAAGAACTTCCCGGGCAACCTCACCTATATCCAGCCCGACGAGGCCGCGGCCGGACTGATCCGCCGGATGGACGAGCTCACGCTTGCCTCTTCCGGCGAGTTCCGGCACGCGAACGGCCAAAAGCTGCCCTGGTGAACAGCCAACCATCCGAAGGAGGAGTCCCATGATCACGCTCTATCAGTACCTACCCGCCTGGACGGTTCCCTGCATCAGCCCCTACGTGACCAAGGTCGCCTATTACATGACCATGGCGAAGGTGCCGTTCCAGACCAAGCCGCAGGACCTGACGCGGCTCGACCAGGACACCCCGCACGGCAAGCTGCCGGTGATCGTCGACGAGGACGGCACCAAGGTGGCCGACTCCACGCACATCGTGCAGTACCTGCGGACGAAGCGCGGCGATCCGCTCGACGGCGACGCGAGCGCCGAGGAGCGGGCGCAGATGCTCGCCTGGAACCGCATGATCGACGAGCACACCTACTGGGTGGCGGTGATCCAGCCGCGCTGGCGCGAGACGCCAAACTGGGAGATCTACCTGCGGATCATCGCCGGCACCGACGACGTGCCGCCGGGGCTGCGGGCCTTCGCCGACGACTTCCGCCACCGCATCCTGACCGAGTTCATGCAGGGCGGCTGGGGCCGGATGAGCGCCGACGTGATCTACCAGCGCGCCCGTGCCGACGTCGACGCGCTGTCCGACTTCCTCGGCGGGAAGCCGTTCTTCATGGGCCAGAAGCCGCGGTCGATCGACGCGTGCGTCCTGTCGATCCTGCGCCACATCGTCGACACGCCGTTCACCTTCGACACCAAGGACTACGCTGCCGGGAAGCGCAATCTCGTCGAGTACATGGGCAGGATGAAGGACCGGTTCGGGATCTAGCGGGACGCGCGCCCGTGATCGAGCTGTTCTATTACACCTCTCCGAACGCGCGGAAGGTGCTGATCATGCTCGAGGAGGTCGGGCTGCCGTACGCGGTGCGATGGGTGGACCTGACCGCCGGTGAGCAATTCGCGCCCGATTTCCTGCGCGTCAGCCCGAACGGCAAGGTGCCGGCGATCGTCGATCACGACGGGCCCGGAGGGCGGCCGGTCGCGCTGTTCGAATCGGGCGCGATCCTCCTCTACCTCGCGGAGAAGACCGGCCGCCTGCTGCCGGCCGAGCCGCGGGCGCGCTGCGAGGTGCTGAAGTGGCTGTTCTGGCAGACCTCCAGCCAGGGGCCGCTGCTCGGGCAGGCCGCGCACTTCGTCAGCCACGCAGCGCGGCGCGGCATCGCCGACGCTTATGCGGTGGAGCGCTATCGCGGCGAGGCTCGCCGGCTCTATGGCGTGCTCGATCGGCAGCTCGCCGGCCGTGAGTACGTCGCCGGCGACTACTCGATCGCCGATATCGCCTGCTTCCCATGGGTCCGGGTTGCCAAAGGGCAGGGCGTCGATGTGGCCGAGTTCCCCCACGTCGTCCGCTGGAGCGAGCGCGTAGCGGCGCGACCGGCGGCGCAGAAGCGGCTCGACCACGACCAGGCGACGAAGGACGCGGCGAAGACTCGCTACTACGACGACCGGACCTGGGAGGTGCTCTTCGGCGGCAAGTCGGGCTCGACCGCGGCCGCCGCGGGGGCGCAATGACGCGATCGGGTTGCACATGGCATACACGATGACCATCGGCGGCCGGGCGGCCGCGGGCGAGCACACGATCGAGGTGGTGAACCCGTCTAGCGGCGAGGTTTTCGCCCGCGCGCCGGCTTGCACGGCCGCGCAGGCGGACGAAGCGGTCGCCGCCGCGGCGGACGCCTTCGCGGCGTGGGCGGCGACGCCGCTCGCCGAGCGCCGCGCGCGCCTGCGCGAGTTCGGCGCGCGCGTCGAAGCGGCGACCGAAGAGCTGGCGGCGCTGCTCACCCGGGAGCAGGGCAAGCCGCTCGCCAAGTCGCGCAGCGAGATCGCGGCTGCGCTCGCCTACCTCGAGTCGTACGCGAAGATCGACCTCGCGCCCGAGGTGCTGCGCGACACCCCGGCGCAGCGCGCCGAGCTCGTCCGGCGGCCGTTGGGCGTGGTCGCTGCGATCACTGCGTGGAACTATCCGATCCTGCTCGCGCTGTGGAAGATCGGCCCGGCGGTGGTCACCGGCAACACGGTGGTGGTCAAGCCGTCACCGTACACGCCGCTTGCGACGCTTCGCCTGGGGGAGCTCGCTCGCGCGACCTTTCCGCCCGGCGTGGTGAACGTGATCGCGGGTGGAAACGAGGCTGGCGAGCGCCTGACGCAGCATCCGAAGGTGCGCAAGATCGCGTTCACCGGCTCGGCCGCCACCGGGCGCCGGATCATGGCGGCCGCCGCACCGACCCTCAAGCGGCTGACGCTCGAGCTCGGCGGCAACGACGCCGGCATCGTCTTGGACGACGTCGAGCCGCGCCGCATCGCGGCCGACCTCTTCTGGGCCAAGTTCTCCAACTGCGGGCAGGTCTGCGCCGCCCTGAAGCGGCTCTACGTGCACGAGTCGGTTCACGACGAGTTGTGCACCGCGCTCGCGGAGGTGGCAGCCAAGGTGAAGGTGGCCGACGGTTTCGAGCCGGACGCCGAGATCGGGCCGATCCAGAACCGCGTGCAGTACGACAAGGTCGGCGCGATGCTCGACGAGGCGATCGCCGCCGGCGCAGAGGTGCTGTTCCGGGGCGAGGCGCCGCGGCGCGGGTACTTCTTCCCGGTCACGCTCCTCACCGGCGCCCGCCCGGGCATGCGGGTGGTCGACGAGGAGGTGTTCGGCCCGGTGCTGCCGATCATCGCCTTCCGCGACGCGGAGGCGGCGCTCGCCGCGGCGAACGCGACCGAGTACGGGCTCGGCGGGTCGGTCTGGAGCGCCGACCCCGAGCGCGCCGCGGCGCTCGCCGCGCGCTTCGAGTCGGGCTCGGCATGGGTCAACCAGCACCCGGCGATGGGGCCGGACATCCCGTTCGGCGGGGTGAAGCAATCGGGCATCGGCGTCGAGTGCGCGCGCG
>Ga0308411_10002386_pt1 | contig 12688 bp, 7 predicted proteins | sample HotsprottomLayer_2_FD_203530 | JGI IMG/M metagenome (GOLD analysis project Ga0308411, IMG submission 203530) | Hot spring phototrophic mat microbial communities from Octopus Spring, Yellowstone National Park, Wyoming, United States -... | ecosystem: Environmental > Aquatic > Thermal springs >... | reverse complement strand
CTACACCCTGGAGATGGCCATCGAAAATCCCAGGCTCGACCCCGTTGAGGATTTCCTGCTCAACCGAAAAGAAGGGCATTGCGAGTATTTCGCCAGCGCCTTGGCACTATTGCTGCGGTCGATCGACATCCCCTGCCGGTTGATCAACGGATTTAAGGGAGGGGATTGGAACGACCTCACCCGGACGATGAACATCCGCCAGAAACACGCCCATAGCTGGGTCGAGGCCTACCTGGGAACCGATGATCGGGGACATCCCCTCTGGATCACTCTCGACCCCACTCCGGGGGCTGAGCGGGAGCGGTCGATCGCTCAGGTGGGAACCAGTCCGAGCGTTCTCCCCTTTGCCGACACAATCCGCTACATCTGGGTCTTTTACATTCAGGGGTACGACGCCGAACGGCAGAATCGGCTCATCTACACCCCCCTGAGATTCGTGGCTCGCGAAGTCAGACAGGGCTACGCTTTGCTTTGGAGCTGGGTCAAGCAAGGAGTCTTCAGCCTCTTCCACTTTCCGAATTTCGGCTCTCTGATCAGTGTGCGCGGCTTCATTGTCAGCTTCCTGGTGCTTTCCGCGGTCACGGCTGTGGTCCTGTTGCTCCGCTGGATCGCAACGCGTTTGTTCCGCTGGTGGCGGGGATCCGACGAGGAGTCTGCCAGTCTCACGGCAGGGATCCAGATCTACCGCCGGCTGTCGCAGTTGCTGGCGGCTCATCACATCGAACGGGGCCCTTGCGAGACCCACGGGGAATTTGCCAGGCGGGCCGGCAGCTTCCTCCGCCAGCGTGGTTTGCAGGTCCAGGCCATCGCCGATGTGCCAGGCAAGGTGGTTGATGCGTTCCACCAGGTTCGCTTCGGGCACCGTGAACTTGATCCAGCGGACCTGGTGGCCCTCGAGGCCAGTTTGGACTCGTTGGAGTCCAGCCTGGGAGAGCGCTGATCGATCCCTCATCGAGATCTTTCCTGAACGTCGCAGCGACCTCGTGACGCCCCAGGTCGGCCGCAAGGCGGCTGTGGCGAACTCAAGGCGGTTTGCCTCCTCCTTCGTCTTCAGGTTTCAGGACCGTTAGAATGCGTGTTGGGCTTGTCGGATTTGCAGGGAGCGGGAAGAGCACGCTGTTCGAGCTCCTTACCGGAACGAAGTCAGACCCGGGCAAGGTCCATTCAGGTCAGGTGGGGGTGGCGATGCTCTCTGACCCACGTCTGGACCACCTGGCCTCGTTGCACACCCCCAAGAAGGTCACCCCCGCGACTGTCGAGTTCCTCGACACGCCAGGACTGATCCAGGGGACGCATTCCGACAACCCCCAGCGGCTGGCATTGATCCGCGAAGGCGACGCGCTGGTGGTCGTTTTGGCTGGTTTCGCCGGGGGAGATCCGGCCGCGGAATTGGCCTCCTTCCGCGAGGAACTCCTCTTCGCCGACCTGGGGGTGGTGACCAACCGGGTCGAGCGCCTGGAAGCCAGCGTCAAGAAACATCGGCCCGACTGGGAGCAGCAGGAGCGGGAGCTGGCGATCGTCCGCCGGGTTCAGGAGGTCCTCGAGCAGGGGAGGCCCGCTGCGAGTCTCGGGCTCTCGGCCGAGGAGAAGAAACCGCTGCGATCGTTTGGGCTCTTGACCGACAAGCCGCAGGTGGTGGTGCTCAACACGATCCAGGGGCAGGAGATCCCCGAGTCTCTCCGAGAGGTCGCTGCCGACGCCCTGGCGATCGACGCCAAGCTCGAACTCGAGCTCGCTCAGCTCGAGCCGGCCGAACGGGAGGCATTCATGAAGGACCTGGGCGTCACGTCGCTCGGTCGCGACCGAATCATCCGGGCCGCCTACGACGCCGTCGGGATCATCACGTTCTTCACAGCCGGCGAGCCGGAAGTCCGGGGATGGAACCTGCCGAAGGGGGCCACAGCGATCGAGGCCGCCGGTAAGATCCATACCGACTTGGCGAAGGGATTCATCCGGGCTGAGGTCACCGCCTACGACGAACTGGCCCAGGCCGGGACGCTCAAGGATGCCAAAGCCAAACACCTCATGCGGCTCGAAGGGAAGGATTATGTCGTCAAGGATGGCGACATCATCTTTTTCCGGAGCGCTCTTTGAAACGGCTGCCGACCGCCGCTTCCGATCCGGTCACTGAGAAACCCCCGCTGCCGCGCAGAGTCGCCGTTGCTCCCGCCTGTTCAGCGCCTTGGCCTTCAGAGTCCCGCCTGCGATTGCCAACAGCCGCGGGTCGATCCAAACCTCCGTCGTCGGACCCGGGGATCAACTCGCCCGAGGATCCAGGCAGCGGCCTCCGGGGAACCGGGCGCTCCCAATCGACCTCAACCACCGCCTTCGAGTCCGCAGGGGGGGAGGCTGCGGCCGCAGGAGAGCCATTCTTCTCCCCTTGCGCACGAGAAGGCCCGGGACCGTCGCCGTGGGGCTGCGGCTCGGCATCCGCCGCGGCAACCAGAGCGGAGGGGGGAGCCGCCACCGACGGTCCCTCAGTCAGCCCGAGTCCCTGAGCGGGCCCGCTCTCCTGCCCCCCTCGCGGATGAAGGACCAGAGCGAAGGCGAAAACGATCAACAGACTCAGAAGGATGCTGGGAAGCACGCGCTGATTCATCTTGGGAAGGTGGGTTGAATCGTCTCGGTCGGTCTCGACTGTCACCTCGTCGAAGATTCATCGGCCAGGACTTTCAAAAACTTGAATCGGCCCGCTATCTGGTATCCCTCGTTCGTTTCCTGACCGCGCTTGCCCCGACACGCACGCAATCGTTCACCGTCGCTCCCTCTCTCCACCCCTCTGATCGAGCCCCCAAGCGAAGGGGAACCAGTAGCGGCGCCTCGCTCGCACCGAACCGCTGGACCGCCCGAATCGATCTCTCGGAATCCCTCGCGGTTGCCGGTCCGACTTGTCCGGTCTTGGTTCCACGGCTAAGATGTCGGAAGGAAGGGTTGTCGCCCATTTCATGCGATGTCACTTCGATATCAGGAACTGAACCTCATGCCTCGACCTGGATTTCGTCCTCTAGCGCTGTTGGGACTCCTGACCCTCATGGCTGTCGTCGTGGGTGCGCAGGCGCCGGCTCCCACCACCGAGGATCAGGAGACAGCGCGGATCGTGGTCGAACTCCTCGAGCGCGGCCATATGGCGCGGCCGATCATCAACGACGAAATCTCGATCAAGTGGTGCGACAACTTCCTGAAGGATCTGGATCCGCAAAAGTATTACTTCCTCAAGGCGGATGTGACGGAGTTCAAGAAAGAGGCCGACCGCCTTGATGACCAGATCCGTGAGGGAAATCTCGACTTTGCCCATAAAGTCTTCGCCCGTTTCCTGCAACGTAACGACGAGCGATTCGCGACGGTCCTCCAGCTTCTCAAGCAGAAGCCCGATTTCACCATCGATGAATCCATCGTCGACGATCCCGAAAAGATCGACTACCCCATCGACAAGGCCGAGGCCGACGAGCGGTGGCGGAAGAAGATCAAGCTCGAGCTCCTCCAGCTCAAGCTCGACAAGGTCGACGAAGCGGAAGCCATCCGAAAGATCACAGTCCGCTACCGCGACCGCAACCGGATGTTCCACCAGTTCGACACCAGCGAGCTGATGGAGGTCTATTTGTCGAGCTTGACGCGGACCTTCGATCCCCACTCGTCCTACCTCAGCGCCAAGAACCTCGAAGACATGCTCAACCAACAACTCCACCTCCGGTTGGAGGGGATTGGCGCTTCCCTGCGTTCGGAAGACGGCTACGCCGTGGTGACGGAGATCGTGCCCGGCATGGCCGCCGATAAGGATGGACGACTTCAACCCGAAGACAAGATCGTCGGCATTCAGAAAGAGAACGGCGAGGAGATCGATCTCGTCGAGAAGAAGCTGAGCGACGTGGTCCGCTACATCCGCGGCCCTCGGGGCACGAAGGTGCGGCTGATTGTTCAACCAGCCGGTTCCAAGGAGCGCAAGATCTACGAGCTGACCCGCGACCGTGTCGAGCTCAAGGAGCAACACGCCAAAGGCAAGATTCTCGAGACCAAACTTGATGGGAAGCCATTGAAACTGGGGATCATCAGCCTACCGGCGTTTTACGGCGATACGATGGCGATTCTCAGGGGAGAGCCCAACGCCGTCAGCGCCACCGCCGACTGCCGAAAGCTGCTCGAGGAATTCAAGGCCGAAAACGTCGACGCCGTGATCGTGGATCTTCGCGACAACGGCGGCGGACTGCTCGAAGAAGCCAAGACCCTCTCCGGGCTGTTCATCGACACCGGTCCCATTGTCCAGGTCAAGGAGGTCTTCGGAGTCAAGCACCTCGACGACGACGACGAGGGAACGGCCTGGGATGGGCCGCTCGTCGTTTTGATCAACAAACTCAGCGCCAGCGCTTCGGAAATCTTTGCCGGGGTCATCAAGGACTACGGCCGGGGTCTGATCATCGGCGATTCGAGCACCTTCGGCAAAGGTACGGTCCAGAGCATCGTGCAGATCGGCGACCACACCCGCCGTCGCGATCGGAAAAATCGCGGCGCGCTCAAACTCACGATCCAGCAGTTCTATCGGGCCAACGGCGACAGCACTCAAATCAACGGCGTCTCCCCGCACATCCACCTTCCCTCGATGCGTGACCACATGGATTTCGGGGAAGGAAAAATGGACAACGCCCTCAAATTTGAGAAAGTTGCGCCTCTGGACCACGACAACTACAACATGGTTCCGCCGGACCTGGTAGCGATGGTGGCGGAGCGGTCCGCCCAGCGACGGAAGGATGATCCGAAATTTCAGAAGCTTGAGGAGCGGATTCAGAAGTTCCTGGAGCGAAAAGCGCGGAATACGATTCCCCTGAACGAGGAGAAGTTCCGCGCGGAGTATTTCCCGGAGACGGAGGAAAACCCTGAGGCCGAAAACGGGAAATCCGACAAGCCGAAGAAGAAATTCAACGAGCGCGAAGTTTGGGCATCTGACTTTTACAACGATGAGGTGATACGGATCGTGGCAGACTACCTTGCGTTGGGCTCAAAAATGCTCGCCGCCAACCCGGGGGGGGCCGCAGCGGATCGCTGATCGGTTGCTGCCGCGGCTTGCTTTCACTGACCCTTGGGGCCGGGTTTCCACCCGGCCTTTTCGTTTGGACCGGGGCTTGGCCAAGAACCTCCCTGAAAAGTCCAGGCGACCGGACGTGGGGGAGCCCGAGGGATCTCCGCCTGACCGGTCCAAACACTTCGGCCGATGACAAAATGACAAGGGCTCTGCGCACCTCTGAACGCCCGCTCGGCTACTGGAGGCCCACGGTCGATCTCGGGTGCCGTTTGCGATCGGCGGTACACGCACTGAGCGCCCGCTCGGCTGCCGTGGGCCCGCTGCCGATCATTGGTCTGGTTTGCGGGTGGGCCCGCGGCCGATGACTGGTCTGGTTTGCGGTCGGCGGCACATGAACTGATCCCCACCTCCTCGGCCGCCGCGGGCCCGCGGCATCACCTGGGGAGGCGTCAGCGAACCGGCTCAGTCGTCGCGGTCGTGGTTGCCCCCGTGCCCGGGCGAATCGACCGGACAAACGCAATCAGGTCAGCCAGTTCCGAAGGGGTCAGACCCTTCTCGAGCCCCTCGGGCATAAGCGAAAGCGACGACGAAACGATCTCCTCGATTTGGGACCTGGGAACCACGTCGGTCGCTCCCTCCGCGCGTTTGAGGGTAATGGCTCCAGCCGACTCGGACACAATGATCCCCGAGAGCGATCGACCATCGCTAGTGGCGACGATGTAATTCATGAAGTTGGGGGCGACTTCGCGGTTTGGGTCGATGATGTGGACGAGGAGGTCGGCGGGGGATCGCTGGGCGACGGTCGCGAGATCGGGGCCGACCTCGACGCCGCGTCCCTCCGCCCGGTGGCAGGTTGCACACAGTCGGTCATACAGCGTCCGTCCCCGTTCGGGATTCCCTTCCAGAGCGAGGGCCGGCTGAGCAGCCGCGAGGGCCTGCTGGCGGTCGTGCTCGCGCTGGCCCTCGCCAACCGAGCCCAGGACGGCGATCGCCCGCGCCCGGAGCCGCGGCTCAGAATGGGCGCGAAGTTGGTCCAGGCGGGCAGGATCGATCTCGGAGACCGCAAGCCGCTTCTCCTCGATGGCCTCGAGCAGATGCTCCAGGCGGTCCGCTCGGCCGAAGAGGACCTCAACAGCTTCCCGCCGGACCGTGGGGCTCATCGCCTTCCATTGCCGGACCACCTGGGTGCCGACGGAGGGATCGGAAAGCCCGGCGAGAGCCTGAAGAACGCCGAGCTGAACTTGAGGGGGCTGACGCGCGTCGAGCAACGAGGGCAAGACCGCCAGCGCCCGCTCTCCCCCAGCGAGGCCTAGCAACCCGATGGCGGCAAGGCGGTCCTCGATCGGAAGCTCCGATTCAGCGATCCGCCCCGCCTCCGTCAGGAGGCCCTCGACCTCGGCCGGATCGAGTTCCGAGAGCCCCGCGGCCAAGGTTTCGTTGACGCGGTTCAAGCCGCGTCCCACGGCCAAGAGCATCCGGATCAGCGGCCCGTTCGGCACTCGCAGGTCGCGAAGGCGGCCGAGCAAATCTCGAATCTGGGAGGGGTTTCGCTCCGCGCCAACAAGGAGCGCCAATTCGTTCAGCCAGGTTCTCCCCGTCTCGGAGTCGAGGAATTCCGGCCTGCGGACCAGCTGTTGGAGGATTGCCGAGGCGCGGCCTGAAACCGAGCTCATCACCGCCGCCCGGGTCCATGGGTCGTCGCGGCCGGCCGCGGCGATGGTGGCCAGGGCCTCGAGGGCCCGCCGGTGATCGCCGGCCTCGCCCAACACCAACGCCGCCTGAAATCGAACCATCGGATCGGGATCCTCCGCGCGTTGGATCACCGCGTCGAGGAGCGAAGGATCGGCCGCAACCTGGGATCGTGCGAGCAGGACGGCTTGCTCGCGAACCCGTGGTTCGGGGTCGTTCATGACCAGAATCAGCTCCGCGGCCGTCGGCCGATCGAGCAGACTCAACGTCCAGAGGGCGTGGAGCCGGCCCAACGCGGTCGGGCGCTCTCGCATGAGCGACCGTAAACGCGGCACGACCGTGAGGTCGCGGCGCTCCATCAAGAGCCGTTGGGCGGTTTCCCGCCACCAGGCGTCCGGGTCCGCCAAATGGCCAACGAGCTCGCTGCTGGCGGCCGCGTTGAGGCGGGGCTGGCGAATGCGGCGACCCGGTTCGTAGACCACCTCGTAGAGACGTCCCCGCTCGTGCCCGCTGGTCAAGTCCAGGTGTTTCTTAATGGGCTCGGGAATCGACCAGGGGTGCTCGATCGTTTCGCGATACATGTCGAGGATCAGGAGCGTTCCGTGAGGGGTGTTGGCGAAATTCACGGGTCGAAACCAGTTGTCGTCCGAGGCCAGAAACTCGACGTCCCGATCCGCCCGGGAGGCCACATAGGCCCCCCCCTGGACCGCCAGGCTCTTGCGGTGCACAAGGTTCCCGCCGACGTCGCCGATGAACGCGTTTCCTTGAAAGCTGGGAGGGTAGGCTGACCCCCGATAGATCGTGATGCCGGTCGCCGAGGTGAAGAAGCCGACAGGGACCAGTTCACTGGGGGGGAGCCGCCGCCTCATCTCGGGATCGGCGGCACGTTGGCGGGTCCGGATCAGCCGCCACGGCTCCGCCGCGCTGATCCTGAAGACCGGCGCCGCCGGCCCCTCGACCGCGATGTCGGCGACCGTCCCCGGGGGGACAAACGCGGGATTTCGCTCGAGGGCCCACGCCGGCAGGACGATCTGGCGGATGTGGTTGCTGTTGCTGCAGGTAAAGCGGTGTCCCCAATCGTCGAAGGCGTGGCCAAATTGACCTCCCCCCGAAACCGCCTCGAACGCCGAGCCGTCGGGCCGAAACCGGAAGTCGCGGCCGCGTACCGAAACCGGAGGGTGATCTGGATTCGCGAGATTCTTAATTTCACCTCCGTTGCTGCTGGTCACCCCGTAGATCCAGCCATCGGGACCCCAGAGCAGACCGTTGAGCAACCCCTGGACGTTGTCCGTGCCGAAGCCGGTGAACATGGTCGTTCGGACATCGGCGACACCGTCGCCATCGTCGTCCCGGGCGTAAAGGATATCGGGGGCCGCCGCGACAAAGACCCCCCCCTTGTAGGGAACGACTCCGGTCGGCCAGGAGAGTCCATCGAGGAAGACCGTCGCCGACTCGAACCGCCCGTCCGCGTCGCGATCCTCCAACCGTCTGACTCGTCCTGAAGGCCGATCTTCCGGGTAGGGATAGCCTCGCATCTCCACCACGTAGAGCCGGCCATCGGCATCGAAACACGCGCTGACGGGGTCGACCACGGTCGGTTCGACTGCAACCGGTTCCACGGTGAATCCGCTGAGGATCCGGAACGATTCGCGGGCCGCGGGGGGCTCCCGCGGTGGGACGCGGGAAAGCTCGCCAGAGAGATCGTCCTGAGCCGTGGAGGTTCTGGCGAGGGGAAAAAGAAGCCAAGAGATCAAGACCAAAATTCGCAACCGATTCATGCACCACCCTCCAAGCTCGGTCGATCGCGGAAGCATGGGGATCGCGGCGGCTTCCTTGGAATCGACGCACCGCCGTCAGCGATGACCGCAACAACGCGAGGAGTCACGGCACCAGCGCCGCTTTCCGTTGAATCGACGCACCACCGTCAGTGCCGGGCGGCGTCGCCGAGGGGCTCCAGACCGAGCAGCCGCGTGGCGTTTTCCCGCTCGATTTTGGCCTTGACGTCGTTGGGCAGTCCAAAACTCGCGAGCAGCTCAAACTGAGGTACAGCCTGACCAACCTTCAGAAAATCGGTTCCAAACAGAAGCCGATCGGCGCGGCGGATCAAGAACTGTCGCGCAAACGCGCGGTCGCGGCTCAGCGCATTGGCTCCAGAGCCCGCCGATAGATCCCCCCACAGGTTGGCGTGGGCCTCAAACAGCCGATCCAGCGCACCGCCCGGCTGGACCGGACCGACGGGATAACCTCCCAGGTCGGCGGGCGTGGGATCGCCCCCGATCGATGCCCAGAAGCCTGGACCATGACCGATGAACGGCACCTCGGAAAACCGTTTCAAAACTCGTTCGAGACCAGGCAGGCCCGGGGTGTCGGTGCCACGCAGCGTGTCCATGTGAAACAAGACCGGAAGCTTGAGCTCACCGCAGGCTTCGTAGAGATCCATCATGCGGGCATCGTCGATCGGAAGTCCCGCTTTGAGCTCGCCAAAGCCTCGAGCCCCTTGGGCCACGTATTCGGCGATCATCGAGCGGAGCCCCGCCTTCCCGCCGGTGTACGAGGTTCTGGGGTCGATGCAGCAGAACGGAATCAGCCGCTCGGGCCAACGGGCCGAAGCCGCCAGTGCCTGCTCGGTCAGATTCAGGTAACTCGAGGATTCGGGCGAAACCAACGGGAGGACCACCGCCTTGGCCACCCGATGCTCGTCCATCCAGTGGATCAGTTCGGCCGCCGTCAGAGTCGGGTCGCCGGTCCAGGTTCGTCCCAGATGGGTGTGGATGTCGATGTATGGGCCTTCCGCTTCGACCGGCTCCTCACTCCTTGCGCGCAACCCTTGCAACCCGAGGCCGGCCAGTCCAGCCCACCTCAGAAAACTCCGGCGCGAGCTCGAATGAACGATCACACCCTCCTCCTTCAGGTACACAAGGGGGTTCAACGTTGGTCGCGGCGAGAGCAAGAGAACATCCCTCATCCCTGGATGGCGCTGGTGCGGCCAAGCGCGATGTCAAAGTCTCCAACGGCCGGGACGAGCATCGCCAGGAGGGCGAAACCGTAGACCCCTGCGCTGAAGAGGAAAGCCGCGAGGAAGTCGCCGTTGAGCAAACTGATGATGCAGTAAAACGTCCAAAAGGGCGTCAGCAGGGAGACCAGCGCGATGGCGCGTGACGGGTTCTTCGCCCCCAGCGACCCAAAGAGGGCGACGCTCCCCGCGCCGATGAAGATCATGAAGCTGAGCAGTTGCCGCCCAAATTCGCGGTCGCTCTGGATGATCAGGTAGGCGCAGAGGAGGATTCCCGCCATCAGGAAGAAGATCGTTCCCAGGCTGTTGGCAATGGCCGTCTTGCTGCTCGTGAAGGTGATCGCCGAGTGGAGCCCCAGCATCGCCGCAAAATGACAGAGCAAGAGGTAGTCGATCAGGAAGAAGATCAGGTTCTCGCCGGAAAGCTTGCCCGTCCACCAGAGAAATATGGCGGAGAGCATGGGCAGGAGAACCATTTCCTTGGCGTTATACAGGATGCCGTAGAGTTTCCCGTAGATGAAGTCGCCGGGGGTCAGCTCGGTCACGAGCAGGAGATCCAGCGCCCCGGTGTCACGCTCGCTGGTCAGGGCGGTGACCCCCTGGGCGTTGATCAGGACCAGGCTCAGGATGGCCAGGCCCACGGGAATCAGGCACAGTTGAGTCGCCAGAGGGTTCTCCAGCCCTTGGCCGAGGGTCAGGAAGAATCCGGCCCCCAAAGCAAAAAGCAAGATGTAACACCCCTTGATGATCAGCGGCTTGGTTCCGTAAGCCCGGGTCATGAGCTCGCGCCAGAGGATGGGGTTGGTCCAGGGGCGGCGATAACGCTTGAGGGGTGCCGCGACCCGCCGATGGGTCCGATGGGGCACCCGGAGCCCCGTGGTGGGACCATGGTTCCCGTTGAAGTGGTCGCCTCGACCACGATCCGCGGCTTCCAGTTGCGCCGTCCCTCCATCCCACGCTGCGGGAACGCTCGCGGCGGCCCCAACGCCAGCTCCCACCTCCAGGGCCACCGGAAGCTCCACCGACTCCTCGGCACTCTCGACCACCACCTCCGCTTCCTCGGCCTCCTCGGCCTGCTCGCGAGGCTCGTTGCGACCCGGATTCCAGGCCCGCAGTTTCCAGGTTCCAAAGGCCACGATGAGGGCCGCAAAAGCGAGACGTACTCCAATGTAAACGAGACTGGACGCCCGCACGATTCCGGTCGTCTCGTCCGAGGGGGGGTAGAGCACTGCGAGCATCGCCCGGTAAGGGTTGAGCACCTCGTTGATCGGCACATTGAGGAATTCAAGCGTTGGGAACAGGACCGAAAAGAGCTCCACACCAGTCACCGAGAACACCACCATCAGGATGGTCAGCGCGATCGACTGGAACGTCCGATCACGCCAGAGGGCAATCAGCAAGCCCATCGCACCTCCGGCGGTTCCCGAGGCCGCCGTCACGGCGAAGAGGTTGGCGACCTGGCCGAAAGAAATCCCCCCAAAGAGAGCACAAATTGAAAGCAGGCCAACACTCGCGGACAGAATCACCAGAATATTGAGCAGCCCCGCGATCAGTTTTCCGAGCACGATCTCCAGGTCCGTGAGGCTGGTCATTAAGAGGAGATTGAACGTTCGGCGATCCTTTTCATAGGACACTGCCGCCGCGGTGGAAAGGGGAGCGAAAAACAGCATCAGGGTGAGCTGAAGCATGGCAAACATCCCATACAGGATGCTGCCAAACCGCGCCATCAGACCGATCTCCCGCACGTGCTGCCAGCCGATGATCGATTGCCACGCGGTCCACATCAAAATGAACAACACAGATGCAAACGAGGCTCGCCACAGGTAATAGCGTAGCGGCCGGGGAGTCGTGAGAATCTCCCTGACAATGATCGGTCCGGCAAACAACTTCTCTCTCCTCGCGACCTGTTTCGATGAGGCGGGTTCGATTGCGTGAATGGCAACCCGGGGGGCGGATCATCCGCGGCGCACTGCTCGTGGAGGCCATCTCCGAACGACTCCAGGACCACTCGCCATCCGCCGCCAGCGCGGAGGCCCCGATCGCTGACGCCCCGCCGGATCAGGGACCTCCCGGAGCTGGTCCGCCCACGATCGAGGATCAACCTAATTGGCCCCGTCGTCAGTCAAGGGTCAGTCTAACAGACTGCAGAGGAGCTCACCAAGGGGAGTTGGGAAGTCGGGAGCTCCCGAGTCCCTGCCCGGTGCTCACCGATCGGAGGAGACTGAGAAAACCTCCCGTCCTCCGGCCGTCATCCCCGATGACAAATGGGTCGGGAGCACAAACACCAAAAAAAGAAAAAGCTTGGCGACTGTCCTGGCTGCTTGGGTCTGTCCGACACACTGGCTGGCCGGGCCGCGAAAGAGGTCTTGGGTTCGGTCCTGAGTTCTTGACAGGCGACGGCTCAACTCCGTAAAAAAAGGAGGGCCTTTCGCCACTCGCAACAGCCGGCTGGAGCACTGTCGTGACGACGCCAGGATTCACTGGCCGCTTTCGCTCGCCGTCATTCGCGGTCGTAACCGTCGCGATCCTCCTCAGCGCCCCGGCCTCTGCAAGTGCCGCTTTTTGTCATGTCTCGGATCGTCCCGTGCTCGCTCAGACCTTGACCTGGGAGGAGTGGATGGGGCCTTCTGTCCCCCACCCAACCCGTGCCGTGGACGTGGCTCCCCGAGCACTGGTCACCGTTCCCTGTCAGGCTCAGCTCCCAGGAGCGCCGTCTCCTTCCGGCGGTTTGGCCAACGACGCGGCAATTTTCGATGCCGCCTCTCCCCCGGAACCGAACTCCCCGGGGCTCCCCCTCGACCAGAATTCGCCTCTTGCGGCAAGTCCGCTGCCAGCACGCCTGGACAGGCCGCCGAGGACGTCCTGAGCCGCTTCCCCTCGGATTCTGGATTCGAGTGTTCAACCGCCGCGCCGAGCGGCCGCCAAGAGGGAGCCAAGGACTCTTGATTCCCCCATCTCCGTTTTGCGCCACG
>Ga0308411_10002383_pt1 | contig 12691 bp, 15 predicted proteins | sample HotsprottomLayer_2_FD_203530 | JGI IMG/M metagenome (GOLD analysis project Ga0308411, IMG submission 203530) | Hot spring phototrophic mat microbial communities from Octopus Spring, Yellowstone National Park, Wyoming, United States -... | ecosystem: Environmental > Aquatic > Thermal springs >... | reverse complement strand
GTCCGTCGCCCCTCGGCTAAAGAGGCCAGCGGGCGGCGTGCCGTTCGCGTCTCCGAGGGCCGGACCCAACGCGAGAGGGTCCGATGACCGACCGTCCCCGCCTGACCTACGCGCCGACGCGCCGCGCTGCCACCACCGCAGTCCGCGGCGGGCTGATGCGCAGTGCGCACGGCGAGACCTCGGAGGCGCTCTACCTCACCTCCGGCTTCGTCTACGACAACGCCGCCCAGGCCGAGGCGACCTTTCTCGGCGAGCTCGACCGCTACCAGTATTCCCGCTTCGGCAATCCCACCGTGACGATGTTCGAGCAGCGGCTCGCCGAACTCGAGGGCGCCGAGGCGTGCCGCGCCACGGCCAGCGGCATGGCGGCGGTCGCTGCCGCGCTGCTCGCGCATCTGAAGGCGGGCGACCGCGTGGTCGCCAGCCGCGCACTGTTCGGCTCGTGCCATTGGATCGTCTCCACCCTGCTGCCCAAGTTCGGCATCAAGACCGTCTTCGTCGACGGCACCAGCATCGTGCAGTGGCAGCAGGCGCTGTCCTGGCCGACCAGCGCGGTGCTGCTGGAGACGCCGTCCAATCCCTGTCTCGACATCATCGACCTCGAGCGCGTCGCGGCTCTGGCGCACGACGCGGGCGCGGTCGTGATGGTGGACAACGTGTTCGCGACACCCCTGCTGCAACGTCCGATCGCGTTCGGCGCCGACGTGGTGATCTATTCCGGCACCAAGCACATCGACGGCCAGGGCCGCTGCCTGGGCGGCGCGGTGCTCGGCCGGCGGGCCTGGATCGAGGAGACGCTGCAGCCCTTCATCCGCAACACCGGCCCCGCGATCAGCCCGTTCAACGCCTGGATCCTGCTGAAGGGGCTGGAGACGCTGCCGGTGCGGCTCGAGGCGATGTGCCGCTCCGCCGGGCGGATCGCCGACTTCCTGGCCGCCGAGCCTGCGGTGACGCGCGTGCTCTATCCGGCGCGCAGGGACCATCCGCAGCATGCCCTGGCGATGCGGCAGATGTCGGCCGGCGGTACCGTGGTGAGCTTCGAGCTCGCCGGCGGCAAGGAGGCGGCGTTCCGCTTCATGGACGCGCTTTCCTTGATCGACATCAGCAACAACCTCGGCGACGCGAAGAGCCTCGTGACGCACCCCGCGACCACCACGCACATGCGCATCGGGGCTGCCGAGCGCGCTCGCCTGGGCATCGGCGACGGGCTGGTGCGGCTGTCGGTCGGGCTCGAGGACGTGCGCGACCTGATCGACGATCTCGCCCGCGCGCTCGCAGCGATGAGCCTCGCGCGCGCCGCCGAGTAGCGCGGGCTTGCGGCGCGTCGCCACGGTGGCAGAGTGGCGCGGCGGAGCCGGAAGGACAGGCGCATGACGTTCGAGATCTGGCTTGCGTTCGTCGCCGCCTCGGCGGTCGTGCTCGCGATCCCGGGCCCCACCATCCTGCTGGTGATCGGCCAGTCGCTCGGCGCGGGCAGGCGCGGCGCCCTGCCGCCGCTGCGCGCGATGCGCGACGCCTATGCCGTCACCGCGCTCAACCCCAAGAGCATCGCCTTCTTCGTCGCCTTCGCGCCGCAGTTCGTGGTCGCCGGCTCGGCCTTCGCCCCGCAGGCCGCGGTGCTGATCGCGACCTTCGTCGTGATGGCCGCCGCGAACGCGGCGCTCTATGTGCTGGTCGCGGGGCGGCTCGCCGGCGCGATGAGGCGCCCGGCGGCGCGTCGGCTCGTCAACCGCGCGGGCGGCACCCTACCGATCGGCGCCGGCCTCGCCTCCGCGACGTTGCGGCGCATCTGAGGCATGACCGAGGAGGACTACACCGAGGTAACGCGCGGCATCCGGGTCAGCGTGCGCACCCGCTTCCTCGACGAGCAGTCCGCCCCCGACGAGAACCGTTTCGTCTGGGCCTACCACGTCACGATCGGCAACGAAGGGGCGGAGACGGTGCAGCTCCTCCGCCGCACCTGGATCATCACCGATGCGGCCGGGCGGGTGCAGCGGGTGCACGGGCCGGGCGTGGTCGGCGAGCAGCCCGTGCTCGCGCCGGGCGAGCGGTTCGAATACACCTCCGGCACGCCGCTTGCCACACCCTCGGGCTTCATGGGCGGGCTCTACCACATGGTGGTGCGCGACACCGGCGAGATGTTCGACGTCGTGATCCCGACCTTCTCACTCGACAGTCCATACCAAGCGATGCGGCTGCACTGATCCCCTGGAGCCTGAGGCGTTCCCCTCTTGCGGCTGAGCCCGGGCGCGGCGGGCTGGCGGCCGCCGGCTGGTGCCGGACGCGCTTAGGGACAGAAGGTGAACTGACAGGGCGGCTTCTGCGGAGGCTGCAGAGGCTGCGGAGCCGGGCGGCGGAAGCTGCCGAAAGCAGCAGGATCGTAGCCCGGGAAGCCCGGCATCCTCCCCTGCTGGCGCAGGCGGACCGGCCCCTCCGACCCAGCGCCGAAGCCAATCCGGATCCCGACCAAGCCGAGCAGAAACCCTCCTGCGCCGGCGGCGCCGTCCACGGTGAGGGCCATGTTGGGTGGAAGGAACGAGGGCACCCACTCGAGATTGGCGAAGCCGACACCGCGCCCGTTCTGTCCGCCCATGCCCGCGGTGAGGCCGAGCTCATCGCTGCCGTAAAACGACACCGCACCCGCGCCGAACAGCCCGGCGCGGACCCGGCCCGTGGCGGCGCGATCGCCGGCCACGTAGGCCGTCTCGCCGCGCAGCGTGAAGGGGGCCGAGATAGAGTTCGCCGCGCGCGCCCAGCCGGCGCTGCAGCAGCGCGTTCCTCTCAGCCGTCTCGGCGAACGCGCCGGCCAGCCCGAGCGCCTCATCGGCCCACCAGAACTGCACCTTGCCGCCCTTGCCGTCCGAGCCGCCATAGGCGCTGCCCTGGCCCTCGCCCTGGAACGTGAAGCCGGAACCGAAATCGAACCGCACCGTGCCGTCGAGCACCCCCGCGCCGGTCCGCCCGCCGGCGTTGCTGTCGGATGCGCCGCCGCGCGGCCAGAGCGACCCGCCGAGCGCATCGAGCGGGCTCTGCTGCTGGGCCGCGACCGGGGCCGCGATCAGCGTCGTCGCAAGGGCAAGACCAAGGCGTAGGTGCATCCGATCCTCCTGCGGCCGGCGTCCCGATAGCCCCAGGCGCGGCGCGGAGGCAAGCATCGCGTCACGGCGGCTCAGCCGAAGTGGCGCAGCCAGGCAACGATCCGCTTCGTCATCGGCGAGAACAGCCTCGGCGCGAAGGCTTGGCCCGCGGCGCGCTTCCCGGCCTCCGCCAGCGTCGGGTAGGGCACGATCATCCCCGCCACGGTCGAGAGCCTCGTGCCGGTCGCGATGGCGAGACCCCACAGGGAGATCATCTCGCCCGCGTGCGGAGCAAGTATCCCCGCACCAAGGATCCTCCCCTTCCGCGTCGCCACGATCTTGACCAGCCCGCGCCGGCTTCCCTCGGCGATCGCGCGATCGTTCTCGGCAAGCGGCCAGCGCAGGATCGCGAGGTCGCGATGCCCGGCCGCGCGCGCCTCCGCCTCTGTCAACCCCACCTGCGCGAGTTCGGGGTCGATGTAGGTCACGCGCGGCAGCGCGGCGTAGTCCACCTTGGCGGGCAGGCGGAACAGCGCCGAGCGGATCACGATGCCGGCGTGGTAGCTGCCGACATGGGTGAACTGGCGCGGGCCGATCCCGTCGATGTCGGCGATGTCGCCGATCGCGTAGACGCGGCGGTTGGAAACGCTGCGCAGACCACGATCGACCTTGACACCGTGCCTTGTCGTCTCGACCCCGGCTTTGTCGAGGTCGAGCCTGTCGAGATTGGGCCGCCGCCCGGCGGCGACCAGCAGATGCGAGCCCTCGATCCGCTCCTCGCGCCCCTCTCCCGCGTCGAGCACGACCGCGATCGCGCCCTCGCCACCCTCGACGCGCGCGATCTTCACCCCCTCACGCAGCATGACCCCCTCCTCCTTGAGCGTGAGGAGGGCGCCCTCGGCGAGCTCGGGATCGTCGCGCCCGAGCATCGTCGCCACCTCGAGCACGGTCACCGCCGCGCCCAGGCGGCGATGCGCGAAGGCCATCTCGAGTCCGATCGGCCCGCCGCCGATCACGATCAAGTGGCGCGGGCACGTGCGATTCCCCCAGAGCGTCTCGTTGGTGAAGTAGGGCACAGTGTCGAGCCCAGGGATGGGCGGCACGGCCGCGCGCGCTCCGGCTGCGACGACGATACGGCGTGCCTTCAGGGTCGTGCCGTTGACCGCAACCGTGTCGGCGCCGGTGAAGCGTGCCTCGCCCCGGATCACGATCGCGCCGAGGGCGGTGAAGCGCTCCTCGCTGTCGTTCGGCGCGATCTCGGCGATGGCGTGGTGCACGTGATCGACCGCGCGCGCGAAGTCCACCTGCGGCTCGCCGGCGCTGACGCCGAAGCGCGGCGCGGCGCGGATCGTGGCGGCGTGGTGCGCGGCGGCGAGCAGTGCCTTCGAGGGCACGCAGCCGAAGTTCAGGCAATCGCCGCCCATCTGGCTGCGCTCGATCAGCGCCACCTTGACGCCAAGCTGGGCGGCGACCGCGGTGACGGACAACCCCGCCGCGCCGGCGCCGATCACGACCAGATCGAAATCGCGGCGCTCAGGCATGGGACTTCTGCGCACGGCGCGCCGCGATTCGGCGCCAGACCACGGGTACGAAGGCGAGGAGGGCGAGGCCGAGCAGCGGCACAAGCACACGGGGCGCAAAGACCACGTCGAGATCTGGCCGCCCACCGGCGGCGAGGATCTCACCCAGCCCCGCGCCGATGCCGGCGAACACGGCGGTCGCCGGGATGATGCCGAGGAAGGTGCCGAGCGCGTAGGGACCGAGCCGCATCCCCACCAGCGCCGGGGCGAGGTTGACCAGCCAAAACGGGAACAGCGGCACCAGCCGCAGCACGACCAGATAGGAGAGCCCGTCGCGCTCCAGGCCGGGCCGCACCGCGTCGAGCACCGGTCCGGCCTGGCGCGCGAGCAGATCCGCCAGCGCGTAGCGGGCGGCGAGGAACAGCAGCACCGCGCCCGCCGTGGCGCCGAGCACCGACAGCGCTGCGCCCCAGAACACGCCGAACAGCAGTCCGCCGGCGAGCGTCAGGAACACGCCGCCGGGAAGGGAGAGCGCCACGGCAGCAGCGTAGGCGAGCACAAAGCTGCCCGCCGCGAGCGCCGGGTTGTCACGCACCAGCGCCGCCAATGCCGCGTGGTTGGCAGCAACCGCCTCGGCCGACAGGTACCGGTCGAGCCCGAGCGCGAAGACGAGGGCGATGCCGCCGCCGATCGGGGCGAGCGCCCAGAGCCGCCTCCAACCGGGCCGCGGCGATGCTGCTTGGTCCGTGGTCATGACAACGCGTCCTCCTCCGGCGAGCATGCCCGAGCTTCGCGCGCCAACGGGCGGTGGTTTCGCGCCCGCGCGCCCGGCGCAGGCCAGGACGGTGCCGCCGCGGCATTGACCGCGGGCGCGGCCGGTCGCTATACGCCCGCGGCCGGCCGGGACACCGCATCGCCGCGGATGCGGCCACCGCGGTTTGCCGCGCCGCGAACAGGAGGTATCGCCCGTGTCCAAGCGCACCTTCCAGCCGAGCAGGCTCGTCCGCAAGCGCCGTCACGGCTTCCGCGCGCGCATGGCTACGCCAGGAGGCCGCAAGGTGCTGGCGGCGCGGCGCGCCAAGGGCCGTAAGCGCCTCACCGCCTGAGAGTTTCGGGATCGGGTGTCGCGCCCGCGCAGCCCTCGTCCCGCCAAGCTGACGCGGCGGCCCGAGTTCGTGGCCGTCGCCGCCAGAGGGCGCAAGCACGCCATGCCCGGAATGCTCGTCCAGGGTCTGAAGGTCGAGGGTCGACCCGGGGTGCGGCTCGGTTTCACTTGCTCGCGCAAGATCGGCAACGCGGTGGCGCGCAACCGCGTCCGCCGACGGCTGCGCGCGGCCGCCGATGCGGTGCTCCGCCCGGGGCCCGAGGGCTGGGACCTTGTGCTGGTCGGGCGGGCGGCGACGCTCGAGCGGCCGTTCGCGGCGCTGGTTGAGGACCTGCGCACGGCGCTGGCCCGGATCGGGGCCGGGCCGTGAGCCCGCTCGCGCATCTGCTGCGCGGGGTGGTGGTGGCCTATGAATGGACGCTGCGACCCGTGATCGGGGCGAACTGCCGGTTCGAACCGTCGTGCAGCGCCTATGCGAAGGAGGCGATCGCCACGCACGGGGCGGTGAAGGGCGCGGGGCTTGCCGCCTGGCGCATCCTGCGCTGCAACCCGTGGTGCGCGGGCGGGCACGATCCGGTGCCGCGCCGCTGCGATGCGCCCGACAAGGACCGATAATGGTCGACCAGAAGCGCCTGATCCTCGCGATCGCGATCTCGATCGCCATCCTCTTCGCCTTCGAGGTGCTGTGGCACCAGCCGATCCGCGAGGCCGAGCGCGCGCGCCAAGCCGAGATCGCTGCGCTGGCCGAGATCGACGCGGCACAGGCGCGCGAGGCCGCCTTGAGCGCGCCGATGCCCGGCACGGCGCCGGCGGCTCCGCGTCTGGCCACCACCCCGGCCAGCCTGCGGGTGCGCATCGACAGCCCGGGCGTGATCGGCTCGATCAATCTGGTCGGCGCCGTGATCGATGACGTCACTCTGCGCCGCTTCGGCGTCACCCCCGATCCCGACAGCGAGCGCGTGCGCGTGCTCGAGCGCCGCGGCAGCCCCCAGGCCTATTTCGCGCAGTTCGGCTGGAGCGCGGTCGGCTCGGATGTGCAGGTTCCGCCGCCCGACGCGCTGTGGCAGACCTCGGCCACAGTGCTCGGTCCCGGCCGGCCCGTAACGCTGTTCTGGGATAACGGCCAGGGCCAGCGCTTTGAGATCGCGATCGGCATAGACGACCACTTCTTGTTCACGGTCGAGCAGCGCGTGATCAACAGCGGCGCGGCGACGATCACGGTCAACCCCTGGGGCCGGCTGCGGCGCGAGCACACGCCGCCGACTGAGGGCTTCTTCATCCTCCACGAAGGCCTCGTCGGCGTGTTCGACGGCCGGCTCACGGAGCAGACCTACACCAGCGCCAGGGAGGAGGCGGAGAAGCAGGGCGGGGTCTCGTTCACGCATCAGGGCCGCGGCGGCTGGGCCGGCTTCACCGACAAGTACTGGCTCGGCGCCCTGATCCCGGACCAGACCCAGGAGGCGACCTTCACTTGGCGCGTGCCGATGGAAGCCGGCGAGCCGCGCTATCAGATCGATTTCCTCGCCGGGGCGAAGACGATCGGGCCCGGCCTGCAGACCGCGAGCCGCAGCCACCTCTTCGCCGGCGCCAAGGAGGTGCATCTGCTCGACCGCTACGCCGCGGCCCTGCGCGTGGAGGGACTGGACAAGGCAGTGGACTGGGGCTGGTTCTACTTCCTGACGCGCCCCTTTTTCGAGGCGCTGCACTGGCTGGGCGTGGTCACCGGCAACTACGGCTTGGCGATCCTGGTCTTCACGTTGTTCCTGAAGGCGTTGTTCTTCCCGCTCGCCAACAAGTCCTACAAGGCGATGAGCAAGATGAAGCTGCTCGCGCCGCAAATGCAAGAGCTCAAGGAAAAATACAAGAATGACGCTACCCGGCTGCAGCAGGAAATGATGGCGCTCTACAAGCGCGAGAAGGTCAACCCGGTTTCGGGATGCCTGCCGATCATTCTCCAGATCCCTGTGTTCTTCGCGCTCTACAAGGTACTGTTCGTGACCATCGAGATGCGCCATGCGCCGTTCTTCGGCTGGATCCGTGACCTCTCGGCCAAGGACCCGACCAACATCTTCACCCTGTTCGGTGTGCTGCCCTGGGATCCCGCCGTCATCCCGATCTTCGGGCCGTTCCTACATCTCGGCATCTGGCCGATCCTCATGGGGTTCACGATGTACCTGCAGCAGAAGCTGAACCCGACGCCGCCCGATCCGGTGCAGCAGAAGGTGTTCATGCTGCTGCCCTTCGTGTTCACCTTCATGCTGGCGCAGTTCCCGGCCGGGCTGGTGATCTACTGGTCATGGAACAACCTGCTGTCGATCGCGCAGCAATGGGTGATGATGCGCAAGGTGGCCCAGCAGCAACCATCGCCCGCCAAGACGTGACCCCGGCGGGCGGCCTCGCCGAGGCGGCTGACGAAGCGACCCGCGCGGCGCTGATCGAGGCCGGGCGGGTGCTGTTCGCCGGCGCATGCGCCTTCGTCCATGCCGCGCAGACGCCGGACCAGCTGCCGCCGCCCCACGGGCCCGAGGTGGCGTTCGCCGGGCGGTCCAATGTCGGCAAGTCGTCGCTGCTGAATGCGCTCACCGGCCGGCGGACACTCGCGCGCGTCTCGGCGACGCCGGGGCGGACGAAGCAGCTCAATTTCTTCGACCTCGCCGGCCGGCTGACGCTCGTAGACATGCCGGGCTACGGCTATGCCGAAGCGGCCAAGAGCGTGAAGGAGGCGTGGCAGGGGACGATGTTCGCCTATCTGCGCGGCCGCCCGACGCTGCGTCGGGTGATGCTGCTGATCGACGCCCGCGTCGGTTTCAAACCGGCCGACGCGGCGGCGATGGCCCTGCTCAACGATGCCGCGGTGGCGTTCCAGCTGGTGCTGACCAAGGCGGACAAGGTCAAGCCCGCACCTCTTGCAGCGATCGTCTTGGAAGCCGAGGCCAGGGCGCGAGCGCACACCGCGGCGCATCCGCTCGTGCTCGCGACCAGCGCCGAGACCGGGGACGGCATCGCCGAACTGCGCACGGAGCTGGCATCGCTCGCCCTGCCTTGACCACGTGCGGCGACGGCCGCTAGAGCGGTTTGCGCGCGGGTGGAACCGCTTCGGGCATTCCGTGCGAGCATCTCCACGCACTCGGCTGGCTCCCGCCGTGTGCGATCTGCTCTACCGCCCGTCGGACAGCGGGGAGGAAGGCCGGATGGACAGCGGCGCGGTGGCGACGGGCGAACAGCGGGCACGGATCCTGTCCGAGGCCCTCCCCTTCCTGCTGCGCTACGACGAGGCGACGGTGGTCATCAAGTACGGCGGCCACGCCATGGGCGAGGAGGAGCTCGCCATCACCTTCGGCCGCGACGTCGCCTGGCTCCAGCTCTCAGGGCTCTACCCGGTCGTCGTGCACGGCGGCGGACCGCAGATCAACGCCATGCTCGAACGGCTGAACATTCCGTCCACCTTCGTCGATGGCCTGCGCGTCACCGACGAGAAGATGGTCGAAGTGGTGGAAATGGTGCTGGCCGGCACCGTCAACAAGCAAGTGGCCAGCTTGATCACCCAAGCCGGGGTGATGGCGGTCGGTCTCTCGGGCAAGGACGGCGGGCTGATTCGCGCGCGCAAAATGACGCGGACGAAACGGGACCCCGGCTCGAACATCGAGCGTGTGCTCGATCTCGGCTTCGTCGGCGAGCCAGAGCATATCGACACGCGGGTGCTAGAGGCGCTCAAGGGAGCCGAGATCGTGCCGGTGATCGCGCCGGTGGGTCTCGGCCCGGAGGGGCGGACCTACAACATCAACGCCGACACGGTGGCCGGCGCGGTCGCCGGCGCGCTCAAGGCCAAGCGCCTCTTGATGCTGACCGACGTGCCCGGCGTGCTCGACCGCGACCGGCGGCTGATCCCGGAACTGACTGCGAGCCAGGCGGAGGCGCTGATCGCGGACGGCACGATCTCGGGCGGCATGATCCCGAAGGTGGAACATTGCCTCGCCGCTGTGAGGGCGGGCGCGGAGGCGGCGGTGATCCTGGACGGGCGGGTGCCGCACGCGATCCTGCTCGAACTCTTCACCGAACAGGGCGCAGGCACGCTGATCCGGCTCTGACAGCCGGTACTCCGGGGCCTGAGCGCCAGCCGCCGGGTGCGGCGTGCGGGCGGCCGGGGCGGCCGCGCGCAGACACCCGATCGCTTGTGACCTGCCGAGCCTCAAGTCAGCGACAGGCCTCCGCCAGCGCAGCCGTGCTCAGCCGGCCGCGGGCTGGGCGGCGGCGGCCGCGGGCGCGCGCTGCGTGGCGGCGCCGTCGCGCGCCAGGAAGCCGAGGTGCCAGCGCATCTCCTCCTCGGTGAGCGGCCAAGCGCCCGGCGCGGCGGTGAGGATCGCGTCCGGCGGCAGCCGGCCGAGCAGGGCCTGCACGCTGGCCGCCGCGCGCATCGAGAACCCGGCCTTCCAGCAGAGCGCGACCAGCCCCTTGGCGCTGCGGAGATTGGCGGCGCGCTCGACCACCGACAGCGCGACGTCGGCCGCGCGCGCCAGCATCGCCGCGACCATGCGTACCTCGCCGCGGTCGACGGCCGCCAGAAGATGCGCCTCGGTCAGCCGCCCGCGCGCCTTCAGTTCCCCGGCGGCGGCGAAGGCGTCTGCCGGCAGCGGCAGGTCGGAGCAGTGCGCCGGCACGCTCGGGCTGCCCCAGGCCACCTGCTTCACCACCTGTCGACGCAGGAACTCCGCCGTGGCGGGGTCGAGATCGGGCCGCGTGGAGAGCGCCTGCACCAGGTGCTCGGCGACGATCGCGGCGAGCGCGCGGGCGGCGCGCGCCGACAGGTGCGGCCGGCGCACCAGCGGCTCGTGCCATTCGACGTGATCGGAGGCGCGCGCGATCAGCGCGTCCAGGGTCGTCTCGCGGATCTGGGCGGATGTGTTGCGCAGCAGCGCGGTGATCGCCGGAGAGTTCGCGGTCCGGGCGATCGCGTCCGACACCGTCTCGTTCAGATGCGGCCGCCGCGCGATCGCGCCGATCGTCTCCGCGCCGGGCTGGGCATGCACCAGGGCGAGCAGGTCCTCGGTCGAGAGCAGCGGCGAGAGCTCCAGCACCGGGCCGGCCACGGGGATCTCGGTGTCATGCGCGAGCGCCAGGATCAGATCGCGCGGCGCGTCCGGCATGTCCTTGACGACATCGGCGATCGCCGCGCGCACCTGCACCGCCGTGTCCTTCACCAGCCGCGTGAGCGTCTCGGCAGTCAGGCGCTGTAGGCGGTCCTGGCTGGTCGGGTCGAGCTGCGGCGCGAGCATCGCGATCTTGCGGGCGAGCGCCACCCGTACGCGCTCGTCGGCATCGTCGGCGAGCAGCCGGTCCGCCTGCGGCGGCGTGCGGCCGTTCGCGGCGACGGCGACGCGCACGTCACTCTCGCGGTCGGCGGCAAGATAAAACAGCAGCTCCGGCGCCATGTCGCCGCGCCGGGCGAGGGCGGCGCGCTCGGCGAGCGTGCCGGAGCGCGCGATCCGCTTCGCTTCCTCGTAGTCGGCCGCGCGCATGAGCGGATGTCGGATCGTGCTCATGGCGCCGACAGGCTCCAGCCGGCCTTGCCGGCCCGCTTGGCGGCGTACATGGCGGCGTCCGCGCGCAGCAGCAGATGGCTGGTCGCCTCGCGCGTCATCGGCGCGCGCACGGCGATGCCGATCGAGAGGCTGATCCGGACCTCGCCCGGCGGCGCGTGGTGGACGAGCGCCAGCGGCGCATCGGCGATGATCCGTTCGGCCCGCGCCACCGCGATCCGCGCGTCCGCCCCGTCGAGCCAGAGAGCGAACTCGTCGCCGCCGAGCCGCGCCACGAGGTCGGACGGCCGCACGGCCGCCCGCAGCAGGCCCGCGGCGGCGCGGATCGCCGCATCGCCCGCCTCATGTCCGAACCGGTCGTTGATGGGCTTGAGGTTGTCGAGATCGACGAACAGCAGGGCCCCTGACTGCCCCTGGCGGTCCAGCCGCTCGAAGCGTCGCTCCAGCTCCTCGAAGAAGGCCCGGCGGTTCAGAAGCCCGGTGAGCGGATCGGTCCGCGCCTGGCGCAGCACTTCGGCCTGCATCGCCTCCTGGGCGAGCAGCAGGCCGATGAAGTCGGCGGCGGTGTGGACGAGGACGCGCTCCTCGGCATCCCAGGCGCGCCCGCCCGGCGAGCGCCAGATCAGCAGCAGGCCACCGCCCCCGCCGGGCTGCAGGGCGGCGGCGGCGGCGAGCGGGCGCCCTTCCGCATCCTCGCCGAGGGCAGTATCGGGCCCGGCGCCGCGGTCGAGCGCGGCGGCGGCCGCGACCAGGGCGGGCAAGGCCTCGCCGACGCTCAGCACCGGCGTCAGCCCGGCCTCGGTGCGGCGGAGGATCGCAGCGCCGGCGGCGCCGAGGGCGGGCATCAGCGCTCGCGCCGCGCCGGCCAGCATGCCCTTCGCCAGCACCTCCGTGCGGGTCTCCGCCAGCACCGCGTCGATCAGGGCCTCGCGCCTGAGCGCGGTGGCGAGCGCGTCGGTGCGACGCTCCTCCTCGGTCACGTCGCGCCCCACCCCGCGCGCGCCGATCACGCGGTCATCGGCGTCCACGAGGGGAACGCCGGCGAAGGAGAGGCAAGCGAGGCGGCCGTCGGCCCGGCGCAGCCACGCGCGCACGCCGCGGCGCTGACGGTCGGGGCGGAAGGGCGAGAAGGGAGGCAGTCCGGCAGGTCCTTCGGCGAGGATGTCGTCCGCCGGCCGGCCGAGCAGCTCGCCCGCCGGCCAGCCGAGCGCAGGATCGGGGAAGACGAAGGTGAACCGCCCCTCGGCGTCGGTCTCCCAGGCGAAGTCGGCCGCCATGTCCACCAGATCGCGCCAGCGCTGACGGCTGTCGAGCAACGCCTCGCGCAATGCGCTGTCGAAATGAGAGGGGGCGAGATCCAGGGTCATCGCGGCAGTCCGTCGGTCGGCACGGCCGGAGTGAACTCCGGACGGCGTTAACGGCGGGTTGCCGCGCGCGTGCGTTGACAGCCGC
>Ga0308411_10002379_pt1 | contig 12700 bp, 6 predicted proteins | sample HotsprottomLayer_2_FD_203530 | JGI IMG/M metagenome (GOLD analysis project Ga0308411, IMG submission 203530) | Hot spring phototrophic mat microbial communities from Octopus Spring, Yellowstone National Park, Wyoming, United States -... | ecosystem: Environmental > Aquatic > Thermal springs >... | reverse complement strand
TCAAGGAGGATTTTGCCCGCTTGCTGCCCGACCGCTGGGAAACCCGAGAAGGCAAGTGGACGCACAGCGGCGGTAAACTGGTGCAGGAGCAGATCGGTGCCAGCCGCGGCGTGCTGCGGCTCCGCTCGCCCGTGCCGCGCGACTTCCAGGCGACGCTGCGGTTCACGCCCACCGGCGGCCAGACTTGGAAATCGGTCGGTATCACCTTCGATGCCGGCCCAGCAGGCGAAGTTCTGGTCTATCTGAGTGCCTACGCCGGCGGAGCGAAATTGCAGGTGGCCTACAAGCAGCAGAGCGGCGAGTACGTCTATCCTCCCGAGGCAACCCAGCCCCGTGAGGTGAAACTCGGAGTCGCTCAGGAACTGACCCTGCGCATTCGCGATCGGCTGCTCAACGTCGCAGTGGGCGGTAAACACGCTCTGGCCTATCACCTGCCGATTGCTCGCCGAGAGGGAGCGGTCGAACTCATCACCTATGATGCTCGCGCCGAGTTCCATTCGTTCGAGTTGCGTAGTCTGCCTGCCGATGCCCAGTTGACCCCTGCGGGCAAGGGAGGAAGCAGCACGGTGCAGACAGTAGCGCAGGCCCGAGCCGCTGTGATCCTGGCTGAGAAGACCCTGGCTCGACTAGCGGGAGAACTGGCCTCTCTCAAAGCCCGTGCCGCTGCCGATCGCGCTCGCTACCAGAACCCACCAGCTAGCGATGCCCCGCAACGCATCGCCGAGGCTGTCCGCGCCGAACGGGAGGTGGCTGTGCTGGTCGCCGAGGAAGCTCTCGCCCGCGCTGAACTGGAAGCCAACCAGGCTAAGATCACTGCCGCCAAACAGCAACTCGAAATCGCCCGCAAGAACCGCAACGCGCCGGGCGGAGAGTATACCCCTATTCGCGGCTCGCTCAAGACGCTGGAATCGAACCTCGAAAGCGAAGCCTCGCGGAACAAGCCGTTCCCGACCACCAGCACCGGCCGACGCTCGGCATTGGCTCAGTGGCTCACTGCTGCCGATAATCCCCTGACAGCGCGTGTGGCCGTCAACCATATCTGGGCCAGACACTTCGGCCAGCCTCTGGTCGCCACTGTGTTCGACTTCGGCCGTAAGGGGGCCGCTCCCACCCATCCCGAACTGCTCGACTGGCTCGCCGTCGAACTGCGCGAGAATAACTGGAGCATGAAACACCTACATCGCCTGATCGTCACCAGTGCTGCTTATCGCCGTAGTTCGTCAACGCGCGGCGCGACGGACAATCTCGCTCGCGATCCGGAGAATCGTTATCTGTGGCGGATGAATGCCCAGCGGATGCAATCAGAGGTTATCCGCGACAGCCTGCTGCACTTGGCCGGTAACCTCGATCTGACCATGGGCGGCCCCTCGATTCCGATCACTCAGGAGTCGCGACGACGCAGTCTGTACTTTGTGCATTCGCACAACGACCAGCACAAGTTCCTGTCGATCTTCGATAACGCCAACGTGCTGGACTGCTACCGCCGGGCCGAGAGCATCATTCCTCAACAGGCACTGGCCTTGTCGAACAGCCGACAGACCCAGGAAGCGGCCGAGCAGATCGCGCGTCGGCTCCTAGGGCAGGCCGGCCTGACCACAGACGAGGCCTTTATCCGAGCCGCTTTCGAGACCGTGCTAGCAACCACGCCGACCGAAGCCGAGCAGAAAGCCTGTCGTGAGGCACTTGCCGAGTGGCGAAAAGCAATGGGCAAGACGACTCCTCCTGCCGCTAACGGGGGCCAACTGACTGAGATAGATGTGCCCCTTGGCCGCGCCCTGGTGCTGGCTCTGCTGAACCACAACGATTTCGTGACGATTCGCTAAGAACCGATGGGATCCATCCCGACAACGACCACACACGCTTTGGGGGGAATTGATCATGTTGCGCGACTGTTCTTGCCGGGGGATGCATCGACGGGCGTTCCTGGCTGATCTGGGCATGGGCTTTACCGGGCTAGCTCTGGGTGCCCTGCTAGCGGAGGAGGGAATCGTCCGCGGCTCAGTGACAGGGCATGTGCCGCCCGATGGCAAGCCGCACTTCAAGCCGAAAGCTAAGAGCGTGATCTGGCTGTTCATGAACGGCGGTGTCAGCCACCTGGAGAGCTTCGATCCCAAGCCGATGCTCAACAAGTACGCGGGCAAGACCATCAGCGAAACGCCCTACAAGGATGTTCAGGATCCTGAAAAGCTCAAGCTCGCTCGCGTTGTCGTTGTCAATGATGCCAACGGTCAGCAGCGTAACCGGCTGTATCCCTTGCAGGTCGGCTTCAAAAAGCGCGGCAAGGCCGGCATCGAGATTAGCGACTGGTTCCCACACATCGGCGAGTGCAGCGAGGATCTCGCCGTCATTCGCTCGATGTACACCACCGACGACAACCACGGCGCACAGACGCAGTTCCACTCCGGCCGACACATGCTCGACGGCGAGTTCCCCACGCTGGGAGCCTGGGTTCACTATGGTCTGGGCACGCTCAACAAGAACCTGCCGCAATTCATCTCCATGGGGCGACGCGAATACTGGAACGCCAAGGATGGCCACTACCTCGGCCCACAGCACGACGCGGTGCCGCTCCGCATCGATCCAAACAATCCTCTCGACTACGGCAAGCCGGAACGCCCCACCGGCCGCGATGAGCAGCGGATCGGCTTCGATCTAGTCAATCGGCTCAATCAGCTTCGCGCTGTGGAGTATCCCGACGATCCGGCTCTGACGGCCCGCATCCGCTCCTACGAACTAGCGTTTCGCATGCAGACCTCGATACCCGACATTCTGAATTTCTCCCAAGAGACGGAGGAAACGCGGAAATTGTACGGCCTCGACGAGGCACCGACGCGTGAATTCGGCATGCAACTGCTAGCGGCTCGTCGGCTGGTGGAGCGGGGAGTACGCTTCATCCAGATCCAGCATGGAGCTGGCGGTGCTGGAGTTTGGGATGCCCACGGCGGACTGCGTACTAATCACGCCAACAACGCCCGGGCGGTGGACAAGCCGATCGCCGGCCTGCTCAAGGATCTCAAACGTCTGGGACTGCTCAAGGAGACCATCGTGCTGTTTGCTACCGAGTTCGGTCGTACACCCGGCTCGCAGGGCAGCGATGGCCGCGATCACCACATCTACGGCTTCAGCGTCTGGATGGCGGGCGGCGGCATCAAAGGCGGCATCGTCCACGGCGCGACCGACGAGATCGGCTTCCACGCCGAGGAGCATCGGCACTACGTCACCGATATCCACGCCACGATCCTGCACCAACTCGGCCTCGACTCCCGCCGCCTGGAGATCCCCGGCCGTAAACGCCTCGACATCGACCACGGCAAGGTCATCACCCAGATTCTGGCGTGAGGAAATGCAAACTCCACCCGCTCACGCGCAGTGGCTCGCTACCGCTCGCTAAAGCGAGCCGCCCTGCGTCAGCGGGCGGAGCAAATCAAACCTCCACCCGCTGACGCGGGGTGGCTCACTACTCCACCCGCTCACGCGCAGTGGCTCGCTCTCACAGTACACCGCGATCGAAATTTGCGGCGTGCCCTCCAGGCACCGCTCGCCCAGCGCGAATTGCCCGCCAGCGTTGCCGAACCACCGTGGCATCGTACTTGCGATAGATGAAGTCGGCTCGCAGAGATACCGCACCGGCTTGGGCCAACTCGCGCAGTCGGCTCGACAAGCAGAACGGCCCCTGATTCAGGACGATGGTTCGACAATGGTAGTCGATCGCCGTCACGCGCTCGCCGTGGCTGGAAACCATGTTCATCTGATCGAACGAGCAGTTGGCCTTGCCCGGACAGCCACCGATCAGGTTGGCGTAGGCACACGACTCGGCCATGAACAGCGGCGTGTCCTGATAGACGATCAGCACGGCCGCTGAACCAAACTCTGCCAGCGTCGGCCGTAGATTGGCCAGCCCATCCTCGGGCGACAAGGCAAAGCGACGAACGCCCATCGCCTGCAACTGACGGATCGCCACCCGATTCAGGGCGTAGACCGACCAGTCGGTCGCCAGATCTACGCTGCCGGTGTCGGCCGACAGGGGATCCAGCCCGAGATACGACCAGGCCGACATATTGGCCGCCTCCCAGCGATGCCAGCCGGCGGCACGCAACTTGTGCAACTTGAGCAACAAGCCACGCTCCTCCCACTTGCGTGTCAGGGCCGGCAGGGCCAGACGGATGCGGTCGCGACCGAGTTGTTCGGCGAGTTGAGCGAGCCTCTCGGCGAGCAACGCGGGATGATCACGGGCGATGTCGATGACCACTTCATCCACGTCGGCCCAGTCTTCGGCCGTGAAGGCCTCGACGAAGCCGATACGATCCACCTTGATGTTCCAGCGGAACGAGGTGGACTGTGTCGGCGCTGGCGTGGGACATTCGCGAGCGATAATGCTTTCAACCCGTTCTCTGCGTGAGCGGGCCAGGGCGGCTTCGAGTTGAGCGGTCAACTCGCGGCGTAGGCCGTTGAGCCGAGACACGGGCACGAACAGCCCGGCGGGGTTGTGGCAGATGAACTCGCAGAGCTGCAATCCGGTATCGCCCAGCTTCTCGAAAGCGACGCGAGCGGCCTGGGCGGTGGTGTGCGGTTCGCGAGCCGGCTCGAACGGGCCGAGCAATTGCTGCCTGACCTCGACGTTGCCGCAACGAGCCACGGCCGACAGGCTTTCGGACGTGACAGTCAACTCGAAGGACACAGGTCGGCGACTGCGGTACAGACCCGGCTTGGGGCGTTCGTGCTGGTAGGTGCGTTTGACAGCGTTCGATGAGGCACAGTAGACCAGGGCACCACGCGGCAATTCCGGTTCATCGCGGTGATCCTGGGGCAACTCGACTTCCACTAGCGATCCAGCGGGGGCCTGGATAACCGGCCGACGCTGCCCGCCTTCGAGTACCCAGATGCGACGCAAACCAAAGCCGAACGGCTTGCCCAGCACGGGCAGATCGATCTGCACGCCGTCATATTTTTCGATGGCTCGCGCTGTGCGGAAGCGGAGGCGACGCGACTTACGATCGCGCTCGACAGATTCGACCCGGCCGATGATCGCGCCGCGATGGCCGACCGTATCGCGGTCGGCCACTTCCTTGTCCTTATGCGAGTCGATGAACAGTCGCGTCCAAGGTCGGCCAAAGGCCGATTGTAGATCGCTTTCGCGTTGGGCGCGGTCGCGTTCATTGAGTGTGCCGTCGATCAGTTTCCGATAGAATTCGGTGGCGGTGGCGACGTAGAGAGGGCTTTTCTTGCGGCCTTCGATCTTGAAGCACGAGACACCAGCCGCTCGCAGGGCGGGCAGGTGGTCGGGCAGAGCCAGATCCTTCATGGAGAAGGGGAAGCCCGACGAGGGATCGCGTTTGACCGGAGTGCCGTCGCGCAGCGTCTTAGGAGCGTCGGCCACGGTGTAGGAGTCGCGACAGGAGTAAGCACACTTGCCGCGATTGCCGCTGCGGCCGAGCGTCTGCGAACTGAACAGACACAGTCCGCTGTAGGCGTAGCACAACGCTCCGTGGATGAAGACTTCCGTTTCGACCCCGGCGGTGCTGGTGATGTCGTGAACCTCTTCCAGCGTCAACTCGCGGGCCAGCACGACACGCTGAAAGCCCATCTGGCGGAGAGTCTCGGCTCCGGCGCGGTTGTGGACGGCCAGTTGCGTGCTGGCGTGCAGTTCCAGGCCAGGGAAATGCCGGCGTACCAAGGCATAGGTGCCCAGATCCTGCACGATCAGGGCATCGACACCGAGGTCTTCGAGCGCGGCGAGCGTCTCGATCAGTTCCGGCAATTCGTCATTGCGGATCAGCGTATTGAGAGCCACGAACACCCGTCGTGGCGGGGTCAGCGAGTGTGCATAAGCAACGACCTCGGAGACCTCGTCGAGCGTAAAATTTTCCGCCTCGGCACGAGCTGAGAACTTCTTGAGTCCGAGGTAGATGGCATCCGCGCCGTACTGAAACGCGGCAAAAGCGGCATCCGGCCCACCAGCCGGGGCGAGTAACTCCACCGGCCGGGACGCATTGCCGACCACCGGGACGGGCACGGTGGGCACTTCCGGTTGCGTGGCATAGTCGCCCTGGGGGGCCTCCGGTTCCGGCGCAGCAGCCGCTCCTTCCTCGAAGGAGCGATGCGAGTCGTCCGTTATTGGATCAGCCGGCGCAAATCCATGCCAGTCCGGCACATCGGCAGACACGGCGGAGATCACGGGCAACGAGAGAGTCGGTCGGGTCATGGGATGGCCTGGAGGTCAATACGCGTGCCACATCACAGCAGGGTATTAAAGCAGAAGAATAGCCCGTCCGGCAAGTCGCGAAGTGCCATTGGGCCACACGGCGGCCCAGGCGGCTGGCCGACGGCTCGAGGCAATACCGCCTTTTTCAACCGGCTTTGGCAAATCGGAGATCGGAGTCCTGTAAATCGTAAGCACTGGTTGTGTTGGCAACAACATGGCACAATAGAGGAAGGATCAGGAGATGTCCATGAGCCAACCCATTCCAGAATCGCTCCAGATCGATTGTACCGCACGAATCCGCCTAGCCCCTGCCGACTGGGCCGTGGCGACGTGGCGACCACGCCAGCCTGTGACTCGACCGCAGCCTGGAGAATTCGATCATGCGGCGTGTCTGGCTCACTGGCGGCGCATCTGCAAGACCCGCACCAACTACTACATGCCTCTGGACTGGTCGACGGCTTTCAGCGGAGATGTCATGACTCCCGCTGAAGCGCATTTCTGGCTGGTCGCCATGACCGACAGTCCGATGGACAATCGGCCGGGCATCATCAACGGTTCTCCTGAGAAACAGGTCTTCACCGGACAGGTTGCTCGCGAAGAGATCTTGCAACGACTCCGCCAACGAGCCGGTCATCTCACGGAGCAGATCGTCGTTCCCCTGGCCAACTTGTTGCAACCCGAGGCGTTGCTCGATTTGCTGCTGGACGACCAACTGTTTGCTCTGCACGCCAACCACTACCAGCACTATCAATTGGCCCAGTTGCAGCCAGCCCTGGTTGAGGGACTGCGTCGGCACGTTCTGCCCTATCTGGATGACGCTCAGTTCGAGCGATTGCGACAGGTGGCTCGAAAGCGTATCGATCCCTCGTTGTGGTCGCAGACGGCACCGCCGTCGTTTGAACAGCAGATGGCCTATCGGCTCGCTCCAGTCCTGGGATTGCACAAGGAAATACTGACGTTGGTTTCCTCTTGGCCGGACAATCTTTTCCCTCGCCAAAACGGCCTAGAAGAGTGGCGGCGACAGCCTCACGAGATGATCTTTGGACTGGGCAGTCCCTGGCTGGTCGAGCAGCACATGCGTCGGCTCCAGTTATTACTCCGCCATGAACAGCACGGTCGAGCCTGGCTGGCCCACACCGAGTTGGCGGGGCTGGAGTACCTGGCCGAATCAGTGCGGAAGTCCTCGAGCGGCACGGCGACTCGGCTGGTGGAAGTGTTGTGTCTGGTGGAGGCACCACAGGCCGCTCGGTTGTTGCTAGAACTGCGTCTGGAGGGGTACGGCTGCTCTGCGGAACGACGCTGGTTCCACCAACAGGTCGGCAATGCGGTAGCGGGCTTGCTGCCATCGGCCGCAGGGCGCGGCAAGTTCGCCGATGCCGTCCGCCACTATCTCCGCGAGGTCAACCGCCGCGGTCTGGGCGGTGTCATCGAAACGCATCTGCAACAGGCGACCCCAGCCGTGGTCAACAAGGTGCGGGCCACCATCCTCCAGGCCGACGAACCGGACTATCCGCTTTTGACAAACTACCCGTTATGGTGGCGACGGTGTGCGGCCCAGTTGCCGACCTTGCCCAACGAACCGCTGCCCGAATGGCTCCATCTGGACGACTTGCCTCCGCTGCTAGTGAACGGCCATCGCATCGGGCCGGCCGTCGTACAACTGCTCGTCCGCCATATCCAGGCGGGGACGGCCAGTTCCCCGCCCTCGCTCTTTGTTGAACTGCGAAAGCATGTCGAGCCCGCCTGTCGCGAGGCGTTCGTCTGGCGTTTGTTCGAGCAGTGGCAGTGTGCCGGCATGGTCGGTCGGAACAACTGGCCGCTGCACGCCATCGGCTGGCTGGGGGACGACGAGTCGGTGCTGAAGTTGGTGTCGTTGATTCGGGAATGTACTGGGCCTCGACTGCGGTCGCGTGCCCTGGTTGCCCTGGAGTGCTTGCAGACGCTAGGGTCGCCGTTGGCCTTGCAGCAACTGACGGCTCTGTCGAGACAGTTGCGGTCGCGGCCTCTGCGTGAGCGGGCGAAAGAACTAGTGGAAGAAGCTGCCGCCCGACAAGGGTTGAGCCGCACGGAACTGGAGGATCGGGCCGTCCCTACTCTGGGCTTCGAGGAGGAAGCCGGCCCGCAGTTCGACTATGGCGGTCGGCAGTTTCGTGCCGTGTTGACCCCTAACTTGCGATTGGTGCTGCGTGATGCTGTTGGCAGCATTCGCCAGGATCTGCCTCCGGTTGGCCTACGCGACAATGCCAATCTCGCTCGTCAGGCGATTGCCAACTGGCGACTGCTTCGCAAGTCTGTGCAAGAAGTTTTCAAGGAGCAGGCCGCTCGCTTCGAGCGAGCCATGATCAACGGCCAACGCTGGCCGGTTCGTCATCTGCACCAGGGCATTCTTCGCCATCCTCTGTTGCGGCAACTAGCTCGGCTGATCCTGTGGGGCGGTTACGACGACCGCGGACGACTGACCTGCACTTTTCGCATCACCGACGAATTGACTCTAGTCGATGCCGACGAGGAACCTGTCTCGCTGCTGGACTGCAACAGCATTCGCGTGGTGCATCCAGTGGAACTGTCCGAGTCGCAACGCCGGGCGTGGGACAGAGCCTGGCGCGATCACGAACTGCAAACTCCCTTTGCGCAATTGGGGCGACGATTATTCCTCCTCGACGAGGAACAACGGCGGCGTAGCCTCATCACCGAGTTCGCCGGTCGGCGGATTCCTGCTCTGATGCTGACCAGCCAACTCAAAGCACTCGACTGGCGACCGACTATCGTCCAACAGGCCCAACCCGGTGAGGCTCATTGCAAGCTCTTTGCCGCTTACGGATTGCTTGCGGTACTGCACCATCCCAACGTCGGTGCCTACAGTTATCCCAGCCATCTAGCCGAGCAAGAGTTGCGGTTGGCCTTCTTCCTTCGCCAGAGTGCCGGCCGAAAGCCGCCTTTCGATCCTACCGACGCGGTGCTACTGGGAGAGGTTCCCGATCTGGTGCGGAGCGAGGTATGCGAAGTGATGGCGAGCCTGTACGCACGCGGCAAGGTATAACTTCTGCGGACAAGATGCCATCGGCGAGCGTTCTTTTAGAGCAGCGGCGAGGGTAGTGAAAAAAGCCACCGACTCTCCAGTTGCCTGGAGTGCCGGCGGCTTGGCCGGGAGAGAGTGTGAGTCATCCCATGCCCATCCAGGGCGGTTGCGGAGCGATGCCGGCCACCTCGCTCATGTCCCCGTTTGGCTGAGGTTTGCGCAGCTTCACTTCTTTGCGGAGTTTTCGGCTGTAGCGATCGGCATCTCGGGCAATCCACAGGCCGACCGCCAGCACGATCAAGCCGTGCAGTACAATGGCGGCCATCACGAAAGCTCCTTCAGACTGGCCCACGACCAGAAACACCACCAGCAGAGCTGTCCCCAGTGGCACAGCCACACTGATCCAGGCCAACTGATACAGGAAATCGAGGTAGATGAGCCCCTGCGACCACTCTCGAATTTGGCGGAACATGGCTGACCCCTTTTGCTCTTGACAGGGCGTTGCGTAAGTTACCTGCACACCGGATGCCATTGACGGGCGAAAACGGAGAAACCCGCTGGTTCAGCGGGTTTCCCCTCTTCGCAGAAGGCAAATTCGCTCCCCAGGTGGGCGAGGTGTGCGAAAGAGCGCGCCGACTGTGCCCTGTGGTCTTGTGTCTAGAAACGAAGTCGGCTCAAGCATTGCAAATATTCAGGGCATTGAAGCAGGCCTTGAACTGAGCTGCTGTCAGGCGGAGCAGCCCGTCACTGCTGTTGCTGTCGTAGGATCGGCCATCGACCCCCCAGGGGTTGTAGACGGTGACGTACCAGGTCTTTTTGACCGTGTCATAGCTCGAGGACAACACCTGGTAAGCGTGTCCACCGACAATCGGGCTGGGCGGATAGCTGTAGCTGCCGGCAGTGACTGCCTTGCCACTGGCCAGATAGTTGGCAATGTTCTGGGCCAGGGTATTGGCAGTGCTTGTTGTGTACACCCAGGAGGTGCTGGCGTTGGCAATGGCCCGATACGCCTCACTCATCCAACCGCCCTCGATGGAACTGTAGGAGTTGGTGCCGCGACGAAACTGAGCGAAGGCTTTTTCGAGCAACGGCACCCACAGAGCCTGACCATTGCGGGCCAGATTGGCATAAGCCGGCCGATTGCCGTAAGTGGGCAATTGGGCATCGATGCGGAAGTACGCTTCGCTGCCATCGCTGCGGAAGAAACGGACGGCATAAGTGCCATCTCCCAGAGACACGATCGCCTGCTGAATGGAAACGGGATTTTTTTGAGCCAGCGCAGACAGTCCCGCGAGGAAGTAGCAATCGCCGAGGGCACCCTGGCGAATGTCGTTGTACTGGGGCACACCGACGAACAGCGGACGATTAGCGAAGAGGTTGGAGTAGGCATAGCGAGCAGTCGGTTGCACCATGGTCTGCCCAGCAATCGTCAGCGGAACCACAACGCCTGGTTTGGGGGAGGTGAAAGCAGCGATGCGATGCACGGCGCGGGCCGCCACCTCTTCCGCTCCCAGATTGACCAGTCGATCTCGGGTGTTGATCCAGAAGGAATTCAGCCCGGGGCCATCGTAAATGGTGGACAGACCAGCACCGACGGTGACCACCGTGCTGTTGCCGGTGCCCAGAAAGATGGTCGCCTGGGCCGGGCTGTTGTTGATGAGATTGTCGTTCCCTTCTCCCCCATGAAGAGTAACGGTTAGCGACGAGGAGACGCTAGCATCCAGACGAATCGAGTCATTGCCGTCAAAACCATAGATCAGGATGCCACCCCAGGGGGAGTCATTTGGGGCAGAGAAGGTTTGCTGACCGGCCGGGGTCTTGAGTATCAGCCTGTTGTCCTGCTGCGACACGAGAATACTGTCGGCGCGGTTGGTACCCAGGATGACGAAGGTGGCGATGGCTTCCGAGACGCGAACCTCGGCCCGAATGGTTTCACCAGACTGGTCGCGGAGGGTTCCTGCGGAACTGGGAGTGGCGAGAGAGACGTTATTGGGCTGCACGGTGATAGGCAACAGCGAAGCGGTGCTACCGAGCCAGGCGGCATTGGCGACAAAGCTAGCTCGGAGATTACAGACCTTGACGCTGGTGAAAGTATAGGAAATCTGGGCGATTCCCTGGGCATTAAGTGGGGCAGTGCCCAGCACCCGAGTGCCGTCTTGGAAAACGACTTTTCCGCGAGGAACCGCTTGGCCGGGCAGGACGGTTGTCACCGAGGCGGTGAGGGTGATGCTCTGGCCGGCGACGGGAGCATAGTCTGAGAGCGTGAGGGTAGTGGAAGTGGCGAGTTTAGCTGGAGCAGCCTTGAGCAGGCCGGCAGTCGTTGGGGCCGAAGGCACGATAAAGAGCGAAAGCGTGCTGGGCGTATCGCGTGATTCGAGTTGTTCGAGACTGAGGAGTCGAGGTTTGCGAGGAGTCATGGGACACCATCTCCCAGGCGAAAGCGGCCGAACCGCGGTCATCCATCTTGCTAGGCAAACACCTGCGACTAATCGGAGTACAAATAATCCGAGGAGGTAGCTCCTAGTGGACTCCGGAATGATTTTGCAGAGTGTGGGGAGGAGCAACACAACGTCGAGAACGACGGAGGGGAAAGCGATAGTGGGCGTGTAACAACCCTAGGACACCGCGAGGATGGTGTCAACTAAAGCGGAAGCGAATCCGTGAACGACACGCGAAAGGGGGGGCGATGCAGGCCTCTTGTCCAGCTTGGGGAAGCGGACTAAGATAAAGATTAGTGCCCTCGTAGCTCAGGGGATAGAGCATCGGTTTCCTAAACCGAGGGTCGCAGGTTCAAATCCTGCCGGGGGTACTGACCGAACCGTCCCAATAACTTTTCGACCCAGGGGTTCACGCCGTTCGTGAGCCCCTGTTCTCTTTGATCCGCGTTTTTCCGCGAGACCTAGCAAGGGGTTACGTCGCGTTTGTCTCTGCCGTTGTCTCTCTTAAGTCGCGAGGAGAGACATACCCGGGAGCACCACCCGCGACTGTTGGAAAGAACTCTCGGTGTCTCTCCCATGTTTCCGCGTTCAGGTTATAGCCCGGATGGCCTCTCTCCCAAGCAGCTAACAGTCCCGGTTCGTCGCGGGGCGGACAACACGGTCTTCGGAATGGCCACGGATCCGCTCCAGATGTTCGAGGAGGCCATTGACGAGCGGCACCGGGTGAAAAACCAACGCGGCCTGCTCTCGGACGTCATGGCGAACTTTGTTCTGCAGAGCTTGCACCGACTGCATGTAAGCCGCCAGCGCGACCTCGTCCGCGTCGTTCTTGATGCACTTCGCGCCGGGCGGCAGGCGTTCGACGAAAACACCGGTGACTCCGTCCTGGATGAACGGTGCCCCGGTGCGGACGCCGACCACCGGGCATCCGGCGAGCAGGATCTCTTGCAGAGCGAGCGGGCCGTGGTCGTCGTCGGCCAGGTAGGCGCAGGCCCGCGACCGCCGGGCGGCCTCGAACAACTGCTCGCGCTTGTACTGGCC
>Ga0308411_10002373_pt1 | contig 12717 bp, 8 predicted proteins | sample HotsprottomLayer_2_FD_203530 | JGI IMG/M metagenome (GOLD analysis project Ga0308411, IMG submission 203530) | Hot spring phototrophic mat microbial communities from Octopus Spring, Yellowstone National Park, Wyoming, United States -... | ecosystem: Environmental > Aquatic > Thermal springs >... | reverse complement strand
GTCACCATCGCGCCGTGGAGCGCAAGCAGCAGGGCGTCGGCTCGGGCCACTCGGGTTTCGCGGACGATTCCGGAGACAACCTCCTCGAGCACTTCATCGGCCACCGGCCCCCCTGGCGTCGCCCAGGCCATGACGGTCGGTGCGAGCTCGAAACCGAGTGGTCCTGCTGCCTGGATGAATCCTCCCACTTCATGGTGGGCCTTGCCCCACACCGAGACGATGGTCTCGCCCCACGCCAGGCTCCCCTCCTCAAACCGGGCCCGGTCGGTCAGGTCGCGGGCGAAGGTGTTGGATTCGTGCATGATTCCGCCGATCGCGATTCGCACTGCGAAGGGCTCCTGTTCGAGAAATCGCATTCTGAGAAGAGCACAGGCTAAGGTCGCGAATTGCAGACGCGGGGGAGGGGAACTCCCCGCTCAGCCAGGAAGATCGAGAGGGAGCGGTGGGTTGGGGGCATGGGGGTAGTCGACTGGCTCGTAGGAGATTTCGAGTTCGGGGGTCATGAGTTTTCGTCCCCCCTCATGCCGCGAGGTGAGCGCGCGGTCGAGGATGCCCGCGGTGAGCAGCGTGCGCTCCACCGGATAGGAGGGAATCCCGGAGTGGATCATGCGTTCGATGGCATGGAGGAGGAAGGCGAAATGGGGGAAATGGGGTTCGGTCCGCTCTTGAACATGGGTTGCGCGCGGTCCGCTCTCGCCCCGCAGCGCCACCGCGGCACCAATCCCACGTGCATAGCCTTCGAGCATGGCGACCGCTCCCCGGAAGCCGTCGACATATTCGAAGAGGAACAGGGCCACGTCGTCTCCGTCGAGGTCTTCGAGGTGTCCCGACTCGGCCTTCGGAATGACGGCGAGGGCGGCTTCAAGCAGATCCCGGCGCACCATCCCGGAAGCGATCGCCGACCGCATCGCGTCGCCTCGAAGGCACTGGACCGACCGAACCCCCCGTTCCGCCCCCCGCCGCCGCTCGACCAGTGCCTGGTACACCTCCAGCGTGTGGAAGCCATACACGTCCAGACCCGAATAGCCCACCCCGACGGCCGCCTCGATCAGGCTCCCAACCGGGAGCTCCAGCTCCGGAACCCGATACGAGACCGGGAGCGACGATCCCGCCATGAAGGGGATCTTCATCGCCTGCGCGGTCTGATACATCGCGAGGGCGTCTTCCCAGCGTGGGCCGGGGTGCTTGTCGTTGAACACCGGAACAACCCGTCCATACTTGCGGAAGGCCGCGGCGATTTCCTCGAAGAAGCGACGGCGGGGGTAAAGGTGTTGGCCTTTTTCGTTCCAGGGATAGTCTCCGTGTTCGCCGACACTCAGCACCCCATCGACCGCGATCGAGCCGGTTCCAAGCGTCAACGCTTCCTCGATCGAACCGGCGATGGGGACACCGTGGCCGCGAGCCATCTCGATTCCCAGCCGGCTCGAGGAAGGCTGGTCGAGAAAAAGGGAAGCCAGGTGGAGCCGCGGTCCACGCCCCTTGCCGTCGTGCCGCCAGCCCCGGAGGATCCGTCCGACCAAAACGTCGGCATGTGATCCCGGGAAATAGGCAGTGACGATCGCAGCGACTCGCGGAATCATCCGCGGTGCCAGGGTTTCGCCTCGAGACTCGGAACCAAGCACCGCGCAGATTCCTTGCACAACGGCGCTCGGAACCCATGCAGTCCCGCAGACGCATGCGGAATTGAGCCACTTTCGGCGCGTCCAAGGAACGGTTCCGGACATGGTGAGCCTCGGAGCATCAACAGAGCGGGATGGCGTCGGTCGCGGCCAACGGATCATGCGGCATCAGTCCGGTCGATGCAAGGACTCACCACGCAGGAGCTCGAAAAGGATGAGCCCTCCGAGGAGGAAGTGGGCCCAGAGGACAAGCTGAAGCCAGGGACGGGGAATCCAGTTCCAATCCTGGCCATCCGATTGCCGCTCAAACACCCTTCGACATGCGTGGCCGCGCGCCTCCCGGAGCCAACCGGTCGCACCGCAATCGAGGCAATGATATTGCACCAGGGCGATTGGCAGCGCGAAGCACACCAGACTCACCATCCCCAGAGCCAGGTTGTGGGAGCGCAAGGAAGCGTGTAACAGCGCACTAGCTGCGATCCAGCCAAGAGCGCTCAGAGAGGGGTTGACGACGAGTCGCTGATAACCCCAAGGAATCCACGAGATCCTCGGAGCTCGCCGTCTTGGCGTATCCAGATCGCGGTCGAACATGGAGGTTGGGGATGATTGATCCAACGCTCGAGACTCCCCCTGCTCCCACTCAAAAAGCCCAGCGACGCGGTTTTTGAACCTCACCGTGGCCCCTCATTTTTTTCATTCAATCTTAGCCGCAACCGATGCCCGAGTCACGAGATCAATCCTTGACAGGCCTGATTCAGGGCTGCGATAGTATGCTTGTTCTTGACTTTGATCGGAAGCCGTCGGCCGCGACCAGTGGAAGGTCCGGATCGCGTCTGGTGGGCGGTTTTTGCGGTCTGAGTGCCTGTTGATGGGCTGCTGATGACAACTGGCGGTGGGGAAGATGCGTGGCCTCGGCTCGAGGAGCTCCTCGAGCACCGGATCGTGATGCTCGACGGGGCGATGGGTTCGATGATCTACGCCCATCAGCCGAACGAGGAGGATTATCGGGGGACTCGATTCGCACGCCATCCGCTGAAGCTGAAAAACTGCACGGAGGTTTTGGTTCTCACCCAGCCCCGAATGATCGAGGAGATCCACCGGGCCTATCTCGAAGCCGGGGCTGACATCATTGAGACCGATACCTTCAATAGCAATCCCCTCTCGATGGAGGAATTCGGTCTCCAGGAAGAGGTTCGGGAACTGAATCTCCGGGCGGCCGAGCTCGCTCGGCGGGCCGCAGACGACTTCACCCGTCGGACACCGCAAAAGCCACGATTTGTCGCTGGCAGCATCGGTCCGACGAAAAAGCAGCTCTCGATGGGAATCCACGTTGAGGATCCCGGCCGCCGCGATGTCACCTTTGACGAGATGGTCGCCAACTACCAGGTCCAGATCCGCGCCCTGATCGAAGGGGGAGTGGATTTGCTGCTGCCGGAGACCTCGTTCGACACGCTGGTCCTGAAAGCTTGCCTGTTTGCGATTGAGCGCTGCTTTGACGAGATCGGGCGAAGGCTGCCGGTAATGATCTCGGGCACGATTTTCGAGAATCATCGCACCCTCTCAGCTCAGCCGGTTGAAGCGTTTTACTATTCGATTTCCCACTTCGACGCGCTCAGCGTCGGCCTCAATTGTGCTGTGGGTGTCGAGCAGATGAGAGACTCCATCGAGAGCCTGTCTCAGATTTGCCGCACCCGCGTGAGCTGTTATCCAAATGCCGGGATGCCCGACGGTTTCGGCGGCTTCCTCGGCGACAAAGACCGGACCGCCGCCGTGCTCGGAGAGTTCGCTCGCAACGGCTGGCTCAATCTCGTCGGGGGCTGTTGCGGGACCACTCCGGAGTGGATCGCGGCGATCGCCAAGGCGGTGGACGGCGTTCCCCCGCGTCGGATCCCGGAGCTCCCGCGCTGGTCCAACTACAGCGGCATGGAGCCGCTGGTGATCCGCCCCGAAACCAACTTCATCATGATTGGCGAGCGGACCAACATCACCGGCTCAAAGCGATTCGCCCGTCTCATCCGAAGCGGCGATTACGAGGCGGCGCTTGCGGTGGCTCGCGAGCAGGTGGAGGCGGGGGCCAATGTCATCGACGTCAACATGGACGAGGGACTGATCGACGGCGAGAAAGCCATGACCCGGTTCCTCAACATGGTTTCCGCCGATCCCAGCATCGCGCGGGTGCCGGTCATGATCGACAGCTCGAAGTGGAGCGTGATCGAGGCCGGGCTCAAGTGTGTGCAGGGAAAATCGATCGTCAATTCGATCAGCCTGAAAGAGGGTGAGGAAAAATTCCTCGAGCAAGCCCGCCTGGTCCGCCGCTACGGGGCAGCCGTGGTGGTGATGGCGTTTGACGAGACCGGCCAGGCGGTCACCAAGGACCACAAGGTCGAGATCTGCGCGCGGGCCTACCGCCTCCTCACGGAGCGGGCCGGTTTCCCCCCCGAGGACATCATCTTCGACGCCAACATCTTGACGGTGGGGACGGGCATCGAGGAGCACAACAACTACGCCGTCGAGTTCATTGAAGCGGTCCGCGAGCTGAAACGGCGGTTCCCCGATTCCAAAACCTCTGGGGGAGTGAGCAACGTCTCGTTTTCCTATCGCGGCAACGACGTTGTCCGCGAGGCCATGAACGCCGCTTTCCTCTACCACGCGATCAAGGCCGGTTTGGACATGGGCATCGTCAACCCTGGCCAACTCGTGGTCTATGAGGAGATCCCCCCGGAACTCCTCGAACGGGTCGAAGACGTCCTTCTCAACCGCCGCCCCGATGCCGCCGACCGCCTGACCGAGTTCGCTGAGTCGGTCAAGCAGTCGCACCGGAAAGACCGAGGTTCGGACCTCGCCTGGCGGCAGGCACCTGTCGCGGAGCGGCTGAAACACGCCCTCATCTCTGGAACCACCGATTTCATCGACGCCGATGTGGAGGAAGCCCGCCAGCTCTTCGATCGTCCCCTGGAGATCATCGAAGGTCCCCTCATGGAGGGCATGAATGTCGTTGGCGACCTCTTCGGGGCAGGCAAGATGTTCCTCCCTCAGGTCGTCAAGAGCGCACGGGTGATGAAAAAGGCGGTCGCCTACCTCACCCCCTTCATGGAAGCCGAAAAGGCCAAGGCGATCGCTGCAGGGGGCGATGCCACCGGTCACCGCAGCCGGGGGCGGATCCTGATGGCGACCGTGAAGGGAGATGTGCACGACATCGGCAAGAACATCGTGGGCGTCGTCTTGGCCTGCAACGACTTCGAGGTGATTGACCTGGGGGTCATGGTCCCCTGCGAAGAGATCCTGCGGCAGGCCCGAGAGCATCAGGTCGACATGATCGGACTTTCGGGACTCATCACCCCCTCGCTCGACGAGATGGTCCACGTCGCCCGCGAGATGGAACGGGAAGGTTTCGAGGTCCCCTTGCTGATTGGCGGGGCCACCACCAGCGCAAAGCACACCGCCGTCAAGATCGCCCCCTGCTACCACGGACCGGTGGTGCATGTGAAGGATGCCTCGAAGAGCGTCGGGGTCGTTGAGCGGTTGAACCGCCCCGAGTCCCGGTGTGAGTTGGATCGTGAGAACCGTCGGTTTCAGGAGCAGGAACGGCAATCGTTCGCGGACCGCCGCCAGCGGAACTTGGTTCCTTACGCCGAAGCGTGCCGCCGGCGGTTCGCGACCGATTGGTCGACCGCCGAAATCGCCGTCCCATCCTTTCTCGGCGTCCGCACCCTGCGTGACTTCCCCCTCGCCGAGCTGGTCCCTTACATCGATTGGTCCCCTTTCTTCCTGACCTGGGAGCTCAAAGGGAAGTATCCCGCGATCCTGGAGGATCCGGTCGTCGGCCCTGAGGCCCGCGATCTCTTCGAGAAGGCCAAGCTCCTCCTGCGCCGGATTATCGCCGACCGTTGCTTGACCGCACATGGGATCTATGGTTTCTTTCCGGCCGGATCCGACGGAGACGACGTGGTCGTCTTCGAGGACGAATCGCGGCGGGTCGAGCGGTGTCGCTTTCACTTCCTGCGCCAGCAATGGGAACGACAAGGGCAAACCGATTTCCGCTGCCTGTCGGACTATGTGGCCCCAATCGGGTCCGGCCGCCAAGACTACCTCGGCGCCTTCGCGGTGACGACTGGCCACGGGCTCGACCGCCTCGTCGGACGGTTCAAGCAAGAGCACGACGATTACAGCGTGATCATGGCCGAGGCGCTGGCCGACCGGCTGGCTGAGGCCTTTGCCGAGCTTCTCCACCAACGAGCCCGCCAAGACTGGGGCTACGGACTGGCAGAACGATTCAGCCCTGAAGAACTGATCCGCGAATCCTACCGCGGCATCCGGCCGGCGGCGGGCTATCCCGCTTGCCCCGATCACACCGAGAAAGAGACCCTCTGGAAGCTCATGAATGTCGAATCGGAGACCGGGATCCGGCTGACCGAAAGCTACGCGATGTATCCGGCTGCGGCGGTGAGCGGACTCTACTTTGCGCACCCCCAAAGCCGGTACTTCGCCGTCGATTTCATCACCCGCGATCAGGTGGAGTCCTATGCCGAGCGCAAGAAGGTCGCCCTCCACGTCGCCGAGCGCTGGCTCGCCCCAAACTTGGCGTACGACCCTTCCTGACTCCCTTGGCCTCAGGTTGCCACCAAAACGGGCCAATTCCCTCACGTCGCAAGGCTCTGCAAGGCTCAACCCCAGCAAACGCCCCTTCGGAGTCGGCCTGGAAACAGGAAAACCTCGGAATGATCCCTGGTTGCTTGCCGGGAGAGCTTCCATTACGATGCTCCCCTGCAGGATTTCATCAACGGATTCAGCGGTGTTGCGACTTTTGCTCGACTCCCCACGAATCGAAGGATCGACATGAATCAGAAACTGTCGCTCCGTTCCTGGTCGAAATCGGCCAACCTTCGCGTCAACCGCCGTCCGGTCGTCGAAAGCTTGGAGCAGCGGCAACTGCTCGCGGTCGATTTTGACTACGCCCTCGCCGATCGGTTTGGGATCGACCTCAACCGCAACGGTCGGATCGATCTGCCCAACACCGCCCAGTACGCACAGCCTTCATCCCTGTCGGTCACCTTGAGCGTTTTGGGCGATTCGAGCCCTCCCCCGCAGACCTCTTATCGGTGGGAGCTGTATCCGGCGGCCGGGGGGCTCCCCGTTGTGGTCGAGCGGAGCGCTCGGGAGATCGCCGAAAATCCCCCGCGGCTTGATCTCAGGATGGGCAACTACGACACCCAGTTCCAGCGAATCGTCGCCGGCCGGGTGACCGACACGGTTCGCCGCGAGGTTTCCGTGCGCGATCTTTTGATCGTCAGCCTGGGAGATAGCTATGGGTCCGGCGAAGGAAATCCCGAGGTCCCACAAGGTCTTTCGATTCCCCCAGGCCTGCCCCAGCCCGAGTATCTGAGGAGCCGAGACCTCAACCAGCAGCTCCCCGGCCTGGCCTTTCTGGCCGCGTGGCCGGCCCTGACTCAAACCAGCCCCGCTCAGTGGGCCGACGGAGCCGAGGGGTTTTATGGCCCTGGCCCCTATGACGGAACCCCCGGCCGCGGCACTGTCAGCGATGAACACGCCGACGCCCACCGCTCGACTCTCGCCGCCACCGCCCAGTACGCCCTTCGTCTGGAACGCGAGGATCCCCACACCTCGGTGACCTATGTGCAGGTTGCTCAAAGCGGGGCCACCATCCTCTCCGCGATCGGCGCGGAGGACAACCTCGGCAAAGAGACCGGAAGCCCGCTTCCGAACCAGATCGAGCAGATCCGACGGATCGTCGGCTCCCGGCCAATCGACCAGCTTTTCGTCTCATTGGGGGGAAATGACATCGGGTTCGTGAGGATTGTCACGTCGATGTTCGCCACCTCCCTGGGCTTCGACGTGCTCGGAGCATTGAGCTCGTCGCGGATCCCAGGCCCGATCGGAGACGCCCTCGGCGAGATCTTGCCTGGCCTTGGACAGGAAAAAGGACTCCAGAATGGTGTCGAGTTCTTCCAACGCAACGCACCTGAGCTCCCAGCACGCTTTGCGGCCCTCAGGGAAGCTCTCGACAAGAACGAAATCGTTGCTTCGTCGACCTACCTGATCGAATACCCTGACCCAACGCGGATCATGGAGACCTTCGTCGATCCCTCGACGGGGCAGGAATCCCTCGTGCCCTCGTGGGGTCCTGTGCTTTTCGACATCATCCCAGGAGTCTCGATCACGGCAACCACCAACTTCGGGGCCAGCGAGCTGATCGTCAAACCACTCAATCAGTCGATCTCGGAAGCCGCCGCGGTCAACGGGTGGTCCTTTCTGGGCGGGGTTTCCGACGCGTTCATCGGCCACGGCTACGCGGCTCCAGGGTTTGGACGCAACGGGTTCACGCGATTCATTCGGACCTTTCGGGAATCGGTGATCGACCAAGGACCCGTCGGAGTCATCGAAAGCATCGGAACGACCGGCACGCTCCATCCCAATGCCAATGGCCACCGAGCGATCGCCGAACGCATTTACGAGGTGGCCGCCCCCTCCCTGGCGCCCCGCACCTCCCGGGAGTCTCCCACACAATTCGGATCTCGCGTGCCACGCCAGGCTTCCACGCCGGCCGCGATCCGAGACGGGGGGCCTCCGGGTTTCTTCACCGAATTGCCGATGCTCGAAGCACTCACGATGCCCCTACCGACGGATTCGAGCTTCGAGCTTGTCTCGATCGATCGCAAGCGGCGGTGGCCGCGGGTCGCCTCGGGAGGGTCGCTCGGCAATCGAGCCCAAGTCATCGGCCTTGACCCAGGGCTGGCCGCGAGGAACGATCAACTCTGCCCACGGCCAATGGCTCTCACGTGAACTACAATAGCTGCTGGAGTTCGCAACCGATCGCGATGGATCACCCGCTCCAGGTTTGTGAGGTGCGTTCATGAGCCGGCCAGACACGCTTCGTTGGGCAACGGCAACCTGTTCGACCATCATCGGCTTCGGCGCCTTGCTCGCCTGGGCCCAGGATTCGCCCGCGGATCGCCAGTCAGAGCCGAAGGTGACCCGCAGTCCCCAGATCGACAACGACTCAGCGGCGATTCTGGTCCCAGCTTATCTCCGTCCTCAGGCGACACACCGGTTTTCCCGCCGAAGCGTCGTCCATCATTACGCTTATCCCTATCCAGACTATTATCATGGAGATGAAACCGCGGGATTTCGCAATCCCGGCGGTGTGGGGAGGCACGCCGAATACTATCCACCGGGCGATCGGTTTCAAATCGAGTCCGACCCAACCCGGGTTGCCCGCTTCGACTCCGGCGGAGGACCGAATCGCGCCGAGCAACTCGCTGCCCAGCGACTCGGCATCGCCCGTTCCAACTCGCTGCAGTACCATATTGATCGCTACGCCATGCCTCATTATGGATACGGCTTCGGAGTCGGTTTTTATGGCGGTTTTTGGTAAATCGCCGACCCTCGGCAGAGGTCGCAATGGGCCTCGGTTTTCAATGGGCTCGAATCAAGTTCGCGAACTTTGACCGCACTTTTTGGACCTTCGGTGCCGCCACCGCCCGCACATAGGGTTGCATCGGGTTGCAGGCCACATAATTCTGGTGTTCGCGCTCAGCCGGGTAAAACGCCTCGAGTCGTTCGAGCGTGGTGACAATCGGCGCGGAAAACGCTCCTGAGTTCTTCAGACGTTCCAGGAACGCCTCAGCCTCGGCGCGCTCCGCGTCGTCCGAATAGAAGATCGCGGATCGATATTGAGGGCCCCGATCATTCCCCTGGCGATTCAGGGTGGTTGGATCGTGGGTGGAGAAATGAACTTCGAGGAGCTGTTCATAGGAGATTCGGCGCGGGTCGTAAACGATCTTGACCGCCTCCGCGTGACCCGTCGTACCCGTGCAAACATCTTGATAGTTTGCGGTTTCAGCCGACCCCCCCGCATAACCGGAAACGGCTTCGATGACCCCTTCGAGTTCTTCGAATACCGCCTCGACGCACCAGAAACAACCGCCGGCGAGGACGGCCTCGGCAAGCATTGGGGGAGAAGTTGCGGAGGAGGCGTGCTCAACCGGGGCGAGATCGGTCTCGGCAAGCTCCGCAAGGCGGTGCCGGGGCACAAATCGGAGAGCTTCAGAGTTCATGCAATAGCGCCGACCTGTGGGAGCTGGGCCGTCGTCGAAAACGTGGCCGAGATGAGCGTCACAGCGGCTGCAGCGGGTCTCGATCCGAAACATGCCGAAACTGTGATCCGGTTCCTCCCGGAGATTCTCGCTTGCGAACGGCTGAAAAAAACTTGGCCATCCCGTTCCCGACTCGAATTTCGCCGAGGAGGCGAATAGGGGTAATCCGCAGCAAACGCAAGCGTAAATCCCATCGCCCTTTTCATGGAGCAGCCCGCCGCAAAAAGGGCGCTCGGTTCCTTCCCGGCGGGTGATCCGAAACTGCTCGGGAGTCAGGCGTTGCCGCCAGGCCGAGTCCGATAGCTCGATTTTCTCCACGGTCTTGGGTGGGGTCGGCATTCCCTGCGGGTCGGCGAAGCAAACGCGAACTTGAGTCATCAGAGGTTCTCCGAGCGGGCTGTCCGAATCCAGCCGGATCGCCGAATGACCGAATCCGACCAAACGAATCTCAAGCGTGTCGCGGCGAGGCCGCGGAAGACAGCGGACTCTGAGGAAGTGCGAGACTGGTCGAATTCGGTGCAAAGTATATTGTAGTCCGGCGACCATGATCCCCGGGCCTCGGCGTAAGACGAGGTGCTGGGACCCGGTCGCGAACCAAGAACTGAGTGCCACCGCCGGGGTTGCGGTGGACCCTGGGCGCAGGTAGGCAAACCTGGCCTGGGGGGACAAACCGTTGTGAATCCTGTCTGAAGCGACGGAATCCAAGCCAGGTCGTTTGAACCACGATCCATCTCTGGGACCGACCGCCGCGAACCAATTCTGAAACGTCGGGATGGGAGCGAACTACTCCTCCTCGATCCCCGCGCGCGACCGCTGATATTTTTCGACGATTTGTTGTTGGATGTTTGGGGGGACGGGTTCGTAACCCTTCAATTCCATGGTGAAGGAACCCTGTCCGGCCGTCATGCTCTTCAAATTTGTGGCGTACGAGAGCATTTCAGCGAGCGGGACCACGGCCTGGATGACTTGCAGTCCTCCCGGGAGCGCTTCCATGCCGGTAATATGGCCCCGTCGTGTCGACATATCGGCGGTGATGTCGCCGAAATTGGCCGAGGGTGACCTCGACGGCGACGATGGGTTCCAGAAGGACAGGGCTCGCCTTCTCAAAGCATTTCCGAAAGGCGTTGGCCGCCGCGGTCTTGAAGGCTTGCTCGGACGAGTCGACCGGGTGGTCCTTTCCGAAGTAGACCTCGACCTCGACATCGACCACCTGGTTTCCCGAGATGACTCCTTTCTCCATCTGCTCCCGGACGCCTTTCTCCACCGCGGGGATGTACTGGTTCGGGATCACGCCCCCCTTGACGGCGTCGACGAAGTTGAAGCCCTTCCCTCGTTCGAGCGGGCGAATCCTCAGATGGACCTCGGCGAACTGGCCACGTCCACCGGTCTGCTTCTTGTGCCGGTGATCGCCCTCGGCGGGGGCCGTGATGGTCTCGAGGTAGGGGACGTGTGGGATGTGGGTTGTCATCTCGAGCTTGTAGCGGTTCTTGAGCCGCTGCTGGATGACGTCGAGGTGGAGGTCGCTCATTCCCGAGATCACAAGCTCGTGAGTCTGAGCGTCGCGACGAACGGAGAAGGTCGGATCTTCGTCGGCGATCTTCGCGAGTCCGGCAGAGATCTTCGCTTCATCCTCCCGTGCTTTGGGCTGGACGGCCCGGGGGACCATGGGTGTCGGGAATCGGATCGGGCGAACGCGGAGTTGCGGGATCGTGGTGTTTCCCCCCACGTTGCTGACCGTATCCGAGACGTGGAGGTCGTCAAACTTGGCGATCGCGACGATGTCCCCTGCGATCGCCTCGGAAACCTCCTCCTGCTGCTTGCCCTGGAGAACGTAGATATGGCCGGCCTTGGCTGTCTTCCCACTGCGGAGGTTGACGAGGGTCGTCTCGGGCGTCAGGCGTCCGCTGAGGATCCGCAGGAAGCTGAGCTTGCCCATGAACTGGTCGTTGGTCGTCTTGAACACCTGGGCGACCAGGGTGCCGTCTTCGGTCGGGAGGATTTCTTCCTCGGGGGCGTCACCCTCGCCCCGTACACCGAAACGGTGGACATCCGCAGGACTCAGGCCGCAGTTCGTGATCAGGTCGAGGAGCTCACGGAGCCCAAGCTCCTTGCGCGTGCAGACGCAGAGAACCGGCACCAACTTGCCCGCTGCGATTGCGTCGTGAGCGGCTTTGCGGAGTTCCTCGACACCGACCTCCTCTCCCTCAAGGTAGCGCATCATGAGTTGCTCGTCGGATTCGACGATTTGCTCGACGAGCATCTGATACGCTTCGGAGGGGGGAATTGGGCACTCTGGGGGATCCTGATCGTGCGATTGGAGCACGTCAACCACCCCTTGAAACGTTGCTCGCTGGCCCAGGGGAACATTGAACGGGACGCATTGGGTGCCGAACGTCTCGCGAATTGCCTCCAAGTCGGCGCGGTAGTCCACGTTGTCGGCATCCATCTTCGTAATCACGATGAAGCGGCCCAAATTCTGCCGCTTGGCCTCGTTGAACAGGCGGCGGGTGTTCACCTCGATGCCGGCGGGACCTGAGACGGCCAGAACGACGTTCTCGACCGCGGCCAACGCGCTGAGGGCATTCCCGATGAAGTCCGGGTAGCCAGGAGAGTCGATGAGGTGGACCTGTTTTCCGTTCCATGTCAGGTGGCCGAGGTGGCAGTCGATGGTGAAATGCCGCCGTTTCTCCTCGTCGTCGAAGTCAAGGGCACTGGTCCCTTCGTCCACCGATCCCCTGCGCGTGGTCGCACCGGCCAGATAGAGGAGGGCGTCGGCAAGGCTGGTTTTGCCGGACGCCCCGTGGCCAGCCAGGGCGACGTTCCTGATATCGGCGATGTGATAACTGGTCATGGCGTCTTCACTCCGGCTCGAAGGTTTCGGGCTCAAGGCAGACGACGAAGGGTCAAGCGCCAGATTTGGGGCCACGGAAGGACCGCAGGAATTCTGCTTTGGACAGCGCGGCTCAGAGCCGTGTCCGCGGGGA
>Ga0308411_10002371_pt1 | contig 12724 bp, 12 predicted proteins | sample HotsprottomLayer_2_FD_203530 | JGI IMG/M metagenome (GOLD analysis project Ga0308411, IMG submission 203530) | Hot spring phototrophic mat microbial communities from Octopus Spring, Yellowstone National Park, Wyoming, United States -... | ecosystem: Environmental > Aquatic > Thermal springs >... | reverse complement strand
GCAGCGGGGCCAGATGGCTGCGCGTCCGCGTGACGGATATGGCGACCGGCAAACAGAAGGTGAGCGTCAACCTGCCGATTGCCCTGGTCAGCGTGGGCACCAAGATCGCTGCCAGGTTCGCGCCAGAGGCCGAAAGCCTGGAGATCAACCAGATCGTCGAGGCCATCAAGTCCGGCGCGCAGGGCAAGATCATTGATGTGATGGACGAGGAGGATGGCGAACACGTCGAGATCTTCGTGGAATAATCGCCCCATACGATGGTCGGCGCAGGTGGCGCGCAGGGAGGCGAAGGATGGTGAACCAGGATTGGTTGGACAAGCGACGCGTCCTCTCCAACGGGCTGACGTTCCTGGCCTGGCTGGCGACGGTCGGGTTGGGGTTGGTCGTCCTGTATGCGCTGCGGCAAATGTCCTTCGGCCTCTTCGCGCTTCTGGGTCTCGACGTGAGGACGGCGCAACTGGCTTCGCTCTGGCTGATCCTGGTGCTCGCCCTGGGATGGCTAGCGTTCGTCGTCGTCAGCGGTGAGTATCATCGCAGACGCGTCGGCCAACTGCGCGCGGTGCAGGTCTTCGCCGTGACGCTGGCCATCGAGCTGGTCGTCATTGCGCTTTATCTAGTGTTCTAGGCTGCGCGCCCTTCGGCGATCGGGTCACCCACAACCTTCACTTTCGCCTTCGCGTTCGCCTTTGCGCGGCACGATGACCGTGACGCCGGTGCCCGCCACATGCGGCTGATCATAGATCAGCGTGGTATGTCCGACCAGCACGCCTGCTACGTCGGTGATGGCGTTGTGTGGCCCGGGCGGATATTGCCCGATCGTAATGCCAAGGTCGCGCAGTCGCGGCATGGGTTGTTTACCCGACCCCCATCTTCTGGCGCTGTCGGGTGATCTCGGCGATTTCCTTGCGGCCGAGCAGGCCAGACGAGGTGGGCGATTCGTCGCCGGCGCCCGTTGTGTCTGCGCTGGCTGCATCGCCGGATCTCAGGCGCGGCGCCGAGATCAACCGGCGCACGCGCCGGCTGTTGCAATGGGGACAGGTCACTTTCGCTTCGGTCATCTTCCGATGCGAGGTGAACAACCGGTCGAAAGTCTGGCCGCATCGGGCGCAGCGATATTCGTAGATCGGCATAGCACCGTCAATGATACCGGGTCAGGCGCTACGCGGCCGGCGAAAGATCGTCGCGCGCCGTTCCCAGGTCACTTCTTCGTCCAGCGGCCAGATCGGGCGCGGGCAGCGCGTATGGCCCAGGCTCCTGAGGTTCGCGCTGGTCGAGCCCGGCGCGTCCACGTCCACGTAGCGCGCCGCCCAATCTTTGAACATGTGCGGCTGGCAGTGCGGCGACTTGACCACCACCAGGTCGAAGCGCCGCGGGTCCTGTCCGTGGGCATAGAACAGCGAACGGTCGTACAGGCTGACGGCGTGGCTGGTCACGATGAGCGTGATGTCGCCGACGAGCAACACGGCCGTTGGGCCGGCGTGCCACATTTCGTCGAACGACTCGCTGCGGAACGAGCCATCGGACAACATGCGCACGCGGCCGACAACCTCGATCGGCGCGAAGCGCCCCGGATCCAGTGCGCCGCCGACGCGAACGGTGACCAGGCTGCCCACGCCGGCCTTGAAGGCGGCCTGTGCCGCCATCGGATCCACGATGGGGATGAGTGCGCGGCCGGTGTAGTTCGTCTCGATCAGCCTGCGCAGGATGGCGTTGCTATCGCCCGATGCGCCGCTGCTGGTGGCATCGGCGGCGTCCACCAGGACGGTCGTGCCGCCGAGGGAGAGTTGTTCGTGCGCGATGCGCACAGCCTCGTTTAGCGACGTGAGCGGCACGCGCATCTTCTCGTGCTCGCGCCAGAACAACTCGGCGATGCGCAGCGCTTCACGCTCGGCCAGGGCAGGGTCATCGTCGGTCACGACGAAGCTGTAGGTCGCCAGCGCCGGCACGTCGGTGAAGGGGTTGCCCCAGAACAAGCCGGCCGAGAGCACACCGCCGGCCTCCAGCGCCTTTGCGGCGTCCACGGCGTGACGAATCGCGCCGGTCGCGGTGATCAATTCGTCGCCGCGCACCAGCGCGGGGATGAACACCTTGGCCGTGACCGGTTTGGCGCCATGCAGCACGTGCAGCAACAGGCGCGCTGCGCGCTGGCCGGTTTCGAAGAAGTCCACATGCGGGTAGGTGTGGAAGCAGCAGATCGCGTCCGCGTGGTGGAGGATGCGGTCGGTGAGGATGCCATGCAAATCGAACGAAGCGACGATGAGCGCATCCGGGCCGAGGATGGCGCGGGCTTGTTCCAGCAGGCAACCTTCGGGATCGTCTTCGTCCTCGGCCGCCATCGCCCCGTGCAGCGCGAAGTAGGCGGAAAGGGTGGCTGCGTTGCCGGCCTCGCCGGCGGCCAGCCTGGAGCGCAGGGCGTCCAGGATGTCGCCGCGCAACCGGGCCCAGTCGGACGCAGCCAGCGTGCCGCCGCTGGTGATGGCGCGCGCGCTGATGACCGGCACGAGTTCGACCTCCTCCCGGTGCTGGTCGAAGACGCTCAGCGCGCCTCCCACCTCGTTGCGCATCGTGCGATGGTGGGCGATCAATTCGTCGCCCCGGTGGATGACAAAATCTTCGTAGTGGCTGCGCGCAGGATTGAACGTGCTGACTTCCTGCTTGCACTCGACGATCAGGATTCGGTGGGTCATCTTTGGGCTTTGCGCTTCTCATTCCTCCCCTGTGATCGGGGAGCCGGAAGTCGGAAACCGGGAGCCGGATCGCTGCTACGGCCACTGCGCGCCCTGAGCTTCGACGTAGAGGGCATAGAGCGACTGGCTACCGGCCATGAACAGGCGATTCTTGCTGCGGCCGCCAAAGCACAGGTTGGCGCAGGGTTCAGGCAGGTGAATCTGGCCGATCAGGTCGCCGCTGGGCGTGAGCACCAGCACGCCGTTGTTCTTCGGGCTGCCCCAGCCGCTGCTCGCCCACAGGTTGCCGTCGCGGTCGCAGCGAATGCCATCGGCGAAGCCCGGCTTCATGTTAATGAATTCCCGGCCGCCGCGCAGCTTCGCGCCGTTGGACACGACGTCGAAGACGCGGATGTGCGACGGCGCGTTCTCGTCGTGGGTCACGCCGGTGTCCACAATGTACAGCCGCTTCTCATCGGGCGAGAAGCACAGGCCGTTGGGCTTGTGGAAGTCGTCGGCTACGACGGCCGCCTTGCCCGTGGTCGGGTCGAGCCGGTAGACGTTGGTCGGCAACTCGTAGTCGGCCTTGTAGCCCTCGTAGTTGAGCAGGATGCCGTAGCCGGGATCGGTGAACCAGATTGTGCCATCGCTGGCCACCACCACGTCGTTGGGCGCGTTCAGGCGTTTGCCCTGGTAGCTGTCCATCAGCACTGTGATGCTGCCGTCGTGCTCGGTGCGGGTGACGCGGCGCGCGCCATGTTCGCAGGTGATCAGACGACCCTGCCGGTCGCGCGTATTGCCGTTGCTGTAGTTCGATGGCTGGCGGTACGTCGTCACCTGGCCGGTGGCTTCGTCCCAGCGCAACATGCGATTGTTGGGGATGTCACTGAACAGCAGGCAACGCAGGTCGCCGAACCAGACCGGGCCTTCCGCCCAGCGCGCGCCGGTCCATAGCCGCTCGACGGCTGCGTTGCCGATCAGGTACTTTTTGAAGCGCTTGTCGTGCACCTCGATGCACGGATCGGGATAATGCGCCAGGCCGCGCTCCCAGCGCGGGTGAAGTGGATCGGTCCATTCGTCCATGCGCGATGTCCTCTGCCGTTTCCGAACTGCGCAGGGAGTGTAGCAGCGAGTGCGTTTTTTGCACTCCTCAGGCCGGCATGGCCAGCGCGCGCCGGATGGCCTCGACTTCTTCACGCCACAGTGTTTCGCTCGCGTCGCTGGGCATGCGCCAGTCGCCGCGCGGCGAGAGCGCCACCGAGCCGACTTTCGGCCCATCCGGCATGGCGTTGCGTTTGAATTGTTGCGAGAAGAAACGACTGTAGAACACCGTCAGCCACTTCAGGATCGTCGCGTCGTCGAAGGCATAGGGCTGCGCCGGTTCGTCGCCGGCAAAGGCGCAGCGCGCCAGATAGAAAATCTTGTGCGGCGCATAGCCATAGCGCACGTGATAGAACAGGAAGAAGTCGTGCAGCACATATGGGCCGATGGTCACCTCGGTCTCCTGTTGCAGCTTGCCGTCTTTTAACGGCAGCAGCTCCGGCGTGATGGGCGAAGCGCTGATGTCGTGCAGCAGGCGCGACGCCTCGCCGCTGAACTCCTCATCGGCGCACCAGTCAATCATGTAGCGCACCAGCGTCTTGGGCACGCCGGCGTTGACGTGATACATGCTCATGTGGTCGCCGTTGAAGGTGGCCCAGCCCAACGCCAGCTCGCTCAGGTCGCCGGTGCCCACCACCAGGCCGCCGATCTGATTGGCCACGTCCATCAGGATCTGCGTGCGCTCGCGCGCCTGGGCGTTCTCGTAGGTCACGTCGTGTCGGCTTGGATCGTGTCCGATGTCTTTGAAGTGCTGGCTCACGGCGGCGTGGATCGGGATCTCGCGCGCGGTCACCCCCAGTGCTTGCATCAGCGACCACGCGTTGCTGCGGGTGCGCTCGGTGGTGCCGAAGCCGGGCATGGTGATGGCGACGATGCCCGCGCGGGGCAGACCAAGCTTGTCGAAGGCGCGCGCCGTCACCAGCAGCGCCAGGGTCGAGTCCAGCCCGCCCGAAACGCCGATGGTCGCCCGCCGGATGCCGGTGTGCAGCAGCCGCCGCGCCAGGCCGGTCGACTGGATGGCGAAGATTTCGCGGCAGTGCCTGGCCCGCTCGGCCGGGTTGGCCGGCACGAACGGCGTTTGCGAGAGCGGCCGCCGCAGATCGTCGCCTGGCATGGCATCCATCTCGCCCAGGCTAAAGCGGATCGTGCGAAGGGCGTGTCGCTCGCCAGCCGCAAAGTAAGTCGTGTTCAGCCAGCGGTCGTGTCGCAGCCGCTGCAGGTCCACGTCCGCAATCGCCATCTGCGTGGCGAACTGGAAGCGCTCGGTTTCGGCCAGCAGGTTGCCGTTCTCGCACACCAGCGCGTGCCCGCTATACACCACGTCGGTGGTGGATTCGCCCGGGCCGGAGCCGGCGTAGAGATAGGCAGCGATGCATCGCGCGGATTGCTGACGGATCAGGTCGCGCCGGTAATCCACTTTGCCAAGCTGTTCGGGGCTGGCCGACGGGTTGAGGATGACCGTTGCGCCGGCGCGGGCCAGCGCCCCGCTCGGCGGTTCCACGGCCCAAACATCCTCGCAGATCTCGATGCCCAACACGCAATCCGGCATGTCCTCGGCGATGAACAGCAGGTCGGTGCCGAAGGGGATGGCTTCGTCGCCCAACATCACTTGCGCAGCGGTGACAAATCGGGCCGGGCTGAACCAGCGTTGTTCGTAGAACTCGCTGTAATTCGGCAGGTAGGTCTTGGGCACGATGCCCAGGGCGCGGCCGCCGCTCACCAGGGCCGCGCAGTTGAAGAGCCGGCCGTCCAGCGACACCGGCAGACCTACGACTGCAGTGATGCCGATGCGCTCGGTTGCTTCGGCCACCCGTTGTAAGCCGGCCTGAGCTGCCGCGAGTAGATGCGCCTGCCGGAAGAGATCGCCACACGAATAGCCGGTGAGGCTCAGCTCCGGGAAGACCACCAGCCGGACGCCCTGCGCACGGGCTGCTTCGAGCGCGGCGAGGGTGGCCTGCACGTTGAAGTCCACGTCGGCGATGCGCAACTCCGGCGAAACGCCAGCGACACGTAGCAATCCCAGGGACATCGGTGAAAAGAGCGGCGAATTGGTCATCGTGCCGGGAATGATACGCCCACTGCGCGTTCAGTATGCGCCCAGCTCGTCCAACCGGTCGTCGCCGATGCCGAAGTGGTGCGCGATCTCGTGCCGCACGGTGCGGCGCACTTCCTGGCGCAGCTCATCAAGCGAGCTGCAGCTCACCTCGTGCGGGCGCTGGTAAATGGTGATCAGGTCCGGCGTCACCATCTCGTAGTGCGTGGTGCGCTCGGTCAGCGGCACACCGCGATACAGCCCGAACAAGTCGAGCGGATGCTGGACATCGGCATATTCCAGATCCTTTGCCGACGGATACGCCTTCACTTCGATCTCGAGATTGGAGATGCGATTGCGGATGCTGGCCGGCAACTCATCCACGGCGTCCCACACCAGTTGCTCGAACTGCTCGCGACTCACCCGAAACCCGCGTCGTCGCTCGCGTCGCATGGGCGAAGCATACTCGCGCATTGTGCGCCTGTGAATAGAATCGGTGCATCACATTCGAGGTGCACGACTATGATGCTGAAAGACCGTGTAGCCATCGTCACCGGCGCCAGCCGGGAGATCGGCGCAGCGATGGCCCTGGCGCTGGCGCGCGAGGGCGCAGCCGTGGTGGTGAGTTATCACAGCGCGCCGGATCGCGCAGAAGCAACGGCAAACCAGATTCGCCGGGCGGGCGGCCGGGCCATCACCTTTCCTGCCGATGGCGGGCGCGTGGCCGACAACTTTGCCCTGGTCGCCGCAGCCGTGGAGGCCTTCGGGCGCTTGGACATCTTCGTCGCCAATGCCGGCATCACCAAGTTTGGCCGCTTCATAGACTACAGCGAAGCCGCTTTCGACACCGTGGCGGACCTGAACTTCAAGGGGAGCTTCTTCGGCGCGCAGGCGGCCGCTCAGCAGATGCTGAAACAGCCGCGCGACGACTACGGCGGGCGCATCGTCTTCAGCTCGTCGGTGGTGGGCAGCACGGCTGTGCCCGGACTGGCCGCCTATGGCGCCACCAAAGCTGCCATCAACTATCTGGCCAAAGCGCTGGCCGTTGAGCTGGCTCCCCACGGTATCACCGTCAACGCCATCGGCATCGGCGCGACGACCAACGAGCGCAACCTGCGCGACGACCCAAACTACGCCGAGAACTGGGGCCGCGTTTTGCCGGTTGGCCGGGCGCTCACCCCAGAGGATTCGGCAGCGGCGTTGCTTTACCTGGTCTCGTCGGCCGCCTCGGCAGTCACCGGCATCACCCTGCCGGTGGACGGCGGGCATACCCTGCAGTCGCCCGCGCCACGCATGGACTTTGCCATGCAGCCGGCCTAGGCGCACCGTCATGATCCTCGTCCTCGACCTGGGCAGTTCGTCCACGCGGGCAACGCTCTACGATGCGCAAGGCTACAGTGTGCCCGGCTTATCCGCGCGCGCCGAGGTGCGCTTTGCCACCGGCGAGGATGGCCGCAGCGAAGACGATCCCCTGGCCGCCTTCGATCGCGTGGTCGCCGTCCTGGATGAATTGCACGCCAGGCTGCCCGACCATGCTGCGCCGATCACCGACCTGGGCGTTTCGGCCTATGCCTGTTCGTTGGTTTGCCTGGATGCGCGCGGGGAGCCGCTCACGCCGGTATACACCTACGCCGACACGCGCTGTGCCGACGACGCGCGAGCGTTGCGCGAACGCTGTGATGAGCTGCAAGCGCTTCAGCGCACCGGCTGTCGAATCCGCGCCAATTACCTGCCTGCCAAACTGGCCTGGATCGCACGAACGCAAGCAGAGGCCTTTCGCGCGACGCGCTGGTTTGCATCGCTCAGCGACTTCGTCTGCTTCCGGTTGTTCGGCCGCATGCAGTCCGGCATCTCAATCGCTTCATGGACGGGGCTGCTCAACCGGCGCACTTCGGACTGGGACGAGGAGTGGCTGGAGGTGCTGGGCATGGCGCGGTCGGCGTTGCCCCCCATCGCGCGTCCTTCCGAACGACTGGAGGGACTACGGCCGGAATGGGCTGCGCGCTGGCCGAGGTTCCGCTTCATCCGCGGTCACCCGCCGGTGGGCGACGGCGCAGCGGCCAACATCGGGAGCGATTGCGTGGATGCCTCCCGAATCGCCGTCACGGTCGGCTCGACGGCCGCGCTGCGCATCGTGCGACCTTTAGTGCCGGGAGCGGCGCCCTTCGCCTTGCCCCCTGCTCTGTGGGCTTACCGCGTGGACCATGCCCGCGAGCTGATCGGGGGCGCCACGACCGAGGGTGGCAACGTCTTCGCCTGGGCCAGGCGCACGCTCAACCTGCCGGGCGACGATGAACTCGAAGCGCGCGTGGCCGGTCTGGCGCCGGACGCGCACGGCCTGACCGTGCTGCCGACGCTGGCCGGCGAGCGCAGCCCCGGCTATGCCGAGGACATTCGCGGGACGCTGCATGGGCTATCCCTGGATACCGACCCAATCGAAATCGTACGCGCGTTGATGGAGGGCATCGCTTATCGCCTGGCCTACATCTGCGATGCGCTGCGCGCGTCGGGCGCGGCGCACCGGGACGCTGTGCTGGTCGGCAGCGGTGGTGCGTTGCAAGCGTCGCCCACGTGGTGTCAAATCATCGCCGACGCGACGGGCCTGCCGTTGCACCTGACGGACGTGTCGGAAGCTACCAGCCGGGGCACGGCTTTGCTGATCGGTCAGCGAGCCGATGGAGATGGTCATCCATCCGCTCGCCTAGTAACTTATCATCCGATCAAGTCACACCATGAGATTTACCGCGCTGCAATGGCGCGACAAGAGGCACTCTATGCACAACTGGTTCGATCTGACCGGTAAGACCGCTCTGGTCACGGGCGGCGGCGGCGTGTTGGGCAGCGCCATGGCCCGCGCGTTGGCCGATCACGGCGCGCACGTGGTATTGCTGGGCCGCACGCGCGAGAAAGTGGAGCGCGCCGCTGCGCTCATCCGGGAGCGCGGCGGCGCAGCGAGCTGGGTACAGGGCGACGTGACCGAGGCTGACTCGATGAAGGCGGCGCTGGCAGCCGTTGGTGACGTGCACATCCTGGTCAACGCCGCCGGCACGATCATCCCGGAAGCAATGACCTCCCCGGATCGCTCGTTGTTCGAGCTGTCGCTGTCGGCCATGCGCCAGGTGATGGACGTGAACTGGATGGGCACGGTGATTCCATCGCTGCTGGTGGCGCGGCAGTTTGCCGTGCGTGGCCAGGGCGTGATCATCAACGTCGCTTCGATGTCGTCGTTCAGGCCGGTGACGCGCAACGTGGCCTACTCGGCATCGAAGGCGGCGCTGCTCAACTTTACTCAGTGGCTGGCCGTGCACATGGCGCAGCACTATTCACCCAACATCCGGGTGAACGCCATCGCCCCCGGATTCTTCCTCACCGAGATCAACCGCTCGCTGTTGGTCGAACCGACCGAAGGTCGGCTCACCGCGCGCGGCGAGGCTATCATCGCCCATACGCCGATGGGGCGCTTCGGCGACCCCGATGAGTTGGGCGGCGCGACGGTGTTTCTGGCCTCAGATGCCTCAAAGTTCATCACCGGCGCGGTCATCCCGGTGGATGGTGGACATCTAGCGTTCAGCGGAGTGTGAAGAGTGACAAGGGCACGGACTTCGCTCCGTGCCCTCTAGCAGCACTACGGACTTTCATCCCGCGGGAGTGGCGCTACCAAGCGTGTCACCGGATCAGTCCGCCGATCTGCACGAACAGCGGCGCGAACACCAGCGACACCACGCTCATCAACTTGATCAGGATGTTGAGCGAGGGGCCGGAGGTGTCTTTGAACGGGTCGCCGACCGTATCGCCGACGACGGCGGCCTTGTGGTTGTCCGAACCTTTGCCGCCCAGCTCACCCGTCTCGATGTACTTCTTGGCGTTGTCCCAGGCGCCGCCGGAGTTGGCCATCATGACGGCGAGCACGAAGCCGGAGCCGGTCGCGCCGACGAGGAGTCCGGCTAGCGCCGCCGGCCCAAGCAGGATGCCTACCACGATCGGCGCAGCCACGGCCAACACGCCGGGCAATACCATCTCGCGCAGGGCCGAGCGCGTGCTGATGGCGACGCATCGGGCATAGTCGGCTTTGGCCTCGGGCGCGCCTTCCTTCAGGCCGGGGATCTCCTTGAACTGTCGGCGAACCTCTTCGACGATCTGCATCGCCGCGCGGCCCACCGCGGTCATGGTGATGGCGCTGAACAAAAAGGGCAACATCGCGCCGAACAACAGCGCGCCCAGCAGACGCGGATCGAGCAAGGTGAGTTCCGCTGCCTGTAAGCCGCTGGTCTGGGCATAGGCTGCGATCAGGCCAAGCGCCGTCAGCACAGCCGAGCCGATGGCAAATCCCTTGCCGGTGGCCGCTGTGGTGTTGCCCAGCGAATCCAGCGCGTCGGTGCGCGCGCGTACTTCTTTGGGCAGATGCGACATCTCGGCAATGCCGCCGGCGTTGTCGGCCACCGGCCCATAGGCATCGGTGGCCAGGGTGATGCCCAGCGTGCTCAACATGCCCACTGCGGCCAGCGAGACGGCATACAGCCCGCCGTCTGGGCCGCCCACCTTCCCACCGATGGCATTGTTGTATCCCAGCAGATACGCGCCGATGACCGCGACGACCACGATGGCCACCGGCGCCAGCGTCGAGCGCATGCCCACGGCCAGGCCCTCGATAATCAGTGTAGCGACACCGGTGCGTGAGGCCAGCGCGATGCCCTGCGTCGGCTTCTCGGTATAGCTGGTGTAGAACTCGGTGAAGTAGGCGATCAACAAGCCGGCTGCCAGCCCCAACAGAATGGCGAAGAAAACAGGCCAGCCAATCGTGCCGTCCAGCAAAATCAGCACGGCGATGGCCGGCACGACCAGCCCCGACGCCGTCCAGACCGCCGTGCGCAACGTGCGCAGCAGATCCTCCTGGGAGGCATTCTCGCGCGTGCGCACCAGGAACGAGCCAATCAGCGCTGCCAGGATGCCCACAGCGGCGATGGCGAACGGCAAAAGCACCGTCGCCGGGCTGAGTTCGTTGCGCGCTGCGCCTACGATAGCCACGGCGGAAGCAGCCACGATCGAGCCGACGTACGATTCATACAGATCCGCGCCCATGCCGGCCACGTCACCCACGTTGTCGCCCACGTTGTCCGCGATCACGGCCGGGTTGCGTGGATCGTCCTCCGGGATGCCGGCCTCGACCTTGCCCACCAGGTCTGCGCCCACGTCGGCCGCTTTGGTGTAGATGCCGCCGCCGACGCGGGCGAACAGCGCAATGGACGATGCGCCGAACGAGAAGCCGGTGATGGCGTCAACGGCCAATTGGTTCATGCCGAACAGGAAGAACAGCGTGGACAGGCCGAGCAAGCCGATGCTGACCACGCTCATGCCCATCACACTGCCGCTGCGGAAGGCCACGCGCAGGCCGGCATCCAGCGATTTCATGGCTGCCGCTGTGGTGCGCGTATTGGCCTGCGTGGCGATGTTCATGCCGATGAAACCGGTCAGCGCCGAAGTGAAAGCGCCGATGACGAAGCACACCGCCGTTTGCCAGCGGATGAAGACGGCAATGGCAATCGCCACGACCACGGCAAAGATGACCAGCACGCGATACTGTTGCGAAAGGAAGGCCCGTGCGCCTTCGCGGATCGCTGTGCTGATTCGCTGCATGGTCTCGTTGCCGGGGTCGCTTTTGAGGATGGCTCGCGCGGTGAACGCTACATATAACAGGCCGATCAGGCTGATAACGATTGGGAGCAAAATCGGGATCGTTGAGGGGGACAAGGACATCGTGTGGAAGACTCCTTCGCCTAGTGAACGTTGACTGTCGTTGCTGAGACACGATTCTACCCGTTGGCGTAGAATTCTCGCCTGAGCATACGTGGCAGGTCGAACTTTATGAGCGCATCCGACAAGAACTACTACGAGATCATGCAGGTGGATGAGCTGGCAGAAAGCGCCGTCATCACTGCTGCTTACAAGGCGCTGGCGGCCAAATATCACCCCGACCGCAATGCGTCCGCCGACGCCACCCGCCGCATGCAGGCGCTGAACGAAGCCTACGAGGTGCTATCTGATCCACATAAACGCGCGGACTATGACCGGCAGCGTCCTCTGCGGCGCAACGGCCAGCCAAACGGCTATCCTCAGCCCGCCGCTTCTGCTCATGCCAGCCTGACCGATGCGCGCCTGCGGGAACGCTTCGAACGCATGGCCCAGCGCATCCGCGAGGTGCAGGAGAAGTCGCTCCAACAAATCCAGGCCGTACAAGATCGCTCGGCCCAGCAAATCCGTGATATTCAGGAACGCGCAGCTCAGCAGGTCAAAGCGGTTCAGGACCAGGCGGCGCAGCAGATTCGCGAGATTCAACAGCGCACCGCCGAGCAAATCCGCAGCATCCAGGAGGGCTTGTAGGGCGCCGCAAGCGCCCTCTTGGACGAGCGAATCGCCTGAAGCAGTCCACTCGCTCGATTGATCCGGTCCATGCGCCAAATCAACCGCCAACGCCTGCGTGTCTGCCTGGCGAGCGAAGAGCAGCGCTTTGCCGAGTCGCACCCGCGTTCGAAGGAGTTGTTCGAGAAGTCACAGGCCCATCTGCTCGGCGGCGTGCCGATGAACTGGATGGTGCGCTGGGCAGGCCGCTTCCCCATCTTCGTGACCGCCGGCAAGGGGGCGCACTTCACCGATGTGGATGGACACACTTACCTCGACCTTTGCCTGGGCGACACCGGCGCGATGACCGGCCACGCCCCCGAGGTCACCGTGCGTGCGATCGCCGAGCGCGCCGCCCGCGGCAGCACCTTCATGTTGCCGACCGAGGATGCGGTGTGGGTGGCCGAAGAGCTGGCGCGGCGATTCGGCCTGCCCTACTGGCAATTCGCTCTCACCGCGACCGACGCCAATCGTTTCGCCATTCGCCTGGCGCGGGCGGTCACCGGTCGGCGGCTGATTTGCGTGTTCA
>Ga0308411_10002369_pt1 | contig 12730 bp, 8 predicted proteins | sample HotsprottomLayer_2_FD_203530 | JGI IMG/M metagenome (GOLD analysis project Ga0308411, IMG submission 203530) | Hot spring phototrophic mat microbial communities from Octopus Spring, Yellowstone National Park, Wyoming, United States -... | ecosystem: Environmental > Aquatic > Thermal springs >... | reverse complement strand
GGACAATTTGCTGGTAATGTTGCATCCTTGGCACTTAATGTTGCATTAAACGATGCAGGGTTCCTTGGATCAACTTCAACAACTAAACTAGGTAATCTCGTAGTTGCTTCCGGTCCATTGAAAGACTATAAAGTCTATGATGTTCTCTTGCTAGCTAACAAAGCTCTTGGTGGTGGTTCAACACCATTTTCAATACAAACATTGAACGATGTTGTTTCCAAAATCAATTATAATTTTGCTTGCAATTGCAATTATGGTTACTTAACCTGCCCACCTCCTCCAGATTCTTGTGGTGGTGGATTTGATGCTGGTGTTGAATCTAATGCAAATCTTGCAGATCTCTTGTTGCAAAGATTGACTAAGATTGAATATGGAATGACAACAAAGATACTTAAGAATTCAAGATTTATCTTCAAAGGTTCATTCGGATTACAAGAGATATTCCCACAAGTTGGTCCGATGGGTTCAAGACCAGTTGAAACGACACCATTCGATATACTTGGAATCTCCAATGCAACATCAGCGTATGCAGTGGACTACAATCTATCACTTGCAAAAGGTGATGTAAGAGTTGCAAGCGTGTTTGCGACTACAACTAATCCACCTTACATTTATGAACATACAAAGGCAATCTGCGATAGATTGATTAATGCTGAACTCGATTACATTTCTCAGGTCAATATTGATAATCATTACTTCTTTGCTTCAGTATTGGATAAAGTTGAAGAAGGTGTAAAGGATTACACAATACATTTCAGCATTTACGAAGTTGGTAACAAATATTTAGTTGACTCAAGATGGTTAATTGAAGAATACTCAGTCCCATCAAGTGCAAGTAATGTTTACAACTTCCAGGTCTGGGGAAGCAACTTCCATAATGCAATCTATCTCACAGAATTAATTCTCGAACAGTTCAAAGCTAAAGGACAAGTTGAATATCTGAACAGAAATCCAATTGCACCATCATTAGTATATGTCAAGAAAGGAAAATACAATCACAATGGTACAATTGAGTTGATTGTAAATAATGAACAGGTAGTTTCTGATAACATAACGATTAGATTTAAGGCTCGTGAAGTGCAAGGTGGCGACAGAAATGAATTCGTGAAGACATATCAAATCAACCCAGGTATTAATACTTTGATTATCAACACCGGAATTCTCTCAGATGCTAATGTTTACATCTCATCAACAAATGGATTTAAAGATGAGATATTTGTCAGTGGTGGTGCTTATACATATCTAAACGGAAGCTCTTCAAGAGTCGATGAATTCATTACAAATTCATTCTCAACTCCATCATTGAATTCACTACCAAAAGAATCAATGGTGTTGAGCGGTGGTGCAAGAGTTCGTGGACAACTTGGAGATTGGATTACATTGTTCCGTTCACTTACTGCAAACACTGCGCCTTACGATTTAAGTGACTACGATGCAATCCGATTTACAATTCGTGGTTATGGTAAAGTTCAGATTAGATTAGAACAAGAAGGTATCAGAAACTTTGATTTCCACATTAAACATCTTGTTCTTGATGGTTCTGAGCAAACAGTTACAATTCCATTTAGCGAATTCAAACAGATGAGCGGTAACAGCAAGCTCGATCCAAGATTGATCAGAAAGATTTCCTTAATGATACTCAAGAGCGAAAATCCATCAATGACAAATGTTGATGTTGAGATTAAGAACATTGTGTTCCTGAAGAAGCATAATGATGGAAATTCTGGTGCCGAGATACCAAAAGAGTTCAAGCTATCTCAGAACTATCCGAACCCATTCAACCCAAGTACATTAATTGAATACTCGGTTGCAAAACCAGAACATGTGACAATTAAAGTTTACAATGTCTTAGGTAAAGAAATTGCAACATTAGTTGATGAAATGAAAGAACCAGGTGTTTACTCAGTAAGATTTGATGCAAGTAACTTAAGCTCAGGAATTTACTTCTACAAATTCCAGAGTGAATCTTACAATGCAGTGAAAAAGATGATTTTGCAGAAGTAACTCTGCAATTAACGCTCCCTTCCTGCGGAAAGCCCGGGCACTTTGCTCGGGTTTTCTTTTTTAAAAAATTAAAAGCGTTTGTAATCAACAAAGAGTAATAGATTTAAAGGAGTTGGATTTCTTTCAATCTAAAACAAATTCCTGCTTAACTTCAGCGGATTGATTACCGATTAAATCTTTACCTCGAATAGTAACCTGGTATTTTCCTAGCGGATAACTATTATCAAGAATGAAAGACAGCTCAAGATTTACATATTTATCAAACTTTTCTTTTTGAATAGCTATTGAATCAATTTTAGCAATTCCATCAACCAATCTATTATCGGGAGTGATAAGATCCGCTTCAAGTAAAAGATGAAACTTATAATTACCCTCTTCCTTTAAAACTTTAAAACCTTCACCTTTCAATGAGACAATTACTTCCTGCGTTGTTCCTTCCTCATCAATAGGTATAGAGTAAATATCAACATCATACAATCTTAATTGTAAATTTTCTTTTTGGCAGTTTATTGCAGAAAATAAAAAAGTAATCAAAAGCAAAGTAATTAAGATTTGTCCAGTTCTCCGCATTTTTTCTCCTTTTGTTTTTACAATTATTGACAAATTTTTTTAAAAATAAAATCGACTTGTAAGTTCAATTTTCTAAATTTCCGAGGTGTTGGTTAGCAAGAGAATGTTAAAATTTTTACTAAAAAGTTTTTCAATTACAATTCGATTAAAATTTGAGGAAGGTTTTATTCAGCCAAAATTATACTGGAGACTTAAACTACTTAATCCGAAATAAATTCTAAAGTAAGAAAAGATTTATCATTAAAAGAAAATGAAATTTTTCAATCACATATATCAATTAACCAGCAAAAAAATTGCATTTACAATATGAATAAAATTCAATGCACAAAATCACTCTCTCTCTTTCTTCTTACCAAATTCTGGATCAACTTTAATTAACTTCACAACAAGAAAAGAAGGAATAGTAGCCAAACAAACCCATATGAAGAAATTTTTGTAACCTATGATCTCCTGTAACCAACCACTGAACATTCCAGGTATCATCATACCAAGAGCCATTATGCCGGTTGTTATTGCAAAATGTGCAGTCTTATGTTCACCTTCAGAAATGTAAATCATAAATAGCATATAAGCTGTAAATCCAAATCCATAACCGAGTTGTTCAATTGCAACACAAGCATTAATTATCCAGAAGTTATCTGGCAAATTTTGTGAAAGATAGACATAAACAAAATCAGGGAGATTTATTGCAGCAACCATCCACCATAACCAATATTTCAAACCTTTCTTAGCAGCAACAAATCCACCCAATAATCCGCCAAGAGTTAAAGATATTATACCAACAGTTCCATAAACAAAACCAACCTGCCCTGTAGTCAAAGCAAGTCCGCCAGCTTCTCTAACATCAAGCAAAAATGGAGAAGCCATTTTCACAAGTTGAGCTTCAGCGAATCTGTAAAATAGAAGAAATCCCAGTGCAGCAATAATTCCTTTCTTCTTGAAAAATAAAGCGAATGTTCTGAAAAATTCGGCAAAGAAATTTTTTGATGCGTTTTGAATAACTGGTTTATCATCTTTTGGATAAGGTAAAATGAAGAAATGATAAACAAAAAATATTAAAAACATTCCTGCAAGAACTAAAAAAGTTATTTTCCACGCAAAAGGAATATCACCTGAGCGAATTTGAAATGTTGCGGTTGTCTGATAATTCAATTTCTGGTCTAATTGAATTATTGCAATAGCAGGTTTATTCCAGTTCCTCTCATTAAAAATGAATCTTGTTCCTTCAATCAAATTAATACTGTTATCACCTTTCTCCCGACCAAAGTGAAGAATGTATTCCTTATCTGGCTTTTTGGTTAAATAGAAATAAACAAGTCCAATATTCCCCGCATAATCAGATTTCTTTACAACTGGCTTTTCCTCACCAAAATTTACTCGTAAAAATTCTTCAAGTGGTTTCGCAATGTTTTTATCCCACCACGAAGGTTCTTTCGGTTGAACATTTAATAAATTGTTTGTCTTTTCTTCATAATAAAATTCATTCTTCAAATTCCATTGTTTAACAAAATTCAGAATTGAGTCAACTTCTCTCTTAAATCGTCTTTGAGTTCCAATTTCAAGTAGATTGGTTGAAGATTTTATTATTAACTCATCTATTTCTTTCACCACCAAATTAGTGTCTGGCAAAACAATTTCATTGACATAATCAGGTTTTGAAATTACTTTCAATTCAATTGGTGGTAATCCAGTTCGACTTTCAACATAACCAGCAAGAATCACCAGAAGTCCCTGACCTGTTATCATTGCTAGTCGATAAAATGTACTTCTTATGCCCACAAAAAATGCCTGGTCATGTTGATTCAATCCGAGCATATAAAACCCATCTGCCGCTATATCATGAGTGGCAGAACTAAAAGCAAGTAACCAGAAAAACAAAAGCGTATACTGGAAAAATGAAGGTAATGGAATAGTCAACGCAATGCCTCCAAGACCAACTGCAATAACAAATTGCATCAAGATTATCCAAAATCTTTTTGTCTTTAATAAATCAACGATTGGACTCCATAATGGTTTAATCACCCATGGTAAGTAGAGCCAGCTAGTATACAATGCAATATCTGTATTTGAAATTCCAAGTCGTTTATACATTATCACAGAAACAGTCATTACAACTATATATGGAATACCTTCTGCAAAATAAAGTGAAGGAATCCAAAACCAGGGATTTCTCTTATCTGGTCTACTTGAAAATGAGAAAAAATTTTTCATTAGTTTTCTCGCGTTTATAAAGTGTGAGCAAAATTTTTCTTAGCTAAGTTTATAATTAATCTAAATGATTACCCTAACCCGCTTCACCTTCAATTGTATCAAGAGCTAAAAGAACTGCCCCATAAGCTGGTGGATGTTCTGGTAAGATTACATTTACACCTTCAATTTTTTGGAGAATAATTTTTCTTAAAAGCTTAGAATAGAAATTTTCAGCTGAAAGCAATCCACCAATAAAGGCTATATAAACAGTTCTAACTCTAATTTTATCTTTAATAGCTTTAATGTGTAAAACAAGTTCTTCTGCTTCTTTTCTTAAAATTTCACGGCAGGCTTCGTCTCCCTCTTCGGCGCATTGAATAACAAGAGGAGCTACTTCAGCAAAATCAAGATTATCTTTATAAACTTTATTAATCAAATCTTCAGCAGAATTAATTCCAAATTTTTCTTGAAGAAACTTAAAGAGTTTAGTTTCAAGACCTCTTCCATCGAGAGATTTTGCAACTGCTTGAAGTCCAAGTCTACCAATTGAATAACCGCCTCCTTCATCGCCAATATATCTTCCAAATCCACCAACACGATAAAGAATGCCTCCTCTATCTTTTCCAAAAATGATTGAGCCAGTTCCTGCTATTAAAATAATTCCCGGTCGACCAGAAAAAGCTCCTTCTAATGCAATTCGTGCATCACTTGTAACAATTAAATTTTTTAATGATGAGGAATAAGCTTTTTGCCAGTAATCAATAACTGCGTTTTTAATTCTCTCCGCATCTTCTTCCCTACCAGCACCAGTTAAACCAGCGCAAATTGCCTCAATGTTTTGAATGTTTACTTCAGCTTCATTACAAACATCAAGTATTAAATCTGAGATTGTCTTTGCGACTTTGTCCGTTCCAATAATGAGAAAATTTGCAGGACCAGAAGATTTCTCCGCTAGTATATTTCGGTTGAAGTCAGCAAGAACAGCGGTAGTTTTAGTTGCACCGCCATCGATACCAATTACATATTTCCTATTTGTATTTACATTATTCTCCATTTTGTCGCTCATTTTTCAATAAAATTACGAAAAAAAATTAGTTTTTAATAGATATTCAAGCCAAAATTATCAAGATAAGGACTTAATTAAATGACAAATAACCAAACAAATTTTGTGAGTATTGCGAAATCTTTTGTTTTTAATTTTTTCTCTGTTCCAAATAAATGATTAATTACGATATAAAAATTACTTCCAATTTTTGGTTGCCACATAAATCTATAATTAATATTTATTTCTTTCATTTCATTATTCCATTGAGCAAAAATTGAGCTGTATGTCATAGTTGAAAAATCGTATCTCAATCTCATTCCAATTTCACGAGTGAAAAATATTTTACCTGCAATTTCAACTCTATTTATATCAAAATCTGAACTTAACGAGAGATGTCTGGAAAATGTATAAGTTAATTCAGATGATATATTACGCCTCTTGCCGGAATAATAAGTGCCTTCACTAAAATCGAATTCCATAAATAAACTTCTACTTCGAGAAGTCTTCAAACTAAAACCAATTGAATTGAAATTATATTTTCCAGAATCAATTGTAATCCCATCAAAAATTTTAAAATCTTTTTCAACAAAATCGAAACTTCTTCTTACTTCAATTCTAAAAAAGTCATCAGAATTAGTAATTAATCCAAAAGGAGATAAATAAAAATTTGAAGTCGATAGATTATTATTCGAGTTCCAATAAATATCTGACTCAAGCAATGTGAAATTAAATTTCTTTATACCTAGATAATTAACTCTTGGTGAAATTCTTAAATGTGAAGTAATAGATTTAAAACCAGTCCTGAAGAAAAATCCCATTGCTGGATTAAAATCTTGTTGAGCCTCTCTGTAACTTAGAAAAGCATTAATAAAATCATTAGGAAAACTTACAAATAGTTTATAAGCATTGTTTCTTTTACCACCATTTGTCTCATTAGATTTGAGTGCACCACCACCAATTGTTAAAGTTTGGTCGCCAAGAAAATCTGTAAAATTCAAATTGAAATCGGCACCATAAACTCGATTAAATCCATTCCTTGAAATTTTATTCGTGATTATAAAACCAAAATAAGATTGTTCAAATAAATCATATTTAATTCTTGCAACTCCGTAGTTAGTATTTGGTTCATTTCCTCTCGCAGAAGTTTGAACATTTAATAATCCAATTTCAAATTCATTTACTCTTCCAACCAATCTTGCACCTGCATTAATCGGGATTTCTTCTCCTCTGCTAAGACCAATTCTTCTGCTATAAAAAACATTGTTCCTGAATCCAAAAGTATAATCGAAAATGCTTGAATTTTCAAGGAAAAATTCTCTCTTCTCCGGAAAGAACAAAGGAAATCTTGTAAGATTAATTCGAGCTCTATCTGATTCGACTTGTGCGAAATCTGTATTAAAAGTCAAATCAAGTGATAAGTTTTGAGTTATACCATATTTGATATCCAAGCCTGGCTTTATCAATGTTTTACTTTTATCAGTAGAAAATTGTCTGCCGAGGCTCAAAAATGGTTTTAAATAAATTGGGTCACCACGTTCAATATCTTTTATACCGATTAACTTTCCTGCAAGAGCAAGTTTAAAGAGGCCAAAATTTTTTCCTACTCCTGACCAGAGAACCTGTTCATTTAATCTTCTAATCTGTCTTTGAAAGTTGACTCCCCAAACTTGTTCATCTTGTTTATAAAATTTGAAAGTTGAAAATGGGAACTCAAATTCAATTGACCAGCCAGAGTCAACTATAGCTGCTCGAACTTCCCATATTCCATTCCAGTCTTCGTTAAATCCTCTGAAGTCCATTCCAGAAAGTAAAGCATCGTCTCTCATTCCGAGAGGATTCGTTCCAAACCAATAAGCAGATTTTTTATCATTAAAAGTGTCGAATAGAATCATAAAATTATCATCACCACGAAGATTTCCATCGCTTTTAAGTTCTCGTGCAATAATTTTATCTGGTTCTGGATCATAACACATTACACCAACATATAAAGCATAATCGGTGTAAATCATCCTAACTTCTGTTTTGAATGACGGCGGATTACCAGCGAATGGTTCCTGCTGAAGAAAATCATTTACTGGCTGAGCAAGTTGCCAAACAGTGTCTATTAGTTTACCGTCAAGTTTCGGTTTTACTGAAACTCTTTCAGCATAAATTATTTTTGAATTTGTCTGAGAAAAAATTAAACCAGATGAAGAACAAAAAAGAATCAAGAGAAGAAATACCTTCATTTCACTCCAGAATTTTTACAAAAATAAACCTTGTTCAATGTTTTTTAATAATTGAGAAGCATTGTTCATAAGTGGAAATTTTAAATCATCACGGAAGTAAAAGAGCTGGAATTTAATACTGACATTCAATAATCACTTTCTGATAATTTTATCTTTGAGAGTTTCAACAATTAAAATGAAGATTGAATTTCTTGACTAATGAGAGCTTAAAAAAAATTTCAGCTTTGAGTATATTTACAAAAAAGATTGGGATTTTTTCACTAATACGGAAAGTTTTTTGAAATTTTGAGAGATGGGAGGTAAGAAAGGTAGTCGCTCTTCATCAGAAATCTGATGAAGGGAGGAAAGTCCGAACTCCGTAGAGCAGGATACCAGGTAACGCCTGGGGGCTAAGTGCTAAAGCTCTTAGTCACGGAAAGTCCCGCATCTGTGGGATCTCGACTTAAATCGGGATGCAACAGAAAAAACACCGCTTCGAACTTGTTTCGAAGTAAGGGTGAAATGGCGGGGTAAGAGCCCACCAGCATCAGGGTAACCTGATGGCTTGGCAAACCCTATCTGGAGCAAGGTCAAATAGGGAAGGAAGTGAGATTCTGATTTTATTCCTCCTCGCTACGAAGTTGCTCGCTTCGTCAAGACTTCCGGGTAGACCGCTAGATTCCAATGGCGACATTGGAACAAGATAGATGACTACCACTCCTAAGTGAGTACTGAATTCGGCTTACTTACTTCCCATCTCTCCTAAATCTTATTTAATTATGAAACAAAGATACAATTGGAAAATTTTAAATTGCCCTGACGAATTCAGTCAACAAATTCTTGTGGATGATTTAAATATTCATCCATCCTTAGCAAAGGTTCTCGTTCTAAGAGATATCGATAATTACAGAAAAGCAAAACAATTTTTTAAACCATCACTTGATGATTTACACGATCCTTTCTTGATAACAGGAATGCGTGATGCTGTCAAAAGAATTATCAAAGCTTTGACTGACAACGAAAAAATTATGATTTATGGCGATTACGATGTTGATGGAACAAATGCTGCAGCAATGCTTTACCTTTTCTTATCTGAAATTGGTGGAAATGTCCAGATTTACATTCCAAATAGATTCAAAGAAGGTTACGGCATCTCAAAAAATGGAATCGATGAAGCTATTAAAAATAAAATAAAATTAATCATCTCCGTTGATTGTGGAATAACTGCAATTGAAGAAACTGAATATGCCCGAAATTATGGTATCGATTTAATAATTTGCGATCATCATGAACCTGGCGAAGTTTTACCAAAAGCACTTGCTGTTCTGGATCCATTAAAGCCCGGTTGCCCTTATCCTTATAAATATCTTTCTGGTGCTGGAGTAACTTTCAAATTAATGCAGGCGATTTCCAGTTCAATCGGGATGAAAGATTTACCATTTAAGTATTTAGACTTTGTTGCTGTTGCAGGTGCTGCTGATATTGTACCATTAACCGATGAAAATCGAATTCTTGTAAAATTTGGACTTGAAAGATTAAATACTGATCCACGACCAGGTTTTAAAGCATTAATCGAGAAAGCAGGATTAAAATTAGGCAACATTTCAAGTTCACAAATTGTGTTTGGACTTGCTCCACGAATTAACGCTGTTGGAAGACTCGGTGATGCTAATCGAGCAATCCAACTCCTTCTATCAAAAGATTATGAAGAGGCTTTGCAATATGCAGATATTCTTGATAAAGAAAATAGAAACCGCCGAGAGATTGATGAAGAAATTTTGAACGAAGCAATTCAAAAAGTTGAGAACGAGATTAATTTAGACGAAGAGATTGCCATAATTCTTCATAAAGAAGATTGGCATCTCGGTGTAATTGGAATTGTTGCTTCAAGATTGGTTGAGAAATTTTATAGACCATCTATTCTTTTGACAAATGTGGATGGGACACTTAAGGGTTCAGCTCGGAGTATTCCCGATTTTAATCTCTATGAAGCATTAAAAGAGTGTGAAGATATTTTACTTCAATTTGGTGGACATAAAGCTGCTGCAGGGCTCTCGATTCATCACGATAAAATAAATGAATTCAAAAAGAAGTTTAATGAGATTGCAAAAAGAAATCTAACAGCTGAACAATTAATCCCAACACTTGAGATTGAAGCAATTGTAGAATTAAATTCTATTACACCAAAGTTCAGAAGAATTTTGGAAAGATTTGCTCCGTTTGGTCCTCAAAATATGAAACCAATTTTTCTCACAGAGAAAGCTGAAATTTTTGATAGACCTAAAGTTACCGGAAATAATCATTTATTTATGAAAGTAAGAAAAAATGGTTCGCCAGTTTTTGATGTAGTAGGTTATAACCTCGGTGAATATGCACAAAGTTTACTTGACCTTAATGGTTCAGTAAAGAACACTTATATTGATATTGTTTATACAATAGAATCAACCACAATTAACGATATGGTATTTCCTTTACTTAACTTAAAAGATTTCAGAATATCACAAAAATAACTGGAGAAGTTTTTATGGCTGGACATTCAAAATGGGCACAGATTAAAAGAAAAAAGGCTGTAGTAGATGCAAAGAGAGGTAAATTATTTACAAAATTGATTAGAGAAATTACAATTGCAGCAAGAGAAGGCGGTGGCAATCCAGATGGAAATCCAAGACTTAGATTGGCAATTGATCAAGCCCGTGCTGCTAATATGCCATTAGAAAATATTGAACGCGCAATTAAAAAAGCTACTGGTGAGTTGGAAGGTTCAAAATATGAAGAAGTAATTTACGAGGGATATGGACCAGGAGGAATTGCAATTTTAATTGAAACTGTTACCGACAATAAAAACAGAACCGTCTCAGAACTTCGACATCTTTTCTCAAGACACGGTGGAAGACTTGCCGAAACTGGAAGTGTGAATTGGAAATTCCAGAGAAAAGGAATTATCACACTCGACAAAAACCAAATTAATGAAGATGATTTGATTATGCTTGCTCTCGATGCGGGCGCTGATGATATTATAACCGAGACCGATTACTATGAAGTTCAAACACCAGTTGAAAATTTTGAAAAAGTAAGAAGAACAATTTCAGAGAAGGGATTGAAAATTGAAAGCGCATCCCTGCAATATGTCCCTCAAAATTTAATGAAGATAAATGCTAAGGAGAACGAAACTGCTCTTAAGCTTCTTGAGATTCTTGAAGACCACGATGATGTTCAAAATGTTTACACAGATGCAGACTTAACTGAAATCGTATCATAATGATAATCTTAGGCATTGACCCCGGCACCCTCAAAACAGGATATAGTATAATTGAATTTTCAAACAATAGAATTAATCTCATTTCGTCAGGTATAATTGAAAATAAAAGAATTAAGTCTTTGCCGCTTCGTCTTAAATTTATCTACGACGAAATTTCAAAATTAATTGAAGAATATCTTCCTGATGAACTTTCAATTGAGAGTGCTTACTATGGTAAAAATGTTCAATCAGCTTTGAAAATCGGGCATGCGAGAGGAGTTACAATTCTTGCTGCCATAAATAAACAAATACCAACTTATGAATACTCACCAAAAGAAATAAAAAAATCTGTTGTTGGAAATGGTTCTGCGTCTAAACAGCAGGTGATGTATATGGTTAATCAAATTTTGCAATTGAAAAAAAAGAAAAAAAATTTTGATGAAACCGATGCAATTGCGGTTGCACTCTGTCATCTTCAAAAAATTACTCGACCAGATAAAAAGCACAAGAATTGGAAATCGTTTATCAAAGAGAATCCACATTTAGTAATTGGTTAGAAAATGTTTAATTACCTTTACGGAAAATTAGTTCATAAAAATCCAACAAACATTGTTCTGGATGTTAATGGTGTTGGTTATCAATTGAACATCTCTTTAAATACATTCGAAAAACTTCCTGAAGTTGAAAGTGAACTTAGAATTTATACAGTTTTAATTCCACGAGAAGACTCGATTCAGCTTTATGGTTTTTTTGATGAAGATGAGAAACAAATGTTCGAACAACTAGTTTCGATTTCGGGAATCGGACCAAAAGTTGCACAGAGTATTTTGTCTGGCATCAATCCAGATGAATTGAGGAATTACATCATTCAAGGCAATTCAGTTGCTTTGACAAATATTCCCGGAGTTGGGAAAAAAACAGCTGAAAGAATGATTCTTGAATTAAAAGATAAACTGACCAAAATTTCTCCACCTGAAAAGATTATTTCAAAAGATAAAGAAGAAATAAGAATGCAAGCTTATCAGGCATTGATTACACTCGGTTATCAAAAGCAACTTGCCGAAAAATCCATTAGATCAGCTTTGAATGAGATAAATTCGAACAATGAAGAATTGAACATTGAAAATCTAATCAAGAAAGCATTGAAGGAATTGAATAAATAGATAAGATAAATTGGTATAATGTCTATTATGATTCAATTCGAGTTAAAGTAACAGATAATATTCTTGAAACCTAAATGCTTTATGAACCACTTTCAGAACAATTATATTTCCTTCGCAAGTTTCGATCGTCTGATAATCTTGATGATGATGAATTAATCCATCTTGTTGCTTATAATGATTAGAAAAATTTTTTGGTGATATAGTTTTTTAATAAACAAACTTTAAAGCAAAAAAGCCCTCTGATTTCTCAGAGGGCTTTTTCATTATAAGCAAAGCGTTACTTCAAAAGAACCATTTTCTTAGTTGCAACAAA
>Ga0308411_10002368_pt1 | contig 12731 bp, 9 predicted proteins | sample HotsprottomLayer_2_FD_203530 | JGI IMG/M metagenome (GOLD analysis project Ga0308411, IMG submission 203530) | Hot spring phototrophic mat microbial communities from Octopus Spring, Yellowstone National Park, Wyoming, United States -... | ecosystem: Environmental > Aquatic > Thermal springs >... | reverse complement strand
TCGCCTGCGTCAGAACCCCTCGCTGGATGTGCCGCCGCGTACCTTCTTCTTTGCCGGCAAGGCGGCACCGGCCTACAAGTTGGCCAAGCTGATTATCAAACTGATCAATAACATCGCTGCTGTCATCGATCGTGATCCGGCGATTCGCCATCGGCTGAAGGTGATCTTTCTGTCGAACTACTCCGTAACCGTGGCGGAGCGACTGATCCCGGCGAGCGATTTGTCCGAGCAGATCTCGACAGCGGGCTACGAGGCTTCCGGTACGGGTAACATGAAATTCATGATGAATGGGGCTCTGACCATCGGAACCCGCGACGGTGCCACTATCGAGATCGCTCGCGAAGCGGGCGAGGAGAATCTGTTCCTCTTTGGCCTGACGGCTCAGCAGGTGCAAGACAGCCGGAGTTTCTATAGTCCGTGGTGGCACTATCACAACGAGTGGGAGACGCGAGCCGCACTGGATTTGATCTTCAGCGACCACTTCAGCCCGCATGAGCGTGGCATCTTCGCACCGCTGCGTGAGACGCTGTTGACGAAGGGCGATTATTACATGCATCTAGCCGACCTGACGAGCTACGCCCGAGCACAGGCGGCCGCTGGGGCATTGTACGGACATCCCGAAGCCTGGACGAAGAAGGCCATCTTCAACGTCGCCGCTTCCGGCCGATTTTCGAGCGATCGGACGATTCTCGGCTATGCCGAGAGCATTTGGAACGCCCGACCGTGCCCCGTGGAGTGAAGCGAGCCACCTCGCGTCAGCGGGTGGAGTGCGAACAAACCTCCGGCCGCTCACGCGGGCCGGCTCGCTAGGCGAGCCACCTCGCGTCAGCTGGTGGAGTGAAAACCTCCGGCCGCTCACGCGGGCCGGCTCGCTAGGCGAGCCACCTCGCGTCAGCTGGTGGAGATAGAGGTTTGCGGGGATTTTACTTCTCTCCCAGCACTCACAGGGTTTATACCCTATAGAGAAGTAGAGGGCGGCCTCGATGGCCCTCCTCGTCGCTCCATTCTCTCCCGTATCTGGAGTGTTTCCATGTCCACTCCCGCCGTAGTTTCGGGCAGTAGCACCTTCCCGAGCTTTCCTCTGTTTGATAGCTCTCCCATTTTCCGCATGGCCCGCCAGCAACTCGCCGCTGTGGCCGATGTCATCGAAGTCGATCCTGATATTCTCGACCGTCTGAGCCTGCCCAAACGGGCGATGGCTGTCTCTGTGCCCGTGCGTATGGACAACGGGCAGATGGAAGTGTTCATCGGTTATCGTGTCCAGCACAGCCTCACTAGTGGGCCGTCCAAGGGCGGATTGCGCTATCATCCCTCAGTGGATCTGGGAGAGGTAGCGGCCCTGGCGATGTGGATGTCGTGGAAGTGCGGCATCATGAACCTGCCCTTCGGCGGTGCCAAGGGCGGCATCTGTTGCGATCCGGCCGCTCTGAGTCGGGGTGAAAAGGAACGTCTGACTCGTCGCTTCACCGAAGAAATACTCAACATCATCGGCCCTCGCCAGGACGTGATGGCTCCCGACATGGGCACCGATGAGCAGACCATGGCCTGGATCTACGACACCTATAGCATGAAGGTCGGCTACGCCTGTCCAGAAATCGTGACCGGCAAGCCCGTCGAACTGGGCGGTTGCATCGGCCGACGGGAGGCCACTGGTCGAGGAGTCACCTACTGCATCCTCGAGGCCATGCAGGAACTCAAGGTGCAACCCGAAAAGGCCACAGCGGTCATCCAGGGGTTCGGCAATGTTGGTGCGGTGGCCGCCAGCGAACTGCATCGCCGAGGCGTTCAGATCGTCGCCGTTGCCGACCGCTATGGAGCCATCAAGAACGACCGGGGTCTGGATGTGCCCAAACTGATCGAGCACGTCAACAGCGGCAAGATGTTGCACGACTTCCCTGGAGGTGAGCGGATTGACCCCGCCTCTCTGCTCACACTGCCGTGTACCGTGCTGGTGCCTGCTGCTCTGGAGCGGGTCATCGACGAGAGGAACGCCGGCAAGTTGCGCTGTCGGATTCTCGCCGAAGGAGCCAACGGCCCGACCACGATCGAGGCGGATCGCCTCCTGGCGGACAGCGATGTGTACATTATTCCCGACGTGCTGTGCAACGCCGGGGGAGTGACCGTTTCCTACTTCGAGTGGGTGCAGGACATCCAGCAACTGATGTGGAGCGAGGATCAGGTCAACAACAAGTTACAGGAACTGATGCTGCGGGCGTTCCGACAGGTGCGACACTTTGCTAGGGAACGTCGGGTCAGCATGCGTGTGGCGGCCCTGGGACTAGGCGTACAGAAGGTCGCCCGCGAAAAACAGATCCGTGGACTATATCCTTGAGGGTACGCCGTTACAGAGGCGTGCCGGACACCGAGAGCGAAGAAAGGGAACCCATGAAGCCGGTTCTGTTGCTGGGTCTTGTGGTGATGGCGACAGGGTTGATCCAGGCGGACGACGAGCCAACCTTTCTGGATCGCAAACTCTCGGACTGGCTGAAGTTGCTGCACGAGGGCAAGGATGCCAAGTCGCGACGGCGTGGGGTGGTGGCAGTGGAGCAGATCGGCCACGCGGCGAGCAAGAAGGTGGTGCCTGCGCTGCTTCGTGCCTTCCGCGAAGACAGCGATCCGGTGGTGCGTGCGGCGGCGGGGCGAGCGGTGGCGCGAGCCGCTGTGCGGGCACTAGAGCAAGCGCGACAAGACAAGGCAGAATCCCTGCCGCGTTTCGACAATGTTCGTGATGCTCTGGTTGCCGCCTTGCGAACCGACAAAGAAGGAGTCGTCCGCGAAGCAGCAGCGGCCGGCTTGGGCTTGCTCGGAACGGATGCTCGCGGCGCAACGGCAGCACTGGGACAGGCTTTACGCGACCCACATGAACCAACCGTGCGTGCTGCCGCGAGTGCGCTGCGGCGGATGGGCCGCGAGGCCGGCGATGCCCAGGCGGAACTGGTGGCGTTACTGCGCAACGGTAAGGCCGATGAGGAAGCCCGAACCGAGGCTGCTCTGGCGTTGGGACAGATCAACTTCGAGGCATCCACTCTAGCTGCCCTGCGTGAGGTGATCAGGGATGGCAAGGCGGCTGGCCGGATTCGTCGGGCGGCCATCGAGAGTGTGGGGAAACTCGGCAAGGAAGCAGGGCCGGCCAGTAGTGATCTGGCGGCGCTGCTGGTGGGCAAGGACACTCCAGAGGAGTTGCGGTTGGCCGCTGTCACTGCTCTGGAGCAACTCGGTGCCGAGGCCAAACCAGCGATTCCGGCTCTGATTCAGACGTTGAGCGATCCGCAAGTGGTGAAATTGTTGGGCGACAACGCGCGGATCATTCGCTGTTTGGCTATGCAATCGCTGACGCGGATAGGTGGCGATCTGGATGGCCGGCGCAAGGAGGTGGTGCGAGCGTTGCTGGGCGTAGTGGAGGAACCGGGGTTGGAAGTGTGCGTGTCAGCGATCGAGGCACTGGGGGCACTGTCGGCCAACGGACTGGGTGACCAGACCGAGGAGGTGGTCAAGCGACTCGATGCCGTGTTGCAGCGGGAAGGCCGCAAGGCTATTCGCGAGGCAGCGGAAGCGGCACGGAACCGAATCCGGCCGGAGAAGAAGGGATAAGACCAAGCGAACGCTGGGGCGGAAGAAGTGGGCGTTGAGGGAATCGAACCCCCGCCATCCTGCTTGTAAGGCAGACAATACAATCATCGCAAATATCACTTGAATATAGACTTACAATCTGTGTCGAGAATCTGGTTATCAACTCGTTACCTAAAGACAAAAGAGTCTGTATGTCTCTGACTTGAAAACTGGTATTACCAATTTGGAACAGTGGAACAGTTTTTTCCATCCTAGATGCCAATCGGAAAAACACACACTCTCTTTCAAGGCAAAGAGCCTGGTAAACGCGGTGAGACACACACACTCCTAGAGCAGAAAAAAAGGGGGGAAAAACTGTTCCAACTGTTCCGTAGCAGTTTGTTTATGCGTTTTCAGGTAGACTTATCGGCTCTCAACTAGCTACCGCTCCTGTCCGCTACTGGCCTGCTCCGTACACCCCACCCCCCCGCTCCGGTCGCGACCTACCCAACCAGTAAATGCTTTCGCGTTTCTGGTTGGGGAGAAAAGGGTGAACCAGTACGACCGGGTGCCGTTCGGCAAACACAAGGGCGCGCTGCTGGCCCAGGTTCCGTCCTCCTATCTCGCCTGGATGGCCGGCAACTTCGGCAACCCGCGCTGGCGGCGGATCGCCCAGTGTGAGCTGGACCGACGGGCCGAATTGATGAAATCGGAACCGGCGAGCGCAACCGTCAGGCCGGCCTGGCTCGAGCCGAACGAATGGCCCGGGCCTGGCGACGTGCTGGCCTGTCAGTTGCCAACGGGCGTATTGACCAGCGAGCAAGCCGAGTTGCTTGAACGGGCCAAGTTGGAAGGCGTGCTGCGTTGCCCGCTCTGGCTACCGCTCCGCTCACCGATTCGCGCAATGTGGGCGGCCTGGTGCCTTGCACACGGCATCGAACCGCGCATCGACGAAGAACCCGTACCTCTCGAATGGAGGCGCGGCCGATGACAGGCGACCGTAGCACGCTCTGCCTACCGACAAAAGAGAGATCTGCCATCCTGTCGAGGTGCCAACCATGCGAACTGGGCCGCACGAGCCGCTTACCGAGGCACAGCGGGCAATTATCGTCGAGAATATGCCCTTGGCATGCAACCAGGCCCAGCGGTTTCGCCGGCAGGGCGCGGCAGCCGGCCTGGCCCTGGATGACCTAATCGCCGAAGCTTATCTGCTGCTGACCGTCGCCGTCCGCGGATACGTCCCAGAACGCTGCCCGCTTAGTGCATATTTGCGTATCTGCCTGCGGCGCGGCCTGCATCGGCTGGTCCGGACGGGCGGGGTAATCGCCACGAGCCACCACATTCCGAAGGAGCAACGGGCCGAAGTGTGGTCGCGAACAAAAGTTTCGTCGGCAGGGAGCACTTTGGACTGCATGCGGGGCAGCGAGCGGACCCCGCTGGAAAATCTGATTGAACGTGAGGAGCTGGCCCAACGACAGTTGGATGCCGAGGACGCAGCGTTCCGGCGTAGCGTTCGAGCGGCAGCGAAAAAACTTGCCAAGAGGCGCGACCGCAAAAAACGTAGCGGCGCCCTACCCCTAGGAACGTGACGACCTGTCCCACGAGGGCACCACCCATGCCAACCCGCAAGCGACGATACAAGGCCGTCTACCTACCCGAGTCTGGAACCGTCATGGCATTAACGCAACTCGCGTACGACTGCGACAGGCTCGCAACCGAGATGCCTCGCAACTCAGTTGTGGGCGCGATTGCGCAGCGCGCGGCCGATCTGTTGCTCGAAGCGCTGCAAATCGCCGATGCCGACGCCGCCATCGACGAACCAACAGACACAGAAAAGCAAAAATACGAATCAGGATTACTGAATTTAAAATAATCCTTCTGTTACAGGAACGGAATGTCGGAAGTATTTCGTGTGGCGCTTCCTGGGAGCGGGGCTGCGGGGGCCGGTCAACCACAAGGGCGAAAGGCCAGCGAGAAACACCGCGAAGCCTGCGGTGTTATTCCGCGAGTGCTTGGAGCGACAGAGACGCAGCGGCAGAAAATCTCCTCAGGCCAAGTGAGAAACCCTTCCGGCTTGGAAGGGTTTCCCGCATAACCAGAAACCCGCTCGCCGAGACTTTGACAAGAAACGGCAGACTTGCCGAAACTTGACAAACCCGCAATGTCGGCCCGATCGGCTCCGGCACGCCTCGAAGCCGCTGTTAAACGGCCAACCACAAAGGCGGAAGGCCGGACGGGAAACGGTTTCGGGGTGAAACCGTTTGATCTACAAGCTTGCCGACCTCCGGCGCGCCCTCGGGCCGCTGTTAACCGGTTAACGCCGATGCAATGTCAACCATGCGGGATCAAAGTTTCAGGCTGAAACTTTGATCCCCGAGGAGTTTGGGAGACAATCCGCTCAAACCCTCAGCCTGAGTGTTTGATCAGAAGCAACCTGGAGAACCGGGGCCGCAAGGCACCAGTACACGAAGAGGAGGAGTGATCAATTTGATCACCCCTCCGGCACGCCTCGGGGCTGTGTGGCTCCACGGGGCAGGGCAAACGCACCCCAAACTACGCAGACTGCCGAATCGGTGTTGCCTGGGAAGAGGGGGATCAAGTAGGTTGGTCAAGCCCGCAAGAACCAAGGAATGGTCATGACCAGCCAACCCCTCTCTTGCCACCGCTACTTCGCCAACCTGGGTGTTGCTGACTCCACGGGCCGCTCCCCCTACCGGGCCATCGACCTGATGATCTTCATCACCCTGTGCGTCCCCATCGCCCATGCCGACACCTGGCTCGAGATTGAGGCCTTCGCTCGGGCACGTCGCGATTGGCTGGCACGCTTCTGCCGATTGCCCCTTGGCGACGATGGCCAGCCCATCACTCCCAGCCATGACACCCTGGAGCGTCTGTTCAAGCGACTCGACCCGCATGCTTTCGGCCGCTGCTTTGGCCGCTGGACGGCTGCCCTGGCAGAGGGGTTGGGTCTCAAACAGGTGGCCATCGACGGCAAGACCCTTCGCGGTTCGGCACAGCCTGCCAAGGGCATTCGCCCCTTGCATGTGGTCAGTGCCTGGGCCACGGCCAACCACCTCAGCCTGGCCCAGGTGGCCGTCGAGCAGAAGTCCAATGAGATCACCGCCATCCCCGAATTGTTGCGGTTGCTGGATCTGAAAGGGGCCTTGGTGAGCAGCGATGCCATGGGCTGCCAGAAGGCCATCGCCGGTCAGATCCGCGACCTGAAGTTGTGGCCTGGGCTGGCCACGGTGGGGCTGGGGGTCTACGAGCGGGAGATCAACGGGGTACTCAGCACGGAGTACCACTACTTCATCAGCAGCCGGAAAGGTCAGGCCGAGGACTTCGCCCAGGCATTGAGAGGGCACTGGGGGGTGGAAAACAACTGCCATTGGCAATTGGATATCGCGCTCGGCGAGGATGACAATCAAGTGGCGAACCGCAACTCGGCGCAAAACCTGTCCGTGGTGCGTCGGCTCGCGCTGAGTCTGATAAAACAAACACCCGCAAAGTCGAGTATTAAGACCAAACGCTATAAAGCCTCTGTTGATAGTTCTTTCCTTGAAAAGGTGCTTCTGGCTGGGCAGACTGGGTAAGATCGGCTGCGTTTCCCCTGGGATGCTTCCCAAGAGAGTGCGTCTGTGTACCTCCGTCTGCGCGCCTTTCTGAGCCTGTTTCTTCTCGGTGGAGCCGCGTTTGTCGTCCCCTTCATCGCAGTGCGATGGTTCCAGTCGGAACCGCCTGCTGTCCTGGAAGGGATGGCGTGGATACCTGGCGGTGAGTTCACCATGAGTACGGATTCGGATCTCGGCTGGCCCGACGAGAAGACCGCTCACCGCTTACATGTCGATGCCTTCTGGATGGCCGAGACGGAGGTGACCAACGCTCCGTTTCGCGCCTTCGTCGAGGCGACCGGCTATTTAACCACGGCGGAGATCCTCCAATGCCGTCCATAGGCATTCTCCTGGCCCGTAATGAGAAATCGCCTACCCTACCAAGATTGGCATGAGCCCTCCCGCCGAGTAAGATGTGCGGGAGTTTGGTTGTTTACAAAAACTGCACAGACGGATGCAGACATGACGTGACCAGATCAGGAGCGCCCCATGCCGAAAACCACAGAACACTTTCGCGTCGGCCAAACCCTCCTGGGGCCACTCTTCAACGAACCGATGCGGGTCGAAACCGTCGCTCCGGCCGGTTCTTCGTCCTGGGTTCTCGGCTTGGTGGGTGTCCAGTCCGAACGGTTCCGTCGCGTGACGATGGCCGAGGCCGACCTCGCTACCATCACCATCCTCGATGCCGACATGGCATTCAACGGCGATGGCACCCGCCTGCGGCTCGGCATCCAGGCCTATTCCCTCGGCATCGCCTACGAGTTCGATCCGTACTTCGGCCTGTCCATCTCCCGCGTCGATCCGCTACCCCACCAACTCGAAGCCGTTTACGACTACCTGCTCAAGCTCGCCCGCGTCCGCTTCCTGCTCGCCGACGATGCCGGGGCCGGCAAGACCATTATGGCCGGCCTGCTCATCAAGGAACTCAAGCTCCGCGGCATGTGCGAGCGCATCCTGATCGTCGCGCCGGCCAACCTCGCCTTCCAGTGGCAGCGTGAACTCAAGGAGAAGTTCGACGAGAAGTTCGTCGTGGTCAAGGGCGACGACCTGCGCATCCAGTACGGCGTCAACCAGTGGCTGGAGCAGAAGCAGCTCGTCACCTCGCTCGACCTGGCCAAGCGCACCGAGATCCTGCCCGGCCTGCGGCAAGTCCACTGGGACCTCGTCATCGTCGATGAGGCCCACCGCATGTCCTGGTCGCCCCCAGCCCGCAAGACAGCCCGCTACGCGCTGGGCGAGTTGCTCCGGGACATCAGCGACCACATGCTGCTGCTCACTGCAACGCCGCACAAAGGCGATCCGGCCAACTTCAGCCTCTTCCTGCAACTACTCGATCCCGATGCCTACGCCGACGTCAAGTCGATCCGCGAGGCGATGGACCGCCGCCGTGCCCCCTTCTACCTGCGCCGCACCAAAGAGGCGATGGTCTACTTTCCCGAGCGGCAGGCCGACGACACCTGGGTCGCCCGAAAGATCTTCACCAAGCGCATCCCGCACACCGTCGATTTCCAGATCGACGGGACCGAGTTCGAGCTTTACAAGAGCGTCACCCGGTTCGTGAAGCGGCAGAGTGCCCGAGCAGCGGCCAACGGCGACGATCCGCGGGCGCGGGCCGTCGGCTTCCTCATGGCCCTGTATCAGCGCCGGCTCGCCTCCAGCACACGTGCGGTTTACTGCTCGCTGGAGAACCGAGCCAGGCGGTTGGAAGTTGGGCTGAAGAAGGCCCAGGAAATCGCTCGCACCGCGCCGCCGGATCTGCCCGAAGCCGACGAACTGGAGGAAATGGACGAGGGCGACCGCGAGCACCTGGAACACATCCTTGAAGCGATCACCCTGGCCGGCAACGCCGAGGACGTGCGGGCGGAGATCGCCGAACTCCGGCAACTCGCCGTCCAGGCCAAGGCCGTCGAGACGACCGGGGCCGAGGCCAAGCTCTCGCGGCTGAAGTGCCTCATGCAGGAGCAGGGCTTCTTCGATCACGCCGACCAGCGGTTGTTGCTCTTCACCGAGTTCAAGGACACCCTCGACTACCTCGTTGCCAAGCTCACCGAGTGGGGCTTCCGTGTCGGCTCGATCCACGGCGGCATGCGGATCGGTTCGCGAGACGAGCCTGGCTCGCGTCTGCACGCCGAACAGCAGTTCAAGGACGGGACCATTCAGATTCTCGTCGCCACCGAGGCAGCCGGTGAGGGCATCAACCTCCAGTGCTGCCACATCCTCTTCAATTACGACATCCCCTGGAACCCCAACCGCCTCGAACAGCGGATGGGCCGCATCCACCGTTACGGCCAGACGAAGGACTGCCTCATCTTCAACTTCGTCGCCACCAACACCATCGAAGGCAAAGTGCTGCAACGGCTGTTGGAAAAGCTCCAGGAGATCCGCAACGCCCTGCAGGACGACGCCGTCTTCAACGTCGTCGGCGAGGTCTTGCCCGCTGCCCAGATCGAGCGAGTGCTGCGCGACTACTACGCGGGGCATCTGGGGGATGCCGACCTGGAAGAACGCCTGTTGCATAACGTCGATGAGGGCCGCTTCCGGGCCATCTGCCAGAACGCGCTGGAAGGGCTGGCATCCAAGAAGCTCAACCTCGAAATGCTCATCGAGCGACGGGCCAAGGCCCAGGAACGCCGGGTCATCCCCGAGACGATTGCCCGCTTCCTGGCCGATGCCGCCGGGCACGCCGGGCTGGCCCTCAAGGCCGTGCCGTCGCTGCCGCACACCTTCGACCCCGGCAAAACGCCGACCGCCCTCAAGAACTGCGAACGCCACCCCGACTGGCGGCTGCCCGCGCTGATGGCCAAGTACCCGCGGCTCTCGACGCATCGCGAGACGGCCGACGAGTACCACCTCGAATGGGTGACGCCCGGCCATCCACTCTTCGAGGCGATCCGCCGGCACACCTACACCGCGGCTCAGGAAGACTTCAAGAAGGGGGCGTGCTTTTACTCGCTGGCCCACGACACTCCGGCCCGCATCGACTTCTACCGTGCCCGAGTCGTCGATGGCCTGGGTCACGTCATCCACGAACGGCTGTTCGCCGTCGAGATCGGCGAGGGCCGCGAACCGCTCCTGCGTGAAGCCGGGATCCTGGGCGACCTGACCCCGGCCGACTTACCCGATCCGCTGCCGGGTGTGGCCCATCTGCCCGAGGTTTTGGCCTGGCTGCATCAGCACGGCTTCACCCCGTTCCTCGACGAGATCCGCTCCGAGCGATTCGCCGAAATCCAGCGGATCGCTGACCATGTCGAGATGTCGCTCACCGAGTTGCTGTCGCGGATCGATGAGGAGATCGGCCGGGCCGCCGCCGAGGTCGAACGCCAGGCCCAAGGGGCCGAGGGCCGGTTGAAGCAGGCCGAGGACCGCCATGCTGAGCTACTGTCCCGTCGGGATCGCCGCCGCCAGGAACTGCAACAACAGCGGTCCCTCACGCTCCAGGCGGTCGAACGGCTGACTTCCGTGCTGGTGCTCCCGCATCCGCAGCGTGCTACCCCGGAACTGGCCAACCTGCGGCAAAATCCAGAGACCGAACGCACGGCAATGGAATTTGTCATGGCCCACGAGCGGGCGCAGGGGCGGCAGGTGTTCGACGTGTCCGACAAGAACCTCGGCTACGACATTACCAGCCTCGATCTGGCCAGCGGCGATCTGCGGCTGATCGAGGTCAAGGGCATCGGGGCGGCCACGGGGACGGTCATCTTCACGCCCAATGAACGCCGCGTCGCCGAGGACCGGGCCGACTGCTACTGGCTCTACGTTGTCACCAACTGCAACGCCGTGCCGACCCTGGAAGCGATCCCCAACCCGGCCCGGTTCACCTGGCACGAGGTGCAGAAGGTCGCCCACTACACCCTGAGCTTGGACGAGATGAAGAAGTAACCACGAAAGACACGAAAGACACGAAAAAATGGAACAGAAAGAGATGCTGTTCAAGGAGGAAAGTTACCGCATCATCGGGGCGTGCTTTGAAGTTTACAAGGAGATGGGCTGTGGCTTCCTGGAGGCCGTGTATCAGGAGTGTCTTGAGATGGAGCTGGCGCGTCAGGGCATTCCGTTTCGGTCCCAGGTGGAATTGGGGCTCCAATACAAGGGAACGCCGTTGATACAGGTCTACATCCCCCTGATTTCATCTGCTTCGAGCAGATCATCGTGGAGATTAAAGCCGTATCCACACTGGACGATGCCCATCGCGCCCAGTTGCACAACTACCTGAAGGCCACCGGCCATCGCCTCGGCCTGCTCGTCAACTTCGGCCACTACCCCAAGGTGGAGTACGAGCGGATCGTGAGATAAAACAGTCAACCACGAAACACACGAATCACACGAAAAGGAGGAAAGAAACCAGACCAGGTAACCACCGACACGATGAGTTGATGTGATCTCTTCTTCTCTTCTTTTTCGTGTTTTTCGTGTGTTTCGTGGTTTGTGTCTCAATCGCCATGATCCCCAAGGAATGCAAACGGCTGGCCGAGGTGGACTTCCCGATCGCGGTAGTCTCGAAGCACTCCGCGCGCGAGAAGTCGATCCGCCACGGCCATCCGTCCACGCTGCATCTCTGGTGGGCACGGCGACCGCTGGCGGCGTGTCGCTCGATGCTCATGGCCCTGCTCTTGCCCGATCCGTGCGACCCGCATTGCCCGGCCGAGTTCAAGACGAAGGCCAGCGCCCTATTCCAGCAGGCGATGCTGCCCGGCAAGAAGCCGACGACCGATGCCGAGTTGCGTGCCCGGCTGCTGCACTTCATCGGCGACTTCGCCGACTGGGACAACGCCGGAAACCGCACCTACCTGGAGATCGCCCGCGGGCTGGTGAAGGCGGCTCACCCGGAGGAGACGCCGCTGGTCGTCGATCCGTTCGCCGGCGGCGGGTCGATCCCACTGGAGGCGTTACGGCTCGGCTGCGACGCCTTCGCCAGCGACCTCAACCCCGTCGCCTGCCTCATCAACAAGGTGCTGCTCGAAGACATCCCCCGGCACGGCCCAGAACTGGCCGAGGAGTTGCGCCGCGTCGGGGCCGAGGTGAAGAAGGCTGCCGAGCGGGAACTGGCCGAGATTTACCCAGTCGATCCCGACGGGGCGCGGCCCATCGCCTACCTGTGGGCACGGACGGTGCGTTGCGAGGCCCCTAACTGCGGGGCCGAGATTCCGCTGCTGCGGTCGTTCTGGCTGTGCAAGAAGGCGGAACGACGACGTGCCCTAAGAGTCATCACCACGAAACACACGAAAGACACGAAAAGAAAACCCGAATCCATCGTTCCGCCGTCTTCGTCTGCTGCTTATTTTTCGTGTGATTCGTGTGTTTCGTGGTTTGAGATCTTCACCCCAGCCACCGAAAAGGAAGTCCGCGGCGGCACCGTCAGCCGGGCCAAGGCCACCTGCCTCTGCTGTGGCAGTGTGTTGCCCCCCGAGCGTGTGCGGGCACAACTGGCCGCCCAGCGGGGCGGGGCCGATGTGGTCTTCGATGCGAAGGGCAAACGCACCGGCGGCGCGACACTGCTGGCCGTGGTAACGTTGCGCGAAGGGCAATCCGGTCGGCACTATCGCTTGGCGACCGACGCCGACTACGCCGCCA